>Ga0210144_1000073_pt1 | contig 56343 bp, 47 predicted proteins | sample Muzzi_PWA_D2_FD_185532 | JGI IMG/M metagenome (GOLD analysis project Ga0210144, IMG submission 185532) | Wetland microbial communities from San Francisco Bay, California, USA, that impact long-term carbon sequestration - Muzzi_PWA_D2 (SPAdes) | ecosystem: Environmental > Aquatic > Marine >...
CTCTTCCTCCTCGGCTGCCAGCCCGATGCCGGTCTCCTCTTCCGGCGCCAGCTCGATCGACGGCTCGGTGTCGGTGGGAGTGGGGGCCTCCGGCTCGGCATCCTCGGTCTCGCCGGCCGCGGTCGACCCGGCGGTCGCGGTCGACTCCGTGGCCGCGGTCGACTGCGTGGCCGCGGCGCTCTCCCCGAGGCCCGCGATCCGCGCCACCCGCTCCGCCTGGGGGTTGTGCTCGACGGCGATGGCCAGGAACCGGGCCGCGGCCGCTACGTGCCCGGCCTCCTTGAGCTTGAGCACTCCGTCGGTGATGAAGCCCATGTCCTCCGCGGAGACGGAGAGGCCGCGCTCGAAGACCTGAGCCGCCTCTTCCCCGCGCCCGTGCTCCAGCATCAGCTCGGCGATGGCGCGGTACTCGCCCATCGCCTGGTCGATCATGTCTTCGCTCTGGTACAGCTCCGCGAGCTTGACGTGGTGGGTCGGGTTGTCGGGCTCCAGCTCGACCATCCGCTCGTAGACGTGGATCGCGGATGCCGGCTTTTTGTGCTTGATGTAGTAGTCGGCGAGGACCTGGTACTGGGTGCGGGCTTCGTTGACCAGGCCCTGGCGGTGGTAGAGGTCGGCGAGCTGCTCGTAGATCTCGAGCAGCGTCGGGTCGAGCTTGATGATCTTCTTGTAGATCGCGATCGCCTTGACCAGGAAGCCGTCTTCGGCGTACTGCTCCGCGATCTGATGGAACAGTTGGATCGCCTCGCTGTTGCGATTGATCCGGGCGTAGAGGTCACCGACCCGGTTCAGGGTGGAGATGTCGTTCGGGTTCTCGTCCAGGAGCTTGCGGTACTCCTTGATCCCGGACTCGATCTTGCCGCGGGAGATGTACTTCTCCGCGTTCTGGACGACCTTCTCTCGGGAGGTCTTCAGCACGTCTGCCTCCCAGAGACACGACAACCCCGCGGGGTGGCGAGACCGCGCGGGGTGGTGGTGACCGCCGGCAGGACGGGCGCGACGGTCGAGAGCGGATGGGGCCGGACGAGAGGCTCGTGACGGGCAGGGCACACACCGCCGCCGACCGGCGGCCGGCCGGCAGCTCCCTGGTGGCCCGTAGCACCCTGCGTCACGATCTCCGGTCCGGGAAGTGGGTTACTGCGTCGGCTGCTCCCGGCGACGCTCTTCGATCCGTGCCGCCTTGCCGCGGCGACTCCGCAAGTAGTAGAGCTTGGCCCGGCGCACCTTGCCGCGACGAACCACCTCGATCTTGTCGACGTTGGGCGAGTGCAGCGGGAAGATCCGCTCGACGCCGATCCCGCCGCTGATCTTGCGAACGGTGAAGGTCTCGCGCGTGCCGCCGCCCCGGCGGGCGATGACGACACCCTGGAAGACCTGGATGCGGGACTTCTCGCCCTCGACCACCCGCACATGCACGCGCACAGTGTCGCCGGGACGGAAGTCGGGGAGGGTGTCCTCGCGGAGGTATTTGCGTTCCACTTCCTGGAGCTGATTCATGGCTCTCATCCTCTCTCTGAACCACCCTGTGGCAAGGGCGAAGGTCTATTATTTACAAACACTAAGGGCGCCGCAACCGCTCGAGCTCACGCCGTTGCTCTTCCGTCAGCGCAGCGAGGCGCTCCGGATCGTCCAGCAGGTCCGGCCGCTTCTCCCAGGTCGCCCGGACCGCCTGCCGCTCCCGCCAGCGCTCGATCGCCGCATGGTCGCCGGAGAGCAGCACGTCCGGCACCGCATGCCCCTCGATCTCGGCCGGCCGCGTGTAGTGCGGGTGGTCCAGCAACCCGCTGCGGAAGCTATCCTCCCGCACGCTCTTGGGCAAACCGACCACGCCCGGCACCTGCCGCGACAGGGCCTCGATCAACACCATCGCGGGCAGCTCGCCGCCCGAGAGCACGTAGTCGCCGATCGAGACCTCCTCGTCGACCACCAGCTCGCGGACGCGCTCGTCGATCCCTTCGTAGCGCCCGCACAGCAAGACCAGCTCGTCGTGCTCCGTGGCGATCTGGCGCACCGCCGCGTCGTCCAGCCGCCGCCCCTGGGGGGACAGCAGAATCCGCCATGGCCGTGCCGGCGGCTCGCCGGCAGCGAGCGAGCGCACCGCCCGGATCCACACCGGGGCGTTCATCACCATCCCGCCACCGCCGCCGTAGGGCTCGTCGTCCACGCTGCGGTGCCGATCCTCCGTGTACTCCCGGAGGTCGTGCACCTCCACCGCCAGCAGACCCTGCTCGACCGCCCGTCCAACCAGGCTGGTCCGGAGGAACGGCTCGAAGAGCTCCGGAAAGATCGTCAGGACTTGGATGCGCATGCTTCGAGCAGTCCTTCCGGCAGCTCCAGCTCAATCAACCCGGACCCGGCGCCAGCGTCGTCGCCGGCCCCGCCCGCCGCCGGCATCACCCGGCGGACCATGGCGCGCACGAACGGGATCGGCACCCGCCGCGCGCCGTCGTCCACCACCAGCAAGACGCCGCCGCCGTCCTCGAACAGGTCGACCACGGCACCCAGGTCGCCCGCGTGGGCGTCCCGCACCCGGCAACCGAGAAGCTGGAAGTAGTAGTAGGTGCCCGCGGGCGGCTCAGGCACCTCGCTCCGGCCGACCTCGAGCAGTGCGCCGCGCAGCGGCTCGGCCGCGTCACGGTCGGCCACGCCCTCGAACCGGATCAGAAGACCTCCCCGGTGGGGCCGGACCGTCTCGACGATCAGCCGGTCCGGCGCGCCGCTCCGGGGAAGGACCCGCAGCGCACGCCCGGGAGCGAAGCGGTCGGCGACGTCCGAGAAGGACTCGACCGCCACTTCACCGCGGACGCCGTGGGGCCCCAGGATCCGGCCGACCTCGACCGTCTCACCGGCGCGCCCCGCGGCGCCGCCCTCAGAGCTCGTCTTCTTCGAGGATCTTGAGCTCATAGCGGGCCCCGTCGCGGGCCCCGCGAACGTCGAGCAGCGACCGGATCGCCCTGGCGGTGCGGCCCTGGCGGCCGATCACCTTGCCCAGGTCGTCCGGATCCACGGCAAGCTCCAGCCGCACCGTCGCGCCGTCCGGCACCTCGTAGACCTCGACCTCGTCGGGATAGTCGACCATCGTGCGGACGAGATCTTCGAGCTCTTCACTGACCGGCGGCACGTCAGGACTCCTCGCCGGCCTCGGCCTCGGTGGTCTCCTCCGGCGCGTCCTCGGAGGGCGCTGCCTCGGCGGCAGCCTCGCCGCCCTCGGTCGCGCCCTTCGCGGCAGCCTTCTTCTCCTCGGCCTTCACTTCCTCGGCCTTGGCTTCCTCGGCCTTGGCTTCCTCGGCGGCCGCCGGCTCCTCCGCCGGGGCCTCCTCGGCCGCGGCCTGCGGCTCCTCGGCCGGCTTCGCGGCCTCGGCCGGAGCGGCCTTCTTCTCCTGCTTCGCCTTCTCGGCGGCGGCGGCGGCAGCCTCGATGCGCCCGGTCCGGAGCTGCTTGACCAGCTTCTTGACCGTGGGCGACATCAACGCGCCCTGCTCGACCCAGTGCTGGGCCCGGTCGACGTCGACCTTGACTGACGGCGGATTCGCCATCGGGTCGTAGTGGCCGATCTCCTCGACCGCGGGTGCCGTCGGCACGGACCGGGAGTCGGAGACGACCACCCGATAGAACGGGCGGTGGCGCTTCCCCATCCGGCGTAGCCGAATTTTCAGCATCGTCCTATACCTCCAGATTGAATCGTCGCTCGGCGGTAGAACCCGCCGACAGTGTGCACACGAGCACCTCGCGGGCCCGGCGGGCCACACAAAGGCGGTGAGTGTAGCAAGGAACGCGGCGCTTGCAAAGCCCCCCCTAGCAAGATCGGGTCGACGTCGGACGGGGTCGGACCGGAAGGCGGCGCGGGAGCGGGATCAGAAGCCTCCCCCCATGGGCATGCCGCCACCGCCGAATCCACCCAGGCCTCCGCTGAGCGCGCGCTTGAGTAGCCCGGACCCCTTCATGGACTTCATCATCTTGCGCATGCCCCGGTACTGCTTGAGCAGGCGGTTGACGTCCTGGACCCGGGTGCCGGAGCCGGCGGCGATGCGCTTGCGCCGGCTGCCGTTGAGCACCTTCGGCCGGCGCCGCTCGAGCGGCGTCATGGAGTCGATGATCGCCTCGATCTTGCGCAGCTCGCCCTCGTCGACGCTCGCTCCCTGGAGGCCTTTGAGCGGACCCGCCTTCGGGAGCATCTCCAGGAGCTGGGACATCGGGCCCATGCGGCGGAGCTGCCGGAGCTGGTCGCGCAGGTCCTCGAGGGTGAACTGCTCGTCGACCATGCGCCGCGCGAGCCGCTCGGCCTCCTGCTTGTCGATCCGCTCCTCGGCCTGCTCGATGAGCGACATCACGTCGCCCATGCCGATCATCCGGGACGCCATGCGGTCCGGGTAGAAGATCTCCAGCTCGGACGCCTTCTCGCCGACGCCGACGTAGCGGATCGGCACCTTGGCGACGGTGCGGATCGACAGCGCCGCGCCGCCGCGGGAGTCGCCGTCGAGCTTGGTCAGGATGACGCCGGTCAGGTCCATCGCGCCGGCGAAGTCCGCCGCGCTCTTGACCGCGTCCTGGCCGGTCATGGCGTCGGCGACGAACAGGGTCTCGTCCGGCTCGAGGATGCCGGCGACGGCGCGGAGCTCTTCCATCAGCGCCTCGTCCACGTGCAACCGGCCGGCGGTGTCCACCAGGACGGTGTCCCAACCGTGGTCCTTGGCCTCCTTGAGCGCCCGGCGCACCAGGCTCTGGACGTCCTCGGTGCCACCGCCGGAGGCCTGATGGGGCGTCAACACCGGCACGTCCACCTGAGCGCCCACCTGGACGAGCTGCTCCACCGCCGCCGCGCGCTGGAGGTCGGCCGCCACCAGCACCGGGTGGCGCCCCTTCTTCTTGAGGCGCAGGGCGAGCTTGCCGGAGGTGGTGGTCTTGCCGGAGCCCTGGAGGCCGCAGAGCAGGACCACCGCGGGGTGGCCTTCGAGCCGGAGCTCCTCGCCCTCTTCCCCGAGCAGGGCGGTCAGCTCGTCGCGGACGATCTTGATCACCTGCTGGGCCGGGGTCAGGCTCTCGAGCACCTCCTGGCCCAGGGCGCGCTCCTTGACCCGGGCGATGAACGGCTTGACCACCCGGAAGTGAACGTCGGCCTCCAGCATGGCCAGGCGGATCTGGCGAAGCGCCGCGGTCAGGCTCTCCTCGGTGACCTTGCCCTCGCCCTTGATCTGGCGAAAGACGTCCTGGAGCTTGGTCTGTAAACCGTCGAACATCTGGGAACTCCTGCGACTCCTGGGGGAGCTTCGGGTGACGTGATCGCTCGCGAGCGGGAGACCGTGCCGGGGGGCCGGATCGGCCCGAGGATGCTAACACGCCGGCCGGCCGGAAGCTTCCGATCGCCCGACTCCGACAGGCTCCCGGGGCCGGCAGCCGCGACCGGCTCGGCAAGCGCCTTGCACGCCTTGCAATCGGTCATGCAGGCGCCCGACACCGGGTCACCACCGACCCGAACGCGCCTTGCGCCGCCGATATACTCCGCCCCCCATGGAACGCCGCGCCAAGATCATGGCCACGCTCGGGCCCGCGAGCTCGACCGACGAGGTGCTCGCCGGCTTGCTCGAAGCCGGCCTCGACGTGGTCCGCCTCAACCTCTCCCACGGCAGCCACGACACCCACCGCGAGCTGATCGCCCTGGTCCGACGCCGGGCGGCCGAGCTGGGCCGCTTCATCCCGATCGTCCTCGACCTGATGGGGCCGCGATACCGCCTGGGCGACCTGCCCGACGGCAGCCGGCACCTGGACGCGGGCCAGACGATCCGCCTGGTCGCCGAGCCCGAACGCGCCGACGACCTCCCCCTGGGCCGCGCCGACCTGGTCGAGCTCCTCGGTCCTGGCGATCGCGTGCTGGTGGACTCCGGCCTGATCGAGCTCGAGGTCCTCGAGCGCACCGGCTCGGGCGCCGGGGGCGCGGTCACCGCGCGAGTGCTCCAGGGCGGGGCCGTCTCCAGCCGCAAGGGGATCAACCTGCCGGATAGCGACCTGCCGTTCGAGATCTCGGAGAAGGACCGTCGCGACATCGCCTTCGCCGTCGCCGAGGGGCTCGACTACCTGGCCGCCAGCTACGTCCAACGGGCCGACGACCTGGAGGCGTTGCGCGCGATCTCCCGCGAGGCGGGGAGCGAGCTGCCCCTGATCGCCAAGCTCGAGCGCCAGGGTTCGATCGACCGCCTGCCGGAGCTGGTGGACGGCGCCGACGCCCTGATGGTGGCCCGGGGCGACCTGGGGGTCGAGGTCCCCCTCTACCGCGTGCCCGTGCTCCAGAAGGAGATCATCGCCGCCGGCCGGCGCCAGGGCAAGCCGGTGATCGTGGCCACCCAGATGCTCGAGTCGATGATGACCCAGGCCCGGCCGACCCGCGCCGAGGCCTCGGACGTGGCCAACGCCGTGTTCGACGGCGCTGACGCCCTGATGCTCTCCGGCGAGACCGCGGCCGGGGCCTTCCCCATCGAGGCGGTCCGGGTGATGGGCCGGATCATCGACGAGGCCGAGAGCTACCAGCAGCGCTCGGGGCCGATGGCGCAGCCGTCCCGGCCCTGGGGCCTCCTGGGGCAGGACCGGCCGTTCGGTGGAGACAGCGAGGATGCGGAGGTGATGGGCCCGCTGGCGATCGCCGAGGTGGTCTCCGCGGCGGCCGTCTACGCCGCCGACCGGCTGCCGGTCCGCCAGATCGTCGCCTTCAGCCAGGGCGGCTTCACCGCCCGCATGATCTCCCGCAGCCGGCCCGGAGCACCGATCCTGGTGTTCACCACCGACGCCCAGGTGGCCCGGCGGATCCAGCTCGTCTGGGGAGTCCGCCCGCTGCTCATGGAGGCGGAGGTGGAACACCACGACGAGGTCGTCGACGTGGTCGAGCGTCAGTTGCTGGAGGCCGGCCTCGCCGAAGCGGGCGAGACGATCGTCATCCTGATGGGTGATCCGATCGACGAGAAGCCGCTGACCAACCTGATGCGGGTGCACCGGTTGGCTGGGTAGGGTGGGGAATGGGAGATGAAGTGGTCAACGCTCCTGGAACTTCTTCCGGTCGCGACATTCCCGGATCGTCGAAGCAACCTCTTGGATCAGGGTGAGCGTGGCCCGCTCCTTGCGCGCCGCTTGCTCGAACAGGGCGATCGCAGTGAAGGCATCGCCATGGATCTGCTGCACGGCGAACTGGGGCACGACCTCGAGCGCCAGCTCCTTGACCTCTTCCAGTCGCCCTGTCTCTAGATAGAGCGCCGCAAGATCGAGCGAGATGAGCGCGACCTCATACCCGAGCTCGGCATCGGCATAGCCGTCTCGGGCCTGCCTCATCGTCTCTTCAGCGAGCTCCACCTGCCCGAGGGCTTGGCAGAGCCGGCCCTCGATCCAGAGGAGACGAAGTCGGTCCAGGCGATTCCCAAGGCGTGCCACGAGCTGCCGAAGACCGGGAAGATGGGCGCTACCTTCATCAGCTCGACCGACATCGATCAGGCAGCTGATCGTCTGCACCTTGGCGACAAACTCCAGATAGCCGTCGCCGTCTTCCCTCAGCAGCTCCGCTGCCCGCGCCAGGAGGGGCAGACGGGATTCCCCCTCTCCCATGTCACTCAGCAACTTGCTGAAGCCCAGAAGTGCCTTCGCCTCGAGCCGCCTCTCTCCGGCCTCGCGGTAGACCGAGAGAGCGAGCTCAAGCAATTTCTTTGCGTTCTCGAAATCCCCTTGCTGCCGCACAAGGGAGGCCTTCAGGTCGAAGAACCGTGCGCGTTCCAGGTTGTCCCCTGTCCCGAGCTCGAGGTACTCCTCGGCTTGGTTGAACGCTTTTCGGGCAGCTCTCAGCCTGTTCTGGATCCGTCGGCAGTTCCCCACATAGCTCCAGGCCTCCGCCTTGAGGTCGTTCACCACCTTCAGGCGGAACCCATCCGCAACCAGCTGATCAGCAGCTTCGAACCCCACCAGTGCCAGCAGCTCGGAACGCCCGGGATCATCCGTCCAACCGGCGCGACTGGCACCGAGGAGGTACTCGGCAAACCCCCAGCTCTGGAAACGGGGAGAGTTTCTGATAATGAGCTGTTGCTGCCTTAAGGGATATCCTTCGATCTCCTGAAGGAGGAACGGCGCCGAGACACGCTCCTCGTCGAGCCGCAAGCTTTCACAAGAGAGCCGCTCGAGGACTGCGTCGAGAGCTGCAGAATATCCGTCCAGGTTGTAGGGACTCGTCGCGCTTTCCATCTGGATCATCTCTTGGAAAAACGCCCGTGTCGCAGGCGACACACTCTTCAGCCCGCTGCGACACTGCCGACATTCCCGCAGGTGCGCGACAGCCTCGAGGATCTCCTGCTCCTTGGCGGACGGCCCCATCAGACGTTCTAGCGAACGGGGGCCTTGATGATCCTTTACCATCGGCAGTAGATTCCTGAGTCCTGCATTAGGACTGGTATACCCTTCCCACGCTCCTCAGTCAGGAGAGTTACACCGCTGTGGCGACCAGGTGCTCAGCTCGCTACGGAGCGCAGCCTCCGTTCGGGTCAGGGTCCACACCTCCGTCGGTCGTGCAACCACCGCCCCCGGTCCCACCGTCCAAGGTCACAGGCCCGATCGTGATCGGGTCGGTCGAGCTTGGATCGGTCGTCGACTTGCTGGTGCTGACGCCGAACCAGCCGGTGACCTCGGACACCAGCTCCTGCCACCACTGCCCTACTAATACCGAGAAGCTCTGAGAACCTTCCCGATCGATCCGTTGACCCTGGCCCGCCCACGCCGCGGGGGCGAGGAGCAGACCGGCCACCAGGACCAGCACAGACACCCTTCGAATCGCTCGCGTCCTCCACATGATATCGGATCTCCTTCCAATTGGTCGGCACAAACCTCTCACGCCTCGTACCTCCCCTTTCACCATGACTGGTGCACGTCAGGAAGAAATCGGGACAGGAAGGGAGAACTTTGCCTTCCCAGAGGGAATCCCGTTATGCATAGAAATATGCATAACGGTCTATTTAAAGGTTGCAGTAGGTAATTTTGCCGGCTTTGCCGACCGCAAACCGAGAGTGGTCAGCGTTCGCCTGCCTCGGAGCGCGCACGGGAACGCCGGGCCTCCAGGAGGGCGAGGAAGGCGGGGAGGAGGGTGATGGCGACCAGCGCCGTCGCCAGGGCACCGAGGATCGCCACGTAGCCGGTCGAGCGCAGACCCGGGTACCGGGACGTGGCCAGAGAGCCGAAGCCGACGACCGTCGAGAGAGACGCCACGACGATCGCCTTGCCGGTCTCGATCAGGCCGCGGCTCAGGTGGCCGTTGCCGCTGCCCGCGTTCTCCCGGTACCGGTGGACGGCGTGGATGCCGTAGTCGACGCCGATGCCGATGATCATGGTGGTGACGAAGACGTTCATGAAGTTCATCTTGATGCCCAGGGCGTCCATGCCGCCCAGCATCCAGATGATGCCCACCAGGAGCGGTGTCAGCGCCAGGCCCGCGTCGCGCAGCCGTCCGAAGTCGATCCAGAGCAGGATCGCCACCAGGAGGAAGCCGAGGACTGCGGCCACCACCGCGTCGACCCGCACCCGCTCGCGCATGCGCTGGTTGACCACGTTCGGCCCGGTCAGGACGACGTGGGGGCCGAGCTGATCGGCCAGTGCCACGGCCTGGGGCGGCGGCCGGCGGCGCCAGCGGTTGTGCGGCGGGTAGAGGTAGACCACACTCACCCACGAGCCCGCTCCGTCGCCCGCCTCGGCCTGCTCCCCGGCCGTGCCCGCCGGGGGAGTGACTCGCTGCAGGTAGCGGTCCAGGAGCCGGCCGGCCTCGGCGCTCTTGGATACGTCGTCGAGCGACATGGGCCGGTCGACCTCCAGGGCCTGGCGGAAGAGCGCGAGACCGTGCTCGAACGGCGCCGACCGCAGGCCCTCCTCCGCCAGCGCCGCGTGGAAGTCGGCCTCGATCCGGTCCGGATCGAGCAACCCGCTCTCGCGGCCGTGGGCGAGCCACTGAAGGTCCGCCCGCTGGCGGCTCGGCGGCGGGATGATCGAGGTCAAGCTGGAGTAGCCGAGGATCACCCCGTCGTCAGCGAGCTTCTGGGCACCCTCGGCGGCGCGCCCGGAGCGGTCGAAGATCTCGTCCAGCGTGTCGCCCTTGATCATCAACATCATGGCGTCGAAGCCGGAGTCGAAGTGCGCCGCGACCTCCTTGCCGACGTCGATGCCGCGGTTGCCCTTCTCCGGGCGCATGGACTTCATGCCCTCCTCGAACTCCAGCCCGAACGCGGCCCACAGGGCGGCGGCGGTCACGACCAGGCCGATGGCGAGGGCGGTCTTCGGGTAGCGATTGGCACCGCGCATCAGCGGCCCGGTGCCGAAGCTGTGGAGGTACAGGTTCGGCTGGGTGTCGCGGCGGCGGTGGCGGTGCTCGCCCCAGGAGATCAGCGCCGGCAGCAGCACCAACACGGCGAGCATGCAGAACAGGATTCCGGTGCCGGTGAGGAAGCCCATCTGCCGCAGGCCGGTGAAGTCGGTGACCAGGAAGGCGAAGAAGGTGGCGGCGGTGGTCACCGCGCCGACGACCACGGCCCGGCCGGAGCTGCGCGCCATCACCGCGAGGGCCGGCTCCATCTCCAGGCCCTTGCGCCGCTCCTCCACGTAGCGGCCGTAGGAGACGATGACGAAGTCGATGCCCAGACCGATGAGCAGGGCCGCCGTGCCGCTGGTCGCCGACGACAGCGAACCGACGGTGACCGCCGAGAAGCCGAAGGTCCAGATGAGACCGCAGGCCAGGGGCAGGGTGGCGTAGATCAGCGGGCCGAGGCGATGGAACGCGAGTAGGAAGAGGGCCAGCACCAACACGGTCGACGTGACCATGTTGCGGATCATGTCGCCGCGGATCAGCTTGTAGTCGTCCAGCGCCGTGAGATACGAGCCGCCGAGGACGACCTCGGGCGGCGGTGGCGCGCTCGCCCCCGCGTCCGGGCTGACGATCTCCTGCCACTCGGCGAGGGTGGTGTCCACCTCCCGCTGCACCGCGTCGACCAGACGGACGTCGAACTCCGTGTCCTGGGGTGGCAGGGTCGGCCGGGCCAGGAGCAGCAACATCCGGTGGTCCTTGGACAGGTAGTAGCCGGAGGTCCAGTCGACCGCGAGCTGGCCCCGATTGGTCTCCAGGCGGTCGAGGAAGATCTGCGCCAGGCCGAACGGGTCGAGCTTCACCAGGTTCTTGAGGGCCAGGCTCTGCGGTGTGGTCAGGAGCCGCCGGATCTCGCGCACCCGCTCCCGGATCCCCGCGGTCTGCAGCCGCCGGTCCAGGACCTCGCGGCCGTGCTCGTCCAGGAACAGCATCGACCGTGGGTAGACCTGCTGGATCAGCTCTTCGGGAGCACCGATGCGGTAGTCGATCTTCTTGATGTCATCGAGCTTGCCCAGCCGCTCGCCGAGGCGGTCGGCCAGCAGCTCGTACGGCTCCGGCACGTGGTCCTCGGGGATGCGGATCCCGACCAGCAGGTAATCGACCCCGCCGAAGCGCTCCATCGCCTCCAGGAAGTGCTCGATCTTCGGGTCGTGCTTCGGCAGCAGGTTGAGGACGTCGGTGTCGAAGTGGAGGCGGGTGGCCAGCAACCCGGCGACCGCGGTGAGCAGCAGGATGACCACGAACACCACCCGGTACCGGCGGGCCGAGGCGAGGGCGAGTCTTTCCAGGAAGCGGAAGCTCATGGACGAGTCGATCGGGGGACGAGGTGGGGTCGGTTCACGAGCGGTCGAGGACCAACCGGCCGTAGCGGACGAAATAATCGATCCACGAGATGACGCTGATCACGACCGCGGCCCACAGCACGGTGGGCACCAGCCAGTCGGGCGCCTGGGCGCCGAGGTCGACCAGCCGCTCGTGAATGATACAGACCGCCACCGCCACGGTGTGGATCGCCGTCTTCACCTTGCCGGACAGATCAGCAGCGATCACCACGTTCTCCGAGGCGGCGAAGCTGCGTAGCGCCGACACCGCGAACTCGCGGGCGACGATCACCACCACCATCCACGCCGGCGCGACGTTGAGCTCGACCAGCGAGATGAAGGCCGCCGACATGAGGATCTTGTCCGCCGCCGGGTCGAGCAGCTTGCCGAGGCGGGTGATCTGGCGCTTGCGCCGGGCCAGGTAACCGTCCAGTACGTCGGTCGCGGCGGCGACCAGGAAGATGCCGAGGGCGACGTACTCCTTGCCCTCGAAGCGGGTGAGCAACGCCACCACCAGCAGGGGCACCAGGAGGATCCGGGAAAGCGTGAGCAGGTTGGGGACGTTGAACATGGCGAGCGCGCTCCTGCGGCGTCGAAACGACGTCGAGCGGGCATTGTACGTGACCCGCGCCCCCCGCGGAACGCGCGGGGCTACTTGATGTTGGTCAGGTGGGGACGTTTTCCGTCCGAACGCCAGTGAACCGGCCGGGCCGGAGCCCGCTGCGCCGCCGCCCCGGGAAGGCGGCGCGAGGCGGGCACCACCACCGGTGCGGCGTCGCCGAGCCACAGGGCCAAGACGCGGCGGACGTAGGTGACCGTCTCCTGGAAAGGCGGCACGCCACCGTAGGCCTCCACCGTCGACGGACCGGCGTTGTAGGCCGCCAGGGCCAGCTCCACCCGACCGTCGAACCGGTCCATCATCTGGCGCAGGTAGGCGGTGCCGGCCTGGACGTTCTCGACCGGATCGAACGGCCGCCCGAGAGACAGGTCGCGTGCGGTCGCGGGCATGATCTGCATCAGCCCCTGGGCCCCGTGGCGCGAGACGGCGCGGACGTCCCAGGCGGACTCCGCTTCGATCACCGCCTCGACCAGCGCCGGGTCGAGGTCGTGCTTCCGAGCGGCGGCGCGGATCGTCTCAGAGAGCTCGGCACTGGACACCTGGTGCGCCGTCGCCGGCTCCGCGCGCCGCCGGGCCGGCCGGCTTGGACGAGAGAAGGACGCCGCCTCGCCGACGTTCGTGATCTCCGGCCGTCCGCTGGTGCTCGGCTGCACCACCACCTCCGCCGACAGCGCGGCGGCCGACAGTCCGATCACGGAAACGATGGCGAGAACGCGGTACATGGCAATGCTCGGGAAAGAACGCGTCGAGTTTACCAAAGGCGCCGAGAATCGCCCCGTCAAGCCCCCCCAACGCCAAGCAGACAGCCACCCGGGGAACTCGGGTGGGGGCGTCCCCTTCCCCCCGCGAGGGTGGGAAGGGGATCGAGGGGATGGGGGGAGATCCAGTGGATCATCCAGGTTGATCGGGGCGCAACGAGCCGTGCCGGCGCTCATCAGGTCTGAGAAATGCATCCCTGCTCCCTGCGCTCTCCCGGAAGGGGATCGAGGGGATGGGGGGAGATCCAGTGGATCATCTCGGTCAGATCGAGGCGCAACCAACTCCGCCGCCGCCTGGGGTGCTCGACAGTCGCGACCACCTTCCCTGCGCTCTCCCGGAAGGGGATCGAGGGGATGGGGGGAGATCTAGCCGAGCTGCTTCCGCACCGCGTCCGGCACCGCCTCGAGCGCCTCCGGCAGCTTGTCCGGGTCCTTGCCGCCGGCCTGGGCGAAGTCGGGCCGCCCGCCCCCGCCGCCACCGACGATCCCGGCCAGCTCGCGCACCAGGCCGCCGGCCTTGACCCGCCCGGTGAGGTCTTCGGTCACCGCCGCCACCAGGGAGACCTTGCCGTCCTCCCGGGTGCCGATGACCACGACCCCCGAGCCGAGCTTGGAGCGTAGGGTATCGGCCATGTTGCGGAGCTCGCCGGCCGGAGCGGGCGGCACCTCGCGGACCAGCACCTTGATGCCGTCCACCTCAGTCGGGCCGCCCTCCTCGCCGTCGGCCGCAGCGGCACCGGCGACGATCTTCATGCGCAGGGCGGAGAGCTCCTTGTCGCGCTCCTTGAGGTCCGCCTTCAAGGACTCGATCTCCTCGACCGCCCGGTCGGCGGTCGTCCCCAGGGCCTCCTCGACCGCCGCCAACCCGGTGTCGCGCTGGCGCGCCCGGGCGATCGCCCCGTGACCGGTCAGCGCCTCGATCCGGCGCACGCCCGAGGCGATGCCGCGCTCGGCGGTGATCACGAACAGGCCGATCTCGCCGGTGTTGGACACGTGGCAGCCGCCGCAGAGCTCCATGCTGAAGCCGGGCACCTTGACCGTGCGGACCACGTCGCCGTACTTCTCGCCGAAGAGCGCCATGGCGCCGGCGGCCACCGCCTCCTGGTAGCCCATCTCCTGGATGTGGGTCGGCACCGCCCGCAGCACCCAGTCGTTGACCCGGTCCTCGATCCGCCGAAGCTCCTCGGCCTCGACCGGCCGGTGGAAGGTGAAGTCGAAGCGCAGGCGGTCCGGGGCGACCAGCGACCCGGCCTGGCGTACCCCCTCGCCCAGCTCCTCCCGGAGCGCCGCGTGCAGCAGGTGGGTAGCGGTGTGATTGCGCTGGGTCGGCAGCCGCTCGCCCGCCGCGACCTGGAGATCGACCGTCTCCCCCTGGCGAAGCGTGCCCTCCTCCACCCGCACCAGGTGCAGGAAGACCCCGGCCTCTTTCTGGACGTCGGTCACCCGGGCGCGACCGCCGGGCCAGGTGATGACCCCGTCGTCGGCCACCTGGCCGCCCGACTCGGCATAGAACACCGTCCGGTCGAGCACCGCCACGCCCGATTCGCCGGCCGCCAGGGTCGCCGCGGCGAGCGGCCGCCCCCCCTCTTCCTTGGCCAATCGCAGCACCCGGGCACCGCCGAGCGCCAGGTGGTCGTAGCCCTCGAAGCGGGTCTCCTCCACACCCTCCTCGAGCACCGTCCGGGTCAGCGCGGCGAGGCGCTTCTTGCCCTCGCCCGCGCTCTGCCGGGAGCGCTCCTGCTGGCGGCGGAGCGCCTCGTCGAAGCCCTCCCGGTCGAACCCCATGCGCTCCTCCTCGGCGATCTCCTCGATCGTCTCCACCGGCAGGCCGTGGGTCTCGTAGAGCCAGAAGGCGCGCTCGCCCGGCAGCACCTCGAGCCCGTTCGCTCGCGCGGTCTCGATCTCCTCCTGAACTTGCCGGGAGCCGGCGGCCAGGGTCGACAGGAACTTCTCCTCCTCGGTCCGGATGGTCGCCACGGAGGCGTCTCGCGTCGCCGCGAGCTCCGGGTAGGCATCGCCCATCACCTCGCCGAGCACCGGCACCAGCCGGTGGAGGAACGGCTCCTCGAGCCCCAGGCGCATGCCGTGGCGGACCGCCCGGCGGAGGATGCGGCGGAGCACGTAGCTGCGTCCCTCGTTGCCCGGGATCACGCCGTCCGCCAGCAGGAACGTGACGCTCCTGAGGTGGTCGGCGATCACCCGCAGCGAGACGTCCTGCTCCACCGAGCTGCCGTAGGGCACCTTGGCGACGGTGCCGGCCGCCTCCAGGATCGGGAGGAAGAGGTCGGTGTCGTAGTTGGAGGAGACCCCCTGGAGCACCGCCGCCAGGCGCTCGAGCCCGGCGCCGGTGTCGATCGACGGGTTCGGCAGGGGGTGGAGCTCCCCGGCCTCGTTGCGGTCGTACTGCATGAAGACCAGGTTCCAGAGCTCGAGGTACCGGCCGGACTCGCTCCCCTCCTCCCAGTCGACCGCCGGCCGGTCCGGCTGGAGGTCGATGTGCAGCTCGCTGCACGGACCGCACGGCCCGACGTCGCCCATGGCCCAGAAGTTGTCCTTCTCGCCGCAGCGGAGGATGCGCGACTCCGGCAGCCCGGAGAGCTTCTTCCACAGGTCGTAGGCGTCGTCGTCGTCGTGGAAGACGGTGGCGTAGAGGTGCTCGACCGGCAGCCCCCAGACCTCGGTCACCAGCTCCCAGGCGAAGCGGATCGCCCCCTCCTTGAAGTAGTCGCCGAACGAGAAGTTCCCGAGCATCTCGAAGAAGGTGTGGTGGCGCGGCGACGGGCCGACGCTCTCGAGGTCGTTGTGCTTGCCCGACACCCGGAGGCACTTCTGGGCCGTCACCACCCGCGGCGCCGGCGGCTCCTCGTGGCCGATGAAGGCGTTCTTGAACTGGACCATGCCGGCGTTGGTGAACAGCAGGGTCGGGTCCCCGTGAGGAACCAGCGGCGCGCTCGGATGGGGCTTGTGCCCGCGGTCGCGGAAGTAGTCGATGAAGCTCTGGCGGATGTCTCGGCTGTCCATGGCGTCTCGGGAGTGTAACTCGGTGGGGAAAGCGGTGAATGGACGATTTACAACGGGGAGCGGAGGAGATTCCTTCCTCCGCTTTCAGTCGTCGTCGCCGCGCGGCATCTCCCGCAGCACCGCCGCGATGGTCGACGGCGCGAAGCCCCGCCGCTCCAGCCGCCGGGCCAGCGCCGCCGGATCCCCCTTGCCGGAGCGCCCGGCCCAGCGCGCCGCCTCCTCCCGCGCCGCCGGCAGCTCGTCTTCGGGCAGCAGTTCATCCAGCACCCCGTCCGCCACCGCGGAGTCGACGCCGCGGGCGGCGAGCTCCGCCGCCAGTCGTGCCCGTCCGTAGGTGCCGCGCCCGAGCCGCCCCTCGACGAACCGCCGGGAGGCGTCCTCGTCGTCCAGGTAGCGGCGCCCTTCGAGCCGGTCCAGGGCCTCCTCGATTTCGTCCGAAGGATAGTGCCGCTGGACGAGCTTCTGCTGGAGCTCGCGGCGAAAATGCGTCCGCCGCGCCAGCAGCTTCACCGCCTGGTCATAAGCCGAGAGTCGTTCGGTCGGCGCCATCGAGGGCTACCCCACCCGCCCTGCGAGGCTCAAATCTCGAACTGCTCGCCGCCGGTGAGCAGATCGTCGTCCCCTCCCGCCCCCTGGAGCTGCTCTTCCATCTGCTCGCGCGCCGCGTCGGCGGTGAACTGGACGCCCTGGATCTTGAGCCGGAACTCGTCCGGGTTGCTCGCCCGGCGCAGGGCCTCGTCCAGGGTGATCAGCCCGTTCTTGTAGAGCTGGAACAGGCTCTGGTCGAAGGTCTGCATGCCGTACTGGCTGGTGCCCAGCGCAATCTGCTCGCGGATGAACTTGGTCTTCTCCTTGTTCTCGATGCACTCGCGGATGTACGGCGTCGAGATCAGGACCTCCACCGCCGGCACCCGGCCGATGCCGTCGGCGCGCGGCACCAGGCGGAGCGAGATGATCGCCTTGAGCACTTGGGAGAGCTGGATGCGGATCTGCTTCTGGTGGTGGGGCGGGAAGACCGAAATGATCCGGTTGATGGTCTCCGTGGCGTCCAGGGTGTGGAGGGTAGAGAAGACCAGGTGGCCCGTCTCCGCCGCCAGCAGGGCGGTCTCGATGGTCTCGAAATCGCGCATCTCGCCGACCAGGATGACATCCGGGTCCTGACGGAGCGCCGAGCGGAGCGCGCCGGCGAAGCCCCGGGTGTCGACGTCGATCTCCCGCTGGTTGACCAGCGAGCGCTTGTCCCGGTGGAGGAACTCGATCGGGTCCTCGACCGTGATCACGTGCTCGGAGCGGCTCGAGTTGATGTGGTCGATCATCGCCGCGAGCGTCGTCGACTTGCCGGAGCCGGTGGTGCCGGTGCAGAGCACCAGGCCGCGGCTCTCGTTCGAGATCTTCTCCAGCACCGACGGCAGCATCAGCTCGCGGATCGAGAAGATGCGGGCCGGGATGACACGGAGCACCAGGCCGACGCTGCCCCGCTGCTGGAAGATCGCGCAACGGAACCGGCCGAGGCCCGGCACCGAGTAGGCGATGTCGATCTCCAGCTCCTCCTTGAAGCGCTGCTTCTGGCGGGCGTTCATGATCGAGAACGCCATGGCGACCGTGTCTTCCTGCATCAGGCGCTTCAAGTCCTGGAGCGGCTCGAGCTGGCCGTCGATGCGGACGATCGGGTGGGAGCCCACCTTGAGGTGGATGTCCGAGGCCTTGCGTTCGACGGCGATCTTGAGGAGGTCGTTGATGTTCATGGCGAGCTCCGGCTCATGGCACGCGGAAACTGGAACGTCTTCTGATGAACGTCCATCGTATACCAGTGACCTTCCAATCAGCGAGTTCGCGACGAGCGAGTCAAGTCTGGTCGAACAACCGATTTCGCCGCTCCGATCAACCTGGATGATCCTCTGGATCGCCCCCCATCCCCTCGATCCCCTTCCCACCCTCGCGGGGGGAAGGGGACGCCCCCACCCGGGGCTCATGGTGCATCCGGTGCGTCCGGGGCCTCCGTGGCGCCGGAGCCGCCGAGTAGCAGCACTGCCGCGGCCGCCACCACCGCCGCCGTCTCGACCCGCAGCACCCGCTCCCCGAGCCAGACCGGGCGGCAGCCGCGCTCGACGAGCTCCGCCGTCTCGGGCGCGCTCCAGCCGCCCTCGGGGCCGATCAGCACGGCGCCCGGGCCGCCCCCGCGCCGCCACGGCTCGCCATCGCCCGGCGCGCCGCCCGTGTCCAGCAACCAGCGGTCCTCCGCGCCGTCGAGCAGCCGGGGGAGCTCCTCCCAGGCGTGGACGCCGGAAAGCTCCGGCACCCGCGCGCGGCCGCACTGCTCCACCGCCGCCACGGCGACCCGGCGCAGACGCTCCAGGGTGCCCGTTCCGAGATCGCGCGGGCTCCGCTCCGAGGCGAGGAAGCGCACCGCCGCGACACCCAGCTCGGTCGCCTTCTCGACCAGGGTCGCCGCCCGGTCCCGCTTCGGCGTCGCCACCAGCAGCTCCAGGCGATAGGCCGGCTCATGGGACGGCGCGGCGTCGAGCAGCCGCAGGGTCCCGGCTCGCCGGCCGACCGCCGCCACCTCCGCCCAGCGTGCCGCGCCGGCGCCGTCGACCACCCGCAACCGGTCGCCCACCGCCAGGCGCCGCGCCCGGAAGAGGTGCCGGTAGGCGTCCCCCTCGACCGTCGCCTCGGCGGCGGCGAAGGACTCCGGCGCCAGCACCAGGGTGATGCTCACGGCCGGAGCTCCGCGGGAGCGGCCTCACCGGCCGGTGGACCGCTACCACCGGCTCCGGTCCACCGAGTGCGGAGCGCCACCCACTCGCCCGCTTCCCGGGTGCCCGTCGTCTCGAACCCCGCCGCGGCCAGCTCAGCCGACACCCGGGTGCCGATCACCGTGAGGATGCCGGAGAAGATCGCCGCCGCCCCCGGCGCGAGAAGCGGCCCGAGCCCGCCGATCTCCGGCAGGATCTCCTCCGGGATGACGTTGACCAGGGCCAGATCGAAGGGCTCGGCCGGAGACCGCTCCCCCAGCCGGTCGCCGGATCGATTGCCCGCCGGGCCACCGCTCGAGTCCGCCTCCGAGACACCGCCGAGCGCACCGCCCAGCGCGAACGCTCCCAGGGTCCCCGCGACCAGCGCCACCCGGCCCGGATCGATGCCGTTGAGCGCGCGGTTCACCCGGGCATGGAACGGCGCCGCCGGATCGACGTCGAACGCCAGCGCCCGTGCCGCGCCGAAGCAGACCGCGGCGAACGAGAGAATGCCGGTGCCACAGCCCACGTCCAGCACCCGCCTGCCCTCGAGATCCATCCCTTCGAGCAGCTCCAGCACCAACCGCGTCGACTCGTGCGACCCGGTCCCGAACGCCGCCCGCGCCGGAATCCGCAACGTCCTCCGCCCCTCGACCGCCACCGCCGCCGTCTCGGGCTCTCGCGGATCGACCAGCAACCGCTCCCCCACCGCCTCCGGCTGAGCCAGCTCCCGGTACGGCGCCAGCCAATCCTCCTCCGGCACCTCCACCCGCCCCACCAGCTCGACCCCATCCCCTAGCCCCGCCGCATCCAGCGCCCCTGGCGGCACCGGCTCCGCGAAATAGCTCTCCAACCGCACCCGCCCCGCGTCCCCGGCCAGGACCTGCACCCCCGACGTCCCCAGCTCCCAGAGAGCCGCGACCAGATCGTCCTCGCGCTCGGCGGGAACTTCGTAAGTCAGGCGCATCGTCGTCATGGTTCGCGTGGGCGAGGGACGCCCCCACCCTTCGTTTCCAACCGGCATCGTCGTGCTGATCGTGGCCTTCTCCAGAGAGATCTTCTCACCGGGACAAGGAGCTCTTCTCAGCCGAGGCAGCCGACCTTGAAGCCCACGGGGAGGGGGCGAGCGGAAGGCCCCCGCCGGGGGGCGTTGGAGGCGAGCGCGCGCAGCGAGCGGCAACAGTACCCAGCCCGCCGCGCCGCGAGCCGGAACCGAGGCCGCGCCCCCACCACCCCTCACTTCGGAGCGTCGGCCGGTCCCCCGGCGGGGGCCTTCCGCTCGCCCCCTCCAACCTCCCGCCCTTCGCGTCCCCGCTTCCCCTGGCCCAGCCGCGCAGCTCAACCCGCCGCTCAGTGGAACATCTTCTTGACCTTCTCGATCATGCTCTCCCGCACCGGCCGCCCCTCGAGCTCCGCCAATTGCCGCAGCAGCTCCACGCGCTCTTCGTCCAGATCCTTCGGCCGCGGAATGATCAGCTTGGCCGACACCATGTGGTCCCCGCGCCCGTGGCCGTCGATCCGCTGGATCCCCTGGCCGCGCAACCGGAACTGCTGCCCCGGCTCCGTCCCCGGCGGAATCTCCACCGTCTCCGTGCCGTGCAGCGTCTCCACCTCGAGCGTCGCCCCCAGCACCGCCTGGGCGTAGCTCACCTCCACCTCGGAGTAGACGTGCGGCCCCTCGCGCAGGAAGCTCTCGTGTGCCTCCACCCGGAGCACCACGTACAGGTCGCCAGGCGGCCCGTTGAACGGACCGTCCTCGCCCTCGCCCTGGAGCCGAAGCCGCGCCCCCGTGTCCACGCCCGCCGGGATCTTGACTTCGATCCGGCGCTCCTGCTCCACGCGCCCACCGCCGCCGCACTCCTTGCACGGGTCCTTGATCACCGTCCCCTGCCCCTGGCACTGCGGGCAGGTCCGCGCGACCGTGAAGAAGCCCTGGGTGTAGCGCACCTGGCCGCGGCCGCCGCACGCGCTGCACGGCGCCGGCGGCTCGTCGCCCGCGCTGCCGCTGCCGCCGCACGCCTCGCAGCGCTCGAGGCGCGGGATCTTGAGCGCCTTTTCCACCCCGAACGCCGCCTCTTCGAAGGTGATGGTCAGGTCGTAGCGCAGATCGGCGCCGCGGGCCGGCGCCCGGCCCGAACGCCGCCGGCCGCCGCCGAAGCCGAAACCGAACAGGTCGCCCAGGATGTCGGCGAAATCGCCGAAGGTCGACGGGTCGAAGCCGCCGCCGAAGGGACTACCGGCGGCACCGCCGACCCCCTGGTGGCCGAACCGGTCGTAGCGCGCCCGCTTGTCCGCGTCCGACAGGACGGCGTAGGCCTCGGCGGCCTCCTTGAAGCGCTCCTCGGCCTCCTTGTCGCCCGGGTTGCGGTCGGGATGGTACTTGATGGCGAGCTTCCGGTAGGCGGACTTGATGGTCGTGCCGTCGGCGTCGCGAGAAACGTCCAGGACTTCGTAATAGTCACGCTTGACAGACATATCGAAGAGCAGAAGGGAAGGGGGAGGCTAGGAGTCGCCCCGATTCAACATCAGATCGGACAGCTTCGCCGAGATCGAATTGAGGTCGTAGACGGCGGCCTCGAGGTCCGCCTTGTCGTCCGAGACCAGCGACATGCGCGCCGAGAGCAGGGTCTCGTGAACCTTCTGGCGGTCGGACTCGTCCAACATGTCCTTGAACTGACCGAAGACCCGCTCGTTGGTGTAGACGAGCCCTTCCAGCCGGTTCTTGAGACGGCGGAGCTCCTTGCGCTCGTGGTCGCTGGCCCGGTGCTGCTCCGCCTCCTCGACGAGTTGCTCGATCTCGGTCTCTGAGAGGCCGCCGGCCGGCGTGATCTCGATCGACTGGGACTTGTCGGTCGCCACGTCGCGCGCCGAGACGTTGACGATGCCGTTCGAGTCGATCGCGAACGTGACCTCGATCTGGGGAACGCCCCGCGGCGCCGGCGGGATTCCAACCAGGTCGAACCGGCCGAGCGACTTGTTCTCCTTGGAGAACTCCCGCTCGCCCTGGAGCACGTGGACCTCCACCGCGTCCTGGTTGTCCACCACTGTGGTGAACACCTGGGTGTTCTTGGTCGGGATCGTCGAGTTGCGGGTGATGAGCTTGGTGAACAGGCCGCCGTGGGTCTCGATCCCCAGGGACAGGGGGGTGACGTCGAGCAGCACCAGGTCCTTGATGTCGCCCCGCAGGATGCCGCCCTGGATGGCGGCGCCCATGGCCACCACCTCGTCCGGGTTGATCCGGCGGTTGGCCTCGCGGCCGAAGATCTGTTCCACCGCCTGGTGGACCAGCGGTGTCCGCGTCTGGCCGCCGACCAGGAGCACCTCGTCGATCTGGTCCGGCCGCAGGCCCGCCTGGTCGAGGGCGTCCCGGCACGGGCCTTCGGTCTTCTCGACCAGGTCCCGCACCAGGTCCTCGAAGGTGTCGCGCGACAGGCTGCGCGACAGGTGGCGGGGGCCGGACTCGTCGGCCGAGATGAACGGCAGGTTGATCTCCGCGGTCTGCTCGCTCGACAGCTCGCACTTGGCCCGTTCCGCCGCCTCCTTGAGCCGCTGCAGGGCCATCCGGTCGGAGCGCAGGTCGACGCCGGCCTCCTCCTGGAAGTGCTCGATCAGCCAGTCCATGATCCGGTTGTCGAAGTCCTCGCCGCCGAGGAACGAGTCGCCGGCGGTGGAGCGCACTTCGAAGACGCCTTCGTTGAGCTGGAGGATCGAGATGTCGAACGTGCCGCCGCCCAGGTCGTAGACGGCGATCATCTTCGAGCCGCCCTGCTCCTGGAGGCCGTAGGCGAGGGCCGCCGCGGTCGGCTCGTTGATGATCCGCGAGACTTCGAGCCCGGCGATCTTGCCGGCGTCCTTGGTCGCCTGGCGCTGGGAATCGTCGAAGTAGGCCGGGACGGTGAGTACCGCCTCGGTCACCTTCTCGCCCAGGGCCTCCTGGGCGAAGTCCTTGATCTCCTGGAGGATGAAGGCGGAGATCTCCTGCGGGCTGTACTCCCGGCCGCGGATTTCCAGCTTGACGTCGCCGTTGGTCGCCCGGGCCAGGGTGTACGGCAGCACGTCGGACGCCCGCTTGACGTGCTCGTCCTCGTGCTTGCGTCCGATCAGGCGCTTGACGGCGAAGACCGTGTTCTCGGGATTTGTGATCGCCTGCCGCTTGGCGATCTGCCCCACCAGCCGGTCGCCGTCCTCGGTGAACGCGACGATCGACGCGGTCGTCCGGCTGCCCTCGCGGTTGGTGAGGACCTCAGGCGTCAGGGCATCCACCGCCGCGGCGCAGCTGTTGGTGGTCCCCAGGTCGATCCCGATGATCCGGCCCATGGGTCTAGGCCTCTAGGAGGCCGATCCGCCCTCTCCGTCCGCTTCCTGGGGTACGACGACCACGACCCGCGACGGGCGGAGCAGCCGCTCGTGCAGCATGTAGCCCTTCTGGTACTCCTCGGCCACGGTCGGCTCGTCGACGTCATCGGCTTCGCGCCGGGCGACGGCCTCGTGGACCGCCGGGTCGAACACGCGGCCCTCGGCCTCGATCGGCAGCACGCCGTGGCGCCGCAACAGCTCGTGGAGCTGGCGGAGGATCATCTCCACTCCCTGCTTGAGGTCGTCGGCCGAGCCCCCCGCGGAGACGGCACGCTCCAGGTTGTCGACCACCTCCAGGAGGTCGCGCATCGGCTCGAGCAGGGCGTAGCGCTTGGCCTCCTGGCGCTCTCGCTCGGCACGCTTCCTGTAGTTGTCGAAGTCCGCCAGGGTCCGCATCGAGCGGTCCCGCAGGTCGGAGAGCTCTTGCTCCAGGCGTGCCACGTCCACCTTGCGGTGGCTCTCCGCGCTCTCCACCGCGGCGGCGGCGTCACGCATCACCTGCTCCAGGTCGTCCTCCTGCTCGTCCAGATCGATGACGGTCTCGTCGTCTACGATCTCGTCCTCGGCGAGCTCGTCACGGCTCTCCGCGTCGAGCCGCTGTTCTTCCTCTCCCATGGTGTCTTCGACTCCGATCGGATCTCTTGGGTTGCGATCCGCTCAACCTGATGTGTGGAGGCGGACCGCCCGGCCTCCGGACGAGCCGCCATTCTATCGATGATGCAGGGGAATTGTAGTTCAACCCGCCTCAAGCGCGAGGGAGAGAGTCCTCTCCCGTCGACGTCGTGGCCAGGATGTCGCTGAGTGCCTGCCCCAGGTAGTGAACCAGGGGGATCACCCGTTGGTACTCCATCCGCGACGGTCCGAAGATGCCGAGGGTGCCGAGGTGACGGCGCCCGACTCCGTACCGGGTGGCGACCAGGCTGAAGTCGAGCTCCGAGGTCAGGTCGCTGTCCTCGCCGATGACCACGCGCACCCCTTCGCTTTGCACGCAGGCATTGAGCATCTGGACCAGCCGCGCCTTGTCCGTGAACGTTTCGATCAGCCGCCGGACCCGGACGACGTCCGAGAGCTCCGGCTGGTCGAGGATCATCGACGTGCCGTCCACCAGCACGTCGTGCCCGGCCACCTGGTCGAGGCTGCGCTTGGCCAGCTCCAGGGTGGTACCGAGGATCTTGTCCACCTGGGCCCGTTCCTCGGCCATCATGGCCACCAGCTTGTCCCGGATCTCCCGCAGGCTCCGGCCGGCGAAGTTCTCGGTCAGGTAGTTGGAGATCCGGATCAGGTCCTCGCGCGGCAGCTGCTGCTCCGTATCGATGACCTTGTTGTCCACGAAGCCGCTCTCGGCCACCACCACCACCAGCACCCGGGCGCCGGAGAGCGGCACGAAGTCGATGGTGCGCAGGACCGTCTCGCCCATCGCGGGGGAGACCACGATCCCCACCTGCCGGGACAGCTCCGAGAGCAGGTGCGAGGTCACCGCGATCAGACCCTCGGCGTCCGACGGTGCCTCGCGCAGGTGCTCGTCGATGTAGCGCCGCACCCGGGCGGGAACGGTCCGACTCCCCATCAAGGATTCGACGAACAGGTGGTACCCGGCGCCGGTGGGGATGCGCCCGGCCGACGTGTGGGGCTGGCGCAGGAAGCCGTGCTCCTCCAGGTCGGCCATGATGTTGCGGATGGTCGCGGCCGACAGACCGTGCTGCCCCTGCTTGGCAATCGAGCGCGAGCTGACGGGCTCCGCGCTCAAGATGTACATCAAGATGATGTCCTTGAGGATCTCCCGCTCGCGGGAGGACAGGTTGGTCCAACCCGCTGGATCACTTGCTCGGTCGGTCAATCGATCAGCCATGGTTGCGCACCGGTTCCGTCCACGATCCAGACGCATTAGCACTCTCAGGAGGAGAGTGCTAGAAAATCGTACCCGAGCGGCGCCGTGAAGTCAAGGGGATCGAACCCTAAGACATTGACATGCATCATCTTATGCAACAACCGGCCGCGCGCCCCGGCCCGCCGGGGCCCGCGCGCTGGCCTACCGGGGCCCGCCCACCGATCCACCGAAGCCCGCCCACCGCCCCGGGGCTTCCAGGAGGCCGCGCGGCGTTCGGTGGACGGTGCGGATATTCTCTGGACGATGAGTACCCTCAGGACGATGGGCATCGGGGCGCAGCCGCTCGCCGGCCTGCGGGTCGCCCTGGCCGGACCGGGGCGCGTCGGCACCAGCCTGGCCCACTGGGCCCGCGCCGCCGGCGCCGCGATCGAGCTCGTGGCGGGCCGCACCGCCGCGCGCCGCGACGCCGTGGCGGGCGCCCTGGGTGCGCGAGCCGTACCGATCGACGCCCTCGCTTCGGCGGACTGCGACCTCCTCCTGGTCGCCGTGGCCGACCCGGCGCTCGACGGCGTCGCCCGGGCGCTCGCCCGTCACCCCCAGGCCGAGGTCGCCCTGCACACCGCCGGCAGCCGGGGCGCGTCGGCCCTGGCCGGGCTCGGCGGCTCCGCGGCCGGCGCGTTCCACCCGCTCATGGCCTTTCCGGCGCCGCTCCCCGACCCCGCGGAGGCGCGCGGCGTCTTCTTCGCCCTCGACGGCCCGCCGCCGGCCGTCGCCCTCGGACGCCGCCTGGCGGACGCGTTTGGCGGGCGGGCCGAGGTCGTCCCGGAGGCGGACCGGCCGCTCTACCACCTGGCCGCCAGCGTCGCCGCCGGCGGGGTGGCGACGCTGGTGGCATCGACGGCGGACCTGGCCCGCAGCCTGGGCCTGCCCGACGCGGTCGGTGACGGCTACCTGACCCTCGCCGCCGGCGCGCTCGCCAGGCTCCGCGCGGCGGCCGACGAGGCGACCGCGGCGGATCGGCCGCTGGTGCCGGCGCTGGCCGCCGCGATCACCGGCCCCGTGGCGCGCGGCGACGACGCCACGTTCGTCCGCCAGATGGAGACTTTGCGGGCGAGCGGCGCCGCCGGACAGGGCCGGGTCGATCTCGTCGTCCGCCTGGCGCTCGAGACCGCCCGACTCACCGCCGGGGAGGCCGCGGGAACGGACCGTCGAAGGGCACTCGAGCGGGCGCTCGAGGAGGCAGGGTTGATGCCTGCAGGGCCGCCCACCGACGGCGCCGGCTGAGACCGCCGGAGGCGGCGGCCGGTTCCTTGACCCCCCCGGGGCCGGGTGCTAGTCTTTCTTCCCTTCTATTTCAGGGATTTGCGAGGTTCAGGGGTATGGTCTTCTTCAATTACAGCACGATGCAAATGGCGGCCAAGGTCGTCTACTACGGCCCCGGCTTGTGCGGGAAGACGACCAACCTGCACCACATCTACAGCCAGACCTCGTCCGAGTGCCGCGGCGAGATGGTCTCGCTCGAGACCGAGACCGACCGAACCCTGTTCTTCGACCTGCTGCCCATCGACGTCGGCCAGATCGCCGGCTTCAACACCCGGATCCAGCTCTACACGGTCCCGGGCCAGGTGTTCTACAACACCACCCGCAAGCTGGTGCTCAAGGGAGTGGACGGCGTCGTCTTCGTCGCAGACTCCCAGAAGCCCATGCTCCAGGCCAACGTCGACTCGCTGGAGAACCTGCGGGAGAACCTGGGGGAGATGGGCCTCGACCTGATGGACATGCCGCTGGTCCTCCAGTTCAACAAGCGGGACCTGGACGACATCTGCACCACGGACGAGCTGGACAATGCCCTCAACTGGAACAAGTGGCCCACGTTCGAGGCGTCCGCCCTCCATGGCGAGGGCGTCTTCGAGACCCTCAAGGGCGTCTCCAAGGTCACGCTCCTGGCGCTCAAGCGACGTCTGAGCGGCGACAAGGAGGAGCGGCCCGCCGCCAAGCCCGCGGCCAAGCCGCGCCCCGCCGCCAAGCCGGCCACCGGCGTCGCGCCACCGCCCGCCGCCGCGGCAGCTCCCGCGCCGAGCCCGGCGCCCGCCAAGCCCGCCGCGGCACGGCGACCGGTGGCGGCCGCGGCGGCCCCGGCTCCCTCCGCCAGCCAGCCGCCGCCGGAGGCCCAGGTCCGCAAGACCTCCAACCGCAACGTGCTCGAGGAGCTCGAGCGCCTGCGCCAGGAGGCCATGTCCGGACCCACCCGCGCCACCGCCACCCGCGCCGCCGCGGGCAAGAACGGCAGTGGCGAGCTGCGGCGCGACATCCAGCTCACCCTGACCCGGGACGACTTCCGCCGGGCACGCCGGTTCTCGGTCACCCTCCAGGTCGAGGACGAGGACCAGCAGGTGGTCGAAGCGGTGCGCAACCTCCGGGTCGACCTCAAGAACACCGAGAGCGTCGAGAAGCTGCTGCTCCGCCTCAACATCGCTCTGGCCGCCAAGTGACCCGGAAGACCGCGCGGCAGTGCCCCGTGCCCGAGCGCGCGGTCCCGGCCCGCGGACGCCCACGGCACCCGGGCGGCCCAGAGACCCGATCCAGCAACCCGATCCGATGAAGTGCCCCTACTGCGCCGAGAACCGGGATCGCGTCGTCGACTCCCGCGAAAGCCGGGACGGAGCCACCATCCGCCGGCGCCGCGAGTGTCTCGCTTGCGGCCGGCGCTTCACCTCCTATGAGCAGATCGAGTCGATCGCCTACATGGTGGTCAAGCGCGACGGCCGGCGCGAGGCGTTCAGCCGCAACAAGCTGCTCAACGGGCTCCAGCGGGCGTGCGAGAAGCGGCCGGTGCCGCCCCGCCGGCTCGAAGAGATCGCGGACCTGGTGGAAGCGCGGCTCCACGACCGGGAGGATCGGGAGATCTCGTCCCGGGAGATCGGGTCGGTCTTGATGGAGCGCCTCTATCGCCTCGACCAGGTGGCTTACGTCCGCTTCGCCTCGGTCTACCGGCGGTTCGAGGACGTCGAGGCCTTCACCGACGTGCTGACCGCGCTGCTGGAGCGAGAGGCCAAGGCGGAAGAAGACGAACGCGCGGCCGGGACGCCGGCGGCCATGGATTGACCGAGTACCCGGCGGAGCCGCTGACCGATGTCCTCACCCCCACGACCGACCCTCTCCGCGCACCGCTTCCGCGAGGAGCTCGACCGGCTCTTCCGTGAAGCCATGGGCCTCGCCTCGGGTCCGGCCGAAGCCGACCGCTGGCAGCCGGCCATCGACGTGGTCGAGACCCTGGAGGCGCTGCTCGTCTTGGTCGAGGTACCCGGCCTCGCCGCGTCTGATCTCCGCGTGGAGGTCCAGGGAGCGTCGGTGATCATCGCCGGCCACAAGCGGCCAACCCGCCCCGATCCGGAGGCCCGCTACCACCGGCTCGAGCGGGGCCGGGGCACCTTCGAGCGCACGATCGAGCTGAGCGAGCCGGTCAACACCCACCGCGGGGTCGCACGGCTCCGGGGTGGCGTGCTGACGGTGGAGTTCCCCAGGGTCCAGGAGAAGCGGGAGCGGCGCCGGATCCTGGTGGTCGAGGAGGACGGGGAGGAGTCGACGTGAGCCGGTCCAGGGACGCCGAGCGAACCCATCGGGAGGAGGAGCGCGACCGGGCGGCCGACCGTGGCCGGAGCGCCGCGGCCGCCCACGACCCGGGCTTCGATCCGCCGGAAGAGTCGATCAAGATCCCGGACGTACTGCCCGTGCTGCCGCTCAGGGACACGGTCGTCTTTCCGTACATCATCCTGCCGCTCTCCGTGAGCCGCGAGCCGAGCGTGCTCGCGGTCGACCGCGCGCTGGCCGCCAACCGGATGATCTTCCTGGTCGCCCAGCGGGACGCGTCATTGGAGGACCCGGAGGAGGCCGACCTCTTCCGGGTCGGCACCGCCGGCGTGATCATGCGCATGCTCAAGCTGCCGGACGGCAGAATCCGGATCCTGGTCCAGGGGCTGGCCCGTGTGCGGCTCCAGCACCTCTCCCAGACGGAGCCCTACCTGCAGGCGAAGGTGGAACCGATCACCGGGGAGGACGGGGAGGCGGGAGAAGCCGGCGAAGGCGCCGAGAGCAAGGTCGATCACCTGCTCGCGGTCGAGGCGCAGGTCCGCAACGTCAAGGACAGCCTGGACCGGGTGGCGACGCTCGGCAAGGCGATCTCCCCCGAGGTGATGGTCATCGCCGCCAACCTGGAGGACCCGGGGCGGCTGGCGGACCTGGCGGCGAGCAACCTCGACCTGCCGATCGAGGAGTCCCAGCGCATCCTGGAGACGGTGAGCTCGCTCGAGCGGCTGGAGCGGGTCGGTGAGCTGTTGGGACGCGAGGTCCAGGTGCTCACCATGCAGCAGGAGATCTCGTCCCAGGCCCGGGGCGAGATGGACCGCACCCAGCGGGAGTACTTCCTGCGCCAGCAGCTCAAGGCGATCCAGGACGAGCTCGGCGAGGGCGACGAGCTCGCCCAGGAGATCGCCGGCTACCGCCAGAAAGCGGAGGAGAAAAAGCTCCAGGGTGAGGCACTGGAAGAGCTGGAGCGGCAGATCCGCCGGCTCGAGCGGAGCCACCCGGACAGCGCCGAGAGCGCCATCATCCGCACCTACCTGGACTGGCTGACCGGCCTGCCCTGGACCACCCAGTCCGAAGACAACCTGGACCTCGACCACGCCCAGCGGGTGCTGGACGAGGACCACTACGACCTGGACAAGGTCAAGGAGCGGATCATCGAGTACCTGGCGGTGCGCAAGCTCAAGCGGGACACGCCGGGGCCGATCCTCTGCTTCGTCGGCCCGCCCGGCGTCGGCAAGACCTCGCTCGGGCGCTCGATCGCCCGCGCCGTGGGCCGCGAGTTCGTGCGCATCTCCTTGGGCGGGGTCCGGGACGAGGCGGAGATCCGGGGGCACCGGCGCACCTACGTCGGCGCCCTGCCCGGCCGGATCATCCAGGGAATCCAGCAGGCCGGCACCTCGAACCCGGTGTTCATGCTCGACGAGATCGACAAGCTCGGCGCCGACTTCCGCGGCGATCCGTCGTCCGCCCTGCTGGAAGTCCTCGACCCGGAGCAGAACGCCACCTTCCGCGATCACTACCTGGGGCTCGAGTACGACCTCTCCCGGGTGCTCTTCATCGCCACCGCCAACCTCCTGGAGCCGATTCAGCCGGCGTTCCGGGACCGCATGGAGGTGCTCGCGCTGTCCGGCTACACGGCGGAGGAGAAGCTGGTGATCGCCCGGCGGCACCTGATCCCGAAGCAGCTCGACGCCAACGGCCTCACCGACGAGAAAGTGACGGTCACCGACGGCGCGGTGCGCAAGGTGATCGCCAGCTACACCAAGGAGGCGGGCCTGCGGAACCTGGAGCGCGAGCTCGCCGCCATGTTCCGCAAGGTGGCCGTGGCCGTCGCCCGCGGCGAGGTCACCGACGACGCCCCGGCGCGCCGGCTGGACGAGGCGGCGGTCGAGGAGATGCTCGGCCCCGCGCGCCATTTCAGCGAGGAGCTCCTCGGCCGGGACCGGGTGGGCGTCGCCACCGGGCTCGCCTGGACCGCCGCCGGCGGCGACCTGATGTTCATCGAGGTGGCCGCCGTCTCGGGCTCCGGCAAGCTCCGGCTCACCGGCCAGCTCGGCGACGTGATGAAAGAGTCCGGACAGGCGGCGCTGTCGTTCGCCCGGGCGTGGGCGGAGGCCGGTCCCGGGAGTGGTTCGCGCGGCGCGGCCGACGACCGCGTACCGGCCGAGCGGCAGCGCTACTTCGCCGAGCATGACATCCACGTCCACGTGCCGGCCGGCTCGATCCCCAAGGACGGCCCGTCGGCCGGCATCACCATCGCCACGGCCCTGCTCTCCGTGCTGACCGGGCGAGCGGTCAACCGGCGCGTGGCGATGACCGGTGAGATCACCCTGCGCGGTGACGTGCTGCCGATCGGCGGCCTCAAGGAGAAGGTCCTGGCGGCCCGCGGCGCTGGTGTTGAAGCGGTGATCATGCCGCGCCTGAACGAACGCGACCTGGAGGAGATCCCGGAGCACCTCCGGAAGGGGATGACTTTCCATCTGGTCGACTCGGTCGACGAGGTGCTCGATCTCGCCCTGCTTCCCCAGGCGCCCCAGAAGACCACCGGCTCCAAGACCACCACCCGGCGCCGGAAGACCACGAAGCGAGCGAAGGGAGGATCGTCGCCATGAGCGCCGCGACCGAGCGTGGAGAGGACCGGTTGATCGATTGGCTGCGGGAACATCCGGGGACCGAGCTGATCGGCGACGACGCTGCGCTCCTCCCCGCTGTCGACGGCACGGCCGTCACCACCGTCGACTCACAGGTCGGTGGCGTCCACGTTCCCGCCGAGCTCGACGCGGGTCTCCTGGCCCGGAGGCTCCTGCACGTCAACCTGTCCGATCTCGCGGCGATGGGCGCTCCTCCCGCCGGTTGGGCAACCTCCGCCGTCCCCGAGCCCTGGTGTCATGCGATGGTGACGGTGGCCGCACCCGAGTTCTTCGACCACCGCCACTTCTTCTCCATCCTGCTCGCCGAGTGCGCCGCCACCGGCGTGGTCCTCGCCGGCGGCGACTTGTCGGGCAGCCCGACGCTCACCGTCACCATGACCCTGATCGCCCACCGTCCGAGCGACTGGCGACCGGTCCTCCGGGAGGGCGCCCGGCCGGGGGATCGGATCTGGGTCGGGGGGACGCTCGGCGAATCCGGAGCCGGCCTGCGCCTGTTGCGGCGCGGCGCCCGGTTGACCGCCCACGGCGAACGCGCCCACGTCTTCCTGCCGTCCGAGCTGCGGGCGAGCGAACAGCAGGACGACGCGGCCCGGGAGGCGGTGCGCCGCCACCTGGAGCCGAGCGCACAGCTCGCGCTGGGGGCCTGGCTGGGCGAGCGAGCGCGGTCGACCCGGGTGGCCGGCCTGGACCTCTCGGACGGGCTGGGTCGCGACCTGCCGCGGCTGGCGCGGGCGAGCAGCGTCGGCGCCGAGGTCGACGGCGCGGCCTTGCCCCTGGCGGACGGCTTCGAGGCGCTTTGCGAGACGCTCTCCCAGGATCCGACCGACCTGGTGCTCGGCGGCGGCGAGGACTACGTCCTGCTCTTCACGTTGCCGGCGGACGACGAGCCGCCGGAGGGCTTCGGCTGCACTCCGATCGGAACGATCGTCGAGGGCAACGAGCTGACCCTCGTCCGCGGCGAGCACCGGGAAGAGTGGCCGGTCGTCGGCTGGGACCACCTGGAGCAGGACTGAGAGGAATCCGCTCCTCCCGGTGAGGCCCCGGGAGGAGCGGCCGGCGGAGAGCTACCGCTGGATCGTCACCTTGAGCGGCTTCTTGAGCTGCCTGATCAGCTCCCGAATCTGCTTCTCGAGCTCGGAGCTCGAGCGCTCGAGGGCGGCGACCCGGCGGCTGAGCGAGCCGTCGCCGGCAGCCGCGGCCGTGCGCCGGGGCGCGGCACCACCCGCGGACCCCTTCTTCTTGCGCCGTCCGCGCGGGCTCTCCGCGCGCAGCTGCTTGAACACCTCGACCGCCTCCGGCAGGAACCGGCGCCCACGCCCCGAGCCGCGGTGGGGAATCCGATCCTTGTAGAGCTTCACGTAGCGGACGAGCGTCGGGTAGGAGATGCCGGTCTCCTCCGCGATCTTGGTCAGCGTCAGGAGGCCGGAGGTATCGGCCTTCTGCTTCCTGGGCGCCTTCGCCTTCTTGGGTGCGGACTCGCTCTTGCGCGGGCGTCCACGGCGCTTGACGTTCTCTTTCTTGATCTGCTCGAAGACCGGCAGGGCGTCTTCCGGATAACGCTGCTTGCGGCCCTTTCCGACCGACGGAATCCGATCCTGGTATCCCTTCTTGTATCGCTGGAGGGTCGGCATGGAGATCCCCGTCTGCTCGGAGACCTCCGTTAGCGTAAGGAGTTTCTGGTCCTTCTTCTCCGCGCCACCTGCCGCCTGTTGGTTTGCCATGTCCCGTGCCTCCTGGAATCGAAATGAGATGATAGAGTTCGGACCTTCGCGGTACCGATCACCAAGCATTATAAAGGTAATGTTAACCAAGTCAACACCCGAGGCCGCCAGCGTGTGGGCTCGGCGGCCGATTCACCGAGATTCCACGACGATCGAATGAACGACAGCGAACGCAACGAAACGTACCGCTCCGCCCTCCGCGAGATCGACGCAGTCCTCGCCGGATGCCACGATCCGATCACCGCCATGGCCACTGCCGCTTCGGTGCTCCACGGCCGGTTGCCGTACGCGAGCTGGACGGGGTTCTATCGTGTGGTCGCCCCGGAGCTGCTCCGGGTCGGCCCCTACCAGGGACCGGTCGGGTGCCTGGAGATCGCCTTCGATCGAGGGGTCTGCGGCGCCGCCGCCCGCGAGCGCCGGACCCAGCTCGTCGCCGACGTCGAGGCCTTCCCCGGGCACATCGCCTGCGACGCCGCGGCGCGCTCCGAGGTGGTCGTGCCGGTGACCACGGCGGACGGCGAGCTGGTGGCCGTGCTCGACGTCGACTCTCACCAGCCGGCGGCGTTCACCGCAGCGGACGCGGCAGGGCTGGAGGCGGTGGCCGAGCGGGTCGGCCGCTGCTTCACGTGATCCGCATCTCCCGGGTGAGGTAGGACAGCGCCTGGCGCGACAGCCCGAGCCGGCGGGCGGCCGCCGCCTTGTTGCCTCCGCTCGCATCGAGCGCTTCGACGACCAGGCGCCGGCGGAACGCCTCGACTTGCGCTTGATAGTCCCCCCGGGGTCGGCGTGCGCCGGCCGCTCCGCCCGCCACGTCCGGCAGCTCCAGGTGCTCGGCGCCGACCGTCTCCCCGCCGGCCAGGGTGGCGGCGAGTCGGATCACGTTTTCGAGCTCCCGGACGTTGCCCGGCCAGGAGTGGGCCAGGAGACGGGAGCGGGCGTCCGCGCGCAGGGACGGCGGCGCCGCGGCGGGATCGCCGCCGGCGCACGCACGGAGGAAATGCTCGGCCAGGAGGATCGGATCGCGCCCGCGATCGCGGAGCGCCGGAAGCTCGACCGTGCCGACCCCCAGGCGGTAATAGAGGTCCTTGCGGAAGCCGCCGTCGCCGACCATCGCCGCCAGATCCCGGTGGGTCGCGGCCACCACCCGCACGTCCACCGGCCGCGGCAGGCTCTCGCCGACGCGGCGCACCTCACCCTCCTGGAGGACCCGGAGCAGCATCCCCTGGGCGGGAGCGGGGAGGTCACCGATCTCGTCCAGGAAGACGGTGCCACCCTCGGCGGTCTCGAACACGCCGACCCGGTCCCGGTCGGCGCCGGTGAACGCTCCTCGGGCGTGGCCGAAAAGGTCCGACAGCAGCAGGTCGTCGCTGAGCGCTGCGCAATTGACCGCCACGAAGCGGGCCTCGCACCGCGGGCTCGCCCGGTGGAGGTGGCGCGCCGCCAGCTCCTTGCCGGTGCCGCTCTCCCCGAGGATCAGCACCGGTAGATCGCCGGTCGCCAGCCGCTCGATCCGATCGAGGGCCGCGAGCAGTGCCGGGCTCTCACCGACGAAGGCCTTGCGCGAGCCGGCGCGGGCCGCCCGGGCCTTGAGCGAGCCGGATGGCTCCGGCCCCGCCGGACGACCGCCGCGCACCGGATCGAGCTCGCGGCGGATGAGGGTGAAGAGGGCCCGCAACACGGGGTCCACGCGCTGGGCGCTCAGCACGAGGCGCCCGCCGTCCAGGGGCGCCGCCAGCTCCTCCGGACCCCCGGTGCCGCCGACGAGGACCTCCGGTGAAGGCTCGCCCGCACGCCACCGTTCGAGGCGCGATTCCGGGAACCCGACCTCTTCCAGCAGGCGGCGCAGGGCGGCCGGGTCGGTATCCGGAGCGCCGGGGGGAGCACCCTCCAGGTAGCCGGTGAGGGCCCTCCAGGCACCGCCGTCGGACCGCTCCAGCCGCTCGGCGTAGTGGGTGGCACCGATCCGGCGGAAGGCGGCGACCGCCCGCCGGCGCACGGCCGGTGGCGCGCATCCGGGACGGAGTGTCTCCGCATCGAGGACGACTCGCGCCGCCCGGCCCGATTCGAGGCCGTCGAGCGGCTCCCACAGCGGCGTCGCCGGCGTGTCTCCGCCATCGAGAAGAGCACGCCAGAGGGGCTCCCACGGGGTCCCGGCGACCTCGCGGAGCGCCCGCTCGGTCCTGCCGGCGAGCGCGAACAGCCCGGCGTGCTCCTCCGGCCCCAGCTCCACCAGCACTTTTCGCGGCAGGCCGGTGACCGCCCGCGCCGCCTCCTCGACCCGGCGCAGCAGGCCGAGCGCCCGCCCTTCGAGCACCCGGAGCTCCAGGCGGTGCCAGCCGATCCGGCGGCGGTCCGCCAGCTCGCGGGCCGCCGCCACGTGGTCGAGGGCGGCGCCGGCCCGCCCCTGGACGATCTCGAACCGTGCCCACAGAGCGAGGTCCTGGATCAGCCCGCGGACGTTGCCGGTGAGCCGGTTCTCGTCGGTGGAGCTCTGCAGGATCTGCTCGACCCCCAGCACCCGCCCGCGGCGCAGGCGCACCTCCGCCAGGTTGTAGAGCGCCAGCGTGGTCTGGCGCGTGCCGTCGCAGGCACCCAGCAGACGCTGGGCGTGGAGGAAGGCCCGCTCCGCGCCGGCCAGGTCCCCCGCCAGCACCCGTCCGACTCCCAGGTCGCTCCACAGGCCGCCGGCCTCGTGGCGGCAGAGCCGCCGCCGATCGACCGACAGCGCCCGGGTCAAGGCCTCCACCATCGCCTCACCGTCCCCGTCGGCCAGGGCGCCCAGGCCGCGCACCTGATGGAACCGCCACGCGATCGCCGGCAGCATGTCGAGGTCGCGCCCCGCCAGCTCGGAGACCAGCGCCTCGACCGTCTCCCGGTCTCCGCGGTCCCAGGCGGACTCGGCGGTCAGCAACGTCACCCGCAGCGCGCCCTCTCCGTCGTTCCCGGCGGTCGCCGACCGGGCGCGATCGAGCCAGCGGTCGGCGAGCCCCGGACGGTGGCGGTTGGCCGCCACCCGCACCGCCAGCTCCGCACAGTCGATCACCACGTCCGGCGCCAGGGATGCCTTCTCGAGGGTCTTGAGCCGCCGCGCCACCGCCCGCAGGTCGCCGAGCAGCAGGCGGCAGCACAGACCCAGAACCTCCTCCGCCGGGTCCGCTGGCCCGTCCGCTCCATCGAGGGCCGCGAGGGCGTCCCGAAACCGCCCGCGCCGGAAGAGGCCACGGGCGTCCTCCTGCACGGGGAGACCGCCCGGCGGGGCGAGGAAGGGAGCCGCTTCGAGGATCTGGCGCACCGCGCGCCGGGCCGGCACCGGCGCCAGGGACTGGCGCCAGCCATCGAGCAGGGTACGGACGACCCGGCGGGCCGTGCCCCGGCCGGCGACCGCGTCGCCATCGCCGAAGAGCAGGGCCACGAGCTGCCGCAGCCGCTCCTGGGGATAGACACGGTCGCGCCCGGACGCCTCAGCCAGACCGCACAGGGTGCCGTCCGAGCCGAGCACGGCGCCCGACCAGCCATCGGCCAGCCGCCGGTCGGCCGCGGCGAGCCGCGCCAATAGGCGGGCGCCGTCGAGCAGCAAGCCCAGGCGCTGCCGGTCGGTCAACCGGGCGATCCACTCGGGAGAGGGGGCCTGGCCGGCACAGGAGCCAGGGTCGGGGACGGGATCGGTGGAGCTCCCGGATTCGGTCATCGTGCTCTTTCACCTCTTGCGACGCAGCCCACCCCTCTCACCGAGAGTCACGAAAACCGCGCAGCGTGGTTCCGGGATGCGTAGTGTGGGGGGCGGCCGGCCCGGGACAGGCCCGTCCGGGCCTTCCGGCCTGTCCGAGAGGGTGGCCTCAGCCGCCGAGCAGGGCGAGGAGGTCGTCCCAGAAGGCGGGGTAGGACTTGGCGACCACCTCCGGGTGGGCGACGACCACGCCGGGGCGGCGCAGGCCGACCAGGGCGAAGCTCATGGCGATCCGGTGGTCGTTCGAGGGGTCGAGGATGACCGCCTCCGTGCGTTCGGCCGGCGGTGCGCCGCCCGCCCAGCAACCACCGATGACCAGCCCGTCCGGGCGCTCCTCGACCGGCACGCCCAGCCGCGCCAAGCCCTCGGCCATGGCCCGCAGCCGATCGCTCTCCTTGATCCGCAGGTGGGCCACGTTCTCGATCCGGGTGGTGCCGTGGGCGAACGGTGCCACCGCCGCGAGGGTCGGCACCTGGTCCGGCAGATCCGACAGGTCGACCGCCCCGGGCGACTCCAGGCGGCCGCTCCCCCGCACCGTCACGCCGGTGCCGCTCCACGCCACCTCCGCCCCCATGGCCGCCAGCAGGTCGATCAGACCGCGATCCCCCTGGGCCGTGTCCCGGCGCACGCCGAGGATCTCGACCGACCCGCCGGTGAGCGCCGCCGCGGCCGCCGGGTAGCACGCCGCCGACAGGTCGCCCTCGACCCGGAACCGCGGCAGCGCGGGCCGGGAGGGGACGATGGTGAAGACGCTGCCGGCCGCCGTGGGCTCCACCGCCACCGGGTCCTCGCCCGGCACCGCCTGCCGGATCACCTCCCGCGTGATCTCGACGTACGGCGCGGAGGTCAGCGCCGGAACCTCGAGCCGTGTCGGCTCCGGCGCCCGCAGGCAGGCCATGAGCAGGGCGGAGAGGTACTGGCTCGACTCGCCCGCGTCCAGCCGCGCGCGGCCGCCGCGGAGGCTCGCCGGTTGGATGGCGAGCGGCGCGTGGCCCGTCGCCTCAGGGCACTCGATCCGCGCGCCCAGGGCGCGGAGGGCCTCGAGCAGCGGGCCGACCGGCCGTTCGCGGAGGCGTTCCGTGCCGTCGAGCAGCACCGGCCGGCCGGTGCCGGCGGTATCGCCGGCAGCGGTCGCCAGGCTGGCCGCCAGGAACCGGAACATGGTGCCCGCGTTGCCGCAGAACAGCCCGACCGGGTCCGCCGCCCTGCCCCGGCCGCGCCGTCGGGCCGGGTGATCCGCGCCGGGCACCGCCGCGGGCGGCGCCAGGCGGACCGCCTCGCCGGCGTGCTCGACAGCCCAGCCGAGGGCGTCCAGAGCGGCGAGGAACAGCCGTGTGTCCTCGGCCAGGAGCGGCCGCTCGATCACCGCCGGACGGCCGGAGAGGAGGGTCAGGTTGAACGCCCGGTGGGTGACGCTCTTGGACGACGGCGGCACGACCCGCCCGCGGACCGTCAGGCCGCACGGAACGGCCCGTGGCGCCGAGGGGTGGGACGAGGTGCCCGATCGCTCCATCGCGCCGCTCGGCCTACCCGGCGAGCCCGGCCAGGTTCTGCTCGTCCAGCCACTCGATCCGGCGGCTGTTGCACCAGGCATCGACCAGCCAGACGGTCCCGCCGTCCACCTCCAGGAACCGTTCCTCGTGGAAGTGGCCCAGGAGCAGGACGTCGTAGCCCTCGGCCAGGCGCCGCTCGCCGTAGGAGCGCAGGACGTCCTCCGGGATGTAGCGCTTGTGGGCCTGGTTGGTCTCGGACAGCCGCCGCTCGGTGCCGTGGGCCATCGATGCGGCGATCCGGCGCGGCATGTGCTGGGCGACCAGGCGGCTGGGGGTGCTTTTGGACAGGGCGCGCCAGAAGCGGTACTTCCAGTCGCGCCGATCGAGACCGTCGCCGTGGACGGCCAGGTAGCGGGTGCCGCCGACAGTGAGCGTGATCTCGTCGATCACCCGGTCGAAGGCGGGGGCGTAGGGGCTCCGCCCGATGAAGAAGTCCCGGTTGCCCTCGATGTACTCGACCTTGAGGCCGGCGCGCCGCAGGGCGACGAGGGCGTCGACCACCTGGACGATGTCCGCGGTCTCGTAGCGCCGGTCGCCGATCCAGAGCTGGAACAGGTCGCCGAGCAGGAGCAGGTGGCTGCAACCCTGGGCCGGCAACTCGCGGAGCTGCTCGACCAGCGGCGCCGCCGGCCCGCCCGGTCCGCCCAGGTGGGCGTCCGCGACCACCGCCACGCGACCCTCCATCAGACGATCGACATCTTGGGCCGGTCGCTCGCCCGCTTCTCCGCCTCCTCCGCCACCGCCCGGGCCACCGCCGCGAACGCCTGGGCGTGGGGTCCGTCCGGCGCGGCATCGACGATCGGACGGCCGTCGTCGCCCGAGCGCACGACCGCCGGATCGAGCGGGATGGTACCGAGGAACGGCGTGCCGAGGAGGTCCGCGGTGCGCTCGCCGCCGCCGCGCTTGAAGATGTCCGTCGCCTCGCCGCAGTGGGGGCAGATGAAGGTGCCCATGTTCTCGACGATGCCGACCACCGGCACGTTGACCTTGCGGAACATCGCCAGGCCCTTGCGGGCGTCGATCAGCGCCACGTCCTGGGGGGTGGTGACCACCACGGCGCCGGAGAGCGGCACCTTCTGGGTGATCGTGAGCTGGGCGTCGCCGGTGCCCGGCGGCAGGTCGACGATCATGTAGTCGAGCTCGCCCCAGTCAACGTCGCCGAGCATCTGCTCGAGCGCCTTCATCACCATCGGCCCGCGCCAGATGACCGGCGTGTCGGTCTCCAGGATGAAGCCGAGGGACATGACCTTGACGCCGTAGCGCTCGAACGGGACCACCCGGTCGCCCTCGATCCGGGGCCGGTCGGTGATGCCGAACATCATCGGCACCGACGGGCCGTAGATGTCCGCGTCGAGCAGGCCCACCCGCTTGCCCTGGCGGGCCAGGGCGACGGCCAGGTTGGCGGCCACGGTCGACTTGCCGACGCCGCCCTTGCCGGAGGCCACGGCGACCACGTGCTCGACCCCGGGCAGCAGGTCCGGCGACTGGGCCACGGCGCGCTGGGCCGCCGCGCCGGCGCCGCTGGCACCAGGCGGGCCGGCGGGACGCGAGATCTTGAGCTCCACCGCGGCCGCCTCGACCCCGTCGACCCCGGCCACGGCCCGCTCCACCTGGTCGCGGACCTCGCCGACGGCCTCTTCGTTGTGGGTGGTCATGCGCAGCGTCACGGTGGCGCGGCCGCCGTCGGTCGCCACGCTCTCGACGAAGCCGAAGGAGACGATGTCCCGGCTCATGCCGGGGAACTTGACGGTCTTGAGCGATTGCCAGATGCGTTCTTCGAGATCGTTCGCCATGATCGGGTCCGGAGGGTGCGGTTCACGGGTGGGGCGGATGGGGAGAGGCACGACACCCCTCCGAAGAAGGAAAACGTACCATGGAGTCACGGATTCCCGAGAACGCCAAACGACCTCGAGAAGCGACTACCGGGCGGGGGCGTCCCTCTCCGCCCGGGCTAGTCGAGCTCCACGTCCGAGCTCTCCGCCGCCGCCAGCTCCTCGATCCGGCACCGGACCTCGGCTTCGAGCGCGCGGCGCCCACGGATGCCGTACGCGGAGGGGTCGATCGGCTCGCCGTAGAACACCTCGACGGCGCCGCCGCGGATCTTGTAGCTCCCCCGGGGCTGGCGGCCGAGGGTGCCGCGGATGCCGACCGGGACGATGGGCAGGCCGGTCTTCAGCGCCAGCAGGAAGCCGCCCCGCTGGAACGGGTGGATGCGCCCGTCGAGGGAGCGGCTGCCCTCGGGGAAGAGGAGCACCGACGTGCCGTGGCCGAGCCGCTCCTGGGCCGCGCTGAAGGTGCTCCGCGCCTTCTGACGATCCCCCCGGTCCACCGGGATGAAGCCGCCGGCGCGGATCGCCCAGCCGAAGACGGGGATGCGGAAGAGACTCCGCTTGGCGGCGAACCGGAGCTGGACCGGCACGGTGGCGATCACCAGCGGGATGTCGAACATGCTCTGGTGGTTGGCCAGGAAGATGTAGCCGTCCTCCGGCACCAGCGGCGCCCGGAAGTGGGCCCGGACGCGCACGCCACTGGCACCGAGCAAGGACCAGGACCAGAGCTTGGACATGGCGAACACCCAGTCGCCCCGGGGGGGAAGCAGCCCGGCGGGGAGCGCCAGCAATCCCAGGATGATCGTCCCGAGCACCAGGTAGACATTGCCGGTGACGGTCGTCCACCGGGTGGCGAAGCGCTCGGCGAGACCGGCGGTCGCCACCCCGTCGACCGCCGCGGGCACGGCGCCGGAGCCCTGTTCTTCGATTGCCATCACGCCCCATTCTCCACGCTCGCGCGCCGAACGACAACGGCGGCGGCCCCGGCGGACGCCCCGCGATAGACTCGCGCACCATGGACGTGATCCGGCACTTCGCGCACAGGTTCCGCCTGCTCGCCCTGCTGCGGGCGAGCCTGGCAGCGGGCGCCGCCGTCGACCTGGCCGCCGCCGTGACACTGCTTCTCGCCCCGGCGGTGCCCGGACGGGCGCTCGGAGTGTCGCTGGCCGGGAGAGCGCCGGCCGTCCTCTTCCTGGTCCTCCTGTCCGCCCTGCTCCTGGCGATGCTCTCGGCGCTCTATGCCATGGCCGCCCACGATCCACGCCGCTATTCGGCGATCGTGCTGGTCGCCATCCTCGGCCGGCTCACCGGAGCGGTGCTGTTCGGCGCCCTGGCCGTGGCGCGGCCCGGCCTGGCCGGGCTCTGGCCCCTCGCCGTGGCCGAAGCCGCGTTCGGCTTCCTCCACGCCGCCACCTGGATCCCCCTGAGGGTCTGACACCCGGGCCCCCACCGACCATGAACGACCCCTTCGATTTCGTCCGCCGCGCTGGGGCCGCCGGCATCCTCACCTGGCGCTCGTTCCTGGGGCTGCTCAAGCCGCCCTACGAGCTGTCCTCGTGGATCGGCGAGATGCACCAGATCGGCGTGCGCTCCCTCGGCGTAGCGGGGATCACCACGGTCTTCACCGGCATGGTCCTGGCGCTCCAGACCGCGTACAGCCTGCCCTCCCTCGGGGTCAAGTACTACATCGGGACGGTGGTCTCGAAGTCGTTGGTTCGGGAGCTCGGCCCCGTGCTGGTGGCGCTGATCGTCGGCGGCCGGATCGGCTCCGGCATGACCGCCGAGCTCGGCACCATGAAGGTGACCGAGCAGATCGACGCCCTGCGCTCCATGGCCGCCGATCCGGTCAAGAAGCTGGTCGTGCCGAAGCTCGCGGCGAGCCTGGTGATGCTGCCGATCCTGACCATCATCGGCGATTTCCTGGGCATCTTCGGCGGCCTGCTGATCGCGGTCTTCGAGCTCAACGTCACCGCCGGCTTCTACCTCAACGACGTTCTGGCGGCCCTGACCATCCAGGACGTGTTCAGCGGCATCGGCAAGGCGTTCTTCTTCGCATACTTCATCGCCATCGTCGGCTGCTACAATGGCCTGACCGCGTCCGGCGGCGCCGATGGCGTGGGCAGAGCGACCACCAACACCGTGGTTCAGGCCTCGATCCTGATCCTGGTCTCCGATTTCTTCCTGACCAAGCTGTTCTACCTGTTGACTTGAGAGGTCGCGAGGCTCCCATGACCGACCCATCTGCCACACGCCCCGACGACGCGCGGCCCGGGGCACGGGCGGAGCCTATGTTCCGGGTGCGGGGCCTGGTCAAGGCGTTCGGCGACCTCACCGTGCTCGACGGCATCGACTTCGATCTCGCGGTCGGCGAGTGCCTGGTGATCCTGGGGCGCTCGGGGAGCGGCAAGAGCGTGCTGCTGCGCCACCTGAACGGCCTCGAGTCCCCCGACGCGGGGGAGGTCCTGTTCGAAGACACCGACCTGGCGAGCCTGTCCGAGTATGATCTCTTCCCGATCCGCCGGCGCGTCGCCATGCTCTTCCAGCAGGGAGCGCTGTTCGACTCCATGACCGTCTTCGAGAACATCGCCTTTCCGCTGCTCGAGCACACCGACCTGACGGACGAAGCGATCGCCGAGCGGGTCGCCCAGAAGCTGGAGACGGTCCGCCTCACGGGAATCGAAGAGAAGATGCCGGCCGACCTCTCCGGCGGCATGAAAAAACGGGTCGCGCTGGCCCGCTCCCTGGCCCTGGAGCCGGAAGCCGTGCTGTTCGACGAACCGACCACCGGCCTCGATCCCATGACCTCCGCCACGATCGCCCGGTTGATCCGCAAGATCCAGACCGACCTGGGAGTCACCTCCGTGGTGGTGACCCACGACATCGCTCTGGCGCGCACCGTCGGTGACCGGGTCGCCTTTCTGTCCGACGGGCGGTTCCGTTTCCTGGGCGACTGGCAGGCCGCGAACGCCACCGGCGACGATCTGTTCGCGGCGTTCCTGGCCGGCCGCGAGGAGGTGGACGATGCGGCGTAGCGACGGGCGCGAATGGAAGGTCGGGCTGCTGATCATCCTGGCCCTGGGCCTGCTCGGCATCGGCATCTTCCTGATCGGCGAGCAGAGCAACCTGTTCACACCGAAAAACCGCTACGTGAGCTACTTCCGCTCGGTCGGCGGCCTCAACCAGGGCAGCCCCGTACAGCTCAACGGAGTCGAGGTGGGGACGGTCAAGGACATCGTCCTGCCGACCGCGGCGGAGGCGACCGAGATCAAGGTGGTGATCGAGGTCGACGACCGCTACGCCGCCCGTATCCGCCAGGACTCGATGGCCCGGATCAAGACCCTCGGACTGCTCGGCGACAAGTACGTGGAGCTGACCACCGGCTCGACCGACACGGCGCCGATCCCGCCCGGCGGCGTGATCCCGGCCGCCCCACCGACCAACGTGGACAAGCTGGTCGCCTCCGGCGAAGACGTGATGGACAACGTGGTCCAGATCTCCGCCGACCTGCGCGACGTCCTGCGCCGCATGGAGCAGGGCGAGGGCCTGCTCGGTGAGCTGACCACCGAGTCCGAGACCGGCGAGCGGGTCACGGACGCGATCGTCGAGACCATGGAGACGGTCCGCAGGGTAGCCAAGAAGGTCGAGGACGGCGACGGCCCGATCCCCCGCCTGATCCAGGACCCGGAGCTCGCCGACCGCATGGCCTCCTCCGTCGACCGGCTGGACCGGATTCTCGACCAGGTGGAAAACGGCGACGGCCTGCTGCCCGCCCTGCTCAAGGACCAGGCCACCAAGCAGGACTTCCAGGCGACGATGGCCCAGCTCCGCTCCACCGCCCAGGACCTCCAGGCGATCGCGAGCGACCTGCGCCATGGCAAGGGCCTGCTGCCGATGCTGATCGACGACGAGAAGCTCGGCAACGAGATCCGCGGCGAGATCGAGACGATCCTCGATCGCATCGATTCGCTCACCCGCAAGCTCGACGAAGGAGATGGAACCGCCGGGATGTTGATCAACGACCCCTCCGTCTACCAGGCGGTCAACGACATCATCGTCGGCGTCAACCAATCGTCCCTTCTGCGCTGGTTGATCCGCAACCGGCAGAAGAAGGGAATCGAGGAGCGCTACGACGCGGCGCAGGAGGGCCCGCCGGGTACCCCTCCCGATGGCGGCGCAGGGACCCAACAGCAATGAGCAAGCACATCTTGATCACCGGCGGGGCCGGTTTCATCGGCTCCCACCTCACCCGGCGTCTGCTCGACCGAGGCGACCGGGTGACGGTTCTGGACGACTTCAACGACTTCTACGACCCGGCCCGGAAACGGGGCAACGTGGCGCCGTTCCTCGCCGAGGCCGGCGACCGCTACCGCCTGGTCGAGGGCGACATCCGGGACGAGGCGCTGGTCGAAGAGATCTTCGCCCGCGGCGACCTGGACGGTGTCATCCACCTGGCGGCGCGGGCCGGCGTCCGCCCCAGCCTGAGCGAGCCGATCCTGTATGAAGAGGTCAACTGCATCGGTACCCTCCGGCTGCTCGAAGCGGCGCGCCGCCACGGCCCGGAGGTGTTCATCTTCGGCTCGTCCTCCTCGGTCTACGGCATCAACAAGAAGGTGCCGTTCGCCGAGGCCGACCGGGTCGACCAGCCGATCAGCCCGTACGCCACGACCAAGCGCACCGGCGAGCTGCTCTGCTACAACTACCACCACCTCCACGGGCTCAAGATCTCCTGCCTGCGCTTCTTCACCGTCTACGGACCCGCCCAGCGGCCGGAGATGGCGATCCACAAGTTCACCGACCTGCTCGCCCGGGGCGAGGCGATCCCGCTGTTCGGAGACGGCTCCAGCCGCCGGGACTACACCTTCGTCAGCGACATCGTGGACGGCGTGGTCGCGTCGCTGGACGCGGAGTTCGGGTTCGAGATCCTGAACCTGGGCGGAGCCGAGACCACGGCCCTGGCCGATCTGGTCCGGTGGATCGCGGCCGAGCTTGCCGTCGAGCCTCGGATCGACTATCTTCCCGACCAGCCGGGCGACGTGCCGATCACTTACGCCGACGTGACCAAGGCAGGCCGCCTGCTCGGCTACTCACCGAAGGTACCGATCCGCGAAGGGCTCGCCCGCTTCGTCGCCTGGTACCTCGACCACCGCTCTTGACTCAACCCATTTCCCTGCCAATGCCCGGGAGCTCATGAAATGAAGGTCTGCGTCGTCGGTAGCGGGTACGTCGGTCTGGTGACCGGCGCCTGCCTGGCCGACTTCGGAATGCACGTCGTCGGAGTGGACAAGGACCACTCCAAAGTGGAGACGCTCCGGGGGGGGAAGATCCCGATCTTCGAGCCGGGTCTCAAGACCCTGGTGGCCAAGAACATGGCGGAGGGCCGGCTGTCGTTCACCACCGATCTGGGCCCGGCGATCGAGGAGTCGCGGGCGGTGTTCATCGCCGTCGGCACGCCGCCGCTGCCGGACGGGTCCGCCGACCTCACCTTCATCCTCGAGGTGGCCCGCTCGATCGGCGAGCACCTTACCGGGTTCAAGGTGGTGGTCACCAAGAGCACGGTGCCCACCGGAACCGGTGCCCAGATCGAGGAGATCATCCGCGATACCGCCAGGGAGCACGGGCATGAGGCCGACTTCGCCATCGTCTCGAACCCGGAGTTCCTGCGCGAGGGCTCGGCGATCGAAGACTTCATGAACCCGGACCGGGTGGTGATCGGCAGCCGAGACCCGCGGGCGATCGAGGTGATGGAGGACATCTACGCCCCGCTCCACAACGCGGACGTGCCGTTCGTGGTCTCGAACGTGGAGACCGCCGAGCTGATCAAGTACGCATCGAACGGCTTCCTGGCGACCAAGATCTCGTTCATCAACGAGATCGCCGCGCTGTGCGAGAAGCTCGGCGCGGACGTCGAGACGGTCGCCAAGGGCATGGGCCTGGACAACCGGATCGGCCCCAAGTTCCTCCAGACCGGCCCCGGCTTCGGTGGCTCCTGCTTCCCCAAGGACACCCAGGCGGTCTCCAAGATCGCCCGCAAGAACGACCTGCGCTTCCGGATCATCGACGCGGTGCTCGAGGTCAACGAGATCACCAAGGCGCGCATGATCGACAAGATCGAGGATGCCTTCGGGACCCTCGACGGCCGCACCGTCGCCCTGCTCGGCCTGTCGTTCAAGCCGAACACGGACGACATGCGCGACTCGCCGGCGATCCCGATCGCCCGGGGTCTCCTGGAGCGCGGCGCCACCATCCAGGCGTTCGACCCGGAGGCCATGGAGGAAGCCAAGAAGGAGCTTCCCGATCTGACCTATTGCAACAACGCCTACGAGGCCGCCCGGGGCGCCGACGGCGTGGTGATCCTCACCGAGTGGAACCAGTTCCGCAGCCTCGAATGGGACCGGTTGAAGGAGCTCCTGTCGCAACCGCTGGTGGTCGACCTGCGGAACCTGTACGAGCCCGAGAAGATGGCCGAGACCGGTTTCCGCTACGTCTCCGTGGGACGCCCCGAAGCGGATGGTGGGGGCGCCCTGTGACCACCTCCCTGGTCACAGGGGGCGCCGGGTTCCTCGGCTCCCACCTGTGCGACCGGCTGGTCCGGGAGGGCCACCGGCTGATCTGTGTCGACAACCTGATTACCGGCAAGCGGGCGAACATCCGCCATCACCTGGAGGCCGGCGACGAGCGGGTCCGCTTCATCGAGCACGACATCTCCACCCCGCTGTACATCGACGAGCCGGTGGACAACGTGCTCCACTTCGCCTCGCCGGCGTCGCCGATCGACTACCTGGAGCTGCCGATCCAGACCCTGAAGGTGGGCTCCCTCGGGACCCACAACAGCCTGGGGCTGGCCAAGGAGAAGGGCGCCCGGTTTCTGCTCGCTTCCACCTCCGAGGTCTACGGTGACCCCCTGGTCCACCCCCAGTCGGAGGAGTACTGGGGCAACGTCAACCCGGTCGGCCCCCGCGGGGTCTACGACGAGGCCAAGCGGTTCGCCGAGGCGATGGCGATGGCCTACCACCGGGTGCACGGCCTCGAGGTCCGGATCGTGCGCATCTTCAACACCTTCGGCCCCCGCATGCGCCTGCGCGACGGCCGGGTGGTGCCGGCGTTCGTCCAGCAAGCGCTCCAGGGAGAGCCGCTGACCGTCTTCGGTACCGGCAGCCAGACGCGCTCGTTCTGCTACGTCTCGGACCTGATCGACGGCATCGTCCGCCTGCTGGCGAGCGACGTGGAGGAACCGGTCAACATCGGCAATCCCCACGAGATGACCATCCGCGAGTTCGCGGAGACCGTCATCCGGGTGACCGGCAGCACCAGCGAGCTCTCCTTCCACCCGCTGCCGGAGGACGACCCGAAGGTCCGTCAGCCCGACATCACCCGGGCGCGTACCCGCCTCGGCTGGGAGCCCCGGGTATCGCTGGCAGAGGGCCTGGAGAGCACGGTCGACTACTTCCGGAGCGTCCTCGCCGGCGAGGCCGGCTGAGAAGCCGTCGCAGAAGCCGACTGGTAGAATTCGCCCATGCCCGAGACCGTGGAGTGTAGCCGCTGCGGCCGGACCGGACCGGCCCTCGCCAAGCCGCCCTATCCCGGTGCGCTCGGCCGCCAACTGGTCGAGAGAGCCTGCGCCGACTGCTGGGCGGAGTGGCAGAAGCTCGAGGTGATGGTGATCAACGAGCTGCGGTTGAACTTCATGGACCCCAAGTCCATGGAGGTTCTCGCCCAGCAGATCCGGGACTACTTCTTCCTCCCGCCGCCGGCCGAGGCCCCCGACCCGAGCGAGGCCGGGAGCGAGGCCGGCCGCTAGAGCGACCACCGCACGGCCCGGGCCGGCTCGGACGCACCGCGCCTCCCGGTTCGCCGGCACCTTCTGCGAGCATCTTCCCGTGGCGATCGACCCAGAAGTCCAGCAGGGCCTCGACGCCTATCACGCCGGCAGATACCACGGCGCCCACACCTCCTGGGAGCGGGCGGCGGCACAGACCTCCGGCGACCACCACGGCCTGCTCTCCGCCCTGGCCGACCTGGCCGGCGCCCTCGAACGCGAGGAGCTGGGCCGCGAGCACCCGGCCGCCGACCTGCTCCTCGACATCCGGGAGCGCCTCAGTGCCCTGCCGGAACAGGTCCTGGGCGTCGACGTGGACCGGTTGCGCGCCGCGATCCCGAAGGCGCCGGAGGAAGCCCTCGCCGACCCGCCGGAGATCCTCGCGGCGCGGTCGGTCCCCCGCTGGGCGGTGTGGCGGTTCGTCCTGCTGATCGCGCTGATCGGCTCCTGCGTCGCCGTGCTCCACCTGACGCCGCTCGGCGAGCGGTTCAACCAGCTCCTCGACCGGGAGCAGCTGACCGCGCTCCGGGCCGGCCTGCGCGCCCGCTGGTGGACCGCGCCGGCGCTCATCCTCGCCTACAGCATCCTGGCGCCGCTGGGTGCCCCGGTGAGCCCGTTGATGCTGGCCGGCGGGGCGATCTTCGGCACCCTGACCGGCTCGGCGCTCAACATCCTCGGCACCTTCCTCGGCGCCGCCGCGAGCTTCTACCTGGCCAGGGCGCTCGGCCGGGACTTCGTCACCCATATTCTCGGCGACCGTTTGAAGCGGGTGGAGCGGCTGATCGCTCGCAGGGGGTTCTGGACCTGGGTCCGCATCCGCTTCATCCCGATCCCGTTCCCGATCGTCAACTACGGCGCGGCCCTCTCCGGCGTTCCCGCGGCGCTCTTCCTGATCGCCACCGGCATCGGTCTGATCCCCGCCAACATCGTCTTCACCTATTTCGCGGCGGCGATGCTCGACTCGGTCGGCGACGACCGGTCGGTGATCTTGCTGCGCATGGGGATGGCGGTCGCGGCGCTCTTGGCGCTGTCGTTCGTGCCCAACGTGCTCGGCCGGCTGCACCGGCGACGGCGCTACCAGGAGCTTCGGGAAAAGCGTCGGCGGCTGGGAAGGTAGGGCTCTCGCCCTATTCGAGGGCTTCTTTGACCTGCTCGACATCGAGCAGCAACGCCTGGCCGGACCGCGCGCCGGCCGCCTCCGGGTCGAACTCGTACTCCCGGATCACCCGCCGGAAGACCTCCTTGAGCGCCCGGGCGCCCAGCCGCGGCTCCCGCGCCGCCTCCTCGGCGATCTTGCGCACCGCGTCCGGCGACAGGGTCAGCCGCACACCCCGGCTGGCGAAGTAGGCCTTGCTCTGGCGGAGACCCGACTCTGGGCTATCGAGGAAGATCTTGACCAGCTCGTCGACCCCCAGGTCCTCGAGCAGCACGACCGCGTCGAACCGGGACAGGAACTGGGGCGTCATGCCGTAGTCGAACAGGTCACCGTTCTTCAGCCAGTCGCGCAGGCGGAAGACGACCCGCTGGCGCACCTGGCCCCCCTCGACCACCGTGGTCGGCTGGAGCGCCCCCTTGTCCCGGCCGATGGTCACCCGATCGTAGACCGCTTCGTAGAGGCCCTCGAAGGCGCCGGCGCAGACGAACAGGAGCTCGTGGGAGTCGAACCGCGTGGTGCCGCCACCCGCCCAGTCCGGGAGCTCCACCGGCACGGCCTCGTTCTCGATCAGGGTCAGCAGCGCCTCCTGGGCACGGATGCCCTCCACGTTCGGCCGGTCGCCGACCCAGGAGCGGATCTTGTCCACCTCGTCGACGAACACCAGCCCGCGGGCCGCCCGGGTGAACGCCTTCTGCGGGTCCTTGTCCACCACCTCCGGACCGAGCTCGCGCCGGGCCTCGTCGAGCAGTCGGCTGATGATCGCCTGCCCGGGACGGCCCTGGCGGGCCTCCTCGCCGAGCACGTTGGCGTGCACCCGGATCACCGTCGAGCGCTCGGCGAGATCGGGGTGGTCGTCGAGGTACCCCTCGACAGCGCGCATGAGGGTGGTCTTGCCGGTGCCGGAGGCGCCGATCATCAGGATGTTGCCGGTGGCCGCTCCCGCCAGATACTTGGCCAGGGCGATCGACATCTCCCGGATCGCCCGGTGCTGGCCGATGACGCGCCGGCCGAGCGCTTCGGCGATCTCGACCGGCGTGGGGAGGGTCGCGAGGGACTGGGCTTCGGGTTCTGCCATGGCGTGATTGTAGCGGTCGGAGGGTTCGGATAGATTGTGCCCCGCCGATGAAGTTCTACGATTCTCGCCGCCCGCCCGTCGCCCGCCCTTCCGCCATCGCGCCAGGGCACCTTCTCGCCGTCGCCCTTCTGGTTCTCCTCATCCCGCTGGCGCTGCCCCGGGCCGCCTGGTGCGCGCCCGGCGCCGCCGACCTGGATCGGGCGCAACAGCTCCTCGACGCCGGCCAGCCCGAGGAGGCCCTGGCGCTGCTCGACCCGCTGCCCGGCGACCGGACGGCGAAGGCGCGCGCCCTGCTGCTGCGCTCGACCGCGGAGCTGATGCTCGGCCGCCAGGACGCGGGACGGGCCGACCTGGACCGCTCGATCGAGCTCGACCCGAGCCAGCGGCAGGCATGGCTGAACCGGGCTGGCGTCGACATCGCCGACCAGCACTACGACGCCGCGCTCGACGCCCTGAAGCACGCGCAGAAGCTCGACCCCAACGCCGAGGACAACGACCTCAACCTCGGGGCGGTTCTGCTGCTGCAGGGCAAGATCCGCGAGGCGACGAGCCATTTCGACCGCTACCTCGAGGTGGCGAGCGACCACGCGGAGGCCGCCTACCTGGTGGCGAAGAACTACGCCGGCCGCGGCTACGCCCGCCCGGCGGTGGAGAACCTCCGGCGCGCCGTCGACCAGGACGAGCGCTACCGGCTGCTCGCCCGCACCGACCCGGCGTTCGCACCGATCTCCGACAGCCCGGAGATGGGCACTCTGCTGGAGACCGACTCCTACACGCCCCCGGCCGGTGCCCATCGCGCGGCCGAGCGCTTCGCCGCGGCCTACGACGGCGGCGACGGACCGTTGTTGTCGGCGGTGCTGACCGCGCTCCGGGAGATCGGTGAGCGGTTCGATCCGCGGGTCGAGGTGGCCCCCGGGTGGGCGGTGATCCACGGCACCCGGATGCGGATCAAGCTCTCCGACACCGCGGGCGCCTCTCCGCAGGGGGGTGCCGGCCAGGCGGCGGGCGAGGGCACGGTCCAGGGACGGGTGGAGATCTCGGCGGCCGCCGACGCCTTCGAGCCCCAGGAGTGGACCGAGCGCACCGACCGCCTGTTCCGCGAGGTGCGGATCACCCTCGCCGAACGGCAGCGGCCGGACGGCGCAGGGGACCGGGCCCCGGACCAGCCGCTGCCGCCGGGCCGCTGAGCAGCCCCCCGCGGCCTCTGCCCGCCCGCCGGACCGGGACGATCCCTCTGTCAACCCACCCCCTGGTATGGTCCTCTACGTTCCGCTACACTGAGGGTTCTCAGCCCTCTACCGTTCACGTTCCCGCGAGAAATGATGCGACGATTTAAGTGGTCCTCTCCCCGCATCCTGGCCATTCTCGGCGGCCTTCTGGTGCTCAACAGCGCCTACCTGGCAGCCGCCGGAGATCCCTGGTTGTTCTATTTTGGAAGCCTTCTGGCCCATCTCGTCCTCGGCATTGCGGCCGCGGTCCTGTTCCTCCCCTGGTGGTGGCGCAACAGAAGCCGGCCGTGGGTCTTGAGTGGCGGCTTGCTGCTGATCGCCTCGGCGTTGATGGCGGTGGTGCTCCTCGCCGTCGGCAACGAGCGCCCGACCTACTGGATGGTGCCGGTGCACACCTGGCTCGCGGTCGCCGGGCTCGCCGCCCTGGTGCTCGATGGGGTGCGCAACGCCGCCCAGGCCGAGACGCGAAGCAAGTGGAAGCTCGCGGCGATCGGCCTGGCGATCGCGATCGCCGCCCCGGCCGCGGCCCTCTACTGGCAGCACACCCATCCCGATCCGACGAGCTTCGTCAAGAACCCGCCGGCGCCGCTGACCATGAACGGCGAGGCCATGGGCGGTCCCGACGGGCCGTTCTTCCCGTCGTCGGTCTCGAACGAGCACCAGGGGCTGGTGCCGTCGTCGATCTACCTCGACCCGGAGAGCTGCGGCCGCTCCGGCTGCCACGTGGACGTGCTCAAGCAGTGGGAGAGCTCGGTCCACCACCGGGGCAGCTTCAACAACCAGTGGTACCGCAAGGCGATCGTGGAGATGCAGCAGACCGCCGGCATCACGTCGTCCAAGTGGTGCGGTGGTTGCCACGATCCGGCGCTCCTCCAGTCCGGCATGATGAACCAGCCGATCCAGCAGGTGGTCCACACGGAGGAGGCCCAGGCGGGCATCACCTGCACGGCCTGCCACATGATCACCCAGGTCGAGAGCACCATGGGCAACGGGGACTACAAGATCCACGTGCCCGCCCTCCACAACCTGGCGACCAGTGACAACCCGCTGCTCAGCGGCCTCCACGACTTCCTGGTGCGCATGGACCCGGAACCGCACCGGCGCACCTTCATCAAGACCTTCTTCCGCGGCGTCGACTCGCCGGCCCTGTGCTCCGCCTGCCACAAGGTCCACCTGGACAAGCCGGTCAACCATTACCGCTGGATCCGGGGCTTCAACGAGTACGACAACTGGCAGGCGAGCGGCGTCTCCGGCTACGGCGCGCGCTCGTTCTACTACCCGCCGTCCCCCAAGACCTGCATCGACTGCCATATGCCGAAGGTGCCGTCCGACGACCCCGCGTCCAAGAACGGCATGATCGCCTCCCACCGCTTCGCAGTCGCCAACACGGCGCTGCCGACGGCCTACAAGGACGACGAGCAGCTCAAGCACGTGATCGGCTTCCTCCAGGCCCGCCAGGTGACGGTGGACATCTTCGCCATGACCCAGGGACGGGAACCCGAGAAGGAGTCCACCGGCCTGGCGACCGAGGGCCCGGCGCTTTCGACCAGCTTCGCCGTCGGCGAAGAGGCCGGAATGGCCGTCGGCACAGGGGCCGCCACCACGACCGGCCCAGAAGAGACAGTCTACGCACCGCTCGACCGGATCCCCGCCACCGTGCGCCGGGGCGAGTCGACCCGGATCGACGTGGTCGTGCGCACCCGCGGCGTCGGCCACTTCTTCCCGGGCGGTACCGTCGACGCCTACGACTGCTGGCTGGAGCTCCGCGCGGTCGATTCCGCTGGCAAGACGATCTATTGGAGCGGCATGGCGGACGAGGACACGCCGGTCGATCCGGGCGCCCACTTCTACCGCGCCCTGATGATCGACGCCCACGGCAACCCGATCGACAAGCGCAACGCCTTCCAGACCCGGGCCCTGGTCTACGTGCGCCTGATCCCGCCGGGGGCTGCGGACACGGTCCACTTCCGCATGCGGGTGCCCGAGGACGCGGTGGGCCCGATCACGCTCACGGCGCGGCTCAACTACCGCAAGTTCTCCTGGTACAACACCCACTTCGCCTATGCCGGCGAGCCGGCGCCGCCGCCGCCGGGCGTCGATCCGAAGTCGCTCTACAACGAGCACTTCGACGATCGCAAGTGGGTGTTCACGGGCGACACGTCGGACGTCTCGGGCCCGACCAAGGAGGTGCCGACCCTGCCGATCGTGGTCATGGCCGAGGACAAGAAGACGCTGAAGGTGGTTGACGCCGGCGCCCCGCTGCCCGACATGACCCAGCCCGCGACCGACCCGAAGGTCGATCGCGAGCGCTGGAACGACTACGGCATCGGGCTGTTCCTGCAGGGTGACCTGAAGGCTGCCCGCAGCGCGTTCGAGCACGTCACCGAGCTCGAGCCGGACTACGTGGACGGCTGGGTCAACCTGGGCCGGGTGGCGGTCGCCGAGGGCGCCCTGGACGAAGCCACACGGGTGCTCGACAAGGCACTGGAGATCGACCCGCACCTGGCGCGGGCCCATTTCTTCCGCGGCCTGGTCGACAAAGAGAACGGTGAGTACGACAAGGCCCTGGAGCACCTCCAGGCGGCCGCGGAGCAGTATCCGAAGGACCGCGTGGTGCGCAACCAGATGGCCCGGATCTACTTCCTACAGCGCAACTACCAGGCGGCGGTGGAGCAGCTGAACCACGTCTTCGCCATCGACCCGGAAGACCTGATGGGCCACTACACGGCGATGCTCGCCTACCGCGGCCTGGGCGACATGGAGCAGTCCAAGCGCCACCAGACCCTCTACGAGCGGTTCAAGGCCTATGAGCCGTCCCAGGAGCTGACCCGGGACTACCGCGAAGAGCACCCACACGACAACAACGAGCGGCAGGCGGTGCACGAGCACGTCGGCGTGAGCCGCCAGGCGATCAACGCCTTCCTCGAGCGCCACGACGGCCCGGACCTGATCGGCCAGCCCGCCGGGGGATGATCCCGGCGGGCCCGCGCCCCGATCAACCAAGACAACCACGAAAGATCGGACTGCAGTGAAAGCCATGATGATGCGACGTGTAGCACTCCCCGCCCTCCTGCTCTGCCTGCTTCCGGCCGTCGCCCCGAGGCCGGCCGCCGCGGCCGGCGGCCCCCTGTTCGTCAACGTGACCAAGGCCGCCGGCATCGACTTCACCCACCAGACCGGCGGCTTCGGCAAGAAGTGGCTGCCGGAGACCATGGGCTCGGGCGTGATCGTCTTCGACGCCGACGGCGACGGCCGGCTCGACCTGCTGTTCCTGAACGGCCGTGACTTCCCCGGCGCCAAGGGCTCACCCGGCAAGTCGGCCACCCAGCGGCTGTACCTCAACCGGACCGAGAAGGGCGGGCCGATCCGCTTCAAGGACGGCACGTCCGCCTCCGGTCTGGGCATCCACGCCTACTGCATGGGAGGCGCGGCCGGCGACCTGGACAAGGACGGCGACGCCGACGTCTACCTCTCCTGCCTCGGCCAGGACTACCTGTTCGAGAACCGGGGTGGCAAGTTCGTCGACATCAGCCGCCAGGCCGGGCTCACCCGGGACTACGAGTTCGGCGTGTCGGTGGCGATGCTCGACGCCGACCACGACGGGCGGCTCGACATCTACGCCACGCGCTACGTCACCTGGACGCCGGAGAACGACCTGTTCTGCACCCTCGACGGCGAATCGAAGGCCTACTGCACACCAGAGTCCTACGAAGGCGCGTCGCCGCGCTTCTACCGCAACGTCTCCGAGGGCGGCAAGATCAAGCTCGAAGACCAGACGAAGCAGGCCGGGCTGTACAAGCCGACGGCCAAGTCCCTGGGCGTCTCCGTGCTCGACCTGGACGGCGACGGCTGGGAGGACTTGGCGGTCGCCAACGACACCCAGCCGAACCTGCTCTACCGCAACAAGGGCAAAGGCGTCTTCGAGGAGATCGGCGTCGCCTCCGGCATGGCCTTCTCCGAGGCCGGCGTGGCCCGGGGCGGCATGGGCATCGACGCCGCGGACTACGACCACAGCGGCCGGCCGTCGATCGTCATCGGCAACTTCGCCAACGAGATGGTCGCGCTCTACCGCAACGAGGGCAACCAGCTCTTCGTCGACGTCGCCCCGACCTCCCACGTCGGGCGCAAGACTCTGCTCAACCTGACCTTCGGCGCCTTCTACTTCGACTACGACCTGGACGGCTGGCTCGACCTCTTCCTGGCCAACGGCCACCTGGACCCGGACGTCGAGCGGATCCAGCCCCGGGTCACCTACGCCCAGCCCTCCCAGCTCTTCCACAACGAGGGGAAGGGCCGCTACGTGGAGGTCACCGGCGACGCGGTCCGGGACCTCACGGCACCGCCGCGGGTCGCCCGGGGCGCGGCCTGGGGGGACTTCGACCGGGACGGCGACCCGGACATCGTGATCACGACCAACAACGGCTCACCGACCGTGTTCGAGAACCGGTCCGGCGCCGCCCAAGGGTCGGCCAAGGGCCACTGGCTGCAGATCGACCTCCACGGGACCCGGAGCGACCGGGAGGGCATCGGCTGCCGGGTGGAGGTGACCGTCGGCGGCGAGACCCAGCGCTGGCTGGTGCGGACGGGCGGCAGCTACCTCTCCCAGAGCCAGGTGGAGCCGCTGTTCGGTCTGGGCGCGGCGAAGCAGGCCGACAAGGTGGTGGTGCGCTGGCCGTCGAGAGCGGAGCAGACGTTCCAGAACGTGGCCGCGGACCAGGTCTTCAAGGTCACCGAGCCCGAGAAGTAGCGGGGCAACGAAGGCGAAGAACGCTCCGCCGCGACGGCAAGGCGCGCGACCGAGGCATACCAGCAGGTCTTCGTCGTGGATGGAGCGGCGCTCGACTGCAGGCGGATTTCCGGACGGCAGGTCTAGCCTGCACTATTCCTGAGACGCCGTAGCGAGAGCGGCAAGTGCGCGTGAGATCAGGGCGCACACAGCGATGCGCGACGCAGGCGTACTGTACGGTACGTCGAGGAGCAAAGAGCGAGTACGCCC
>Ga0210144_1000075_pt1 | contig 56028 bp, 61 predicted proteins | sample Muzzi_PWA_D2_FD_185532 | JGI IMG/M metagenome (GOLD analysis project Ga0210144, IMG submission 185532) | Wetland microbial communities from San Francisco Bay, California, USA, that impact long-term carbon sequestration - Muzzi_PWA_D2 (SPAdes) | ecosystem: Environmental > Aquatic > Marine >...
TGGTCCTGGTCCTTGCAGAAATAGGGCGTCTCGAAGAGCTCCTGCAGCAGGACGATGTCGGCGCCCTGTGCCGCCGCCTCGCGCACCAAGGCCTCCGCGCCCGCGACGTTCGCCTCGACGTCCCAGGTGCAGGCCATCTGCGTGGCGGCGACGGTGACCTGTGCCATGCGATACCCTGCGCCCCTCGGGGTCCGTTACATGAGCCCGACGTCGCGGGCAGTCAGGTCCAGCGCCTTGCGCAGGACCGCGACAAGCTGATCGATCTCGGCCTTGCTGATGGTCAGCGGCGGCGACATCACCATGCAGTCGCGTACGGCGCGCAGCACCGCGCCGTTGTTGACACAGTGATCGCGGCACAGGGTGCCGACCTTGCCCAGGTCGTCGAAATGCGTGCGCGTGGCCTTGTCCTTGACCAGCTCGACGGCGGCGATCAGGCCGAGGCCGCGCACCTCGCCAATGATCGGATGGTCAGCGAGTTCCGCCAGCCGCGCCTGAAGGTGCGGGCCGGTGTCGTCGTGCACCCGCTCGACCACGTGTTCTTCGCGCATGATGCGGATGTTCTCGAGGGCCACGGCACAGGACACCGGATGGCCGGAATAGGTGTAGCCGTGGAAGAATTCGCCGCCTTTCTCCACCAGGGTGCTGGTCACGCGGTCGCCGACCATGACGGCGGAGAGCGGCAGGTAGCCCGAGGTGATGCCCTTGGCCAGGGTCATGAAATCCGGCTTGATGTCGAAATATTCGCTGGCGAACCAGTGGCCGGTACGTCCGAAGCCGCAGATTACCTCGTCCGAGATGAGCAGGACGTCATGCTTGCGGCAGATGCGTTGGATCTCCGGCCAGTAGGTCTCCGGCGGGATGATGACCGCGCCGGCGCCCTGGATCGGTTCGCCGATGAAGGCCGCCACGTTGTCGGCCCCGAGCTCCAGGATCTTGTCCTCGACCGCCTGCGCCGCCTTGCGGCCGAACTCCTCCGGCGAGAGGTCGTCGCCGTAGTCGTACCAATAGGGCGGCATGACGTGCACGAAGCCGGGCAGCGGCAGGTCGGCCTGGCCGTGCATCGCCGCCATGCCGCCCAGGCTGGCCGCGGCCATGGTGCTGCCGTGGTATGCGTGAATCCGGCTGATGAAGGTCTTCTTGCCGGGCTTGCCCTCCAGGTTCCAGAAGTGCCGGATCATCCGGACGATGGTGTCGTTGGCCTCCGACCCCGAGGAGCCGTAGAACACGTGGTCGAGCCCCGCCGGCGTGATCTCGGCCAGCACCTCCGAGAGCTCGACCGAGGTCGGCGTCGCGGTCTTGAAAAAGGTGTTGTAGTAGGGCAGCTCGAGCATCTGCTTGTAGGCCGCCTCGGCCAGTTCCTTGCGGCCGTAGCCCAGATTGACGCACCACAGGCCGGCCATGCCGTCGATCAGCTTGTTCCCCTCCGAATCCGTCAGCATGACGCCCTCGGCGGCGGTGACGATGCGGCTGCCCCCCTCGGAGGCCAGCTGCTTGTAGTCGGTGAAGGGGTGCAGGTGGTGCCGGGTGTCGCTCTCGCGCCAGGCGGTGGTCGTGTTGCGCGCGGGTTGGCTGTTCATAGCGTGGATCTCCCTGGAATCCGGATCGGTTGTCGTAAAATCCGGCCACGGGACGGCGGCCGGCGCGGCGATTTATGGGCCGCGCCTAGGGATTGAAGCCGATACGGGCGCAGGCGATCAGCAGCTCGGCATGGCGCGAGCGGGCGGAGGCATCGTCGCGGGATACCTGCACGTCGTGGATCGCCACCGCGTTCCTCGGACCTCGGGGAGCTTGCTGTGCCATTACCACTATACGTTTAGCAGAAGGTGCTCGCGCTCCCAAGACGAGATCACCTGCTGATAGGCGTCGAGCTCGGCATCCCTGACCAGCGTGACCGCATCGATGAAGCGCTCTCCCAGCACCTCCTTGAGCTCCCGGCTGGCGTTGAAGCGCGACAGGGAGTCGTAGAGCGTGCGCGGCAGGGTGTGGGCGAGGCGGTAGGCGCTGCCCTCGACCGGCGGCCGCGGCTTCAGCTTCTGCATCATGCCCAGGTAGCCGCAGGCGAGCGAGGCCGCGATCGCCAGGTAGGGATTGGCGTCGGCCCCGGCCAGCCGGTTCTCCACCCGCCGGTTGTCCGGGATCGAATGCGGCACGCGCAGGCCAACGGTGCGGTTGTCGTAGCCCCAGTGCGTGTTGATCGGCGCGTCGGAGTTGCGGGTCAGGCGGCGGTAGGAGTTCACGTTCGGCGCCAGTAGCGGCATGACTGACGGCAGGTATTTCTGCAGCCCGGCGATGTGGTGGTGGAACAGGCGGGAATCCTTGCCGCTGCTCTGGGCGAAGAGATTGCGCCCCGTCTTGGCGTCGCGGACGCACTGATGGATGTGCATCGAGCTGCCGGGCTGGCCCTGCATCGGCTTGGCCATGAAGGTGGCGTAGACCTTGTGGCGCAGGCCCGCCTCGCGGACGGTGCGTTTGAACAAAAAGGCCTGGTCCGCCAATTCCAAGGGCCGGCCGTGGTTGAAGTTCATCTCCATCTGGGCCGCCCCGGCCTCGTGGGTCAGCGTGTCGATGTCGATGCCCTGGGCCTCGCAGAAATCGTAGACGTCCTCGAACAGGGGGTCGAACTCGTTGACCGCATCGACGCCATAAGACTGGCGCGAGGTCTCCCGCCGGCCGGACCGGCCGATCGGCGAGATCAGCGGGTAGTCCGGGTCGGTGTTGACGTCGACCAGGAAGAACTCCAGCTCCGGCGCGACGTCGGGGGCCCAGCCCTGCTCGGCATAGAGCTCGAGGACGCGCATCAGGACGCTGCGCGAGGCGAATTCCACCACGCTGCCGTCGTGATAATGGGCGTCGCAAATGATCTGGGCGGTCGGCTCGGGATACCAGGGCACCAGGCGGATCGTCGCCTTGTCCGGATAGAGGTAGACGTCCTGGACCGCCTTGCTGGTGACCACGCCCTCTTCGGGGTAGTCGCCGGTCACGGTCTGGACGAAGACACCCTCGGGAATGCGCAGGCCGCGCTGCACGCTGCCGCGCAGGAACTTCAGGGCGGGCAGGATCTTGCCCCGGGCGATGCCCGCCATGTCCGGCACGAGGCACTCGACCTCGTCGATCCTATGTTCCTTCAGGAACGCTTCGATTTCTTCCATAGGGCACCAAGGGAAAGGCTTTCCGGACCGCCGGCGGGGACGGTGTCCGGGGCGGCGCGGGCCATCGCTAGCATGGCGCACGCGTTCAAGACAAGCCGGGCATGCCGATCGCGTCGCCGCCTAAAATGCGGTCTTGTCGGGATTTTCGGGAATTGCTAGGCAGCGCCATGAGCCGCAGCGCCCACGTCGAGTCCTATTACACCGCGACGGTGCCGGACCTGCCTGAGTATCCCGAGCCCGAGGGGCGGATCTCGGCCGACGTCTGCGTCGTGGGCGGCGGATATACCGGGCTGAGCGCGGCCCTGGACCTCGCCGAGCGCGGATTCGACGTGGTGCTGCTCGAGGCCGAGCGGGTCGGCTGGGGCGCCTCGGGCCGCAACGGCGGCCAGATCTGCACCGGGATCCATGGCGGCATGGGGCACCTGGCCGATTGGCTGGGGCCGGAGGACGCGCGCCGCGCCTTCGCCCTGGCGGAAGAGGGCAAGGAGATCATCCGCGAGCGGGTGCGCCGCCACGGCATCGACTGCGATCTGTCCTGGGGCTACTTCCACGCCGCCACCAAGCCGCGCCACCTGCGCGAGCTGGCGGCGCTGCGCGACGCCTGGGCCGAGGCGGGCTACCGCGACGGTGCGTTGGTCGAAGGCCGCCAAGCGACCGCGGCGCATGTCGATTCGCCGGCCTACATCGGCGGGCTCCATGAGGGCGGCGCGGGCCATCTGCATCCGCTCAAATACTGTCTCGGATTGGCCCGGGCGGCCGAGGTGGCGGGCGTGCGGATCTTCGAGGGCGCGCGGGTGACGGCCATTGCGCGCGGCCGCCGGCCGCGGCTGGACCTGGCCGGCGCTCGGGTCGAGGCGGATTTCGTCGTGCTCTGCGGCAACGCCTACCTCGGCGACCTGGTGCCCGAGATCCGCTCCAAGGTGCTCCCCGTCGGGTCCTTCATCGCGGCGACCGCGGCCTTGGGAGAGGGCCGGGCACGCGCTCTCATACCCGGCAACGCTGCGGTGTCCGACTCCAATTACCTTCTCAACTATTATCGGCTATCCGCCGACAATCGCTTGCTTTTCGGTGGGCGCGTCCATTACTCGGCCGAGGTGCCGGCCGACCTGCCGCAGGCCATGCGCCGCAAGATGCTCCAGGTCTTCCCGCAGCTCGACGGCGTCGCCTTCGAGTACGTCTGGGGCGGCTACATCGCGCTGACCCCGGAGCGGACGCCGCATGTCGGCCGGCTCGGCGACAATCTCTATTTCGCGCAAGGCTTCTCGGGCCAGGGCGTCGTGCTGACCGGAATCGTCGGCCGGCTTTTGGCCGAAGTGGTGGCCGGCCAGGCGGAGCGCTACGACCTGCTGGCGCGTCTGCCGCACCGCTCCTTTCCCGGCGGCCGCCTCATGGGCGCCCCGATCCTGGGGCTCGCCACGTTCTGGTATCGCCTTAAAGACGCATTCTAAATATTTGATTATATAATCTATTCTTAGTTCTTCTTCCATTTTTCGCGCTGCTGCAGCATCTCTTCCTGGGTCACCAGGCCGTCGCCGTTGCCATCCAACTTGGCGAAGAAGCGTTCGCTACGGGCGGCGAACTCGGCGCGCGAGATCACCCCGTCGCCGTCCTGATCCAGGCGGTCGAAGTGGCGGTCCCGGGCCGCGGCGGCCTCGGCCAGGGAAATGGCGCCGTCGCCGTCCTGGTCCATGGACTTGAAGAAGCGCCCGCCGTTGGCCTGTGCGGCGAGTCCGGCCGCGGCGACCACGGTCAGCACGATAGCGGCGAGAACGTAAGCCCTGGTCGATCCCATCGGGTCCATTCCTCTGCTTGAGTTGCGCGCGTCCGAATGGCGCGTTCGACCGGGTGATACGCGGCGCGGCGGGCCGGCGTCCCCGTCCGCGGCATCCCCATCCGCGGCGTCCCCGTCCGCGGCATCCCCGTCCGCGGCATCCCCATCCGCGGTTCCCTTGTCCGCCGGATCGCCGTGAGGCCGGAACGGCGTCAGGCCCGGCGGCCGAGGACCTCGTAGAGGGCGACCGCGGCGGCATTGGATACGTTGAGGCTGGCGACCGGGCCCGCGGTCGGGAGGCGGGCCAGCAGGTCGCAGGTCTCCCGGGTCAGGCGGCGCAGGCCCGCCCCCTCGGCCCCCAGCACGAGGACCAGCGGGCCGCCGGGATCGGCCGCCGCCAGGTCGTCGGCGGCCTCGCCGGCGAGCCCGAGGATCCAGAACCCGGCCTGCTTCAGGCGGATCAGCGTGCGTGCCAGGTTGCCGGCGACGACGTAGGGGACGTGCTCCAGCGCGCCGGAGGCGGCCTTGGCCAGGGCGCCCGACTCCGGGGCGGCGTGGTGCCGCGGAACGATCACGGCCGCGGCCCCGAAGGCGGCCGCCGAGCGCAGCACGGCGCCGACGTTCTGCGGGTCGGTCACCCGGTCGAGCACGACGAGGACCACTCGCTTGGCAGGCTGCTCGACGTTCTCCGGCCTTTCGCGCGCGCGCAGGATCTCGTCGAGGTCGCGGTCGGGCAGCGGGGCGGCGAGGGCGGCCAGGCCCTGATGGACGGCACCGGGCGGCAGCAGGCGCTCGATCTCCTCCCGCGCCACGATTTCCGGGCTCGGGCGGTCCGAGTGTTGGCGGTCCGGGTGCGGGCGGCCCGGGATGGCGGCGAGCGCGGCGGCGTGGCGTTGCGCGGCCTCCGCCGTGGCCAGCAGCCGGTGCAGCCGCCGCCCCGGGTTGGCGCAGGCGGCCAGCACCGCGTGGGCGCCGTAAAGCCACAGCGCCTGCCCCTGGCGGCCGCCGCCGGTTCCGCCCGCTCCGTCCGTCCGGCCGGCCCGGCCCGGGGCGTGTCGGTGCCGGGATTTGGCGGCGGCGGCGCCGTCGCGGGGGTGGAGAGGCTTGCGCTTGGCCATGACGGTCCCTACTATGACGACAAACGGGATGAGTTCCGCAAGCGCGGCGCTCGGCCGGCCCCGGGAGGGGCGGGGCCGAGGGTTGCGCTGTCTTTGTGTTTCAAGTTGACAGGCCGGGTTAATTCAACATATTTCGCAACTCCATTGCGCCGCCGCGCGCGGAATCCGGAGGGGTGCCCGAGTGGTTAAAGGGGACGGGCTGTAAACCCGTTGGCTTAGCCTACGTTGGTTCGAATCCAACCCCCTCCACCAGCTCCTCTGGATCACGACAGGGCCTGGCGCAGGGGAATCGCAGCGGGTGTAGCTCAGTGGCAGAGCCCCAGCCTTCCAAGCTGGTTACGCGGGTTCGATTCCCGCCACCCGCTCCAGGATGACCGGCGAGCCGTCTGGAAACCGGTGTGTCGTGACGGATCGGACTTAGAAGAGGAAACGAGGCAGAGATGGCAAAGGCGAAATTCCAGCGGACGAAGCCGCACTGCAACGTAGGGACGATCGGTCACGTGGACCACGGGAAGACGACGCTGACGGCGGCGATCACGAAGATCCTGGCTGAGTCGGGGGGTGCGAACTTCACGGCGTACGACCAGATCGACAAGGCGCCGGAGGAGAAGGCGCGAGGGATCACGATTTCGACGGCGCACGTGGAGTACGAGACGGCGAACCGGCACTACGCGCACGTGGACTGCCCTGGGCACGCGGACTACGTGAAGAACATGATCACGGGTGCGGCGCAGATGGACGGGGCGATCCTGGTGGTTTCGGCGGCGGACGGTCCGATGCCGCAGACGCGGGAGCACATACTGCTGGCGCGCCAGGTGGGCGTTCCGGCGATTGTGGTCTACATGAACAAGGTGGACCAGGTGGACGACCCGGAGCTACTGGAGCTTGTGGAGCTGGAGGTTCGCGAGCTGCTGTCGAGCTACGATTTTCCGGGCGACGACATTCCGATCGTGAAGGGCTCTGCGCTGTGCGCGCTGGAGGGCCGGAACGAGGAGATCGGGAGGAACTCGATCATCGAGCTGATGACGGCGGTCGACGAGTACGTGCCGCAGCCTGAGCGGCCGAAGGACAAGCCGTTCCTGATGCCGATCGAGGACGTGTTCTCGATTTCGGGGCGCGGGACGGTCGTGACGGGCCGCGTGGAGCGGGGCGTCGTGAAGGTCGGCGACGAGGTCGAGATCGTCGGGATCCGGGACACGAAGAAGACGGTGGTGACGGGCGTCGAGATGTTCCGCAAGCTGCTGGACAGCGGGGAGGCGGGCGACAACATCGGGGCGCTGCTGCGCGGCGTGGGCCGCGAGGACGTGGAGCGCGGCCAGGTTCTGGCGAAGCCGGGTTCGATCACGCCGCACACGAAGTTCAAGGCGGAGGCCTACATCCTGACGAAGGAGGAGGGCGGCCGGCACACGCCGTTCTTCACGAACTACCGCCCGCAGTTCTACTTCCGGACGACGGACGTGACGGGAGTTGTGCATCTGCCGGAAGGGACGGAGATGGTGATGCCGGGCGACAACGTGTCGATGGAGGTCGAGCTGATCGCGCCGATCGCCATGGACGAGGGCCTGCGCTTCGCGATCCGCGAGGGCGGGCGCACCGTCGGCGCCGGCGTCGTCGCCGGAATTATCGAGTAATGGGCAAGGTTTTGTGGGCCGGCCGGGCCGCGATCGGCGCCGGCGGCGAGCGTTTAGGAGTGTAGCTCAACTGGTAGAGCACCGGTCTCCAAAACCGGGGGTTGGGGGTTCGAGCCCCTCCACTCCTGCCACGCATGTCCGTGGCCCCGGCGATGGAGCGGCGTGTTCCCCGGACGGCAAGGCCCGCAGGGCGCGGTCGGCGATGGCGCCGCGGCGCGGTGACGTAAACACGGGTGCCCGCCGGTGCTGAGCGGCGGCGGACATTGGACAAGGTCTCAATGGTGAAGGTTAATCCCGGACAATTCATTCGCGAGGTACGGCGTGAGGCGTCGAAAGTCACCTGGCCGACCCGCAAGGAGACCATGATCACCACCGCCATGGTCTTCATCATGGTGTTCTTTGCCGCCCTGTTCTTCTTCCTGGTCGATCAGGTGCTGTCGCTCGGCGTGCGCATGATCCTGGGATTGGGGGTCTGAAGTCCATGGCGATGCGCTGGTACGTGCTGCACGTTTACTCGGGCTTCGAGAAGAAGGTCGCCGAATCGATTCGCGACCAGGCTCGCCAGAAGGGCATGGAGGACATGTTCGAGGAGGTCCTCGTGCCGACCGAGGAGGTCATAGAGCTGCGCCGCGGCCAGAAGGTCAGTTCGGAGCGCAAGTTCTTTCCCGGCTACGTGCTGCTGAAGATGGAAATGACCGACGACTCCTGGCACCTGGTGAAGAACACGCCCAAGGTGACGGGTTTCCTCGGCAACCGCGGCCGTCCGACGCCGATTTCCCAGGCCGAGGCGGAGCGCATCCTGCACCAGGTCCAGGAAGGGGTGGAGCGTCCCAAGCCCTCCGTCACCTTCGAGATCGGCGAGCAGGTGCGCGTCGCGGACGGCCCGTTCACCTCGTTCAACGGCTACGTCGAGGAAGTCGACGAGGAGCGGGCCCGGCTCAAGGTGGCGGTGTCGATCTTCGGCCGATCGACGCCGGTGGAGTTGGAATTCTCGCAGGTCGAGAAGCAGTAGACGATCATTATCCGGTCCCGGCCGTGCCGGGGCCGATCAGGCGTGGGAGGCTTGCCAGTGCCGCACCACGCGACCCGAAAGCCTAGAGGGGTTTGAGACATGGCAAAGAAGATTGCGGGATACATAAAGCTGGAGATTCCGGCGGGGCAGGCCAATCCCTCGCCTCCGGTCGGCCCGGCGCTCGGCCAACGCGGCCTCAACATCATGGAGTTCTGCAAGGCCTTCAACGCGGCGACGCAGAGCTTCGAGCCCGGGATGCCGACGCCGGTCATCATTACCGCTTATTCCGACCGCTCCTTCAGCTTCGAGACGAAGACGGCCCCGGCGAGCTATTTCCTGCGCAAGGCCGCCAAGCTCAAGAAGGGCAGCAAGACGCCGGGGCGGGAGATGGCCGGCACCGTGACCATGAAGCAGGTGCGCGAGATCGCCGAGGCCAAGATGCAGGACCTCAATGCCAACGACCTGGACGCCGCCGCCAAGATCATTGCCGGCTCGGCGCGCTCCATGGGCCTTCAGGTGGTGGGGTAGGGCGATGGCACACAAGGGCAAGCGTCTCACCAAGGCCTACGAGGGCGTCGAGCGCGGCGCGCTCTACGACCTCGCCGAGGCGGTCAAGATGATCAAGCAGCAGGCCGCCACGAAGTTCGACGAGACCGTGGAGATCGCCATGAACCTGGGCGTCGACCCGCGGCACGCGGACCAGAACGTGCGCGGCATGGTCAGCCTGCCGCACGGCACCGGCCGCTCCGTCCGGGTCGCGGTCTTCGCCAAGGGCGACAAGGCCGAGGCGGCCAAGGCCGCCGGCGCCGACATCGTCGGCGCGGAGGACCTGGCCGAGCAGATCCAGGCCGGCAAGATGGATTTCGACCGCTGCATCGCCACGCCGGACATGATGGCCGTGGTCGGGCGTCTGGGTAAGGTGCTCGGCCCGCGCGGCCTGATGCCCAACCCGAAGCTGGGCACGGTGACCAACGACGTGTCCGAGGCCATCAAGGCGGCCAAGGGCGGTCAGGTCGAATTCCGCGTCGAGAAGGCCGGCATCGTTCATGCCGGCGTCGGCAAGGTGAGCTTCGGCGAGGCGGCGCTGCGCGAGAACGTGCAGGCCTTCGTCGAGGCGATCAATCGCGCCAAGCCGAGCGGCGCCAAAGGTACCTATGTGAAGCGCGTTTCGCTGTCCTCCACCATGGGGCCGGGCATTCGCGTGGACGTGAGCAGCCTGTCCGGCGCGTCGCCGGAGGCGTAGGAAACGGAATCCCGGTACGCCGCGGCTTTCCGCGGCGTGCCGGCGACAGGGACGGCAGCGTGGCTGCCGGCCCGACCTGTCCGAGACTGCAGGTGTCCCGCGGGACTCGTTCCGGGGGACTTAAGCCAAGACGGGGCCTGCACAGACGGGAAGTGAAGCATCCTCCGGCATCCCACGGGATGTCGGTGGGCTTGAGCTTCCAGGACAGGCGAACCGGACCCTCGGGCCTGTCCCGGAGGTCTTCGTGCAAACCGGCCGGCCGAGGGTTTCGTCCCGGACGCCGGCCTAGCAGAGCGGGAACGACTCGTGGAGCGAGCAGAAAAGGAAGCCTTGGTTTCCAGCTTGCATCAGACGTTCAACGCGGCGGCGCTGGTCGTTGTGACCCAGCAGTCGGGCCTTACGGTGTCCGAGGTGTCGTCGTTGCGGACCGAGATGCGCAACGCGGGAGCCGGCTACAAGGTGACCAAGAACCGCCTCACGCGTCTTGCGCTCGAGGGCACGAAATTCGAGGCGCTGAAACCGTTGTTTACCGGTCCGACGGCGATTGCCTTCTCGGAGGACCCGGTGGCGGCGGCCAAGGTCTGTGTCGAGTTCGCCAAGAAGAACGAGAAGCTGACCATCGTCGGCGGGGCTCTCAATGGAGAGGAACTGGACAATGCGCGGATCTCCGCCTTGGCCAAGCTGCCGCCGCTCGACGAACTGCGCGCCATGCTGATCGGCCTCCTGCAGGCCCCGGCCACCAAGCTGGCCGGCGTCACGCAGGCCCCGGCCGCACAGCTGGCACGCGTCTTCAGTGCCTATAGCTCTCGGGAAGAGGCCGCGTGACATCACGAAACCTGAAAGTTCAAGCCTAGGAGATTGAAAAATGGCTGATCTGGACAAACTTGTTGACGAGCTCTCGAAGCTGACCGTGCTCGAGGCGGCGGAGCTGTCGAAGAAGCTGGAGGAGACCTGGGGCGTCTCTGCCGCGGCGCCGGTCGCGGTGGCGGCGGCGCCGGCTGGCGGCGAGGCTGCGGCGGAGGAGGAGAAAGACTCCTTCGACGTCGTTCTGGCCGCCTTTGGCGACAAGAAGATCAACGTGATCAAAGAGGTCCGCGCGATCACCGGCCTCGGCCTCAAGGAGGCCAAGGACCTGGTCGAGGGCGCGCCCAAGCCCGTCAAGGAGGGCGCCAGCAAGGACGAGGCCGAGCAGATCAAGAAGAAGCTTGAGGAGGCGGGTGCGACGGTCGAGCTCAAGTAGCATCGGCCGGTTGCGCGCAACCGCGCAGATGTCCGACCGGCCGGCGGGCGCAGACAGCGCCCGCCGCGCCGGTTGCGCGCGCCTTCGTGCCGGGCGGCACGCAGGGGGCGGAGCGGGGATTCGAACGGTGGTCGCCGGCTGACGCGGCCACCGGGACGGGAGCGGCGCCATGTCGGCGCCGCCGGCGACGGAATTCGAGGATGGATTGAGATGGCAAGATCTTTCACGGGCCGCAAGCGCATCCGCAAGGGCTTCGGACGTATTCCCGAAGTCACCCGCATGCCGAACCTGATCGAGGTCCAAAAGACCTCGTACGATCAGTTTCTGCAGGTCGGCGTCACCGCCGAGCAGCGCGAGGTCAGCGGCCTGCAGGAAGTCTTCAAGTCGGTCTTTCCGATCCGCGACTTCGCGGAACGGGCGGAGCTGCAGTTCATGCGCTACGACCTGGAGGAGCCGAAATACGACGTCGATGAGTGCCAGCAGCGTGGCATGACCTACGCCGCGCCGCTCAAGGTGACCCTGCGCCTGGTCGTGTGGGACGTGGACGAGGATACCGGCGCCCGCTCGATCCGCGATATCAAGGAGCAGGACGTCTACATGGGCGACATGCCGCTGATGACGCCCAACGGCACCTTCATCATCAACGGCACCGAACGGGTCATCGTCAGCCAGATGCACCGCAGCCCAGGCGTGTTCTTCGACCACGACCGCGGCAAGACCCATTCCTCGGGCAAGTATCTCTTCGCGGCCCGCGTGATTCCCTACCGCGGCTCCTGGCTCGACTTCGAGTACGACGCCAAGGATCTCGTCTACGTGCGCATCGACCGCCGCCGCAAGCTGCCGGTCACGACCCTGCTGCTGGCGCTCGATGGGGCCGAGACCGAAAAGCTGCGCGCCGAGCGCGCCGCGGCCGTGCAGGAGCTCGAGCCGCACGAGGCGCAGGGCATGTCGGCCGAGGAGATCCTCGACTTCTTCTACGACAAGGTGGTCTACAGCCGCACCGACAAGGGCTGGCAGACGCCCTTCGACCCCGAGCGCATGCGCGGCGCGAAGCTGGCGCGCGACCTGGTCGATGCCGATACCGGCGAGACGGTGGCCGAGGCCGGCGCGAAGATGACGCCGCGCCTGGCCAAGAAGCTGACCGAGGGCGGCCTCAAAACACAGTTCGTCTCAGACGAGGAGATCGCGGGGCAGTACATCGCCAACGATCTGATCGATCAGAACACCGGTGTCGTCCTGGCCGAAGCCGGCGACGAGCTGACCGAGGCGCTGCTCGAGAGCCTGCGCGAGAACGGCATCGACGAGATCGCTGTCCTGGCGATCGACAACGTCAACGTCGGCCCCTACATCCGCAACACCCTGGTGGTCGACAAGAACACGAGCCGCGAGGAGGCGCTGATCGACATCTACCGGGTCATGCGCCCCGGCGAGCCGCCCACGCTCGAAACCGCCGAGACGATGTTCGACGGTCTGTTCTTCGATTCGGAACGCTACGACCTGTCGTCCGTCGGCCGGGTCAAGATGAACTCGCGCCTCGGCCAGGAGACGGTGGATACCCTGCGCACGCTGCGCAAGCAGGATATCCTCGAAATCCTGCGCATTCTGGTGGAGCTCAAGGACGGCCGCGGCGAGATCGACGACATCGACCATCTCGGCAACCGCCGGGTTCGCTCGGTCGGCGAGCTGATGGAGAACCAGTACCGGATCGGCCTGCTGCGCATGGAGCGCGCGATCAAGGAGCGCATGAGCTCGGTCGAGATCGATTCGGTGATGCCGCACGACCTGATCAACGCCAAGCCGGCGGCGGCGGCGGTGCGCGAGTTCTTCGGCTCGTCGCAGCTCTCCCAGTTCATGGACCAGACCAACCCGCTCAGCGAGATCACCCACAAGCGGCGCCTCTCGGCGCTCGGCCCGGGCGGCCTGACGCGCGAGCGCGCCGGGTTCGAGGTGCGCGACGTGCACCCCACCCACTATGGCCGGATCTGCCCGATCGAGACGCCGGAAGGCCCGAACATCGGCCTGATCAACTCGCTCGCGACCTATGCGCGGGTCAACAAGTACGGCTTCATCGAAAGCCCCTACCGCAAGGTCGAGGACAGCAAGGTCAGCGACGAGGTCCACTACCTGTCGGCCATGGACGAGGGGCGCTACACGGTGGCCCAGGCCAACGCCCCGCTCGACAAGGACCGGCGCTTCGCCGAGGACCTGGTGCCCTGCCGGCGCGGCGGCGAATACCTCCTGGCGCGCCCGGAGGACATCGATTTCATGGACGTCTCGCCGAAGCAGCTCGTTTCGGTGGCGGCGGCGCTCATTCCCTTCCTGGAGAACGACGACGCGAACCGCGCCCTCATGGGCTCGAACATGCAGCGTCAGGCGGTGCCGCTGCTGCAGGCCGAGGCGCCGCTGGTCGGCACCGGGATGGAGGAGACCGTCGCCCGCGACTCCGGCGTCGCGATCGTCGCCAAGCGCGGCGGCGTGGTCGATCAGGTCGACGCGACCCGCATCGTGGTCCGCGTGACCGAGGATACCTCGAGCGGCGAGCAAGGCGTCGACATCTACAACCTGCTGAAGTTCCAGCGTTCCAACCAGAACACCTGCATCAACCAGCGGCCGCTGGTGAAGGTGGGCGACGTGGTGGAGCGCGGCGACATCATCGGCGACGGGCCCTCCACACAGCTCGGCGAGCTGGCGCTCGGGCGCAACGTGCTGGTCGCCTTCATGCCCTGGCAGGGCTACAACTTCGAGGACTCCATCCTGATCTCCGAGCGCATCGTGCGCGACGACGTGTTCACCTCGATCCACATCGAGGAGTTCGAGATCATGGCCCGCGACACCAAGCTCGGGCAGGAGGAAATCACCCGCGACATCCCCAACGTCGGCGAGGACGCCCTGCGCAACCTCGACGAGGCGGGCATCGTCTACATCGGGGCCGAGGTCAACGCGGGCGACATCCTGGTCGGCAAGGTGACGCCGAAGGGCGAATCGCCGATGACCCCGGAAGAAAAGCTGCTGCGGGCGATCTTCGGCGAGAAGGCCTCGGACGTGCGCGACACCTCGCTGCGCGTGCCCCCGGGCGTCTCCGGCACGGTCGTCGAGGTGCGGGTCTTCTCGCGCCGCGGCGTCGAGAAGGACGAACGCGCCCTGGCCATCGAGCAGGCCGAGATCGAGCGCCTGGCCAAGGACCGCGACGACGAGAAGGCGATCCTCGAACGTAGCTTCTACAGCCGCCTCAAGGACCTTCTGTTGCATCAGACCTCGGCCAGCGGGCCGAAGGGCATGGCCGCCGACACGCGGATCACCGAAAAGGTGCTGTCCGACTATACGCCGGGCCAGTGGCGGCAGATCGCGGTGCGCAACGACAAGCGGCAGGCCGACATCGAGGCGCTCAACAAGCAGTTCGACGAGACCATCGAGGAGCTCACCAAGCGCTTCGACAACAAGGTCGACAAGCTGCAGCGCGGCGACGAGCTGCCGCCCGGCGTCATGAAGATGGCCAAGGTCTTCGTCGCGGTGAAGCGCAAGCTGCAGCCCGGCGACAAGATGGCGGGCCGCCACGGCAACAAGGGCGTCATCTCCAAGATCATGCCGATGGAGGACATGCCGTACACCGAGGCCGGCACGCCCGTCGACATCGTGCTCAATCCGCTCGGCGTGCCGAGCCGCATGAACGTCGGCCAGATTCTGGAGACGCACCTGGGCTGGGCGTGCCACGGCCTCGGCGTGCAGATCGGCGAAATGCTCAACCAGCATCGCGCCGGCAGCAAGCTGGAGCCCGTCCGCCAGCGCCTCAAGGACATCTACGGCGAGCAGACCTACAAGGAGATGATCGCCGATCTGGACGACGCCGACCTGGCCGAGCTGGCCGAGAACCTGCAGGCCGGCGTGCCGATCGCCTCGCCGGTTTTCGACGGAGCGCGCGAGGAGGACATCAACGCGATGCTCAGGCTGGCCGGCCTGGAGGAATCCGGACAGGTCACGCTGGTCGACGGCCGCACCGGCGAAGCGTTCGAGCGCAAGGTGACAGTCGGCTACATCTACATGTTGAAGCTGCATCACCTGGTGGACGACAAGATCCACGCGCGTTCGATCGGCCCCTACAGCCTGGTCACCCAGCAGCCGCTCGGCGGCAAGGCGCAGTTCGGCGGCCAGCGCTTCGGCGAAATGGAGGTCTGGGCCCTGGAGGCCTACGGCTCCGCCTATACCCTGCAGGAGATGCTGACGGTGAAGTCGGACGACGTGTCGGGCCGCACCAAGGTCTACGAGGCGATCGTCAAGGGCGACGACAACTTCGAGGCCGGCATCCCGGAATCGTTCAACGTTCTGGTCAAGGAACTGCGTTCGCTGGGCCTGAACGTGGAGCTGAAGCAGAGCTGAGTTCCGGCGCCTTTCGCTCGGCCGGACGCCGGGCGGGAGGCTTCATCGCGGCCCCGGGCCGCGCGAGAAACATTCGAATCGGGAGATTCCGATGAAAGAGTTGATGAACATCTTCGGGCAGACCACGGGCCCGCAGAGCTTCGATCAGATCCGCATCTCGATCGCGAGCCCGGAGCGCATCCGCTCGTGGTCGTTCGGCGAGATCAAGAAGCCGGAGACCATCAACTACCGCACCTTCAAGCCTGAGCGGGACGGCCTGTTCTGCGCCCGCATCTTCGGCCCGATCAAGGACTACGAGTGCCTCTGCGGCAAGTACAAGCGGATGAAATACCGCGGCATCATCTGCGAGAAATGCGGCGTCGAAGTGACCCTGTCGAAGGTGCGGCGCGACCGCATGGGGCACATCGAGCTGGCCAGCCCGGTGGCGCACATCTGGTTCCTGAAGTCGCTGCCGAGCCGCATCGGCCTGCTGCTCGACATGACACTGAAGGACCTCGAGCGCGTTCTCTACTTCGAGAACTTTGTCGTCATCGAGCCCGGCCTGACGCCGCTCAAGCGGCACCAGCTGCTGTCCGAGGACGAGTTCCTCGACGCCCAGGACGAATACGGCGAGGACAGCTTCACCGCCAAGATCGGCGCCGAGGCCATGAAGGACATGTTGAGCGAGCTCGACATGGAGGACGAGCGCGCGACACTGCGCGTCGACCTCAAGGAGACCAATTCCGAGGCGAAGCGCAAGAAGTTCGTCAAGCGCCTCAAGCTGGTCGAGGCCTTCATCGAGTCGGGGGCGCGTCCGGAGTGGATGATTCTCGACGTGATCCCGGTCATTCCGCCGGAGCTGCGCCCGCTCGTGCCGCTCGACGGCGGCCGCTTCGCGACCTCGGACCTGAACGACCTCTACCGCCGGGTCATCAACCGGAACAACCGCCTCAAGCGCCTGATCGAGTTGCGCGCGCCGGACATCATCGTGCGCAACGAGAAGCGCATGCTTCAGGAGTCGGTCGACGCCCTGTTCGACAACGGCCGCCGCGGCCGAGTCATCACGGGCGCCAACAAGCGGCCGCTCAAGTCGCTGTCCGACATGCTGAAGGGCAAGCAGGGCCGCTTCCGGCAGAACCTGTTGGGCAAGCGCGTCGACTATTCGGGCCGTTCGGTCATCGTCGTCGGCCCGGAGCTCAAGCTGCACCAGTGCGGCCTGCCGAAGAAGATGGCGCTCGAGCTGTTCAAGCCGTTCATCTATTCGAAGCTCGAGCTCTACGGCATGGCGTCGACCATCAAGGCGGCCAAGCGCCTGGTCGAGAAGGAGCGGCCGGAGGTTTGGGACATCCTCGAGGAGGTCATCCGCGAGCATCCGGTGCTGCTCAATCGCGCGCCGACGCTGCACAGACTGGGCATTCAGGCCTTCGAGCCGGTGCTGATCGAGGGCAAGGCGATCCAGCTGCACCCGCTGGTCTGTACCGCCTTCAACGCCGACTTCGACGGCGACCAGATGGCGGTCCACGTGCCGCTTTCGCTCGAGGCGCAGCTCGAGGCCCGCGTGCTGATGATGTCGACGAACAACATCCTCTCGCCGGCCAACGGCAAGCCGATCATCGTGCCGAGTCAGGACATCGTGCTCGGCCTTTATTTCCTGACCATGGAGGCGGACGGCGTTCCCGGCGAGGGCTCGGCCTATGCCGACATGGGCGAGATCCAGCACGCCCTGGCGTCCGGCGCGCTCAGCCTGCACGCCAAGATCAAGGCGCGCTACCATACCGTGGACGAGACCGGCGCCCCGGTGGTCCGGGTGATCGACGCGACGCCCGGCCGGATGATGCTGGCCGAGGTCCTGCCGCGGCACCCCAACGTGCCGTTCAGCCTGATCAACCGGCTGCTGACCAAGAAGGAGATCACCGAGCTGATCGACGTGGTCTACCGGCACTGCGGTCAGAAGGAGACGGTGATCTTCTGCGACCGAATCATGTCGCTGGGTTTCGGCTACGCCTGTAAGGCCGGCATCTCGTTCGGCAAGGACGACCTGCTCGTGCCCGATGCCAAGACCCGGCTGGTCGAAGCGGCGCAGCATCAGGTCAAGGAATTCGAGCAGCAGTACCTCGACGGCCTCATCACGCGCGGCGAGAAGTACAACAAGGTCGTCGACGTCTGGTCGCAGTGCACCGACCACGTGGCGGACGAGATGATGAAGGTCATGTCCGGCACGACGGGCCGCGACATCAACTCGGTGTTCATGATGGCGCACTCCGGCGCCCGCGGCTCGGCGGCGCAGATCAAGCAGCTCGCCGGCATGCGCGGCCTGATGGCCAAACCGTCGGGCGAAATCATCGAGACGCCGATCATCTCGAACTTCAAGGAGGGCCTGACCGTCCTCGAGTACTTCAACTCGACGCACGGCGCCCGCAAGGGCCTGGCCGATACGGCGCTGAAGACCGCCAACTCGGGCTACCTGACGCGGCGTCTGGTCGACGTCGCGCAGGACGCCATCATCATCGAGACCGATTGCGGTACCGAACGCGGCCTGACCGTCAGCGCGGTCATCGAGGGCGGCGAGGTGATCGCGCCGCTCGGCGATCGCGTCCTCGGCCGCACGGCGCTGCACGATGTGATCGATCCTCTGTCCGGGGACTTGATCGTCGGCGTCGGCGATCTGATCGGCGAGGACAAGATCGAGGCGATCGAGCGGGCAGGAATCGACAAGCTCGGGATTCGCTCGGCGCTGACCTGCGAATCGAAGGGCGGCGTCTGCGCGACCTGCTACGGCCGCGACCTGGCTCGCGGCACCCTGGTCAACGTCGGCGAGGCCGTCGGCGTCATTGCCGCGCAGTCGATCGGCGAGCCGGGCACCCAGCTCACCATGCGGACCTTCCACATCGGCGGGGCCGCCCAACGCGGCGCCGAGCAGTCCAGCGTGGAGGCCTCGGTCGACGCGCTGGTCGCCGTCAAGAACCGCAACGTGGTTGTCAATTCCGAGGGCGTGCCGATCGTCATGGGCCGCAACCTCGAGGTCATCCTCAGCGACGAGGCCGGCCGCGAGCGTGCCCGGCACCGCGTGCCCTACGGCGCGCGTCTGCTGGTCGACGAGGGCGCCAAGGTCGAAAAGGGCACCCGCCTGGCGGAGTGGGATCCCTATACCATTCCGATCATCACCGAGAAGGAGGGGACGGCCCATTACGTCGACCTCCTCGAGGGCGTCTCGATGCGCGAGGTCATGGACGAGACGACCGGCATCTCCAACCGCGTGGTGGTCGACTGGAAGCAGCAGTCGCGCGGCAGCGACCTGCGGCCGCGGATCACCCTGCGGGACGAGGCCAGCGAGGTCATCACCCTCGCCAACGGGATGGAGGCCCGCTATTTCATGTCGGTCGACGCGATTCTGTCGGTCGACAACGGGGCCCACGTCAAGGCCGGCGACGTCATCGCGCGGATCCCGCGGGAGACCTCGAAGACCCGCGACATCACCGGCGGCCTGCCGCGGGTGGCGGAGCTCTTCGAGGCGCGCAAGCCCAAGGACTACGCGATCATCAGCGATGTCGAGGGCCGGGTCGAATTCGGCAAGGATTACAAGAACAAGCGCCGGATCATCGTGCGCCCGGCCGACGAGAGCGAGGAGCCGCGGGAGTACCTGATCCCGAAGGGCAAGCACATCTCGGTCCAGGAGGGCGACTACGTCGTGGTCGGCGACGCCCTGATGGACGGCAACCCGGTGCCGCACGACATCCTGGAGGTGCTCGGCGTCGAGGCCCTGGCGGACTACCTGACCAACGAGATCCAGAGCGTCTACCGCCTGCAGGGCGTCAAGATCAACGACAAACACATCGAGGTGATCGTCCGCCAGATGCTGCAGAAGGTGGAGATCGCCGAGGCCGGCGACACCACGTTCCTGGTCGGCGAGCAGGTGGACCGCGAGGAATTCGCCGAGGTCAACGACAAGACCGTGGCCGAGGGCGGCCGCGCTGCCAAGGCGACGCCGGTGCTGCAGGGCATCACCAAGGCCAGCCTGCAGACCCGCTCGTTCATCTCGGCGGCGTCGTTCCAGGAGACCACGCGGGTCCTGACCGAGGCGGCGACCCACGGCAAGGTGGACCAACTCATCGGCCTCAAGGAGAACGTCATCGTCGGACGCCTGATCCCGGCCGGAACCGGCTCGGTCATGAACCGCTATCGCAAGGTGGCGGCCGACCGCGACCGGGAGGTCCTGGCCAAGCAGGAGGAGAAGCAGGCGGCGCTGGCCGCCGAGGCCGAAGCGGAGGCCTCCGGCGAGCAGAGCTCGGTCGCCTGAGCTGCCGGCGGCGGCGCGGGGCGCCAATCGGGGGCGACCGGCCGCTTTGCGGCTGGGTTCGCGGTCGCTGCCGAGGTGGTCTGCCCGGGGCGGTCCGCGGGGCCTCCCCTGGGCGTCCCCTGGGCGGTCCCCCTGTGGGGCGGTTCTCGGGTTGCTCCCCGGGCGCTTCCGAGACGGGCCCGGGGCGGTCCCCTGGACGGCCGCGCGGAACGCCGGAGCGTCGTGGCTATGCGGCCGGCGGAATCGGCGGAAAATGGGCGGAACTTTGGTTTCCGAGGCTTGACGAGGGTGCAGCGCAACAATAGTATGCGCCCGCCTTTCAGGGGGCTGGTGGTAGGTCCAGCGCGATCTAGACGCAGCTTCGACTGAAACACGGAAACACATACCGGCCGCCTTCGGGACGGCCCTAACCAGGTCCGCGGGGGCTGCCGGCAGCTCCTTCGTGGCGTTTTGCATCGAGAGCAGGGTACGAGAAGCCGATATGCCGACCATCAACCAGCTGATCCGCAAGCCGCGCAAGCCGCAGGTGACGCGGAACAAGGTTCCGGCGCTGAACGCCTGCCCGCAGAAGCGCGGCGTGTGTACGCGGGTCTATACCACCACGCCGAAGAAGCCGAACTCGGCGCTGCGCAAGGTCGCGCGCGTGCGCCTGACCAACAGCTTCGAAGTCACCAGCTACATCCCGGGCGAAGGGCACAATCTGCAGGAGCACTCGGTGGTCATGATCCGCGGCGGTCGCGTGAAGGACCTGCCGGGCGTGCGCTACCACATCATCCGCGGCACGCTCGATACCCAGGGCGTGAAGGATCGTCGCCAGCGCCGTTCGAAATACGGCGCCAAGCGTCCGAAGTAAGTCGAGGGAGCCGCCGCATGTCGCGCCGCCACCGCGCCGAAAAACGCGAGATTCTGCCGGATCCGAAGTTCGGCGATATCGTCCTCAGCAAGTTCATGAACGTGCTGATGTATTCGGGCAAGAAATCGACGGCCGAGGGGATCGTCTATGGCGCCCTCGACCGCATCGGCGAGCGCGGCGGCCAGGATCCGCTGCGCGTGTTTCACGACGCGCTCGGCAACGTGCGCCCGGAGATCGAGGTGCGGTCTCGCCGAGTCGGCGGTGCGACCTACCAGGTGCCGATAGAGGTGCGCCCGGATCGCAGCCAGGCGCTGGCGATCCGCTGGCTGATCCAGGCGTCCCGGTCGCGGTCCGAGCTGACCATGACCGAGCGCCTTGCCAACGAGTTCATGGATGCCGCGAACAACCGCGGCGCCGCGGTGAAGAAGCGCGAGGATACCCACCGCATGGCGGAGGCCAACAAGGCCTTCTCGCACTACCGCTGGTAACCCGGAAGCAATAGAGACCCGCTGTCATGGCCCGCACGACTCCGCTCGAGCGCTATCGCAACATCGGCATCATGGCCCACATCGATGCCGGCAAGACGACCACGACAGAGCGCATCCTTTTCTATACCGGCCGCTCCTACAAGATCGGCGAGGTGCACGAAGGCACCGCCGTGATGGATTGGATGGAGCAGGAGCAGGAGCGCGGCATCACGATCACCTCGGCCGCCACGACCTGTTTCTGGCGCGACCATCGGATCAACATCATCGACACCCCGGGACACGTCGACTTCACCATCGAGGTCGAGCGTTCGCTGCGCGTGCTGGACGGCGCGGTCGCGGTGTTCGACGCGGTGGCCGGCGTCGAGCCGCAGTCCGAGACCGTGTGGCGTCAGGCCGACAAGTACAAGGTCCCGCGTATCTGCTTCGTCAACAAGATGGACCGCGTCGGGGCCGACTTCTATCGCTGCGTGCGCATGATCGTCAATCGCCTGGGCGCGACCCCGATGGTGCTGCAGCTGCCGATCGGCGGCGAGAGCGATTTCCGCGGCATCGTGGACCTGGTCCGGATGAAGGCCATCGTCTGGAAGGACGAGACGATGGGCGCGGAATACGTGATCCAGGACATCCCGGCGGATATGGCCGACCAGGCAGCGGAATACCGCGAAAAGCTGGTCGAGCTGGCGGTCGAGCAGGACGACGCGGCGATGGAAGCCTACCTCGAAGGCAACGAGCCCGATGAGGAGACGCTGCGGCGCTGCATCCGGAGCGGCGTGTGCAACCTCGGCTTCGTCCCGGTCCTGAACGGCACGGCCTTCAAGAACAAGGGCGTTCAGCCGCTGCTCGACGCGGTGGTCGACTTCCTGCCGGCGCCGAGCGACGTGCCGCCGGTACGCGGCGTGAAGATGAACAGCGACGAGCCGGTGACGCGAAAGAGCTCCGACAGCGAGCCGCTCGCGGCGCTGGCCTTCAAGGTGATGACCGATCCCTTCGTGGGCTCCCTGACCTTCGTCCGCGTCTATTCCGGCGTGCTCCAGACCGGAACGCAGGTACTCAACACGGTAAAGGAAAGCAAAGAGCGCATCGGCCGCATGCTGCTGATGCATGCCAATCACCGCGAAGACATCAAGGAAGCCCACGCCGGCGACATCGTCGCCATTGCCGGCCTCAAGCAGACCACGACCGGCGAGACGCTGTGCGACCCCCAGAGCCCGGTCGTGCTGGAGCGCATGGAGTTCCCCGACCCGGTCATCGAGGTCGCCGTCGAGCCCAAGACCAAGGGCGACCAGGAGAAGATGTCGGTGGCGCTCAACCGGCTCGCCCAGGAGGACCCGTCGTTCCGGGTTACGACCGACATGGAAAGCGGTCAGACGGTCATCAAGGGCATGGGCGAGCTGCATCTCGAAATCCTCGTCGATCGCATGAAGCGCGAATTCAAGGTCGACGCCAACGTGGGCGCGCCGCAGGTCGCCTACCGCGAGACGATCACGCGGCCCTACGAGGTCGATTACACGCACAAGAAGCAGACCGGCGGCTCGGGTCAGTTCGCCCGCGTCAAGATCCAGTTCGAGCCGCTCGAGCCGGGCGAGGGGTTCCTGTTCGAAAACAAGGTGTTCGGCGGCTCGGTGCCGAAGGAGTACATCCCCGGCGTGGAGAAGGGCCTGAAAGCGGCCCGCGACACCGGCGTGCTGGCCGGCTTCCCGCTGATCGACTTCAAGGCGACCCTGGTGGACGGCGCCAGCCACGACGTCGACTCGAGCGTACTGGCCTTCGAGATCGCCACCCGGGCCGCGTTCCGCGAGGGCATCGCCAAGTCGGGGCCGGTTCTGCTGGAGCCGGTCATGCGCGTGGAGGTGGTGACGCCCGAGGAATACATGGGCGACATCATCGGCGATCTGAACAGCCGCCGCGGTCAGGTGACCGGCATGGATTCGCGCGGCAACGCGCAGGTCATCAATGCCATGGTGCCGTTGGCCAACATGTTCGGTTACGTCAATACGCTGCGCTCGATGAGCCAGGGGAGGGCGCAGTACACCATGCACTTCGACCACTACGAGAAGGTCCCGCAAGCGGTGGCCGACGAAGTGGTTGCCAAACTGGCCTGATGCGACACGACGGACAAAAGTGGTAACGCGACGGAGAGCGATATTCCATGGCAAAGGCGAAATTCCAGCGGACGAAGCCGCACTGCAACGTAGGGACGATCGGTCACGTGGACCACGGGAAGACGACGCTGACGGCGGCGATCACGAAGATCCTGGCTGAGTCGGGGGGTGCGAACTTCACGGCGTACGACCAGATCGACAAGGCGCCGGAGGAGAAGGCGCGAGGGATCACGATTTCGACGGCGCACGTGGAGTACGAGACGGCGAACCGGCACTACGCGCACGTGGACTGCCCTGGGCACGCGGACTACGTGAAGAACATGATCACGGGTGCGGCGCAGATGGACGGGGCGATCCTGGTGGTTTCGGCGGCGGACGGTCCGATGCCGCAGACGCGGGAGCACATACTGCTGGCGCGCCAGGTGGGCGTTCCGGCGATTGTGGTCTACATGAACAAGGTGGACCAGGTGGACGACCCGGAGCTACTGGAGCTTGTGGAGCTGGAGGTTCGCGAGCTGCTGTCGAGCTACGATTTTCCGGGCGACGACATTCCGATCGTGAAGGGCTCTGCGCTGTGCGCGCTGGAGGGCCGGAACGAGGAGATCGGGAGGAACTCGATCATCGAGCTGATGACGGCGGTCGACGAGTACGTGCCGCAGCCTGAGCGGCCGAAGGACAAGCCGTTCCTGATGCCGATCGAGGACGTGTTCTCGATTTCGGGGCGCGGGACGGTCGTGACGGGCCGCGTGGAGCGGGGCGTCGTGAAGGTCGGCGACGAGGTCGAGATCGTCGGGATCCGGGACACGAAGAAGACGGTGGTGACGGGCGTCGAGATGTTCCGCAAGCTGCTGGACAGCGGGGAGGCGGGCGACAACATCGGGGCGCTGCTGCGCGGCGTGGGCCGCGAGGACGTGGAGCGCGGCCAGGTTCTGGCGAAGCCGGGTTCGATCACGCCGCACACGAAGTTCAAGGCGGAGGCCTACATCCTGACGAAGGAGGAGGGCGGCCGGCACACGCCGTTCTTCACGAACTACCGCCCGCAGTTCTACTTCCGGACGACGGACGTGACGGGAGTTGTGCATCTGCCGGAAGGGACGGAGATGGTGATGCCGGGCGACAACGTGTCGATGGAGGTCGAGCTGATCGCGCCGATCGCCATGGACGAGGGCCTGCGCTTCGCGATCCGCGAGGGCGGGCGCACCGTCGGCGCCGGCGTCGTCGCCGGAATTATCGAGTAATGGGCATGAAAGGGCGTTTCGCAGCGGCCGTTTCGGTCAGGCGAAGAGACGCGAACGAGGGCTGATCATGGACAGCCAGAATATTCGGATACGCCTCAAGGCGTTCGACCACCGGGTGCTCGATCAGTCGACCTCGGAGATCGTCGGTACGGCGAAGCGTACCGGGGCGCAGGTGCGCGGGCCGATCCCGCTGCCGACCCGGATCGAGCGCTTCACCGTCCTGCGCGGCCCGCACATCGACAAGAAGAGCCGCGAGCAGTTCGAGATGCGGACCCACAAGCGCCTGCTCGACATCGTCGATCCGACGCCGCAGACGGTGGACGCGTTGATGAAGCTGGACTTGGCGTCGGGCGTCGACGTCGAGATCAAGCTCAAGGGTTAGGTGCGATGCGCAGCGGAATGATCGCGCAGAAGATGGGCATGACCCGGGTGTTTACGCCGGAGGGCGAGCACGTCCCGGTGACCGTGCTCAAGGTGGACGCCTGCGAAGTCGTCGCCGTGCGTCGACAGGACTCCGACGGCTACGATGCGGTCCAACTCGGCGCCGGGGCGGTGAAGGTCAAGAACATGACGAAGGCGGCGCGCGGCCATTTCGCCAAGGCAAAGGTCGAGCCGAAGGGCTGCCTGGCCGAGTTCCGCGTCTCCGGCGATGCGCTGCTCGAGGTCGGCCAGCGGATCTCGCCCGAGCATTTCGTGCCCGGGCAGTACGTCGATGTCACCGGCGTATCGATCGGCAAGGGCTTCGCCGGCGCCATGAAGCGGCACAACTTCCGCGGCCTGCGCGCGAGCCACGGCGTGTCGGTCTCGCACCGGTCGCACGGCTCCACCGGCAACCGGCAGGATCCGGGCAAGGTGTTCAAGGGCAAGAAGATGGCCGGCCATCTCGGCGACCGCCGGGTCACCGTGCAGAACCTGCAGGTGGTGTCGACCGATCCGGCCGAGGGGCTGATCCTGGTGCGCGGCGCGATCCCCGGCGCGGCCGGCGGCTGGGTGCGGATCAGCGATGCGGTCAAGCGCGCCCTGCCGAAGGAGGTTCCCTTCCCGGCCGCGCTGCTCACCGACGCGGAGGCCGCGCCCGAGGCGCCGGTCGAGGAGGCCGCGGAACCGGGCGAGGCGCCGGCCGAGGACAAGAAGGACTGACGAGCATGAAGTGCCCCGTCACCACATTGGACAACAAGGCGTCCGGCGAGATCGACCTGGACGACGCGATCTTCGGGCTCGCGCCGCGCCGCGACCTCTTGGCGCGCATGGTGAACTGGCAGCTGGCCAAGCGCCGCGCCGGCACGCACAAGGTCAAGAACCGTAGCGAGATCGCCCGTACCGGCGGCAAGATCTACCGTCAGAAGGGCACCGGGCGCGCGCGCCACGGTGCCGCCAAGGTGAACATCTTCCGCGGCGGCGGGCGCGCATTCGGGCCCAAGCCGCGCGATCACGCGCACAAGCTGCCGAAGAAGGTGCGGCGCCTGGCGCTGTGCAACGCGCTGTCGGCCAAGGCGGCCGACGGCAAGCTGATCGTGCTCGACTCCGCCAAGCTGGCGGAGGGCAAGACGGCAGAGATCGCGCGCAGGTTCGGCGCGCTCGGCTGGGACTCGGTGCTGCTGATCGACGGTGCGACGCTGGACGAGGGCTTTGCCCGCGCGGCGCGCAACATTCCCGGGGTCGACGTGCTGCCGCAACAGGGCGCGAACGTTTACGACATCCTGCGGCGCGACACGCTGGTTCTGACCAAGGACGCGGTACAGGCGCTGGAGGCGCGGCTGAAATGAGCAGGGCGCGGGCCTACAAGAAGCAGCAGACCACGGTGTCGCGCGAGCGCCTCTACGAGGTGGTGCGCCGGCCGCTGGTGACCGAGAAGTCGACGCTGGGGTCGGAGCACAACCAGGTTGCCTTCGTCGTGCCGATGGACGCGACCAAGCCGGAAATCAAGGCGGCGATCGAGGGCCTGTTCAACGTCAAGGTGAAGGCGGTGAACACCCTGCGTCAGTCCGGCAAGATCAAGCGGTTCCGCGGCCGTCCCGGCAAGCGCGCGGCCATGAAGAAAGCCTACGTGACCCTGGAGCAGGGCCACAGCATCGACGTGACCACGGGTATCTAGAGCCATGGCACTCAAGAAATTCAATCCGGTAACGCCCGGCCGCCGCGGTCTGGTCCTGGTCAATCGCTCCGGCTTGTGGAAGGGCGACCCGGTCAAGGGCCTGACCGAGGGCCTGAGCAAGAAGGGCGGGCGCAACAACTACGGCCGCATCACGGCGCGGCGTCGCGGCGGCGGGCACAAGCGCCTCTACCGCACCATCGACTTCCGCCGCGACAAGTTCGACGTGCCGGGTAAGGTGGTGCGCCTGGAGTACGACCCGAACCGCACGGCGTTCATCGCCCTGATCGAGTACGAAGACGAAGAGGTGCGCTACATCCTGGCGCCGCAGCGTCTCGCGGTCGGCGACACCGTGATCTCGGGCCAGCGCACCGACATCAAGCCGGGCAACGCGCTGCCGCTGGTCAACATCCCGGTTGGCACCATCGTGCACAACGTGGAGATGAAGCCGGGTAAGGGCGGCCAGATCGCACGCTCGGCCGGCACCTACGTCCAGCTGGTCGGGCGCGACGCGGGCAACGCCCTGCTGCGGCTCAGCTCCGGCGAGGTCCGCATGGTCAACGGGAATTGCATAGCGACCATCGGTGCGGTGTCGAACCCCGACCAGGCGAACATCAAGCTCGGCAAGGCGGGCCGCAAGCGCTGGCTCGGCAAGCGGCCCTCGGTGCGCGGTGTCGCCATGAACCCGGTCGATCACCCGCACGGCGGCGGCGAAGGCCGCACCTCGGGCGGCCGCCATCCGGTGACGCCCTGGGGCAAGCCGACCAAGGGTGCCAAGACCCGCAGCAACAAGAAGACGGACGGGATGATCCTGCGCCGTCGTCGCAAGAAGCGCTAAGGGAGGGCACGACGTGGCTCGCTCGGTTTGGAAAGGTCCGTTCGTCGACGGCTATCTCCTCCGCAAGGCGGAGAAGGCGCGCGGCTCGGGCCGGAACGAGATCATCAAGACCTGGTCGCGGCGCTCGACGATCATGCCGCAGTTCGTCGGCCTGACGTTCGGCGTGCACAACGGCAAGAAGTTCCTACCGGTGCTTGTGACGGAGAACATGGTCGGCCACAAGTTCGGGGAGTTCGCCCCGTCGCGAACCTTCCACGGCCATACGGCCGACAAGAAAGCCAAGAGGGCCTGAGCGATGGGTAAGGCGAAGACCGCGCGGCGCCTGGCCGAGAACGAGGCGATGGCCATCGTTCGGAATCTTCGGACCAGTCCGCAGAAGCTGAACCTCGTCGCGGAGAGCATTCGCGGCAAGACCGCGGAAACCGCCCTGGCGGAACTCACGTTCTCCAAGCGGCGCATCGCCAACGACGTGCGCAAGGCGCTGCAGTCGGCGATCGCCAATGCCGAGAACAACCATCAGCTCGACGTCGACCGGCTCTATGTGGCGGAGGCCACGGTCGGCAAGAGCTTCGTGATGAAGCGGTTCCGTCCGCGGGCGCGCGGCCGCGCCGGTCGGATCGAAAAGCCCTTTAGCTCCCTGACAGTTGTCGTGCGCGAAGGCGAGGAAACGGCGTAATGGGTCAAAAAGTCAATCCGATCGGGCTTCGCCTGGGGATCAACCGCACCTGGGATTCGCGCTGGTTCGCCGGCGACGACTATGCGGATCTGCTGCACGAGGACCTGAGTATCCGCAAATTCCTGCGCGACCGGCTGCAGCAGGCCGGGGTGTCGCGCATCGTGATCGAGCGCCCGGCGAAAAAGGCGCGAATCACGATCCACACGGCGCGTCCGGGGGTGGTGATCGGCAAGAAGGGCGCCGATATCGAGAAGCTGCGCGCCGAGCTGGCGAAGATGACCGGCGGCGAGGTGCATCTGAACATCGTCGAGATCCGCAAGCCGGAGATCGATGCCCGTCTGGTGGCGGAGAACATCGCCAGTCAGCTCGAGCGCCGGGTCGCCTTCCGCCGGGCCATGAAGCGGGCGGTGCAGTCGGCCATGCGGCTCGGCGCCCAGGGCATCCGGATCAACTGCGGCGGGCGCCTCGGCGGGGCGGAGATCGCCCGCAGCGAATGGTATCGCGAGGGGCGGGTGCCGCTGCACACGCTGCGCGCCGATGTCGATTTCGGCGAAGCGACCGCGCGCACCACCTACGGAACCTGCGGCGTCAAGGTCTGGGTGTTCAAGGGAGAGATCCTGGCCCACGACCCCATGGCGCAGGAGAAACGCCTTCAGGAAACGCACCAGACGCGCTGACGTCGGCGTCTAACGGCTAGAACCGGGACCGAGAGTTATGCTGCAACCGAAACGGACCAAGTTCCGAAAGGCCCACAAGGGGCGCATTCATGGCAAGGCCAAGGGCGGCTACGAGCTGACCTTCGGCGCCTATGGCCTCAAGGCGCTGACCCCCGGGCGCGTCTCGGCGCGTCAGATCGAGGCGGCGCGGCGCTCGATCACGCGTCACATGAAGCGCGTCGGCAAGCTGTGGATTCGCGTGTTCCCGGACGTTCCGGTGTCGCAGAAGCCCGCCGAGGTCCGTCAGGGCAAGGGCAAGGGCTCGCCGGAATGGTGGGCCGCGCGGGTCAAGCCCGGCCGCATCATGTTCGAGCTCGACGGCGTGCCGCACGACCTGGCTCGCGAGGCCTTCACCTTGGCCGCGGCGAAGCTGCCGATCCGCACCAAGTTCGTGTCACGCCTGGGCGAGGGAGGCTGAGCCGTGAAGGCCGACGATCTCCGGGGCAAGAGCCCCGACGAATTGAAGGACAGGCTGCTCGGCCTGCGGAAGGAGCAGTTCAACCTGCGCTTCCAGAAGGCCAGCGGACAGTTGGAGAACACCGCGCGCGTACGCCAGGTTCGGCGCGACATCGCGCGCATCAAGACCATTCTGCGCAACACTGCGCAGGCGAGTTCGTAGGAGAGAGCCGAATATGCCGCGGCGTGTCTTGCAAGGCGTGGTGGTCAGCGACAAGGCCGACAAGACGGTTATCGTCTTGGTCGAGCGGCGCGTGATGCACCCGATCTACAAGAAATTCATCAAGCGCTCGAAGAAGTATCGCGCGCACGATGAGGGCAACGCGTACAAGACCGGCGACATCGTGCGCATCGAGGAGTGCCGCCCGATCTCCAAGACCAAGTCTTGGCAGGTCGTCGGCGCCGGCGCGGCGCAGGGCTAGGGCGCGGGGAGCGGGTTCCATGATCCAGATGCAGACGCAGCTCGACGTGGCCGACAACTCTGGCGCCCGCCGCGTCCAGTGCATCAAGGTGCTCGGCGGCTCGAAGCGCAAGACGGCCTCGGTCGGGGATGTCATCGTGGTCAGCGTGAAGGAGGCGATTCCGCGCGGCCGCGTGAAGAAGGGCGATGTGCACCGGGCGGTGATCGTGCGCACCGCGAAGGAAATCCGCCGTAACGACGGCACCGCGATCCGCTTCGACCGCAATGCGGCGGTGCTGATCAACAAGCAGGGCGAGCCGATCGGAACCCGTATCTTCGGGCCGGTCACCCGCGAGCTGCGCGCGCGCAAGTTCATGAAGATCATTTCGCTGGCGCCCGAGGTACTGTGATGGCGATGAAGACACAAGGCGCGAAGGCCAAGGATGCCAAGGCCAAGAGCGCGAAGTTCAAGATCCGGAAGGGCGACCGCGTGATCGTGCTGACCGGCCGCGACAAGGGCAAGACCGGCGAGGTGCTGCGCGTCCTGCCGAAGGAATCGCGCGTGCTGGTCCAGGGCGTCAACGTGATCAAGCGCCACCAGCGGCCGACCCAGATGAGCCCGGGTGGGATCGTCGAGAAGGAGTCCACCATTCACATCTCGAACGTGGCGCACATCGACCCGAAGACGGACCGGCCGACGCGCGTCGGCATCCGCATGGGCGAGGGCGACCGCAAGCTGCGTTTCGCCCGGCGTTCGAATGAAATCATTGATTCTTGAGGCGGGGACGACGATGGCCGCGCGCTTGAAGGAACATTACGATAACGTCGTGAAGCCGGCGCTGATGAAGGAGTTCTCGTACGAGAATTCCATGGAGGTGCCGCGGATCGAGAAGATCGTCATCAACATGGGCGTCGGCGAGGGCGTCCAGGACCAGAAGAAGGTGACCGCGGCCAGCCAGGAATTGGCGCGGATCGCCGGCCAGCGGCCAGTCATCACGCGGTCCAAGACGTCGATTGCCGCCTTCAAGCTGCGCGAAGGCATGCCGGTCGGCTGCAAGGTCACCTTGCGCCGCGAGCGCATGTACGAGTTTCTCGACCGCCTCGTGACCATCGCGCTGCCGCGGGTGCGCGACTTCCGCGGCGTTTCGGGCAAGAGCTTCGACGGGCGCGGCAATTTCTCGATGGGGATGAAGGAACAGATCGTCTTCCCCGAGATCAACTACGACGAGGTCGGCGAGATTCGCGGCCTCGACATCGCGATCTGCACGACGGCCAAGACGGATGCAGAAGCGCGGGCCCTGTTGAAGGGTTTCGACATGCCGTTCACCAGAAGCTGAGCGGTCAGGAGGGAAGAGAGAGAATGGCAAAGAAGAGTGCCGTAAACCGGAATAATAAGCGCCGGAAGATGGCGAAGCAGTACGCCGGGCGTCGCGAGCGGCTGAGGGCCGTGGCGCGCGACCGCTCGCTGGCGCCGGAGGAGCGGTTCCAGGCCTATCTCAAGCTGGCCGAGCTGCCGCGGAACAGCTCGCAGGTGCGGGTGCGCAATCGCTGCGACCTCTCCGGCCGGCCGCGCGGCAACTATCGTAAGTTCCGGCTCTCGCGCATCGCTCTGCGCGAGCTGGCCTCGACCGGCCAGATTCCCGGCATGGTCAAGTCGAGCTGGTAGGAAGAGAGGAAAGCGCGCGATGGCGATGAGCGATCCTTTGGGGGATATGCTGACCCGCATCCGCAACGGGCAGCGCGTGGGCAAGAATAGTGTGCGCGCCCCGGCGTCGAAGCTGCGTTCCAACGTGCTCGAGGTGCTGCAGCGCGAGGGTTATATCCGCGGCTTCACCGTGCACGAGGAGCGTTCCGGCGTGTCCGAGCTGGAGATCGAGCTCAAGTACCACGACGGCACCCCGGTCATTCAGGAGATCTCCCGGGTGTCCAAGCCGGGCCGGCGCGTGTACTCGAAGCTCCGCGAATTACCCTCTTATTACAATGGCTTGGGGATCACGATCCTGTCCACGCCGCGGGGGGTCATGTCGGATCAGGAAGCCCGTGCCGCCCATGTCGGCGGCGAGGTTCTGTGCCGCGTATTTTGAGGACTTTGTTATGTCTCGCGTAGGAAAGAACCCGGTAAAGGTGCCGAGCGGCGTCGAGGTCCGCGTCGACGGCCTGTCGGTGTCGGCCAAGGGCAAGCGCGGCGAGCTCTCGTTCGTGGCGACCGACGACGTGCGCATCTCCATGAACGACGGCACCGTCGTGGTACAGCCCGTCAACGAAACGAAGCGGGCACGCAGCATGTGGGGCACGGCGCGCGCGCGCATCCAGTCCATGGTGACGGGCGTTTCCGACGGTTTCAGCAAGGAGCTCGAGATCAACGGCGTCGGCTACCGCGCGGCGGTGCAGGGCAAGCAGCTCAGCCTGCAGCTCGGCTTCAGCCACGACGTCAACTATCCGATCCCGGCCGGCATCGAGATCAAGTGCGAGAAGCCGACCAGTATTCTGATTTCGGGCGCCGACAAGCAGAAGGTCGGTCAGGTCGCGGCGGAGATCCGCTCGTACCGTCCGCCGGAGCCCTACAAGGGCAAGGGCATCAAGTACGTCTCCGAGACGATCCTGCGCAAGGAAGGCAAGAAGAAGTAGAGCCATGCTGACGACCAAGAAACTCAATGCGCGACGCCGGCTGCGCGTGCGCGCCAGCCTGAAGCGCAAGGGCAGCGGGCGGGTCCGCCTTTCGGTATTCCGCTCCAGTAAGCACATCTATGCGCAGGTGATCGACGACACGCGCGGCGCCACGCTGGCCGCCGCCTCGTCGGTCGACAAGGCGCTCAAGGGCAAGGTCGCCAAGGGCACCGACCGGGCCGCCGCCGCCGAGGTCGGCAAGCTGGTCGCCGAGCGCGCCCTGGCGGCCGGGGTCAAGGAGGTCGTGTTCGATCGCGGCGGATATCTGTATCACGGGCGGGTCAAGGCGCTCGCCGATGCCGCACGCGAAGGCGGCCTCTCGTTTTAGGGAAAGATTGGATCGATGGCACAGCAAGGCCGAAGGGATGGCAGGCGGTCGCGCGACGATCGCGGTTCGCGCGAAGACAGTGATCTCGTCGAGAAGCTGGTCGGCATCAACCGCGTGGCCAAGGTGGTCAAGGGCGGTCGCCGGTTCGGTTTCGCGGCGCTGATGGTGGTCGGCGACGGCCGCGGTCGGGTTGGCTTCGGCCACGGCAAGGCGCGCGAGGTGCCGGAGGCGATCCGCAAGGCGACCGAGCAGGCGAAGCGCGGCATGATCCGCGTCCCGCTGCGCGAGGCGCGCACGCTGCATCACGACCTGCAGGGCCAGTTCGGCGCTGGCCGCGTCGTCATGCGCGCGGCCCCTCCCGGGACCGGCATCATCGCCGGCGGCCCGATGCGCGCGGTCTTCGAGGCGCTCGGCGTCCATGACGTGGTCGCCAAGTCGGTCGGCACCTCGAACCCCTACAATATGATCAAGGCGACCTTCGAGGGGCTCGGCCGTTGCGCCAGTCCGCGCATGGTCGCCCAGCGCCGCGGCAAGAAGGTGTCCGACCTCCTGGGCGAGCGGCGCGAGGCGGCGCAGGAGTAGGGCGTCATGACGGACAAGACCATAAAGGTGACGCAGACCGGCAGTCCGATCGGACGCAAGAGCGATCAGAATGCGACCCTTGTCGGCCTCGGCCTGGGACGTATCAACCGCACGCGGGAGTTGCAGGACACCCCGGCGGTGCGCGGCATGATCCGGAAGGTCCGGCATCTGGTCCGCGTCGAGGGCGAGGCCTGAGCGCGATCGCGCTACGGCCCCTTGCGGCGGCCGGTCGTGACGGCGGCCGTCGGGGCAAGAAAAGCGGAAAGTGAGCGAAATGAGACTGAATCAGCTGTCTGACAATCCGCAGGCCCGCAAGGCGCACAAACGCCGCGGCCGCGGCATCGGCTCGGGCCTCGGCAAGACCTCCGGGCACGGCCACAAGGGGCAGCGGTCGCGCAGCGGCGTCGCCCTCAAGGGCTTCGAGGGCGGCCAGATGCCGCTCGACCGGCGGGTCCCGAAGCGCGGCTTCAAGAACATCTTCCGCGCCGACTTTGCCGAGCTGAATCTCGGCCGCCTGCAGGCGGCGATCGAGGCCGGCAAGCTCGACGCGGGCAAGCCGATCGATCACGCCGTGTTGAGCGCCGCCGGCGTAGTCCGGCGCGGGGGCGACGGGGTGCGTCTCCTTGCAAAAGGAGAGCTCAAGGCCAAAGTGAACATCACGGTGGCCGGCGCCTCCAAGGCGGCCCGGGCGGCCGTCGAGAAGGCCGGGGGCAGCGTGACGCTGACCGGCGCGGCCGCGAAACGGAGCGACGCCGGCGCCGACGGCGACTAATCGGCGCCGTCCAGCGGGAACCTGATCCATGGCCTCAGCCGCCGAGCAACTTGCCGCGAACATCAACTTCGGCGCCCTGTCCAAGGCGACGGAGCTGAAGAAGCGCATCTGGTTTACGCTGGGCGCCCTGGTCATCTACCGGCTCGGCACCTACATCCCGGCGCCCGGCATCGACCCGGTGGTCCTGGAGGAGATCTTCCAGCAGCAGGCCGGCGGCATCCTGGGCATGTTCAACATGTTCGCCGGCGGCGCCTTGGGCCGGATGACCATTTTCGCCCTCAACATCATGCCGTACATCTCGGCGGCCATCATCATGCAGCTGATGACGGCCATTTCGCCGACCCTCGAGCAGTTGAAGAAGGAAGGCGAGGCCGGACGCAAGAGGATCAACCAGTACACGCGCTACGGCACGGTCCTGCTCGCCGCGGTCCAGGCCTACGGCATCGCCGTCGGCCTGGAGGGCATGCAGGGGGCGACCGGCTCGGCGGTCATCAACCCGGGGCTCTATTTCCGGTTCACGACGATGGTGACGCTGACCGGCGGCACGATCTTCCTGATGTGGCTGGGTGAGCAGATCACCCAGCGCGGCGTCGGCAACGGCATTTCGCTGATCATCTTCTCGGGCATCGTCGCCAACCTGCCGCGGGCGCTGGCCAGCACCCTGGAGCTGGGGCGGACCGGGGCCCTGTCGGCCGGGCTGATCATCTTCCTGCTGATCATGGCGGTCGCCGTGATCACCTTCATCGTGTTCATGGAGCGCGCGCAGCGGCGCATCGTGGTGCAGTACCCGAAGCGTCAGGTCGGCAGTAAGATGTTCGGCGGCGAGAGCACGCACCTGCCGATGAAGATCAATCCCTCGGGCGTGATTCCGCCGATCTTCGCCTCGTCGCTGCTGCTCATGCCGTTGACCGTGGTCGGCTTTGCCGGCGGCAGCGGACCGGAATGGCTGACCTGGGTCACGGCCATGCTGGGCCGCGGGCAGCCGCTCTATCTGACCCTCTACGTCAGCCTGATCGTGTTCTTCACCTTTTTCTACACCACGATCGTGTTCAATCCGGACGACACGGCGGACAACCTGAAGAAGAACGGCGGGTTCGTCCCCGGCATCCGACCGGGCAGCCACACCGCCCAGTACCTGCGGTTCATCCTGATCCGCCTGACGGCGATCGGCGCGATCTACCTCTCCGTGGTCTGCATCCTGCCGGAGATCCTGATCTCGCGCTTCTCGGTGCCCTTCTACTTCGGCGGCACCAGCCTGCTGATCGTCGTGTCCGTGACCATGGATACCGTCGGGCAGGTCCACTCCCACCTGCTGGCCCACCAGTACGAGGGGCTGATCAAGAAGGCCAAGCTCAAGGGGAGGCGCGGGTGAACGTGATCCTGCTCGGGCCGCCGGGTGCCGGAAAGGGCACCCAGGCGCAGCGTCTCGAGCGGGCGCATGGCATGGTCCAGCTTTCGACCGGCGACATGCTGCGCGCCGCGGTCGGCTCGGGCTCCGAGCTGGGACGCCAGGCCAAGCAGGTCATGGACGCCGGACAGCTGATGCCCGACGACCTGATGATTCGCATGATTGCCGAGCGGATCGAGCAGCCGGACTGCGCCGGCGGATTCATCCTGGACGGCTTTCCCCGGACGACCGGCCAGGCCGAGGCGCTGGACCGCATGCTGGGCGACAAGGGGTTCAAGCTCGACGCAGTGATCAAGATGAAGGTGGACGAAGAGGCGCTGGTCGAGCGCATCACCGGGCGGTTCACCTGCGCCCGCTGTGGCGCCGGCTATCACGACAAGTTCCATCGGCCGAAAAACGACGAGATCTGCGATCACTGCGGCGGGACCGAGTTCACGCGCCGGGCGGACGACAACGAGGAGACGGTGCGGGCGCGCCTCGCGGCCTACCGGGAGCAGACCGCGCCGATCCTGCCCTATTACGAGGCCAAGGGGGCCCTGCGGCGGGTCGACGGGATGGCCCCGATCGACGAGGTGACGCGCCAGATCGAGGCGGTCTTGGCGGGCTAGGATGGGATCCTGGGCGGTTGACTTGAAGCGGCCGATACCTATAATCCCGCCTCCGCCGGCGCGACCGCGACCGGACCGCTTGGCGCGTCCTCGTCATAGTGTGGGCCGTAGAGCAATTTCAGACGGTTAAGGAGGCCGCGACGTGGCACGTATTGCGGGTGTCAATATCCCCACCCAAAAGCGCGTGGAAATCGCGCTGACCTATATTCACGGCATCGGCCGGACCAAGGCGACGCAGATCTGCGGCCACGTGGGCATCCCCAGGGAGCGGCGGGTCAACGAGTTGACGGACGACGAGGTCGTACGCATTCGCGAGGCCATCGATCGCGATTACCTGGTCGAGGGTGACCTGCGCCGGGAGGTCGCGATGAACATCAAGCGGCTCATGGACCTGGGCTGCTACCGCGGCCTGCGCCACCGCAAGGGGCTGCCGGTTCGCGGTCAGCGGACCCATACCAACGCCCGCACCCGCAAGGGCCCGGCCCGGCCGATCGCCGGTAAGAAGAAGGCCGTCAAATAGGAACGGATTAGACCGACATGGCCAAACCGCAGACCCGCGTGCGTCGCCGCGAGAAGAAGAACATCACCTCCGGCATCGCGCACGTGAACTCTACGTTCAACAACACCAAGATCACCATCACCGACGTCCAGGGCAACACCATCGCCTGGGCTTCGGCGGGCGGTCAGGGATTCAAGGGCTCGCGCAAGTCGACGCCTTATGCGGCCCAGCTGGCCGCCGAATCGGCCGGCCGCAAGGCGCAGGAACATGGTGTCAAGACGCTCGAGGTCAACGTGAAGGGGCCGGGCTCGGGCCGCGAATCGGCGCTCCGCGCCCTGCAGGCCGTCGGCTTCACCATTACGGCCATTCGCGACGTGACGCCGATCCCGCACAACGGGTGCCGGCCGCCGAAGCGGCGCCGGGTCTAGAACACCGTCCGCCCGACCGAAGGGGCGGACGCGTTTCGGCGTTGGGCGTGCCGAGGGGCCGCGCCGCCCGGTGCCGACAAGCGCAGGTGAGCGCATCGAGGGAAATCGCCGCGGGCGGTCTCCCATCATTCTTTCAAGTCGTGAGGACGCGACCGTGCTGCAGAAAAACTGGACTGATCTGATCAAGCCGAACAAGCTGGATATCCAGCCTGGCCATGACCCCAAGCGCTTTGCCAAGGTGGTTGCGGAACCGCTGGAACGCGGCTTCGGGCTGACCCTCGGCAACGCGCTGCGCCGCGTACTGCTCTCGTCGCTGCAGGGGGCCGCGGTCACCAGCATCCAGATCGACGGCGTGCTGCATGAGTTCTCGTCGATCCCGGGCGTGCGCGACGACGTGACCGACCTGGTCCTCAACGTCAAGTCGATCGCCCTGCGCATGCACGGCGAGGGGCCGAAGCGCATGCGGCTGCGCGGCGAGGGGCCGGGCGAGGTGACGGCCGGACAGATCGAGACCGGCCACGACATCGAGATCATGAACCCCGACCTCGTGCTCTGCACGCTGGACGACGGGGCGCGGATCGACATGGAGCTGACCGTCGATGCCGGTAAGGGCTACGTCGCCGGGTCGCAGAACCGGCCGGAGGATGCGCCGATCGGCCTGATCCCGGTCGACGCCCTGTTCTCCCCGGTCCGCAAGGTCGCCTACAAGGTGGACAACACCCGCGTCGGCCAGGTGACCGACTACGACAAGCTGACCATGGAGCTCGAGACCAACGGCGCGGTCACGCCGGAGGACGCGGTCGCCCTGGCGGCGCGCATTCTGCAGGACCAGCTGCAGCTCTTCATCAACTTCGAGGAGCCGCGCTCGCGCGACCTCGAGGAGCGGCCGAGCGAGCCGCCATTCAACCGCAACCTGCTGCGCAAGGTGGACGAGCTCGAGCTGTCGGTCCGCTCGGCGAACTGCCTGAAGAACGACAACATCGTCTATATCGGCGACCTGGTGCAGAAGACCGAGGCGGAAATGCTGCGCACCCCGAACTTCGGGCGCAAGTCGCTGAACGAGATCAAGGAGGTGCTTTCCGGCATGGGGCTGCATCTCGGCATGGAGATCCCCAACTGGCCGCCGGAGAACATCGAGGACCTGGCGAAGAAGCTCGAGGAGCCGTTCTAGCGGACGGCCTCGAACTGGCAATAATCGGGCCGCGAGGGCCCGACCCGGCGTACATGCGGCGGTCGTCCGACGGTCGCGCGGCGGCGGGTTTGTTTAATCGGTTCCGCGCGCGGGGCCCGGAGAGACGGAGAAAGAGCGATGCGTCACGCCAAGACCGGCCGCAAGTTCGGCCGCAGCAGCAGCCACCGCAAGGCGATGTTTGCCAACATGGCCGTGGCGCTGCTCAAGCACGAGCAGATCAAGACCACCCTGCCCAAGGCGAAGGACCTGCGGCGCGTGGTCGACCGTCTCGTCACCCTGGGCAAGCGCGGCGATCTGCACGCCCGGCGCCAGGCCTACGCCGCTCTGCGCGACGATGCCGTCACGGAGAAGCTGTTCGGCGTTCTGGCCGAGCGCTATCGTGAACGCGCCGGCGGCTATACCCGCGTGATCAAGGCCGGGTTCCGCTACGGCGACATGGCGCCGATGGGAATGATCGAGCTGGTCGATCGCGATCCCGGCGCCAAGGGGCAGGATTCCGGCCCCACCATGTACGGGGACGAGGACGAAGAGGGCGCCGAGGGCGAGGACTGAGCACTCCGCGCAGGCGCCGGAGATTTCGGGGGGTGGTTCCGATTGGGCCGCCCCTCTTGCGTTCTCGCCCCCCGAGTGCGACCCGGCGGACGGTACGGTGCGGATGGTGTAGCATCGGCGCCGGCCGCCCGCTTGAGAAAGGAGATACGCGCGTCATGAGACAGCGAAGCGCTGTTCGAGCCCTATCCGCCGCCCTGATTCTCGCCCTGCCTGTCTTGCTGGCGCCGGGGCCGATCGCTCGGGCCGACACCAAGGTGGTGCCGAAGTCGGTCGAGGCCATCCAGCTGTCTTTCGCGCCGGTCGTCAAGAAGGTCGCACCGGCCGTCGTGAACATCTTCTCGAAGCGCGTCGTCAGCCAGCGCTCTCTGTCCCCGCTGTTCAACGATCCCTTCTTTCAGCAGTTCTTCGGCAACGGCTTCGGCAATTTCGGCGTGCCGCGCGAACGGATCGAGAATTCGCTGGGCTCCGGCGTGATCGTGTCGCCGAAAGGGCTCATCGTGACCAACCACCACGTCATCGAGGGCGCGACCGAGATCACCGTCGTGCTTGCCGACCGCCGCGAGTTTCCGGCGACGGTGGTGCTCGACGACAAGCGCACGGACCTGGCGGTCCTGCGGGTCGACGACGGCCACGGCAACCTGCCGTACGTCGAGCTGCGCGATTCCGACAGCATCGAGGTGGGCGACCTCGTGCTGGCGATCGGCAATCCCTTCGGCGTCGGCCAGACCGTGACCAGCGGCATCGTCTCCGCCACGGCGCGCACGCACGTCGGCATCTCCGACTACGCCTTCTTCATTCAGACCGACGCGGCGATCAATCCGGGCAACTCCGGCGGGGCGCTGGTGACGCTGGACGGCAAGCTGGTCGGCATCAACACCGCCATCTTTTCCCGCGGCGGCGGCTCGATCGGCATCGGCTTCGCCATTCCCGCGAACATGGTGCGCACGGTGGTCGCCAGCGCCGAGCAGGGCGGCAAGGTGGTCCGACCGTGGAGCGGAGTATTGGGCCAGACCCTGACGCCGGACCTGGCCGACAGCCTGGGCCTGAGCCGGCCGGGTGGGGTCGTCGTCAACAAGGTCTATCCGGGCGGCCCGGCGGCACGCGCCGGAATCGCGCCGGGCGACGTCGTCCTCTCGGTCGAGGGCCAGCCGGTCGAGGACGTCGAGGCTTTCCGCTTCCGCGTGGCGACCGGCGAAATCGGCCGGAGCGTGAGCCTCGAGGTGTGGCGCGACGGCCGCCGCTTGAAGGTCGCCCTGCCCTTGCAGGCCCCGCCGGAGACGCCGCCTCGGGACGAGCGGCAGCTGACCGGGCAGCAGCCGCTGGCCGGGGCCGTCGTCGTCAACCTCTCGCCGGCCGTGGCCGACGAACTCGACCAGCCGGGCGAGTGGAAGGGCGTCGTCATTCTCAAGATCGTTCGCGGCAGCCCGGCCCACCGGCTCGGTTTCGCGCCCGGCGACGTGCTGCTCAAGATCAACGATTACGATGTCGTGGACGTCGCCGGGCTGGATGCCGAACTGGCCCGCGCCGTGACCCATTGGACCATCACCTTCGTCCGCGACGGGCAGGAACGCAGTGCGGAGTTCAATTTTTAGCGTGACGGTCAGCCGCGCGCCCGACCCCTCCGGCCGGGCGGGATCGGGACGGCGGAGGCCATGACCGGCCTGTTCGAGGCGCAGGCGCCGCGACCGCTGGCCGACCGGCTGCGGCCCAAGGCGCTCGACCAGGTCCTGGGGCAAGCGCATCTGCTGGCCCCCGAGGCCCCTCTCGGGCGCATGATCGCGCAGCGGCGGCTGGCCTCGATGATCCTCTGGGGGCCGCCGGGCACGGGCAAGACGACGATCGCGCGCCTGCTGGCCGAGGTCAGCGACCTGGCGTTCGAGCCGCTGTCGGCTGTCTTCTCTGGGGTGGCCGACTTGCGCAAGGTCTTCGAGCGGGCCAAGCAGCGCCGCACCGCCGGCCAGGGCACCCTGCTGTTCATCGACGAGATCCACCGCTTCAATCGGGCGCAGCAGGACGGTTTTCTGCCCTACGTCGAGGACGGCACCGTGATTCTCGTCGGGGCGACCACCGAGAATCCTTCGTTCGAGCTTAATGCGGCGCTCCTGTCGCGCTGCCAGGTCTTCGTGCTGAAGCGCCTCGACGAGGCCGCCATGGCCGAGCTGCTGCGGCGTGCGGAGGCCGACGCCGGCCGCACGCTGCCGCTCGAGCCCGACGCCCGCGCGGCGCTCGTCGCCATGGCGGACGGCGACGGGCGCTACCTGCTCAATCTCGCCGAGGAGTTGTTCGACCTGCCGGCCGAGCCGCCGCTGGACACGGCCGCCTTGGCCGCTGTGGTGCAGAAGCGCGCGCCGCTCTACGACAAGTCGCAGGAGGGCCACTACAACCTGATCAGCGCCCTGCACAAGTCGCTGCGTGGCTCGGACACCGACGCGGCGCTCTACTGGCTGGCGCGCATGCTGGTCGGCGGCGAGGACCCGCGCTATATCGCGCGCCGCTTGGCCCGCTTCGCCTCAGAGGACGTCGGCCTGGCCGATCCCCAGGCGCTGGTCCAGGCGCTGGCCGCCTGGGACGCCTATGAGCGCCTCGGCAGCCCGGAGGGCGAACTGGCGATCGCCCAGGCCGTGATCTACCTGGGCAGCGCCCCGAAATCCAATGCCGCCTACCGCGCCTTCAACGAGTCCCAGCGGGCGGCCAGGGACACCGGCTCGCTCATGCCGCCGATGCACATCCTCAATGCGCCGACCCGGCTGATGAAGGATCTCGGCTATGGCCGCGACTACGCCTACGACCACGACACGGCCGAGGGCTTCTCGGGGCAGAACTACTTTCCCGAGGGCATGGCGCGCCGCCAGTTCTACCGACCGGTTCAACGCGGCTTCGAAAGAGAGATACATAAAAGATTGGAATATTGGAATAAATTGAGATCGGAGCGGCAGGAGGACTGAGCCGCCGGCAGCTTTGCACACGGTGCGGACCAGCTATTCGCCCTTGCCGGTTGCGCCTGTCCCTGACGGGCGTATTGTGCGGGCCCGGCTGAATTGCGGCGGCGCGGCATCAGGGTATCGAATGGCCAACTACTGCGTTCCCGAGAAGGGCAAAGCGGCGCTTCTGGTGATCTCGGCGCAGCGCGACTATCTCCGACCGGGGTCGCCCCTACATACCAAGGGCGCCGAAGGCGCCGTCCCCGTCCTGCGCAAGCTGGTCGATGGGTTCCGGGCGGAAAACGCACCCATCTATCATTCGATTCGCCTCTATCGGCCCGACGGCTCCAACGTCGACGCTTGCCGCCGTCAGGCGGTGGAGGAGGGCATGCGGGTGTGCATGCCCGGTAGCCCGGGCGCCGAGGTATTCGACGAACTCAAGCCCGATCCGGCGACCCGGCTCGACCCCGACCATCTGCTAAAGGGCAAGCCGCAGGCCCTGGCGCCGAACGAATGGGTCTTCTACCGGCCGCGCTGGGGCGCGTTCCACGGGACCGCGCTGGAAGATGCGTTGCGCAAGCGTGAGATCACGACCCTCGTCGTCTGCGGCTTCAGCTTCAGCACGGGCCTGCGCGCCACGATCTACGAAGCCAGCGCGCGCGATTTCCGTCTGGTGCTGATCCCCGATGCCGTGTGCTGCGCCACCGAAGAGGCGATCAAGGAACTCGGCCGCATCGGCATCTATCTCATGACCTCGGACAGCTGCCTGAAGTGGCTGTCCGGCAGCGGCAAGGCGCACGCCGCCGCCTGAGGCGCCCCGCCCGTCCCCAATCGCTGTCGCGTAACCTTGTTGCGCCGGGCCGATTTGCGGCACTGTGGCGCGGGCAAGGGGGGAGAGGCGGACGGATGCGGCTGAGCGGGCACTGGGCGGTGCTGACGGCCGCCGTCCTGTTGAGCGGCGCGCTCGGTTCGGTCCACGCCTTCAGCGTCTTCATCGCGCCGCTGGAGCACGCGCTCGGGGCGACCCGCGCCGAGATCAGCCTGATCTATTCGCTGGCGATCGTCTCCCTGACGGCGGTCATGCTGGTCGGCCACGCGGCCCACGTGCGGATTGCCCCGCCGCTGCTGGCCTCGGCCACCTGCCTGGTCGCCGCGCTTGGCCTGCTGGCCGCCGGCTGGTCCGGCCGCTACGCGGGCTTCCTCGTCGGTTACGGCCTGCTGTTCGGCGCGGCCAACGGCATGGGCTATGGCTATGCCCTCTACCTGGCGGCGCGCGCCGTCCCGGCGCGCATCGGCTTCGGCATGGGCGCGGTCACCGCCGCCTATGCCCTGGGCGCGACCGTTTTCGCCAAGGTCTTCGCGCTGCTGATCGCCCGCGCCGGCGTGTCCGCCGCCCTGGCGGGCCTGGCGGCGTTTCTCGTCGTCGTCGGCCTTGGCGCCGCCCTGCTGCTGCGGCGCGCCGGGCTCGCGGCGCAAGGCGGCGACGCGGCGTCCCGGGTCGCCCGGCCGGTGCCGCGTCGGGGACTGGTGACGGTTCTCTGGGCCGGTTTCGGCCTCGGGTCCGCGGCCGGGCTCATGGCCATGGGGCACGCCGCCGGCATCGTCGCCGCCGTCGGCGGGCGCCCGGGCGAGTTCGTCCTCGGCGCGATGCTGATCGGCCTGGGCAATGCTTGCGGCGGCCTCGCCGCGGGATGGCTGTGCGACCGCTGGCCCGCGGCGCGCCTGATGGCGGTCCTCTCCGGCGGCTCCGCGCTGGTGCTGTTCGCCCTGGCCGGGATGGTGCAGCCGGCCTGGGTCATCGCGGGGCTGACCCTGGTGGGGTTCTTCTACGGCGCCCTGGTGGCGGTCTATCCGGTCGCGGTCAGCGGCTATTTCGGGCCGCGGCTGGCCGGCAAGGTCTACGGCCGGGTGTTCACCGCCTGGGGGCTGGCCGGGCTGGCCGGGCCCTGGATGGCCGGTGCCGTCTACGACGTGACCGGCCACTACGGTCCGGCCCTGGCGATCGCCGGCGCGGCGGCGCTCGGCGCGCTCGCGGTGGCGATTGTCCTGTTGCGCCGCCCGCAAGCCGCGGCATAGGGCGGCCGACCCTGTGTTCGGAGGCGCGGCTGCGCTATAAGGCGGGCGGACTTGCTCGGCAACGGACTGGCTACGCGCAGCATGGCGGACTGGACTATTCTCTCGGCGATCACCGCCGTGCGTTGCCGGTCGCGCGGGCGGCCGGCATGACCGCGGTACGCAGTTGCACGGTCCGGCCCGAGGACGCCGACATGCGCCTCGATCGCTGGTTCCGCCGCGAGTTCCCCGATCTGAGTCACGGCCGACTCGAGAAGCTGCTGCGCACCGGTCAGGTGCGCGTCGACGGGCGTCGCGCCAAGGCCGGCCAGCGTCTCGAGGCCGGTCAGGCGGTCCGCGTTCCGCCGCTCGCCGCCGCGCCCGCGGCGAAAGCAGAGGCGCGCCCGGCAACCGGCAGCCCGGCTGCGCGCGCCCCTGCCGCGCCGAGCGCGTCGGAGGCGGCGGCGTTGCGCGCCCGGGTGCTGTACCGCGACGACACGGTGATCGCCCTCGACAAGCCGGCCGGGCTGGCGGTGCAGGGCGGCACCGGCCAGCGGCGCCACCTCGACGCCATGCTCGACGCCCTGCGCTTCGGCGCCGAAGAACGCCCGCGCCTGGTGCACCGCCTCGATCGCGACACCAGCGGCGTTCTCCTGCTGGCCCGCAACGCGGCGGCGGCCCGCAAGCTGACCGCGGCCTTCCGTGGCAAGGCCGCGCAGAAGGTCTACTGGGCCCTGGTGCTCGGCGCGGCGCCGCCGGACGGCGGGCGGATAGATTTGGCGCTGGTCAAGGGCGGCGCGGCCGGCCGCGAGAAGGTCGGGGCCGCGGCCGACGGCCAGCCGGCCGTCACCCTGTTCCGCCCCGTGGCGACGCGGCAGCCCGGTGGTCGCCGCGGCCCGTCGATCACCTGGCTCGTGCTCATGCCGCTGACCGGCCGCACGCACCAGCTGCGCGCGCATTGCGCGGCGACCGGCATGCCGATCCTGGGCGACGGCAAGTACGGCGGCCGCGCCGCCTTTCCCGAGCTGCCGGGGGAGGCGGGGACGGCGCCGCCCGGGCGACTGGTGCTGCATGCGCGCGAGATCGCGCTGCCGCATCCCGAGGACGGCACGACCCTGCGGGTCGCCGCGCCGCTGCCGCCGGAGCTCGCCGCACTCTGGCGGCGCCTCGGCTTCGATCCCGAAGCGGCCGAGCCTGTCGCCGCAGCGCTTGCCGACTACGCGGCGGGACAGAGTCACTCGCCGCCGGGTACGCGGCCCCGGCCGTCCGCGGCGAAAAAGAAGGCGCATGCAAGACGAGGACGGAGATGAGGATCGAGGACCTCGATACGCCGGCTCTGGTGCTGGAGCGCGACCGACTCGACGCCAATCTGGCGCGCATGTCCGCCCGCGCCAAGGCGCTCGGCGTCGACCTTAGGCCGCACTTGAAGACCGCCAAGTCGGCGGAGATCGCACGCCGCGCCACCGCGCCGCATTCCGGCGCGATCACCGTCTCGACGCTGCGCGAGGCCGAATACTTCGTGGCACAGGGCTTTACCGACCTGCTCTACGGCGTCGGAGCGGTGCCGGACAAGTTGTCGCGCGTTGCCGCGTTGCAGAGCGGCGCGGCGCGGGTCGCTATGGTCACCGACCAGGTCGCGGTGGCGCGCGCCCTTGGCGAAGCGGCGGCCGCGCTCGGCGGTGACTTCGCGGTCCTGGTCGAGATCGACTGCGGCGATGGCCGTGCCGGCGTTGCGCCGGAGTCCGATGACCTGCTGGAGATCGGCCGGGTGCTCGATGCCGCCGCCAACGTCGCGCTGCGCGGCGTGATGACTCATGCCGGGCATTCCTACGCCTGCCGCAACGCTGCCGAGGTCGAGGCCGTGGCCGAGCAGGAGCGGGCGGCGGTGGTGCGCGCCGCGGAGCGTCTACGCAGCGCCGGCCTGCCCTGTCCGGTGGTCAGCGTCGGCTCGACGCCGACCGCGGCTCACGCGCGCAGCCTGGAGGGCGTCACCGAGATGCGCCCCGGAGTCTACATGTTCAACGACGTGTTCCAGGCCGAGATCGAGTCCTGCGGCTTCGACGACATCGCGCTCTCGGTGCTGACCACGGTGACCGGCCATCACAGGGAGCGCGGCGAGATCGTGATCGACGCCGGCGGGCTGGCGCTTTCCAAGGACCGCAGCACGGCCGAGGGGCCGCGCGACGTCGGCTATGGTCTGGTGTGCGACCTGCGGGGCGCGGCCGTGCTGCCGGAGCTCCATGTCGTGCGCGTCTCGCAGGAGCACGGCATCGTCGCCGCGCCCGGCGGCGGGCTGCCGTTCGAGGCCCTGCCGCCCGGCACGCGCCTGCGCATCCTGCCGAATCATGCCTGCATGACGGCGGCGGCCTACGACCGCTACGAGGTGGTCGCCGGCGGCGACGAAGTGATCGCCCGCTGGGACCGCGTCAACGGCTGGTAGGGCGGGCGTTTTAGCCGAACACCAGCGGCACCAGCACGAGCGCCGCGGCGGTCGCCAGGAGCGTCGACATCGCGTTGAGCCAGATCCCGGCGCGCGCCATCTGCGGCATGGAGATGCGCCCGCTGCCGTAGACGATGGCGTTGGGCGGGGTCGCCACCGGCAGCATGAAGGCGCAGCTCGCCGCGACCGCAGCCGGCGCCGCGAGCAGCAGGGGATCGTGCCCCAGCGTCACCGCCAGCTGGGCGAGCAGCGGCAGGAAGGTGGCCGCCGTCGCCGTGTTGCTGGTCAGCTCGGTCAGCATGACGACGGTGCCGCTCACCGCGGCGACCACCCCGGCCAGGGGCCAGTCGGCCAGGATCCGCATCTCGTCGGCGATCCACGTCGCCAGGCCGCTGCCGGCGATCGCGTCGGCCAGGCTGAGGCCGCCGCCGAACAGGATGAGCACGCCCCAGGGCAGGCGCGCGGTCGCCGCCCAATGCAGCAGGCGCTCGCCCGGCGCCCGGCCGGACGGCAGCGCGAAGAGGGCGATGGCGCCCAGCAGGGCGATCCCGGGATCGCCGAGCTCGGCGCCCTGGGGCAGCCAGGGGCCCAGTTGCGGGCGCAGCAGCCAGAGCAGGGCGACCGCCGCGAAGACCGCGGCGACGCGCTTCTCCGGCCCGGTCATCGGCCCCAGGCCGGCCGCCTCCCGCGTCACGATATCGCGGACGCCCGGCAGCGGTGCGTGGGGCACGCGGAAGGCCACGCGGGTCAGCACCAGCCAGGCCGCGCCGAGCAGCAGCAGCGAGACCGGCAGCCCGAAGGCCATCCACTGCGCGAAGCCGATCTGGCGGCCGTAGCTTTCCGACAGGAAGGCGGCGAGCAGGGCATTGGGCGGCGTGCCGATCAGGGTCGCCATGCCGCCGATGCTGGCGCCGTAGGCGATGGCCAGCAGCAGCGCTGCGTCGAACTCGCCGTCCTCGGCCGGGCCCGCCCCTTCGCTGTGCAGCAGGGCGGTCACCGAGAGCCCGATCGGCAGCATCACCAGGCTGGTCGCGGTATTGCTCAGCCACATGCTGAGCGCCGCCGGGACGAGTAGAAAGCCGCCGACCAGGGTATCGGGCCGGGTGCCGACGCGCCGCAGCAGGCCGAGCGCCAGGCGCCGGTGCAGGCCCCAGCGCTCGATCGACAGGGCGATCAGGAAGCCGCCCAGGAACAGGAAGATCAGCGGGTGGGCATAGGGTGCGGCGGCTTCCACCGGCCCCTGCACGCCGAGCAGCGGCAGCGCCAGGGCCGGCAGCAGCGCCGTGCCCGCCACCGGCACCGCTTCGGTGATCCACCACAGCGCCATCAGGCCGGCCAGCGCCGCCACGGCCCAGGCCTCGGGCGTCATGCCCTGAGGCGCCGGCAGCAGGCGCAGCGCAACGAAGAGCCCGAGCCCGATGAGCAGGCCGACTCGCCGGGTCAGGGGCGAGCGCGCCGTGCTGCGGCGCTCGCCGCCCGGGGTTCGCGTCTCGCCGGCGGGTTCGCCGTGTTCCTCGGCCATCGTGCATCCATCTATCGAGCGGCGGGCGACGCCGAAGTACCGCCCGCGAACTTGCTGACCAGGGAGCGCTAGGCTAAGCCTTGTCCGGCGCCCGCACCAGGAGCGCGCCCCGGCGCCTTGCCCTGTTTCTGCCCTTTCCCGCGATCGTATGGACCACGGCTTCAGACTGATCGTCTTCGATTACGACGGCACCCTGGTGGACAGCCAGCACGCGATCCTCCACGCCATGACGGCGGGTTTCGAGGCGGCTGGCCTGCCGGCGCCTGAGGCGGCGGCGGTGCGCGGCGTGGTCGGGCTCAGCCTGGAGATCGCGGTCGCCCGGCTCTGCCCGGATCCGCAGGACGGGGTGACCGTCAACCGCGTCGCCGACGCCTACCGCGCGGCCTTCCTGAGCCTGCGGTCGCGGCCCGAATATCACGAGCCGCTGTTTCCCGGCGTGCGCGAGACGCTGGCCGCGCTCGACAGGCCGGAGGTGTGTCTGGGCATCGCCACCGGCAAGGCGCGCCGCGGCCTCCTGGCCAGCCTGGAGCGCCACGGCTTCGCCCACCACTTCGTCACCCTCCAGACCGCCGACGATGGCCCCGGCAAGCCGCATCCGGCTATGCTGCGCCGGGCCATGGCCGAGGCCGGGGCCGCGCCGGAAGAGACCGTCCTGATCGGCGACACCAGCTTCGACATGGAGATGGCGGTCAATGCCGGCGTGCCGGGACTCGGCGTGTCCTGGGGCTACCATGCGCCGGAGGACTTGACGGCGAGCGGCGCCGTCGGGGTGATCGACAGCTTCGCCGAACTGCCGCCGCGGCTTGAAGCTTTATGGGAAGCGCGCACATGAAAATGCGAAAGATCAAATGGATAGCGGTCGGTCTTGCGACTTTGGTCGTGGCCGTCGTGGTAGCCGGCTACGCCATCCTCTCGACCATGAACTTCGAGGATCTGCGCGGCGTCATCCAGGCCGAGGCCAAGAAGGCGACCGGTCGCGATCTCGTCCTGGCCGGACCGATCGACCTTGCAATCTCGTTCAGTCCCGCCATCACGCTCGAGGACGTGCGCTTCGCCAACGCCGCCTGGGGCAGCCGACCGCAGATGGCGACCGTGAAGCGTCTCGAGGTCCAGGTCGCGCTCCTGCCGCTGCTCTCCGGCGACATCGCGGTCAAGCGCCTGGTCCTGGTCAAGCCGGACATCCTGCTCGAGACGGATGCCCAGGGCCGCGGCAACTGGGCCACGGCGACGTCGCCTGCGGCAACCGGGGAGAGCAAGGGCGGCAGCGCCGCGATCCCGTCCTTCGATTCCGTCGAAATCCGGGACGGACTCGTCACCTACCGCAATGGTAAAAGCGGCGAGACGCTGCGCTTCGCGATCGACGACCTGGCGCTCAAGGCCGCCGGTCGCAGCAGTCCGGTGCGGATCGACCTTGCCGGGCGCTACAACGACGCGCCGGTCACGCTTTCGGGGCAGCTCGGCGCCTTCGACAATCTCATCAACGATCACGACTACGCCATTGATCTAAAAGCCGAAGCCGGTGGTGCAGACGTGACCGTGGCCGGCAGCATCGCGAAGCCGATGAGCGGCCAGGGCGCAAACCTCAAGGTGACCGCGAGCGGCCGGAGCCTAGCCGATCTCGGCGCGTTGACCGGCGCCGCGCCGCCGCCGCTCGGCCCCTACAGTCTGAGCGCGGCCATCGCGCAGGAGTCTCCGCGCAGCCTGCGGGTAACCGGTCTGGCGCTCAAGATGGGCGGCAGCGACTTGGCCGGCAACGCGACGCTCTCGCTGGGCGAAAAGGGCGCGCGGGTCGAAGCCGGATTGACCTCGCAGGTGCTCGCGCTGGCCGATTTCAGCGCGCCGGGCGCGGAGGGAACGCCGCCGGCGGGAGAGGCCGCGGGCCAGGCCTCGCCCTATGTCTTCACCAAGGCGCCGCTGCCGCTCGATCTGCTGTGGATGGCCGATGCCAAGCTGAAGCTCGCGGTCGGCGAGTTTCGCGTGAAAAAGGGTCTGGCGCTCACCGACGTCGACCTGGCGCTGACGCTCGACAAGGGCAAGCTCGCCGTCAAGCCGTTCAAGGCGACGCTCTCCGGCGGGGCGCTGGACGGCGCCATCGCGCTCGATGCCGGGCCGGCCGCGCCGCCGCTCAATTTCGACCTGACCGCCAAGGGGCTCGATTACGGCCGTCTATTGGCCGACATGGGGATCAGCGACGGCGTCAGCGGTAAGCTCGACGCAACGATCGACCTCAAGGGGGCGGGGTCGTCGCCGCGCGCCCTGGCCGCGGGGCTCGACGGCCGGATCGAAATCGTCGGCGGCGCAGGCACGCTGCGCAACACGCTGCTGCAATCTTCGGCCGCGGGCTTCTTCGACATGCTGTCGCGCTGGACCAAGGGCGACAGCGACATGAAGCTCAACTGCATCGTCGCCCGCTTTCCGGTGGCCGGCGGCATCATGACCGCCAAGCCGATCCTGTTCGACACCGCGACGGTGACCGTCGGCGGCAGCGGCGAGATCGACCTGCGCGACGAGAGCCTCCACCTCAAGCTGACGCCACAGGCCAAGGAGGCCAGCCTGATGAGCCTCGCCGTGCCCTTCCTGGTCAGCGGCACCCTGAAATCGCCCAGCGTGGGGCCCGATCCTCTCGGCACGGCCGTGGGTGCGGCCAAGGTCGCCGGTCTGTTTCTCAATCCGCTGACCGCCGGCGCGGCGCTGGTGCTGGAGAGTCAGACCAGCGACCAGAACCCCTGCGTCGCGGCGCTGCAGGCGCCCGCCAAGGCCCAGGAGACCGGCACCGGCGGCGGCGCCACCGGGACCGTCGAGAAGGCGACCGAGGGGGCGGGGAAGGTGCTCGAGGACGTCGGCAAGGGGGTCGGCGAAGGGCTCAAGAGCCTGTTCGGCAACTGATACGGCCGCCGTCGCCCATGCCCGCCGCCCCGGTTCAGCGCTTCTACAAGGCGGTCACCGTCGGCGCGGCGGAGTCGGCCGCCGGGGGGGCCTTTCGGATTCTGTTGGACGGCCGCGCGGTGCGCACGCCGGGCCGGGCCGAGGGCCTGCTGCCGACCCGGGCCCTGGCCGAGGCGGTCGCCAGGGAATGGGCGGCGCAGCACGATGTCCTCGATCCGCAGAGCATGCCGCTGACCGGCCTGGCGTGGACCGCGCTCGATCGCGTGCGGCCGGCGCGCGCCGAGATCGTCGAGGCCGTCGGCGCCAATGCCGCGCACGACCTGCTGTGCTACCGGGCGGAGGGGCCGGTCGACCTGGCGGCGCGCCAGCAGGCGCTGTGGCAGCCGCTGCTCGACTGGCTGGCCCTGACCTTCGACGCGCCGCTCGCGGTTACCGCGGGCATCGTCTCCGTCGAGCAGCCGCCGGCGGCCCTGGCGGCGCTGGCTCGCGCGGTGGCGGCCCGCGACGATTTCGCGCTGGCCGCGCTCAGCGCCGCGACGGCCGCGACCGGCTCGCTGGTCATCGCGCTGGCGTTGGTCGAGGGGCGGATCGATGCCGAGGCCGCCTTCGCGGCGGCGCAGCTCGACGAGAGCTATCAGTTGGAGCGCTGGGGCGAGGACGCCGAGGCCGCGCGCCGCCGCGCGGCAATCCGCGCCGAGCTTGCCGCGGTGGAACGCTTCGTCGCGCTGCTGCGGACATCCTGATTTGCTCCGCTGGCCGGATCACGGCGCGGCGGATTTCCACCCAAATTTGCCCTCCGCCGGAATCTGCCGGTTAGTAGGGCCGGTTTGTCGGTCCGCGATCCACGGGCGGAGCGTGGCGAATTTCCGAGAACACGCATAACGAATAAATGCTTTACATAATACAAGCAATAGTAGTATTTTTAGCCTTCAAGCACTTTGCCATTCGGTCATCCCGTCGGTTCTGACTGCCGTTGGAGGGGCTTCGAAAATGACAGATAGGGAGCGCTTAGTATTGGGAGCGATCGGCGGCGCTCTGGTCGGAGTTATCGGCTATCCTATTGCCGCCTACGAGAGCATAGCAGTCGTGTCGGGCGGCACTCTCCTCGCTATCGGTGCCGTGTTTCGCGGCGTGCTGTTCGCATTCCTTGGCGGCTTGTGGGCGTATCTTCACCGCAGCGAGAATGATCGAATAAAGATCTTCCAACTCGGTCTGCTGGGTCCAGCCATCGTATCGGCCATGGTCAGCGCCAATGCCGGCAAGAAAGTTGTGGATCCGCAGCAAGTCGCCGATTTCCAGTTGCCAGCGATTATTTCGCCCGCGTATGCCCAGACTACGACCACACCCACGCCGTCAGAGCCTTCGCCCACAAGCTGGGATCTCCTTATCCGCGGTATCCTTGGGACCAGCGTGGTCAAGGACGGCAAGAGCTAGCCCGTCATCAAGCGGATCAGCCCCGTCCTCGCCCCTGCCGCCTGGCACGAGGACGACGGACTGACCGCCTTCAAATTGCCGCTCGCCGAATGCCGATTCATTGCCCGGTTTGGCGCCCCGTTGCGGGCCGCCTAATCGTAAGACAGGCTGGGCCACCATTGCCCGCGGCCGGCCGGCGTCAAATCGAGCATGTGCCAGAGCGGCATGAAGAGATCGAGGCCGCGGTGCCCGTCGTCCCCGAGGTCGGCCGAGCCGGAATAGGCGTGCCGCAAACGGCCGTCCTCGGCGCGGACCACGACGGTCATGCCCGGGAATTGGCCGCCGTCCGCGTCCTCGAAGCCGAGGTCCCGTTTCAGAGTCGATTCCTTGCTGGACAGCAGGCGCAAACCGTTCCAGCCGCGCGTCTTGGCCCAGGCTGCGAAGTCGTCGATATCGGCGGCCGCCACCACGGCGAAATTCACGACCTGATCGAGATGCGGCCCGAGGCCTGCCAGGCTGTCCACGATCAGCGTGCACATCGGGCAGGGGCTCGGCTGAGCGCCGCCGTACATGTAGTGATAGAGCACCAGCGCCTTGCCGGGTCGCGTGAAGAGGCCGGACAGCGGGACGACGTCGTGCGAAACGTCGAGCAAGCGATAGTCCTCGATCGGGGTGTCGAGCGGCAGGCTGCGGCGGAGGTCCGCAACGCGTTCGCGTTGGTCCCGCAGTGCGATCTCTTCGTGCAGCAGGCGATCGCGAATGTCTCGATAGGCCGCGCTCTCTGACGGTGATCGTCCCGGAATTCGGTCAACCCGTGTCATGGCACCTCCTCTGTCGTGCGTCGTGCCGGAAATGCACGTCTTTCCAATTTCAACCAGTCAACGCGAGGGCGCGGCCAGATAGGCTTCCAGCCGCTCGAACGAGCCGGTCCAACCTTCCTCGTGATGACCGCGCGCGCTTTCCGTCGGGATGCGCTCCTGAAGGAACTCCATCCGCGTCCCATCGCGCTCGGCGATGAAATCGACCGAAACCAGCATCTCCAGCCCCGCAAGATCGCCGTGACCCCATTCGAGAGTGAACGCGAGGCGCTTCGGTGGATCGATCTCTCTGTACTCGCCGGACAGCGGATAGGCGTTGCCGTCCTCGCCGTCCATGACGAGGCTGTAGCGGCCGCTTACCCGCAGGTCGATCCGCACGTCCCGAGCCGTGACGCCCGGCGGTCCCATCCATTGCGCGAAGGCCGTCGGATCGGTCCAGGCCCGAAACAGGGCATCCGGAGGCGCGGAAAAATGACGCGTCATGCGCAATGCTATGGACGCATTGGGAGTCCGCTCCGCTTTTTCGTTAGCCATGCACCTTGCCTCCTTTGCCCTGACGCCTGGGCGCCGGCGCTCCGTCTAGAAAGTCCGCCAGCGCGTCGAAGCGGCCTTCCCAGAAGGCCCGATAGCGCGCAATCCAGTCGTCGGCTTCCTTCATGCCCTCGGCATTGAAGCGGCAGCGCCGCAGCCGGCCGTCCTTGCGCTGCTCGATCAGGCCAGCGGACTGAAGGACGCGCAGATGTTTCGAGACCGCGGGGAGCGACATGTCGAACGGCTCCGCAAGATCGCCGACCGTGGTCTCGCCCAGCGACAGGCGCGCGAGGATGGCCCGCCGCGTCGGGTCGGCCAGCGCGCCGAACACGGCGCTCAACGGGTCGTCTTGATACTTAACCATTCGGTTAAATATAAATCAAGGCGGCCGCCGATGTAAAGCGGAAAGGATGGGCAGGGGCCGCCGCCGGCCTTCGCTGGCGCCGCGGGGGACCCCGTGCTATCAGCTAAGCGATTGAATTCGACGGGACAGGAACGGGGGCGGGGCATGCACGACATCCTCCGGCGGCTCGAGGAGATGCGCGCCGGTGCGCGCGCCGGCGGCGGCGAGCGGCGCGTCCAGACGCAGCATTCCAAGGGCAAGCTGACCGCGCGCGAGCGCATCGAGATCCTGCTCGACGACGACTCTTTCGAGGAGTGGGACATGTTCGTCGAGCACCGCTGCCAGGACTTCGCCATGGCCGAGCAGAAGATTCCCGGCGACGGCGTGGTGACGGGCTACGGCACCGTCAACGGCCGGCCGATCTTCGTGTTCAGCCAGGACTTCACCGTGTTCGGCGGCTCACTCTCCGAGCCGCACGCCGAGAAGATCTGCAAGATCATGGACAAGGCGATCCAGATCGGGGCGCCCGTCGTCGGCCTCAACGATTCCGGCGGCGCGCGGATCCAGGAGGGTGTCGCCTCGCTGGCCGGCTACGCCGAGGTCTTTCAGCGCAACGTGCTGGCCTCGGGCGTGGTGCCGCAGGTTTCGCTGATCATGGGGCCATGCGCCGGCGGCGCGGTCTATTCGCCGGCGATGACCGACTTCATCTTCATGGTGAAGGACAGCTCCTACATGTTCGTCACCGGCCCTGACGTGGTGAAGACGGTGACGCACGAGACCGTGACGCACGAGCAGCTCGGCGGCGCCGTGACGCATACCACCAAGTCGGGCGTGGCAGACCTCGCCTTCGAGAACGACGTGGAAGCATTGCTGGAATTGCGCCGCTTCATCGACTTCCTGCCGGGCTCGAACCGCGCCGCGCCGCCGGTGCGCGAGACCGCCGATCCGGCGGAGCGCGAGGAGCCGTCGCTCGACACCCTGGTGCCGCCCGATCCGACGCGGCCCTACGACATGAAGGAGTTGATCGAGAAGGTCGTGGACGAAGGCGACTTCTTCGAGCTCGCGCCCAGCTACGCCGGCAACATCGTGATCGGCTTCGCCCGCATGGAAGGATATACCGTCGGCATCGTCGCCAACCAGCCGATGGTGCTGGCCGGCTGCCTCGATATCGCCTCGTCGATCAAGGCGGCGCGCTTCGTGCGCTTCTGCGACTGCTTCAACATCCCGATCCTGACCTTCGTCGACGTGCCCGGCTTCCTGCCCGGCACGGCGCAGGAGTACAGCGGCATCATCAAGCACGGCGCCAAGCTACTGTTCGCCTTCGCCGAGGCGACCGTACCGAAGGTGACGGTGATCACCCGCAAGGCCTACGGCGGGGCCTACGACGTCATGTCGTCGAAGCACATCCGCGGCGATGTCAACTACGCCTGGCCGACCGCCGAGATCGCCGTCATGGGGCCGAAGGGCGCGGTGGAGATCATCTTCCGCGGCGACATCGGCGATGCCGCCAAGATCGAGGCGCGCACCGAGGAATACCGGCGCACCTTCGCCAATCCCTTCGTGGCCGCGAGCCGCGGCTTCATCGACGACGTCATCATGCCGCACGGCACGCGCCGCCGGCTGTGCCGGGCGCTCGCCATGCTGCGCGACAAGAAGCTGCAGAATCCCTGGAAGAAGCACGACAACCTGCCTCTGTGAGCGGAGCGGACGCCATGCTGCGGCTTTACGACTACCTGCCGTCGGGCAACGGCTACAAGGTGCGGCTGCTGCTGTCGCACCTGGAGATCCCCTTCGAGCTGGTCGAGCTCGACATCGTGAAGGGCGAGACGCGCACGCCCGAGTTCCTCGCCAAGAACCCAAACGGCAAGATCCCGGTGCTGGAGACCGAGGACGGACGCTACCTGCCGGAATCGAACGCAATCCTCTGGTACCTGGCGGAGGGCACGCCCTTCCTGCCGGCCGACCGCTGGGGCCGCGCCGAGGCGCTGCGCTGGATGTTCTTCGAGCAGTACAGCCACGAGCCCTACGTCGCGGTCGCCCGCTTCATGCTGATGCACCTCGACGAGGAGATGCCGCCGGAGCAAGCGCGCCTGCTGGCCGAGAAGCAGGAGAGGGGCTACGCCGCGCTCACCGTCATGGAGCGGCATCTGGCCACACAGGAGTGGTTTGCCGGCGGCGCCTATTCGATCGCCGACATCGCGCTCTACGCTTACACCCACGTCGCGGCCGAGGGCGGTTTCGACCTGACACCGTTCGGCGCCATCCGCGGCTGGCTGGCCCGCGTCGCGACGCAGCCGGGCCACGTCGCGATCACGCAGCGCTAGCGCCCGCGGCACGCTCAGCCGCAGGCGTCCTTGTTCGCGAAGGCCTCCGGCCGGTCGCTCCAGCCTTCG
>Ga0210144_1000076_pt1 | contig 55390 bp, 41 predicted proteins | sample Muzzi_PWA_D2_FD_185532 | JGI IMG/M metagenome (GOLD analysis project Ga0210144, IMG submission 185532) | Wetland microbial communities from San Francisco Bay, California, USA, that impact long-term carbon sequestration - Muzzi_PWA_D2 (SPAdes) | ecosystem: Environmental > Aquatic > Marine >...
CGGGCCTCGACGCTCAGGCCGCGCGCGACCTCGCCGCCGGTCGCCGTCGCCCACAGGCCGATGATCCGGGCGGGCGCCGTGTCCGCCTCGGCCGCCGGGCCGATGGCGAACGCTTCATTGATCACCGCGGCGGAAGTGGCCCGGGCACGGACGCCGTCGAGGAAGAGGTCATGGATCCCCTCGCACAGGGCACCGGTGTTGAAGCTCGCCGCGCCGCTGGCCTCCAGCTCGACGTCGGTCATCTCGAGCTTGGAGCCGGCGACGCCGGCCACGGAGAGGCCCACGTTCTGTCGCGCCGCACCGGTGGCGCGGAGCACGGCCTTGGCCAGGGAGAGCGCCGTCGCGCCCTGACTGCGCACGCCGTACGCCTCGTCGCCACCCGACGCCTCGGCGGTCACGTTGCGCAGATCGAGGGCGCCGGCGTCCTTGGCGATGGCGATGGTGGTGCGCTTGCCGTCGTGGGCGACCACGCGCACGGAGTCGAGGGTCAGCCGGCCCGCCGCCGACCGGACGGCGACCGCCAGGTCCCCGCCGCCGGTGCTCTCGACGGTGAGGTTGCGCAGGGTGGCGCCGGCGGCGCCGACGATCGTCGCGGCACCGGTCCCGCCGCTCGGGGCGGCGATGGTGGTCCGTTCCTTGCCGGCGCCTTCGAGAACCACGTAGGGCTTCATCCGCACCTGTTCGCGGTAGGTGCCGGGAGCCACGTAGACCAGGTAGGGCTTGCCGGGGCCGGCGTCCGAGATGCTCTGGAGCGCGCTGGCGATGGTCGGATGTCCGCCGCCGGACCGGTTCACCACCACGATGTCCGGGTGCAGCCTCTGGAGCTGGGCGGTGAAGGCGTCGGGACTGCCCGTCGGTCCGGTGGTGATCGGAGCGGTCGTCGCCGCCGTCGTCTGAAGCGTGCCGTCGGGGAAGCGGAAGCCGCCGACGGTCGAGTGGATGACGCCGGCGGCCTGGATGCCCTTGGACGAGACGATCTGGAAGGAATCGGGCGTCGCGTCCCGCGGCAGGGTCACCAGGCCGATCTCGCGGATCGTTGTGCTCGGGGCGGGTGTGCCAGTAATGGTCCTGGCCGTCGCGCTCACTTCGGCCGCCTGGGTAGATCCGGTGCCCGACAGCGCGACCACGCCGCCGACCAGCGGGAAGAAGAGCACCACGGCGGCCACGGGCCACTGCTTGCCGAGACGCCGCCCTCCATTGCGATCTCTCACGATCTTCTCCTCACGATTCGCGTGAACGAAACGGGTACGTAGCTTATGAAGAACGCGGCGATCGTAACACAATGATCGGGTCCTGATCGGAACCGGGGGATCCTCTGGGTCACCCCTCCGAACCTCCGACCCGCTTCCTCCTCTCACGGGGAGGCAGGGGCGCCCTCGCCCGGGCGTTCGTCGGCTCTCGGCGAGGCTTCATTGGAAGCCTGGGCGGCGTTTCGGGAGCGCGTGGCGGCCGCAGTGTCCACGCCATGAGGAGGGCGACTCCCAGGGCCGCGAGCGGCAGTCCGGCGACCAGTCCGCCGGGCCGGTAGATCAGGTCGATGCGGTGGACAGAGGAGGGCAGGCTGGCCGACACCAGCGGATGGGCGCGCGTGGCGGCGGCGACCGGCGCCGGACGGCCGTCTGCCAGCAGGCGCCAGCCGGGCACGTTGACCAGGGCGGCGCGGAGCGGTCCGTCCGTTCCTCGAACGAATTGCCCGCGCCAGTGGGCGCCGCCCGCCGACGACGAGACGGTGGTCGGCTCCCGGTCGCCGGCGCGCAGGGTGGAGCCGGCGGCGGGCCGTCGGCAGAGGGTTCCTGTCGCGTCGCTGAAGGCGCGGGCGTTGCCCGGCGGGCACGGCTTGCCCGGCGGCAGAACGATCCAGCCGACCCCCAGCCGGTCATAGATCTCCGGGTGGTCCCGCTCGTCGAGCAACGGGCTCTCCCCCCGCCACCTGGCGATGGCCGGCTCCAAGAGCTGGACGTAGGGCATGGGGACCATGGGCGAGAAGGCACGGGCGTCGAGGAGGCCGTAGACCGCGGCCAGGTTGGGCAGCAGCGTCCGTCCCGTGCCGACCAGGCGGACCCTCTGGGTCACACCGCCCTCTGCGTCTTCGAGCGCCGCGACCACCGCGGGTCTGGGAAAGGCCAGCGCCCGCGGCATCGGTGGATTGGTGCCCCGGTGGGCGGCGAGCAGCTCGGCGCCGATCACCAGGGCCAGCGCCGGGCCGGCCCAGCGCCTGCCCGCTCCGGCCGACAGCACCAGGGCGCCCAGGACGGCGACACCGATGTGGCCCAGGAGCCAGCCCCGGCGCAGGGTGTCCAGGATTCGCGGGTCCAGGGGGTCGGGAAAGGCGTCGTAGGCCCAGGTGTGGAAGGCGATGAACGCCAGTACCAGGCTCGGCAGGGCGACCAGTCGCAGCCACGGTGGAAGCTCACCGCGGCGCGCCCGCTCGAAGGTGCCCGTGGCCGCGATCACCAGTCCGAGGTCGACCAGCAGGGCCACCCGGCCGGAGATCCCCGGCTCCGGGACCCGCCCGAGAAAGCCGGGCGGCACCACCAGGACCAGGGCGGCGGCCTCGGCGAGGACCAGGCCGAGGATCTCGTGGCGGAGAGGCCGGCTACCGCTCATCCAGCCGGGGAAGGCGAGCAGCGCGCCGAGCAGGGTCACCGTGCCGACGAAGCCGGCCGCGTCTTCGTTGGTGTTGCGGAGACCCCAGTAGTGCTCGGTGCGGCTGTTGCCCAGGGCGTTCGGCGCGGCGACCTGGACCAGGCGGGTCAGCGGTGCCCGGGCGGGCCGATCGCCGGTTCGGTTGCCCGCACCGGGGCCCGCCGCCCAGCGGCCCTCCGCCAGCCGCGCCCAGCGCAGCGAGTGGGGGAGAAGCTCTCCGAACGAGAGCAGGGCCGGGGCGGCCAGCATCCCTGCCAGGGCCAGGGCGCCGGCCGCCTTGACGAGCCAGCGCCGCCGGCGGTCCCGGGGTCGCCCGAGCACGCGGGCGACCCCGAACGCGACGACCGCCGCCAGTGCGTAGACCTCGGTCTCTGGGTGCCCGGCCACCAGCAGGGCGCTCAGGGCCAGGACCAGCAGGGCCCAGTCCCGGCGCATCCCCCGCTCGTCCGCGAGCACCAGGGCGTAGAGCACCGCCGGCAGCAGCGCCGCGGTGTTCGCCACCGGCCAGCCCAACCAGAGCTGGAGGAATCCGCCCAGGCCGAACGCCAGGCTTCCCGCGAGCGCCGGGCCGCGCCCCGCGCCGAGCCGCCGCAGGAAGAGGAAGGTGAAGACCAGCGCCAGGAAGGTGCGCAAGGCGGCGACCGCTCCCGGGCCCGCGGTGGGCGCCAGCCAGCCCTCACCGACCGCAACGATCGGCTGGAAGGCCTGGGACTGGGGGTCGGCCAGGAGCGGCAGTCCGGTGCCGATCCGCGGCGCCAGGAGCGGCCACTCGCCGGCCGCCGTCGCCCGCCGGCACTCGCGCCGCTCGGGAAAGACCAGGTAGAGCAGGTCCGACTGCAAGCGGTTCCCGGCGGTCTGGCTCGGGGGCAGATCCAGGAAGGGCGGATGGCCGCGCAGGTTGTCGAGCGGCAGCAGCACGGCGCCACCCGCCAGTACCTGGCCGTAGAACAGGGCGAGTGCCAAGGCGTAGACGGCCACCACCGGTGCCGGCACGCGGTCGTACCAGCGGGCGAGGGCGACGAGCAGCACGGCTCCGACCACGGCGACCCAGACGGCGGGTGCCCACTTCAGCAGATCCAGCAGATCCAGCGAGTGCAGCAGGCTCTGGGGCTCCACGGCCGCCGAGTCTACCTCCGGCATCCGCCGTCAGGCACGAAGGAGATAAGCTTGCCCGCATGCTCTATACATCTTGCAGTTTTCGTTGGTCCCGGCTGCGGTGTGTCCCGGTCTCCGCCACCATCGTTTCCCTGGCGGTGCTCGCACTGGGAGCCCTCCCCGTCCGTGCGCAGGATCAGGCCGACCCCACGGCCGCCTACATCCGCGCCCACTACACAAAGTTCGAGAAGCGGATCCCGATGCGAGACGGGGTCAAGCTGTTCACCGCCATCTACGTGCCGAACGACGCCGGCGCGGGGAAGACCTACCCGATCCTCCTCCACCGCACGCCGTACCGGGCGGGCCCCTACGGCGCGGACGAATACCCCCCGGTGTTGGGACCCGCCCCGGCCTATGCGCGAGAGGGGTTCATCTTCGTCGAGCAGGACGTGCGCGGGCGGTTCCTCTCCGAAGGGCAGTTCGTCAACATGCGCCCGGAGAGCCCGCCGCCGCCGGGAGGCGTCAACGAGTCGACCGACGCGTACGACACGATCGACTGGCTGGTCAAGAACGTGGGCGGCAACAACGGCAAGGTCGGCATGTACGGCATCTCCTACCCCGGGTTCTACGCCTCGGCCGGCGCGATCCACTCGCACCCGGCGCTGGTCGCGGTCTCACCCCAGGCGCCGATCGCCGACTGGTTCTGGGACGACATGCACAGGAACGGTGCGTTCGTCCTGCCCCTGGCCTTCGACTTCTTTTCGATCTTCGGCCAGCCCCGGCCGGAACCGACCGCCGACCGGGCCGAGTTCTTCGACCACGGGACGCCGGACGGCTACGACTTCTTCCTCGGTCTGGGGCCGCTCTCGAACGCCGATGCCCGCTACTTCCACGGCCAGGTGGCGTTCTGGGACGAGATGACCGAGCATCCGAGCTACGACGCCTTCTGGCAGGCCCGGAACATCCTGCCCAACCTCCAGGGGGTGGGTGCCGCCGTGCTGACCGTCGGCGGCTGGTTCGACACGGAGGACCTCTACGGTCCGCTCGCCACCTACCGGGCCATCGAGCGCCAGAACCCGGGAATCTGGAACGTCCTGGTGATGGGCCCCTGGCCCCACGGCGGATGGGAACGGACCGACGGCCGCTCTTTAGGCGACGCCGACTTCGGGTTCGGAACCTCCGAGTACTTCCTGGACCAGGTGGAGCTGCCGTTCTTCCGCCACTTCCTGAAGGAGGGCGCGGACCCGCACCTGCCGGAGGCCCTGGTGTTCGAGACCGGGGCGGACCGCTGGCGCCGGTTCGATGCCTGGCCGCCGCGGGCGGTCGAGGAGCGCACCCTCTACCTCCGCGAGGGCCACGGCTTGAGCTTCTCGCCGCCGGACGCCGCGGCGCCGGCGGAGGGCGCGGAGGCCGCCGATTCCTACGTCTCCGATCCGTCGAAGCCGGTGCCCTACACCATGGAGATCACCAGCCACTGGGCGAAGAACTACATGACCGAAGACCAGCGCTTCGCCGCCTGGCGCCCGGACGTCCTGGTCTACGAGGGCGAGCCGCTCGACCAGGACCTGACCCTGGCCGGGCCGATGACGGCGGACCTGTGGGTGTCGACCACCGGCCGGGACGCGGATTGGGTGGTCAAGGTGATCGACGTCTTCCCGGAGGACGACCCGGAGTTCGTCGAGGAGCGCCCGGAGCACAATCCCGGCGACCAGCGCGGGACCCAGCGGCTGGTGCGGGCGGAGGCCATGCGCGGGCGGTTCCGGGAGAGCTTCGAGCGGCCGGTGCCCTTCGAGCCGGGCGAGGTCACCCACGTGGCGTTCGAGCTCCACGACATCTTCCACACCTTCCGCCGCGGCCACCGGCTGATGGTCCAGGTCCAGAGCACCTGGTTCCCGTTCATCGACCGCAACCCCCAGAGCTGGGTACCGAACATCTTCCAGGCGAAGGCGGAGGACTTCGTGCCGGCGACCGAGACCGTGTACCGTTCGCCGGAGCACCCGAGCGGCGTCCGCGTCGGGGTGCTGCCGGAATCGGCGAGCCTGCCCTGAGCGCGGTGCCGGTGCGCGAGGTGGCGTGGGCGGCGAGCCGCCGCCCCGTCACGTCTTGATCAGGTTGATCACCCGCTTGACCCCTTTGGTCGAGCTGACGGCCTCCAGGACGAGCCGTTCCTGGGCGTCGTTGGCCAGCCGACCGCGGAGGGTGATGACACCGCTCGCGGCCTCGATCTCGATGTCGAGGGCGTGGCGGCCGACCTCTTCGAGCAGCCGCGCCTTGAGCCGGGACTCGAGCAGTGCGTCCCGGACCTCACTCTCGGCTTCGGTGAGCTGATCGTCGACCGCCTCGCGCGGGGTCTCGTTCCGCGGCTTGCCCGCGAGCTTCAGCTCGCTGTCCACGTGGTGGACTCCGTCGACGGAGGCGACGATCTCCTCGGCCAGCTCGCGGCTCGACCGGTTCGGCACCTCGCCGGTCAGGAGCACGCGTCCGTCCAGGGTGTCGATGTCGATGCCGACGGCGTCCCACCCCAGGGAGCCGAGGAGCTGCGCCTTGATCTCGAAGTGCAGGATGGCGTCGTCGATCTGGGCCTCGGCCGCCTTCACCTTGGCCTCGTCCGACGGGCCTCCCGGGTCGCGCTCGACCGCCGCCGCGGCCTCGTCGGTGCCCGGCGAGCAGCCGCCGAGCAGAGCGAGCGGCACCACCGAGGCCACGAGAGCGGCGCCGGCGAGGAGCAGGCGGGGCGCCCGGTGGAGGCGTTTTGCCCGAAGGGCCCGAGCGCCAGGACTGCCTGATGGACCATGGGACTGTTTCACGATCGACCTCCTCGGGTTGTCATGCAACGGGTCGGCCGGAATCGATGGGTATTCGCCGGTCCCGGCCGTTGCCCTGTCCAGGCGCAAGGCGCATGCCGTCCCGGCGCGAGGCCTGGACTCGCCCAGAAGACTGGGTCTAAGTTGTTGACATATAGTATTTTGCGTTGATCTTCTCGGCGGGGCGTACGGCCCCCGGAGGGTAGGCCGGTCACGTCCGGCCGGAGGTGCCGGGGCGTTCTCGGAAGGAGTGCCGGGAGAATTTCCCGGCGATCCGGGCTGGGGAGGGCGGGCTCAGCGGGGCGGCGGCGGCTTGGAGCGCTCGATGTCGATCCGCTTGAGGGCCTCGAGCTGCCGGGAGAGCCGGTCGATGCGGTCAGCCTGCTTCTCGGTCCGCTCGTCCAGGGTGTCGAGGCGGTCCTGGAGGTCGAGCACGAGGCGTGCGGGCTCGGCGAGCGGGCTGTCCGGGAAGCTGGAGACCAACTGGTCCAGGTAGGAGCGCCCGGCCTCCGGGTCGTTGACCTCGCTCGAGGGCAGCAGGTGGATCATCGCCAGGCGGAAGAGCACCCGGTCGGTCGCCTCCGCCGGTTGCTCGGCGAGCACCGCGCGGTAGGTGAGGGCCGCGTCGGGATAGTCGCCCGCCTCGTAGAGGGCATCCGCCTGGCTGAGCAGGGACCGCGCGCTCTGGGCCGGGCTCTGCGTGGGGCCTTGGCTCTGGCTGGGGCCGGGGCCCGACACGCTCCGGCAGCCGGCGAGTGGTGCCGCCAGGAGGGCGAGTGCCACGAGCGGCCCGGTCCAGGCGCGCGCCCCGCGGCCGGCGGGCCGGCGAGCGGTTCCGGGCATCTCGATCACGCGGCTCCCTGTGATGGCTCACCTCCCGAAGGGTCTCCGCCGGAGGCGGCCGGTGAGGGCAGACGGAGCAGGAAGCGGCTGCCGCCACCGGCGCGGTCCTCGACCCACAGCGCGCCGCCGTGGTCGTGGACGATCGTCCGGGCGATGGCCAATCCTAACCCGGTTCCCTGGCGTCCTTTGCGATCCGGGTCGCTGCGGTAGAAGCGCTCGAAGATCCGCGTCTTGGACTCGTCGGGAACCCCCGGACCCGTGTCCCAGACCTCGAACAGGACGCCGTCTCCGGACGCGCTCGCCCCGGAAGCTCCGTCGTCGCCGCTCGCCGGCTGGACCCGCAGTCCGACGGTGCCGCCGTCGGGCGTGAACTTGACCGCGTTGGTCAGCAGGTTCCGGAGCGCCTGGAGGAGGAGCGACCGGTCGGCCGCCACCGGCATCGGTTGCGGGGCGACCTCCGTGCGGAGCGTCTGCCCCTTGCGCCGGGCGAGCTCGCCCGCCTCCTCGGTCGCCTCCCGGGCCAGGTCGGCGGCGGCGAGGCGCTCGATCTCGTACTCGACCTTGCCCGAGGTCAGCCGCCGCAGGTCGAGCAGGTCGCCGATCATCGAAGAGAGCCGCTCCGTGGCCTGCAGGTTGAGCTCGAGCATGCGCCGTTGCCGGGGCTCGACCGGTCCGGCCAGACCTTCGAGCAGCAGGCGCGTGGTCTCCTCCATGGAGGCGAGCGGCGCGCGCAGGTCGTGGGAGACGCCGGCGACGAAGTCCTGCTTGAGGCGGTCGAGCTCGCCCAGCCTCCGGGCCATGCTGTTGAAGTCTTCGGCCAGGGAGGCGAGCTCCGGGCTGCCGTGGGCGGGCACCCGGTGGGAGAAGTCCCCCTCCGCCAGCACCCGCGTGCCGCGGGTCAGGCGCGCGAGCGGCCCGCGGATCGACAGGATGATGACAACTGACAGGACGACAGCGACCACCAGGGCGACGGCGGTCGCGATCCGGGCCGTCCCCGCCGCCTGCCGCGCGTCTCCCGCGCTCTCGGCGACCCGCGCCTCCATGGACTGGCGGGAGGTCTCGAGCAGCGCCGCGAGCTGGGTGTCGATCTGTGCCAGGTGCCCGGCCTGGGCGGCGCCGAGGGCGGCGAGCGTCCGCCGGCTGCTGCCGCCGGCGTCGACCACCGCCCGCTCCCGCGCCGGGATGTCCTCCAGGTAGGCGGCCCAGCTCTGCGCCAGCCGCTCGACCGCGGCGCGCTCGTCGGGCGTGATGTCCAGCGCCCGGATGCGCGCCAGGTCGGCGCTGATCTCGGCCCGGTATTGCTCCAGACTCGCGAAGTAGCCGCGGTCGCCGCCGAGGGCCAGGAACTTCTCGCCGAACTCGTCCAGGACGTCGAGCCCGGAGCGGATCTCACGTCCCAGGTCGGCGACCCGGAAGCTGATCAGCGTGAGCTGGCGGTTGTCGGCGTGAAGCCGGTCGATGACGGTCAGGAGGCGCCAACCGGCGCCCGCCATGAGGGCGAGCAACAGGGCGAAGCCGACCGCGACCTTGGTGGCGAGTCTCACATCATCCCGTACGACTTGAGTTTGTTGCGGACGGTCTTGACGTCGATGCCGAGGCGGCGCGCCGTCTCCGCCTTGTTCTGGCCGGTGCGCTCCAGGGTGTTCAGGATGAGCTGCTTCTCGGCGTCGGCCACCGTCGCGTCCAGGGGCAGGACGATGCGGTCGCCGACCACCGTGGAGGCGGTCTCCGGGCTGCGGACGTAGGGCGGCAGGTGGACCGGCTCGATCCAGCCCTCCTTGGCCAGGACCACGGCGCGCTCCAGGATGTTGCGCAGCTCGCGCACGTTGCCCGGCCAGGGGTAGGCGGCGAGCGAGCGGGCCGCCTCGTCGCTCAGGCCTTCGACGCTCGTCCCGTGGCGCTCGTTGAGCGTGCTCAGAATGTGCTGGGACAGGAGCGGCAGGTCGCCGCGGGCGCGCAGCGGCGGCAGCTCGATCTGGAACACGTTCAGCCGGTAGAAGAGGTCTTCGCGCAGGAGCTTCTCGGCGATCGCTTCGCGCGGCTCCCGGTTGGTGGCGGCGATCAGCCGGACGTCGAACTGGCGCTCTTGCTTGCCGCCCAGGCGCCTGACCCGGCCGTCCTCGAGCACCCGCAGGAGCTTGGGCTGGAGCGCCAGCGGCATCTCGGCGATCTCGTCGAGGAAGAGGGTGCCGCCGTGGGCCATCTCGAAGCAGCCCGGGCGGCTGTCGATGGCGCCGGTGAAGGCCCCCTTCTCGTGGCCGAAGATCTCGCTCTCCATGAGCTCGGACGGGATCGCCGCGGTGTTGACCGGCACGAACGGCTCGTCCCGCCGACCGCTCAGCCGGTGGATCGCCCGGGCCACCAGCTCCTTGCCGGTGCCGCTCTCGCCGGTGACGAAGGCCGGGGCGTCCGTGGCGGCGACCTGGCGGATGAGCTCGAAGACCCGCTCCATCGCCTCGCCCTCGCCAACCATCTCGCCGACCGAACGGTCTTCCTTGCGCAGGGCGGAGTCGAGCTGGCGCGTGGTCCGCCGGACACCGGTCGTCCGCTCGGCCTCCTCGATCACCGCCTTGAGGTTGCCGTAGTCGATCGGCTTGGTCAGGAAGTCGCGCGCGCCCTCCTTCATCGCCTCGACCGCCTTCTCGACGCTGCCGTAGGCGGTCATCAGGATGACCGGCAGATCCGGATCGTTCTCCAGGAAGAAGGGCAGGAGCTCGGTGCCCTCCGTGTCCGGCAGGACAACGTCGGTCAGCACCAGGTGCGGCTCGAAGCGTTCGAACAGGCGCCGGCCCTCGGCGCCGTCGGAGGCGACGGCGACCTCGTAGCCCCAGCCGGTCAACCGGACCTGGAGCACCTCGCGCATCGCCTCCTCATCGTCCACGACAAGGATCTTCCTCGCCCCGCCCGTCTCGTTCGGTGTGCTCATGGGTGGCTCACATTGTATGGCATCGCGGCGCCCGGGAAGCCCTATACTGCGGATGCGATGAGCACACAGAGCGCCTCGTTTCCGCCACCTTCCGATGCCGGTGAGCTGATCGAGCAGGTGATCGACGCCCGCGGCGCGACCCTCGAGCTGGTGGCCGATCTCGACGATCGGGATCTCCTCGGTCCGCGGCTGGGAATCGTCAACCCGCTGCTCTGGGAGATCGGGCACGTCGGCTGGTTCCAGGAGAAGTTCGTGCTCCGGCTGCTGGCCGGCGAGCCGCCGATCCGCGGCGACGGCGACTCCCTCTGGGACTCGATCGCCATCCCCCACGACAATCGGTGGGACCTGGCACTGCCCTCCCGGGAAGAGACCGTCGCCTACCTCCTGGAGGTCCGCGACCGCGTGGTCGACCGGCTCGAGCGGGCACGCCGCCGGGGCGCCCTGACGGCCGCCGAGCGGGAGCTCGTGACGCTCGCCCTCGCCCACGAGGACATGCACACCGAGGCCTTCACCTACACCCGCCAGACCCACGGCTGGCCGGCGCCGGCGCTGTCCGCGGCACCGGCGACCGGAGGGGACGGCGAGGCAGGGCAAGGGGACGCGCAAGCGACCGGAGACGCCGGCCCCCTGCCCGGTGACGTGGAGGTGCCCGGAGGCACCTACCTTCTGGGCTCACCGCGGGAGTACCCGTTCACCCTCGACAACGAGCACTGGGAGCACGCCGTCGAGCTGGCTCCCTTCCGCATCGCCCGGGCGCCGGTGACCCAGGCCGAGATGGCGGCGTTCGCCGACGACGGCGGCTACGGCCGGCGCGCGCTGTGGAGCGACGAGGGCTGGCGCTGGCGCACCGAGAACGGAGCCGAGCGGCCGGTCTACTGGCGCCGCGCGGAGGCCGGTGGGGACGGCTGGGAGCGGCGGGTGTTCGACCGCTGGGTACCGCTCGAGCCCCACCGGCCGATGATCCACGTGAGCTGGTTCGAGGCCGAGGCCTGGTGCCGTTGGGCCGGCCGGCGGTTGCCGACCGAGGCGGAGTGGGAGGCGGCCGCCATGGGTGCGGCGCCCAGGCCCTATCTGCCGTGGGGCAGCGAGCCGGCGAGCCCGGAGCGGGCGAACGTGGACTGGGCCGGCCTGCCGGCGGGCGGCACGCTGGACGTGGCCGCCCTCCCCGCGGGGGACACCGCCTCCGGCTGCCGGCAGATGATCGGCAACGTCTGGGAGTGGACCGTCACCGACTTCCGACCCTATCCCGGGTTCTCGCCGGGCCCGTACCGGGAGTACTCGGAGCCCTGGTTCACCGACCGCAAGGTGCTCCGCGGCGGCTGCTGGGCGACCCGGGGGCGGCTCCTGCGGTCCTCATGGCGCAACTACTACACGCCGGACCGGCGGGACGTCTGGGGCGGCTTCCGGACCTGTAGCCGCTAGCGGGCCGCCGGTTCGGCCGGCGGGGTGTCGACGTCCTTGTAGTGGAAGGTGTGCTCGACCTTCGTCCACGGCTTCCCGTCCACCTCCACGTAGGGATAGACGAAGTAGTTGAGCGGCTCGCCGTCCTGTTTCGGCGACAGGACGATGTCGCGCCCGCGGCTGAACTCGACCCGGTTCTCGTCGTGGGCGCCGAAGAAGTACTCCCGCTTGTCTGGGTGCTTCTTGGCCTCGGAGGCGTCCACCGGCACCCAGCCGTAGCCCGGGAGCCAGAACGACGCCCAGCAGTGGTAGCCGCCGATCTCGCCCTCGCCCCGGTCCGGCGGGATGGGGAAGCCGATGGAGAAGCGGGCCGGGATGCCGACCGCGCGGTTGAGCCCGGTGAACAGGGCGTGGAAGTCCGTGCAGTTGCCCCGCTTGATGTCGCACGCCCAGTAGATGTCGCCCCGGCCCCAGCCCTGGCCGCTCTTGTCGTAGCTCATGGTGTCGACCACGTAGTCGTAGATCGCCCGAGCCTCGGCGCGAACCGCCGTTTTGCCGGCGGTGACCTTCTTGGCGAGCTCGGCGATCCGGCCGTTGATCGGCACCAGGCGGTCCGGCTCGAGCCACCTCTTCACCGTGTCGGGGATCGCGCCGTCGCGGTCGCCCGACGGCAGGTCCTTTGCCAGCTCCTCGGTCCGCTGCACCCGCGCGTTCAGGACGATCGGGATCTCTCCGGCCTGGGGGTGGTCGACCTCCAGGTAGGCCATGGAGTCGCCGTACTCGGGCTCGGTCTCGATGCGCACCGGGTAGGGGGCGTCGAGGGAGGTCACCTCCACCTTCTGGGCCGGCGTGTCCTGGGGGTAGGGGATCCACACGCGCACCCGTCCGGCGCCGTCCGGCACCTGGACGACGGTCCGGTAGGTGAAGTCGAAGTTGCGTACCGCCGGCTTCGCGTCGTCGCCCTTGGGGCTCAGGGCGACGCCGACGACACCGCATGCAAAAAGGAAGATCAGGGCCAGGGTCCGTCGCATCGAAAGTCTCCTCGTCCAGCCATCCCGGGTTCAGGGTTCACCAGGCTTCGGGCCGCGCCGGAGCGGGCACGGGCGTCGGGAGGCGGCCGCGATTCTCGCACACCAGGAACCTGCGCGGTCCTGCCGCGCAAACTACTGGGTCGCGGAGCCCGGACCCGGCTGCTCGGTGCCGGATCGCGGTCCGCGTCGCATCAGATGGCAGCCGGGTCCGGTCAGACCGCCGGCGGCTTGTTCGGGTGCTCGGGGTGTTCGTGCTCCTTTTCCATCTCCATGTCCTCACCCGCCGGCTTCGTCTTCCAGGTGCCGTCTTCCTCGTACCAGGTATAGCGGGGCTCGCCGTTCACCTTGTGGATGGTGAACTTCTGGAACGCCAGGTCGTCGGCCTTGGTGCCCTTCATGAAGAAGTCGACGTCGTAGGTCGTGCCGTCCGGGGCGCCGAAGTCGACGCAGGCGAAGTAGGTGTCGGGCGCGGTCCGTGCGAGGCGCTCCTCGTGGACCCGCTCGAGCTTGAGCTGGAGGGTTTCGTCGGTGTTCGGGTCCTTCAGCGGATACATCCCGCCGTTCTCCGAGGCCACCTTGTCGACGTGGTCACGGATGGCCTGGGCCAGGTCGGCCTTGGTGATCGCCGGAGCCATCTTCTTCGCGTGCTCCGTGGGGTGCTCCGGGTGCTCTTGTGCGATGGCCGGGCCGGCCAGCAGGGCCAGGCCGAAGAGCAGGACGACAATCAGGGTCGAAACGCATCGGTCGGTTCGCATGGTCTCTCCTTGGTACGCGTTGTGCCGCCGCGCGGATTCAGGGGTTCTCGCGCGCGGCGAGTCGACGCCGGTCGATCGAAAAGAGCAGGTGACGACCTACGTATCATAGCGTCTGTCGAAGCCCGGCTACAGCGCGTGCCGCCGCCCGCCTCCAGGGAGCCGCGCCGCCCCGGAACAGGAAAAGGGTGCTACCCGCCGGCACCCGCCGGCGCGAGGAGCCGCAGATGCTCCCCCAGACGCGCTCGGAGATCGGGGGCGGCGATCTCCTCGAGGCGCAGGCTGGCCAGTGCCGTGATCGCTCGCCCGCGGCCGGCCAGGCTGCGGTCCTTCCCGAGCCAGGAGGCGTCGGCCCGCTCCAGGTTCTCGGCGGCCGTCCGCAGCAGCCGCCAGAGGGCGCGGAACGCCCGGTCCGAAAGGGGTGGGTCCCCCCGGTAGATGTGCAGGCGCCCGTCGGGTCGGATCCGATCCTCCCGATCGATCCCCAGGAACCGGAGGAACCAGTCGGCGCGGAAGCGCCCGGTCGCGGCCACCAGCCCGGCGTAGTCGGCGACGAGCTCGTCCAGGGCGTGGTTGCGCATCGCCCCGAACAGCCTCCGCGTCAGGTAGTGGGCGCACTCGTGCTCGCGGCGGATCGCCAGGGACAGGGCGAGCCAGTGTGCCGGCTCGAGGCCCAGGTCGGCGGCCGGGACGCCGCTGTAGGGTCCGGCGAAGAGCACGATGAACCGGTCGCGGAACAGCTCCGGCTGGCGGGAGATCCGCCCGAGCTCCTCCGGCCAGGTCGCGGTCTCGCGCGCGTCCGGTGCGAGGCCTTCCCAGTGGTGCCGGAGCGCGGCCACCCGTGCCCAGTTGTTGAATCCGCTGACCATGACCGCGCCCTGGGAGTCGGGGACGGGGGTCGGCTCGTTGCGCCTGGCCAGGGCGCGCACCAGGGTGATGAAGTCTCTCCGGACCGGCGTCAGGAGGACCGGGATGCGCCCGGCCGGGCTCTGGTGGACGGAGAGCTCCACCGCGCCGGGCCGCTCCAGGGGGAGGCCCGTGGCCGACGGCAGCTCCGCGGGATCGACCCCGCGGCGGGTCGCCGCTCGGTAGTCCTCGCTGGCGCTCACGCCCTCGCGAACGGGGAAGGCGAGCTGGGGGAGGTGCCGCCTCAGGACCTCGACGACCCCGCGCCCCGCCTTCGCCTCGTCTTCCCAGGCCTCCCAGCAGGGGACGAACGGCTCGTCGGCGAGGGGTAGGGACCGGTCGCCGCCCAGGGAGCCCAGGTCGTAGCACGCTTCGGTGTAGCGGCGGAGCTCCTCGCTCTCCGACCCGTCCGCGCACCCAGACCGTCCCAATGGTGGTTGCAAGACTTCGGGCATTATGGTTACTTTACTCGACGTCTGAGAGAAGGAAGCTCGAATGCGTTTGCGTGGCCCCGACTGGCCGAGCCGATCCGTCCTGGGGCTTCGGCCGAAGTTCGCAGTGGGCCGGCGCGTGCTGCTCTGCGCGCTGGTCGCCTCTTCCGTGGCCGCGCGCGCGGACGGTCCCGCGAGGAGCCCCGATCTGAGTCAGGCGCCGAGCCCCGCTCCAAACAAGACCGCCGCGCTCACCCTGCTGGACGCCGTCGGCCTGGCCCTCGAGCACGACCCCAACATCGCGATCGTCCGGTCCCAGGTGCGCTACTCCGAAGGCTCCCTCCTGGTGGCATCGGGTCCGTTCGATCCGGTGGTCACCGGCAGCGTGCGCCAGGAGGACCCCGCGTCCCCTGCGAATGCCGCGGCGGAGGCCTCTCCCGCGACGCTCGAGAGCAGCGTCGGTGTGTCGAAGCAGCTCCGCAACGGCCTGGTGCTCGAGCCGGGGGTCGACCTGATGCGGGTCGACGGTGCCGGGCCGGGCGCCGACAACCTCGCCACGGTGCGCTTCACGGTGCGCCAGCCGCTGCTCCGCGGGCGCGGGCGCAAGGCCGTCGCCGCCGGCGAGGTCGCGGCGACCCGCGAGCTGGAGGCGGCCCGGCTCGACCTCGAGCACACCGTCTCGGTCCGGATCGCGGAGGTCGCCTCCCGTTACTGGAGCTTCCAGGCGGCCTCCAGGGGGCTCGAGATCCTGCGGGCGAGCGAGGAGAGCTCGCGCCGGCTGCTCGAGAGCACCCGTCGCCTGGCGGCCGCGGACGTCACGCCCGCGGCCGAGGTCGTGCTGGTCGAGGCCGACGTCGCGGCCAAGGAGGCGGCGCGCATCGCCGGCGAGCAAGAGCTGTTCGCGGCGCGCAGCGCGCTCGGCCTGGCGGTCGGCCTGCGCCACGACGAGATCGCGCGCCTGCCGCTGCCCGCGGACCCCCTGCCCGGGGTGCCACCGGACGACATCCCGCCGGCGGACGACGACGGCGCGTTCGTCGAGGCGGCCCTCGCGCACCGCGCCGACCTGGCCAGCGCGCGCACCCGGTCGGACGCGGAGCGCACGCTCCAACACGCCGCGGAAAACGCGCTCGAGCCCCGGCTCGATCTCCTGTTTACGCCGAGCTACGCGGGAGCGGTGGAGGGGGGCGGCGCGGGGCGCTACTTCGACGGCCTCGGCGAGGTCGGCGGTGGGCTCGGCACCACCCTTTCCCTCAGCCTCTCGTGGCCGACCCGAAACCGCGAGGCGGAGGGCGAGCTGCTCCAGAGCCGTGCCCTGGCCGAGCAGCGGGACCTGGAGGCCGACCTCCTGGTGCGGCAGATCGGCGCCGACGTCCCCACCGCGCTCAACGCCGTGCGCACCGGGGCGGCCCGCCTGGCCAAGGCCTCCCAGGCGGTGCGCTACTTCGTCCAGGCGGTAGCGAACGAGCAGAAGAAGCTCCAGGTGGGGCGCTCGACCCTGATCGACGTGATCAACCAGCAGGACCGGCTGACCGCCGCCCGCCAGTCCGAGCTGTCGGCGCGGCTGTCGCTGGCGCTCGCCCTGGTCGAGCTGCGCTTCCAGACCGGTACCCTGACCTCGGGTGACGGGGATGTCGACCGTCGCGACCTCACCACTCTGCCGTCCGCGGGATAGATCCGATGGCCCTGGGCAAGAACGAATCGATCTTTCGCAAGGTGGCGCTCGACCGCCTCGCCTCGCCCGAGCAGCTCGACCAGCTCATGCAGGTGACCCGGCCGCAGGGATGGTTGGCGCTCGCCGCGATCGTCTTCCTGCTGGTTGCGGCGGGCATCTGGAGCGTCGTCGGCTCGATCCCCACGGAGGCGGCCGGGGAGGGCATCCTGCTCCGCCAGCAGGGGGTCTCGGGCCTGGTGGCCAACGCCGACGGCCAGGTGGAGGAGGTTCTGGTCAAGGTCGGCGACCGGGTCGAGAAGGGCCAGACCGTGGCGCGCATCCGCCAGGACGAGCTGCTGCGGAAGATCGAGGACGAGCAGTCCCGGCTGACGGCGCTCGAGGCGGACTACCGTAAGCTCCAGGGGTACGCCTCCGAGCAGAAGCGTCTCAAGTCCGAGACCACGGTCCACCGGCGGGCGAACCTGGCACAGAGCATCGCGGCGGCGGAGCGCGAGGCCGCGCTGCTCGAGCAGAAGGTCAAGGTCGAGCAGGGGCTCCTCGACGACGGCCTGATCACCAAACAGACGCTCCTCGACACCCAGCAGAAGCTCAACAGCACCAACGATCAGATCGCCGCGCTCCGGCTGGAGAGTGACAGCCTCGACCTGACGCGCCTGGAGTCGGAGCAGCAGGTCGACCAGCTCACCGAGACCCGCCGCTCCGAGATCCGGGACCTGCGCCTGGAGCTGGGCGACCTCCGGGCCAGGCTGGACCAGAACGCGCGGGTGATCTCCCCCTACGCCGGCAGGGTGGTCGAGCTGGCGGTCAACCCGGGGGACGTGGTGACCCCGGGGACCCCCGTGCTGAGCGTCGAGCGGGTCGGTGAGGGCCTGGTGGCGATGTTGTTCGTTCCCGCCGAGACGGGCAAGAAGATCGCGCCCGGGATGGCGGCGCGGATCTCCCCGTCGACCGTGCGGCGGGAGGAGTACGGCTTCATGGAGGGCCAGGTCACCTGGGTCGCCGAGTTCCCGTCGACCGAGCGCGGCATGCTCCGCCTGCTCGCCAACGAGTCGGTGGTGGCCGACCTGATGGACAAGGGCCCGCTGCTCCGGGTCGACGTCGCGCTCGCCGAGGACCCGGAGACGCCGAGCGGCTACCGGTGGTCCTCGTCCACCGGGCCGCCGCTCCAGATCACCAGCGGCACCCTGGCCTCCGGTAGCGTCATCGTCCGCGAAAGCCGCCCGATCGACCTGGTCATCCCGAAGATCCGCGAGAACCTGGGGCTCTGAGGCCGGCCGTGGCGCGCAGATCGTTCCAGCCCGTGGTGGCGCCGGTGGTCGCGATCATCCGCTGGCTCCGGCACCTGTTCCCGGTGCTCCGGGGGCGGCGGGTGCGCACGCCGACGGTGCTCCAGATGGAGGCGGTGGAGTGCGGCGCGGCCTGCCTCGGCATCGTCCTCGGCCGGTTCGGCCGCTGGGTGGCGCTCGAGGAGCTGCGCCTCTCCTGCGGGGTCTCCCGGGACGGCAGCAAGGCGTCCAACATGGTCCGGGCGGCGCGCAAGTACGGCCTCCGGGCCGGCGGCCGCAAGTGCGAGCCCGAGGCGCTCCGTGGGTTCGACCTGCCCGCCATCCTGCACTGGAACTTCAACCACTTCGTGGTGCTCGAGGGGATCGACGGCGACCGGGTCTACCTCAACGACCCGGCCTCCGGCCCGCGCACGATCACCGCCGAGGAGCTGGACGAAGCGTTCACGGGGGTGGTCCTCTATTTCGAGCCCAAGCCCGACTTCGAGCCCAAGGGCTCGCCTCCGCGGCTGCTGCCGGCCCTCTCGCGCCGGCTCGTCGGCTCCCGCGCCGGGGTGCTGTTCATCGCGCTGACCGGGCTGGCTCTGGCCGTTCCGGGTCTGGTGGAGCCGGTGTTCTCCAAGGTGTTCATCGACGGCGTCCTGCTCGAGGGGCGGCTCTACTGGCTCAAGCCGCTGCTCCTGGCGATGGGCGCGGCGGTGGCGATCCTGGCTCTCCTCACCGCCCTCCAGCAGAGCTACCTGCTGCGGCTGGAGACGAAGATCGCTCTCGCCGGGTCGGGACGGTTCCTGTGGCACGTGCTGCGGCTGCCGGTGGAGTTCTTCAACCAGCGGTTCGCCGGAGACATCAGCTCGCGGGTGGGGAGCAACGACCGGGTGGCGCAGCTCCTGTCGCGCGACCTGGCCACCAACGTGCTGGGAGCGGTGGTCGCCGCCATCTTCCTCGCCGTCCTGTTCCAGTACGACGTGGTGCTGACGGCGGTCGGCGTGCTCCTCACCGGGGTCAACCTGGCCGCCCTGCGCTGGGTGTCGCGCAAGCGGGTCGACGGCAGCCGGCGCCTGCTCCAGGAGCGCGGCAAGCTCCAGGGGAGCGCCATCGGCGGCCTGCAGATGATCGAGACGGTCAAGGCGACGGGGGGCGAGGCCGACCTGTTCGTCCGCTGGACCGGCTTCCAGGCGAAGGTGGTCAACGCCCGGCAGGAGCTCGAGCGCTATACCCAGGCCCTGGCCGCCGTACCCGCCTTGCTGACCGCCGTGAACACCGCCGCGATCCTCGGGGTCGGCGGGCTGCGCGTGATGGACGGCCGGCTCAGTCTCGGGAGCCTGATCGCCTTCCAGGTCCTGATGGCGAGCTTCACCGCCCCGGTCCAGAACCTGGTGAACCTGGGCGGCCGGCTGCAGGAGGCGGAGGGGGACATGAACCGCCTCGACGACGTGTTGCGCTACCCGACCGAGGTGCCCGCCGAGCCGGCCGAGCCCGCAGAGCAGGCGATGCCGGAAGAGGGCGCGGCGGAGGAGGCGGCGCCGGTCAAGCTCGCCGGCCGCCTGGAGCTCCGCGGCGTGACCTTCGGCTACAGCCCGCTCGATCCGCCGCTGATCGACGGGCTCGACCTGGTGCTCGAGCCGGGCAGCCGGGTGGCCCTGGTCGGCGGTACCGGCAGCGGCAAGTCGACCGTCGCCCGGCTGGTCACCGGGCTCTACAAGCCGTGGCAGGGGGAGATCCTGTTCGACGGCCGGCCCCGGGAGGAGATCGGGATCGAGGTGCTGGCGAGCTCCCTGTCCTTCGTCGACCAGAGCGTCTTCCTGTTCGAAGGCACCGTGCGGGACAACCTCACCCTGTGGGACCCGACCGTCCCCCTGCCCGAGGTCGTCGCGGCGGCCCGCGACGCCGCGATCCACGAGGACGTCGCCGCCCGCCCCGGGGGCTACGACAGCGCGGTGGACGAGGGCGGCGCCAACTTCAGCGGCGGCCAGCAGCAACGCCTGGAGATCGCCCGCGCGCTGGTCGGCCGTCCGAGCCTCCTGGTGCTCGACGAGGCGACCAGCGCGCTCGACCCGACGACCGAGGCGACGATCGACGCGAGCCTGCGGCGGCGGGGCTGTACCTGCCTGATCATCGCCCACCGGCTGAGCACCATCCGGGACGCCGACGAGATCGTCGTCCTCGACCGGGGCGAGGTCGTCCAGCGAGGCTCCCACGAGCAGCTCAAGGACGCCGAGGGTCTCTACGCGGAGCTGATCCGCAATGAGTGACCTCAGCGACCTCGGTGACCTCGCGGTGGGCGCCGGACCGTCCGGTGACCTGGACGCCAGCCTCCGCCTGGCGGGGACGGAGGTGGCCCTGCCCGGCAACCGCCCGCTCCAGCTCGCGGCGTCGGCCGCCGCCTGGTACCTGATCGAGGGGCGCCTGGAGCTGTTCGCGGTGGAGCAGGGCGGGGCGGGGCGTCGCACCCACCTGGCCACCTGCCATCCCGGGGCACTGCTGTTCGGCGGTGGCGAGGAAGGCGAGCCGGAGGGCATCGCGCTCCTCGCCGTCGGGGCCACCCCGGTCCGCCTGGCCCGGCTCGCCCTCGACGACCTGCGCCAGCTCGCCCGGGAGCCCGGCGGCGCGGAGGGTTTGGAGGAGAAGGTCGGCGAGTGGATCGAGCTGTTGTTCGGGGACTTCCGGAGCGGGGCGCCGCCGAAGATCTTCATCGGACTGAAGCCGGGAAAGCAGGTCCGGGCAGGCGCCCCGGGGGTCGCCTTGCGCTCGGCGCGCGGCATGATCTGGGTCCGCCAGCTCACCGGCCGCTGCCTGTTCCTCGGCAAGCGGAAGCTGGTGGTGGCGCCGGGGGACTACCTGCTCCCGGTCTCCGCCGCCACCTGGCTGGTCACCGCGGAGCCGGTGACCCTGTCCACGGTCGGCACCGAGGCGCTGATCCAGAGCGGCAGGGTGTGGGAGGAGCTCCGGCGCTTCCACTGGCTGTTCCTCCGCTTCGTCCGCCTGGAGCTCGACCGCGCGGCCGAGGGGGAGCGGGCCCGGCTCGCCCGGCGGGCGGCGCTCGATCGCCGGCTCCTGGACGACGCCCAGCGGCGCCTGGCCTCGGTGCTCGGCGGGGGCGGCGCGGCGGCGTCCGAATCCGTCAAGACCCGGGAGCCCCTCGTCACCGCCCTCCGGCTGACGGCGGCGGCGAGCGGCCTGGAGGTGCCGCCTTTGCGGCACGTGGGGGCGCCGGCCCGGTCGGCCTCCCAGCGGCTGCGGCAGATCATGAACGCTTCGCGCATCCGCTACCGGAGCGTGATCCTGCGCGGCGACTGGTGGCGCCGGGACAACGGCCCGCTGCTGGCGTTTCGCTCAGGGGAAGGCAAGGACCAAACGCCGCGCCCGGTGGCGCTCCTGCCCACCTCCGCGTCCGGCTACGACGCGGTCGATCCCGGCACGGGCGAGCGGGTGGCCGTCGACGATTCGTACGCGGAGGCGCTCGAGGGCGAGGCGTTCATGATCTACCCGGCGCTTCCCGAGGGCCGGGTCGGCAAGCTCGACCTGCTCCGGTTCGCCCTGCGGGGCCGGCGCCGGGACCTCCTGACCATCCTCCTGATGGGCCTCGGCGGCGGGCTGCTGAGCCTGCTCGTGCCGATCGTCACCGGGCAGGTCTTCGGGCGGGTGATTCCCGATTCGAACCACACCCAGCTCCTCCAGCTCACCCTGGCGCTGGCCGTCGGTGCGCTGGGGGCGGCCCTGTTCCAGGTCACCCGAGGGATCGCGGTGCTGCGGATCGGCGGCAAGCTGGACGGCTCGCTCCAGCCCGCCGTCTGGGACCGCCTGCTGCAGATGCCCGCGTCCTTCTTCCGGCGCTTCACCGTCGGCGACCTGGTGCAGCGCTCCATGGGCATCGACGCCATCCGCGGGGCGTTGACCGGGAACGTCACCAGCTCGGTCCTGGCGGCGGTCTTCTCCGTCTTCAGCTTCGCCATCCTTTTCTACTACAGCTGGCCGCTGGCGCTCCTGGCGACCGCCCTGGTCGCCGCCCTGCTGCTCGCCACCGGCACCCTGGCGTGGCTCCAGCTTCGCCACCAGCGCCGCCTGCTCGACCTCGAAGGGAAGATCTCCAGCCTGCTCTTCGGGCTGATCCACGGCATCGGCAAGCTGCGGGTCGCGGGCGCCGAGCAGCGGGCCTATGCCCTGTGGGCCGAGCGCTTCAGCGAGCAACGGCGGCTCACCGTCAAGGCCCAGCGGATCGCCATCGTCCAGTCGGTGATCAACGCCAGCTACCGCGTGGCGAGCGCGCTGGCGATCTTCGCCGTGGCGGCGGCGTCGCTCTCGGCGAACCTGGAGCTGAACGACTTCCTCGCCTTCAACGCCGCCTTCGGTCAGTTCCAGGCGGCGGCGCTGTCGACCATCGGGCTGGTCTCGACGCTGCTGACGTTGATCCCGACCTACGAGCGCCTGGAGCCGATCCTCGAGACCCCGCCGGAGGTGGACTCGACGAAGGCCGATCCCGGGGAGCTCGCCGGGCACGTGGAGCTCTGCCACGTCTCCTTCCGCTACGACCCGGAGGGACCCTTGATCCTGGACGACGTCTCCTTTCGCGCGCGGCCCGGGGAGCTCGTCGCCCTGGTCGGACCTTCCGGCTCCGGCAAGTCGACCTGCCTGCGGTTGCTCCTCGGTTTCGAGCAGCCCCAGTCCGGGTCGATCTACTACGACGCCCAGGACCTCCCCTCCCTCGACCTGCCGTCGGTGCGACGCCAGATCGGGGTCGTCCTCCAGGGCGGCCGGCCGATGGTCGGCGACATCTACTCGAACATCGTCGGCAGCGCCAACCTGAGCATGGACGACGCCTGGGAGGCGGCGCGGATGGCCGGGCTCGCCGAAGACATCGAAGAGATGCCCATGGGGATGAACACCATCATCAGCGAAGGTGCGGGGACCTTCTCCGGCGGCCAGCGGCAGCGCCTGCTCATCGCCCGGGCGGTGGTCCACCGGCCGCGCATCTTGCTGTTCGACGAGGCGACCAGCTCCCTCGACAACCGAACCCAGGAGGTGGTCAGCCGGAGCATCGAGCGCCTCAAGGCCACGCGGATCATCATCGCCCACCGCCTGAGCACCGTCGTCAACGCCGACCGGATCTACGTCCTCGACCACGGGCGGCTGGTCGAGACTGGGAGCTACCAGGAGCTCTTGGGAGCGGGCGGCCTGTTCAGCCGTCTGGCGGAGCGCCAGATGGTGGAGTGAGCGGATCTCCGCCACACGGTATGTGCTTGATTTCGCTTGATTGCTTGTCAGAAGTGCCGGTAGTACACTGGCCGCCGCCTCCCCGAACGAATCCGTCATGATCTGTCCAGCCTGCCGGTTCGACAATCCTGGCTCGGCGAAGTTCTGCTCCCAGTGCGGCGAGCGGCTGGTGCTCGTCTGCTCCGCCTGCGGCACCGAGAGCGCGCCGGGCGCCCGGTTCTGCAGCGAGTGCGGCGCGCCGCTCGCGGCCACCTCGGAGCCGGCCCGTTCGGCGGGGCCGTCCGCGCCCGCGGCCTCTTCGGCGCCCGCGGCCTCTCAGCGACCGCCCGGGACCAACGAGGCCGAGCGCAAGCAGGCGACCGTCCTGTGCTGCGAGGTCGGGCTCTCCGCCGAAGACCCGGAGGCGTCGCACCGGCTGTTGGCCTGCTTCCTCGAGGTCGCCCAGCAGGAGGTCACTCGCTACGGCGGCACCGTCGACCAGTCTTTCCACGGCCGCATCCTGGCCCTGTTCGGCGCCCCCGTGGCCTCCGAAGACCATGCCTGGCGGGCCGTGCTGGCGGCCACCGGCCTGAGCCGGGAGCTGGCCGCCCGCTGCGGGCGGGACGGCACCGAGGTGGGGCTCACCGCCGGCATCGTCACGGGGCCGGTCGTGGTCGGCGGGGCGGGGCAGGTGGCGACGGGCCCGGCGATCACGGCGGCGGAGGAGCTGCGCGCCCGGGCGCGGCCGGGAGAGGTGCTGGTGAGCGCCGCGACCCGCGCTCAGGCCGGCGACGAGGTCGGGCTCGAACCGGTGGCGGCGGAACCGGACGACGCGGGGCGGGGCGGTACCGCCGAGCGCCCCGTCTTCCGGCTCGGAGAGACCGGCGCGGGGGAGACCGATCCGGCACTTCTGCGCCGGCGGATCGCGTCCCTGGTCGGCCGCCGGAGCGAGCTCGAGGCGCTCCGCGACCTCGGCCGGCGGGCCGCCACCGGCCACGGCCAGGTGGTCGGGGTCGCCGGGGAGGCGGGGGCGGGCAAATCGCGGCTCGCTTACGAGCTCCGGCGAAGGCTGCGCGGTGAGCCTGTCCTCTACTGGCGCGGCCGGTGCCTGTCCTACGCCGAGGGCACGCCCTACTTCCCGCTGCGCGACCTGGTGCGGCGGATGGCGAACCTCGGAGAGACGGACACCCCGGCGGAGAGCCTCGCGAAGCTCGGCCACCGCCTGCGCGAGCTGGAGGTGGCGCCGGACGAGACCCTGCCGTACCTCGCCGCCCTGGTGGGTCTCAGTGAGCGAGGAGAGGGGACGGAGGAGCTGGCGGAGCTCGAGGCACAGGTGCTCCAGAGACGCACCTTCGCCTCCCTCCGGCGGATCATCGTCGCGGCGGCCGCCAAGTCCCTGCTGGTGGTCGAGATCGAGGACCTCCACTGGATCGACGCCACCTCGGAGCAGTTCCTCCAGTCCCTGGTGGACGAGCTGCCGGCGCTCCGGGTGCTGCTGGTCGCGACCTACCGCTCCGGTTACCGGCCGCAGTGGATCGACCGGTCGTACGCCCAGCAGATCACCTTGGGGCGGATCACCGGCGGCGAGAGCCGGGTGCTGATGGGCGAGATCCTCGGCGCACGGTCGATCGACGAGGCGCTGGCCCGATCGATCGTCGAGCGGGCCCAGGGCAACCCCTTCTTCCTCGAAGAGCTGACCCGTGCGGCCCTGGAGGGCACCGCGGAGGACGACGCGGCGGTCCCGGGCACCGTGCAGGGAGTCCTGAGCGCCCGCATCGACCGCCTGCCGGAGGAGTCGAAGCGGCTGCTCCAGGTCGCCTCGGTGCTCGGACCGGAGGTCCCTCTGCGGCTGCTGGTCGCCGTCTGGGACCGGCCGGCACCGGTCGAGCCGTTGCTCGCCGAGCTGCTCTCCGGGGAGCTCCTGGTGCCGGTCCCCGGCGACGGTCCTCCGCGCTACGCGTTCCGCCATGCGCTGAGCTGCGACGTCGCCTACATGAGCCTGCTCGACAGCCGGCGCCAGGAGCTCCACGGCGCCGCGGGGCGGGCGCTCCAGGCGCTCCATGCCGGCGCCGAGGAGGAGGTCTACGACCGCCTGGCGTACCACTACGCGCGCGCCGGAGAGCCTGAGACGGCGGTGCGCTACCTGGTGCGCTTCGCCGAGCAGGCGGCCCGTGGGTACGCCCACACCGAGGCCGCGCGGGCGCTCCGCGAAGCGCTCGAGATCGCGGCCACCCTGCCGGAGGAGGGGCGCTCGCGGAGCACGCTGGAGATCCTGCTCCTGCTCGCCGGCTCGCTCCTGCCCCTGGCCTGTCTCAAGGAGACCCGGGAGCTCCTGGACCGGTACCAGGACCTGCCGGAGGTCGTGGACGATGCGGCCCTCGCCGGCCGGTTCCACTTCTGGCTCGCTCACACCCACAGCTATCTCGGCGAGCGGGACCCGGCCCTCGATCACGCCAAGCGCGCCATCAAGGCCGCTCGTGAAGGCGGCGACGAGGCGACCGAGGGCAAGGCGCGCTACGTCCTCGGGCGGGAGGCGTTCTGGGCGGGGCAGCACGGAGCCGGTCTCGACCAGAGCGAGCGTGCGGTGGTCCTCCTGGAGCGCAGCGGGGAGCCCTGGTGGCAGGGCCAGGTGTACTGGGTGGCCGGGTTCCACCAGTTCTTCCTGGGCCGGTTCGACGCGGCGTTCGAGAACCTGGAGCGGGCCCGGTCGATCGGCGAAGCCCTCGACGACTACCGGCTCGACGCCTCCTGGAGCCTCGGCTACTTCTATGCCGCGACCGGCGACTCGGAGCGGGGGATCGAGGAGTGCCGGCGGGGGCTCGAAGGGGCTCGCGACCCGCTCAACACCGCCGCCGCCCTCGGCTTCCTCGGCCACGGCTTGCTGCGCGGCGGGGACCTGCCCGCCGCCCTGGACGCCCTGGAGCGCTCCCGGGCCATGCTGCGCGAGGCCGGCATGCAGCAGCTCTTCGGCTGGTTCGGCGCCTACCTCGCGGAGGCGCTGCTCGAAGACGGCCGCACGGAGGACGCGCGGCGAGTGCTCGAGGAGAGCCTGGAGGCGAGCCGCGCGGCGGCGTTCCCGTTCGGCGTCGGGCTCGGCGAGGCGGTGGCCGCGCGCCTCGCCGCCCGGCAAGGCGACAGCGGGGAGGCGGAGGAGCGGCTCCGGGCGGCGCTCGAATGCTTCGAGGCGCTCGACGCGCCGTTCGAGGTGGCGAAGGTCCGGCTCTCCCTGGCGCGGTTGCTCGACGACGAGGACCGCGCGGCCGCGGAGCGGGGCGAAGCGCGCCGGGCGCTCGAAGAGCTCGGTCTCGATCCGGCGCGGTTCGACGAACCGGGCTCGGCGACGGTCTCGGCGACCGCCTCCTGATTTCCTCCCCACCCCCCGCTCACTCCCAGTTCCTCCCAATTCGCGTCGTCCGAGGGCTCCCCGCCCGATCGGGTGGCCGGCCTCCCACCCCGCGGCGCCTTCCCGGCCCACCCTTTCGGATATTTCGACTCAATCGATCGTCTTCGATTCTAAGGACATCAACCGAAGGAATACGGAGCTACGACGTCTCAGAAGATTCGAGATCGGGAGTCGTGCTGCTTTCGCGATCCCGGAAACGAGGAGAGGAAATCATGACCATGCCGACGAACGGGGGGCTGCGGGTCCTTCAACGGTCTCCGCTGGACTTGACCGACACCGAGCCTGCACCCCCGGAGACCGATCGCTCCCCACGGCGCTTCAAGCCCTCGCGCTTCAACGTCCAGACCCTGACCGAAGACGGCAAGCTCATGATCTGGAACACGCTCAAGGGCTCGATGAGCGTGTTCGCGGCGCACCAGGCCGAGACCGTGCGGTCCCTGCTGCGCAAGGGGGAGCTCGAGGCCGAGGCGGACGGCATCGTCGGCTACCTGAGCCGGCGGGGCTTCCTCGTCGGGGCGGACGTCGATGAGTACCGCGCCTTCCAGATGACGTTCGGTCACCAGCAATACCGCACCGACATGCTGCAGCTCTGCCTGCTGAGCTCCGAGGACTGCAACTTCCGGTGCAAGTACTGCTACGAGACGTTCCAGCGGGGGACCATGAAGCCCTGGGTGCGCGACGGTGTGCGCCGGATGGTGGAGAACCAGGCACCCGCGCTGAGGTTCCTGAGCATCAGCTGGTTCGGCGGCGAGCCGCTCTACGGCTTCGACGCGATCGAGGACTTGGCGCCGTTCTTCGTCGAGGTTTCGGAGGAGCACTCGATCCGGTACCGCGCGAACATGACGACCAACGGCTACCTGCTCACGCCGGAGGTCTCCGCAAAGCTCCTGGCCTGGCAGATCAACGACTTCCAGATCACCCTGGACGGTCCCCCGGACACCCACGACAAGAGCCGCCCGACGCGGACCGGCGGCGCCAGCTTCGACACCATCCTGTCGAACCTGGAGGCGATGAGCCGGATGGAAGAGGAGTTCCGGGTGGCGGCGCGGGTGAACTTCGATCCGGAGAACGAGCCGCGGCTGGACGAGTTCCTGGACATCTTCGAGCAGCGCCTCCACAAGGACCCGCGCTTCCAGTTGCGCTTCCGCCCGGTCGGCCGCTGGGGAGGCGACAACGACAAGAACCTGGAGGTCTGCGCCGCCGACGACGGCAACCGGCTGCGCATGGTCTGGGAGGACCGGGCGCGCGCGCGCGGGCTCGGCACCGCCGACGACCTGAACCGGGACAACTGGGCCGGCTCCAACGTCTGCTATGCGGCGCGCCCGTACCACTTCGTCGTCGGTGCCGACGGCAAGCTCATGAAGTGCACGGTCATGCTGGACGGCAGGGAAGAGAACGTCGTCGGCAAGATCACCCCCGAGGGCAAGCCCGAGCTGGACCTGGACCGCCTGGCCCTGTGGGCCGAGCCGGCCTTCGAGACCCGGGAAAAGTGCCAAAAGTGTGTCTTCCTGCCGACCTGCCAGGGTTGCTCCTGCCCCGCCGGGAGGATCAACCACTACGACTCCTGTCCGCCGGTGAGAACCCACTTCAAGGACCAGTTGAAGGCGGTCGAGCTGGCGTTCGGTGGGGAGGGGAACAAGGTGACCGTCGGCGCTGAGGCCGCCGGGATGGAGCCGTCCTCCACGGAACAGCACGCTGCGGGCCCGTCCTGAGGAACCGCCGGGGTGGGTCCGTTCGCTTCGAGGGAATCGACCACCAGAGCGGAAAGGGGGTGAAGCGCCCAAGAGTACAGGACGAACGTGCTGTGGAACATGAAGTTTCGAAGTAGAAGAATTCTGACCAACGCAATACGACGAGGAGAGATCTCATGGCCAAGAAGCCCAACGACGAGAAGTTCGAAGTGACCGAGCTGGACGACCAGAGCCTCGAAGACGTGGCCGGCGGTCTGCTCGACAAGAACACCAACTGTGACGGCGCGACCTGCAACAACGTCTCCGGCTGCGCCTGCAAGCAGATCAACTAGTCATCGGATGACTCTCTGCAGGCGCCCCTGACAGGCGCTGGTTGCCCTGGCAGGGAGCGCGGCAAACCGGGCACCCTCCTCCCGTGTTGGACGAGGGTGCCCGCCGTTTCGTGCGCCTACGGCGCCGGCGAAGCAAGCCGGCGCGACACGAAAGGAAGTCACATCATGAGCATCGAGGATCTCGAGCGCTTGATGAGTGGTCTGCGGGACGACCCCGATCTGATGCGGGAGTTTCGCGCCCTCGGCAATGGGCGGGAGGATTGGGTGCGCTGGGGGCGCCAGCACGGCTTCCGATTCACCGTAGAGGAAGCCGAGCCGCTCGCCGCCAGCCGGGGCGAGCTCTCGGACGACGATCTCGAGGCCGTGGCCGGAGGCTGGGACGGTGGCACCTCCGGCGGTACCTCCGGTGGGGGGGGCTGACCCCACACCGCGCGTGCCGGCCGCGGGGCCTGCGAGCCTCGCGGCCTGGCTCGCCACCGTCCGTCCCCACCTCGCTCCCAACCTCGCCGGCGCCGGTGCCCTCGCCCGGATGGAGCGCCTCGCGCGGCACCTGCCGGCGGACGTCCACGCGGTCCTGGAAATCCGGCTCGGTCCCTGTGCCGAAGCCGGTCTCTCCGCCGGTCGACCGGTCGATCTGTCGATCCGGCTGCTCTCTCCCGCGGCCTGCCTCCAGGTCGCTCCCGCGCTCCGTCCGTCACCTCTCCGGGACCTGGCCGCCGCCTGGCAGGGGGACCCGACCTTCCGGCGGACGGTTTCGGCGCTCTGGGTCGAGCTCGATTTGGCACGGAGTGCCAAGAGTGCCAGGAGCGCTCGGGGCGCTCGGGGCGCTCGGGGTGAAGACGAGCCGGAGCCGATCCTCTGCGCGCGTCTCGAACGGCCCTGTGCGGCCGGCTGGTTGACCGGAACCCTGCTGCCCGCCCTCGCCGGCCGCCGGCCGACGCCGGCCCAGGGAGCGGCTCTCCAGGACCTCGTGGCGGCGCTGCCCCGGACAGCCCGGCCGCTCTACCTCTTCTCGCTCCAACCCCGCGGCGCCGGAGAGGCCCGCCTGGAGCTCTTCGGTCCGGCGCGACAGGACGTCGCGCCGTTCGTCGAGCGCATCGCCGGCCGGGCGGCGGCGCGGCAGGTGGCCGATCCACTCCGCCTGCTCGGAGACCTGGAGCGCCTGCACCTCTCCCTCGACGTCGGGCCGGCCGGGGAGATCTCCCCACGCATCGGCCTCGACGGATCGTACCGGCGAGGTCCCGGCAAGGAGCCCCGGTGGCAGGCGCTGCTCGATCGGTTGGTGGAGGCGGAGCTCTGCACGGCCGCCGAGCGCGACGCGATCCTCAGGTGGCCGGGGCACGACTCGTTCTGGACCGACCCCAGCCGCTGGCCGCTGCCCGGCGGTGCCATCGGCGGCCACGCGGTGCGCGCCCTCTCCCACGTCAAGCTGGTCACCCGGCCCGACACCGCGCCCCGGGCCAAGGTCTACCTGCTGTTCGGCCACGTGCCCCGGCGGGGTGCCGGGCGCCCGGTCCCGCGTCCGGGGAACGGGCCAGCCCCCGACCCGCCGGTCCCCAGTGACGCCTCCCGCGGATGGAAAGGGGGAAGAGCGACCCGCCAGAACAGAGCGAACGATGGGAAGCACGATGCATTCTGATCATTCACCCACGACAAGGAAAGACCAAGATGGCAGAACAACCTACCAACGAAGACTTCGATATCACCGAGATGGACGAGAAGAGTCTCGACGAGGCGGCGGGTGCCAGGGAGGTGGACGTGATGTGCGGACCCTGGATCTGCAACCTCGCCTGTAACTGCCCCCTGGACGGAGGGCCGTAGTCCGAGCCTCTCCCCAGCCTCTTGCTCCAACGCCGCATCCGTCCGCACCTCCGGCGTTGCGCCCGTCCCGGGCTGGGCGTCTGTGCGGCACCCCCATCCACTGGTGCATGGGGGTGCCGCGCAATGTAGATCTTCCAAGAAGCGCAGAGCACTCTCCAAATCATAGGCCGGGGTGGAGCCGTGATCCGGCGGGAGTGTACGGATCGGGCATGGCCGGTCGTCCTGGTCCGGTGTTTGCAATTTCGAGCCGCCGTGGCATGAGCCGCCGGCCCCGCCCGGGGTCGTTCGCAGTCGACCGAGGCCGTTCCCGGCCAAACCCTTTCGATCCCGAAGCGAGCACGAGCGGGCGCCGGCAACCGAAGCACGCGGCGGCTGGCCTTCGCCAGAAGGCGAACACGGTGCCACCGCCGCCCGGACGAGAGGAGCGCTCCCGCGATGGATCTCTGGCCGCTGGCCGTTCACTTCGCCCTCGTCGTCTTCCTGGCGGTGGCGATGGTGGCCCTCTCCTACGTCCTCGGCCAGCGTCACCAGGAGAAGGCCACCGGCCAGCCCTACGAGTCCGGCATCCAGGTGACCGGCTCGGCCCGCGGGCGCCTGTCGGTCGACTTCTACCTGGTGGCCTTGCTGTTCGTCATCTTCGACCTGGAGGTCGCCTTCCTGTTCAGCTGGGCGATCGCGGCCCGGGATCTCGGGTGGGACGGCTACGGCGGGCTGCTCGTCTTCGTCGGCATCCTGGTGGTCGGATTGATCTACGAGTGGCGCCGCGGCGCCCTCGACTGGGGTTGGACGCCGGGCGCCGGCGAGCGCGCCCGCGCCGCCCGCGCGGCGAGCCGGCGGGCGCTGGCTGAAGGCCTCGGTGGACCCCGCAGCCGGGCGAGCCGCAAGGTCGAGGGGAGCGTCCACTGATGCGCTGGTGGATCAGCCGTCCGGGGGACGGGCGCCGCAACCGCGGACGCACGGCGGACGAGGCTGCGGCCGGGACCGGAGCCGGTCCGGCGGCGACCGGCGACCCCGCCCTGGACGACGCCTTGTCGCGCTCCCTGGTCTTCACCAGGCTCCAGGACCTGGTCGCCTGGGGCCGCAAGAGCTCCATCTGGCCGTTCAACTTCGGCCTCTCCTGCTGCTACGTGGAGATGGCCACCTCGATCACCTCGCGCCACGACATCTCCCGCTTCGGCGCCGAGGTCATCCGGGGGACCCCCCGGGAGGCCGACGCCATGGTCATCGCCGGCACCGTCTTCCGCAAGATGGCGCCGGTCATCCGCCGGCTCTACGAGCAGATGATGGAGCCCCGCTGGGTGATCTCCATGGGCTCGTGCGCCAACTCCGGGGGCATGTACGACATCTACTCCGTGGTCCAGGGGGTCGACAGCTTCCTGCCGGTCGACGTCTACGTCCCCGGCTGCCCGCCCCGCCCGGAGGCCTTCCTCCAGGGCATCACCCTGCTGCGCGACGCGGTTGGCAAGGAGAAGCGGCCGCTGTCGTGGACCATCGGCCCCCAGGGCGTGATCAAGGCGCCGCCGCGCTCGATGCGCGACGAGAAGCGCGAAGAGCGCTCGCGGCTCAAGGTGCTCAAGACCCCGGAGGAGATTTGACCGGCCAGCGCCAGACCGCACCTCCGGGCGTCACCGATCCCCCCACCATCGCCGGCGAGCTGACCGAGCGCTTCGGCGAGGACGCCGTCACCGTCCAGGAGACCCGGGACGGGATCCCCACCGTCTGGACCGACGCCGCGCGGGCGCCGGAGCTGCTCCGCCACGTCAAGGAGGAGGTCGAGCGCCCCTACCGCATGCTCTACGACCTCACCGCCATCGACGAGCGCGAGCGCGAGCACCGCGACGGCCAGCCGGCGAGCGACTTCACCGTCGTCTACCACCTGCTCTCCTTCGACCGGAACCAGGACCTGCGGGTCAAGGTCCCCCTGAGAGAGAACGGCCGGGCGGCGTCCGTGCCCTCGGTCACCGGCCTGTGGCCGAACGCCGACTGGTACGAGCGCGAGGCCTGGGACATGTTCGGGGTGGAGTTCGATGGCCACCCGAACCTGCGCCGGCTGATCATGCCCGACACCTGGGAGGGCCACCCGCTGAGGAAGGAGCACCCCGCCCGGGCCACCGAGATGGGCCCCTTCACGCTGCCGGACGAGGTCCAGGACCGGGAGCAGGACGCCCTCGAGTTCAAGCCGGAGGAGTGGGGCATGGAGCGCCAGAGCGAGGACGCCGACTTCCTGTTCTTGAACATCGGCCCCCAGCATCCCGGCACCCACGGCGTGCTCCGCCTGGTGCTCCAGCTCGACGGCGAGCGCATCCTGGACGTGGTGCCGGAGATCGGCTTCCACCACCGGGGTGCGGAGAAGATGGCCGAGCGCCAGAGCTGGCACACCTTCATCCCCTACACCGACCGGGTCGACTACCTGGGCGGCGTGATGAACAACCTTGCCTACCTGCTGGCGGTGGAGAAGCTGGCCGGCATCGAGGTGCCGCCCCGGGCGCGGGTGATCCGGGTGATGATGGCCGAGTTCTTCCGCATCGCCAGCCACCTGGTCTGGTACGGCACCTTCGCCCAGGACGTGGGCGCTATGTCGCCCGTCTTCTACATGTTCGAGGACCGGGAGAAGGTCTTCGACATCGTCGAGGCGATCTGCGGCGGCCGCATGCACCCCAACTGGTTTCGCATCGGCGGCGTCGCCCAGGACCTGCCCGAGGGCTGGGACGCCATGGTGCGCGACTACCTGAAGTGGCTGCCCAAGCGGTTGAAGGACTACGACCGCATGATCATGGGCAACCGGATCTTCAAGGCGCGGACCATCGGCGTCGGCGCCTACACCCTGGACGAGGCGATCGACTGGGGGGTCACCGGCCCGGGCCTGCGCGCCTGCGGCTACGCCTGGGACTTCCGCAAGGAGCGGCCCTACTCCGGTTACGAGGACTTCGACTTCGACGTGCCGGTGGCCGAGGGCGGCGACGGCTACGGCCGGGCCCAGGTGCGGGTCGAGGAGATGCGCCAGAGCCTGCGGATCATCGAGCAGTGCCTGGAGCACATGCCGCCCGGCGACACCAAGGCGCGCCACCCCCTGACCACGCCGCCGATCAAGGACCACACGATGCGCGACATCGAGACCTTGATCCACCACTTCCTGTCGGTCTCTTGGGGGCCGGTCATCCCGGCCGGCGAGGCGTTCCAGGGGATCGAGGCGACCAAAGGCAACAACGGCTACTACCTGGTGAGCGACGGCGACGTGCGCTCCTACCGGACGCGCATCCGGGCGCCGTCCTTCCCCCACATGCAGATGCTGCCGCTGATCACCCGCGGCCTGCTCGTTCCCGACCTGCTCTCGATCCTCGGCAGCATCGACTTCGTGCTCGCCGACGTGGACCGCTAGACACCAGCCAAACCGACATGCTCTCAGACACCGAACGCACCGAGATCGACCGGGAGGTCGCCCAGGTTCCGACCCCGCGGGGCGCCTGCATCGAGGCCCTCAAGGTGGTCCAGCGCCACCGCCGGTGGCTCTCCGACGAGGCGGTCCGGGACGTGGCCGACGCCCTCGCCATGAGCCCGGACGAGGTCGACGGCGTGGCCACCTTCTACAACCTGCTCTTCCGCCAGCCGGTCGGCCGTCACGTGATCCTGCTGTGCGACAGCGTGAGCTGCTGGATCGTCGGCTACCGCGCGATCTACGAGGCGCTCCGCCAGCGGCTCGGGATCGACTTCGGCGAGACCACCGGCGACGACCGCTTTACCCTCCTGCCCATGGCCTGCCTCGGCGCCTGCGACCACGCGCCGGTCCTGATGATCGACGAGGACACCCACCGCGACGTCACCCCGGACGGGCTCGAGACGATCCTCGAAAGGTACGAATGAGGTTCCCATGAGTGAGCGTCCCCTCACCGAGCGCATCCCGACCGACGGCTCCCCGCTCGACCTGGCCGGCTACCGCAAGGCCGGCGGCTATGAGGCCCTGCGCACGGCCCTCGCCGACCTGTCCCCCCAGGACGTGCAGCAGAAGGTCAAGGACTCGAAGCTCCGCGGCCGGGGCGGCGCCGGCTTTCCGACCGGCATGAAGTGGTCGTTCGTCCCCATGGGCTCCCCTGAGCCCGACTCCGGCGCCGGCTCCAAAGCCTCAGGCCCCAAGTATCTGGTGGCCAACGCCGACGAGATGGAGCCGGGGACCTTCAAGGACCGGCTGCTGATGGAGGGCGACCCCCACCAGCTCCTCGAAGGGATGATCCTGGCCGCCTACGCCATCGGCGCCTCCCACGCCTACGTCTTCCTGCGCTGGGCCTACCGGGAGGCGGAGCAGATCCTGCGCCGCGCGATCGCCGAGGCGGAGGAGGCCGGGCTCCTGGGCGAGAACATCCTGGGCAGCGGCTTCGATCTCGATCTCCACATCCACGTCTCCGCCGGCCGTTACATGTGCGGCGAGGAGACCGGCCTTCTCAACGCCCTCGAAGGCCGCCGGGCGACGCCACGGGCCAAGCCGCCGTACCCCCAGGTCTCCGGGCTCTGGGGCCGGCCGACCATCGTCCAGAACGTCGAGACCCTGTGCAACGTGCCCCACATCGTCGCCCGCGGCGCGGAGTGGTTCCAGGCGATCTCGAAGAGCAGTGACGGCGGCACCAAGATCTACGGCGTCTCGGGCAGGGTGCGCCGGCCCGGCGCCTGGGAGCTGCCCCTGGGGACGACCGCGCGCGAGGTCATCGAGGAGCACGCCGGCGGCATGGCGGAGGGCCTCACGCTCCGGGGCTTCCTCCCCGGCGGCGCCTCGACCGACTTCCTGACCCCGGAGCATCTCGACGTGGCACTGGACTTCGACTCCGTGGCGGAGGCCGGCAGCCGCCTGGGCACCGGCACCATGATCCTGGTCGACAGCGCCACCTGCCCGGTCTCCGTCATGGTCGGCCTGGAGCGCTTCTTCGCCCGCGAGTCGTGCGGCTGGTGCACCCCCTGCCGGGACGGCCTGCCCTGGGTGGAGAAGACCCTGATGGCGATCGAAGCCGGTTTTGGCCGGCCGGAGGACCTGGAGCACCTCGCGATGCACGCGAAGCTGCTCGGCCCCGGCCACACCTTCTGCGCCCTGGCGCCGGGGGCGATCGCGCCGCTCGGCTCCGCGCTCCGCGTCTTCCGCGACGAGCTCGAGCGCCACATCGAGCAGGGTGGCTGTCCGTACGAGGCGGGCGGTCCGGGGGGCGGAGCGGGAGTCGGCAGGGCGCCGTCCGGCGAGTCCCGGACCGGCGGGGAGGTGCGGCCATGAGCACGACGAACACGACCAACGCGGTCAACACGATTTGGGTCGACGGGAGGCCGCTCGAGGTACCGGAGTCAGAGGACGGCCAGGAGCAGAACCTGCTCCACGCCTGCCTCTCCCACGGGCTCGACCTGCCCTACTTCTGCTGGCACCCGGCCATGGGCTCGGTCGGCGCCTGCCGCCAGTGCGCGGTCAAGCAGTTCAAGGACGAGGACGACGAGCAGGGCAAGATCGTCATGGCCTGCATGACCGCGGCCGCCGACGGCACCCGCATCGCCATCGAGGACCCGGAAGCCCGCGCTTTCCGCGCCCGGGTCATCGAGTGGCTGATGACCAACCACCCCCACGACTGCCCCGTCTGCGACGAGGGGGGCGAGTGCCATCTCCAGGACATGACCGTGATGACCGGCCACGCCTACCGCCGGTTCCGGTTCGAGAAGCGCACCCACCGCAACCAGGACCTGGGTCCGTTCATCCACCACGAGATGAACCGCTGCATCGCCTGCTACCGCTGCGTGCGCTTCTACCGCGAGTACGCCGGCGGACGGGACCTCCACGCCCTCGGCGCCCACCACAACGTCTACTTCGGCCGCCACGAGGACGGCACGCTCGAGAGCGAGTTCTCCGGCAACCTGGTGGAGGTCTGCCCGACCGGCGTGTTCACCGACAAGACCCTGAAGCGCCACTACACCAGGAAGTGGGACCTCCAGAGCGCGCCGTCGATCTGCGTCCACTGCGGCGTCGGGTGCAACACCCTCGCCGGCGAGCGCTACGGCGGCGTGCGGCGGATCCTCAACCGCTACCACCACGAGGTCAACGGCTACTTCCTGTGCGACCGCGGGCGCTTCGGCTACGAGTTCGCCAACCGGGCCGACCGGGTGCGCCGCGTCCAGGCGCGCGAGACGACGCGCGACGATCGCAACGACGGCGCTCTCCGGCCGGCGGACGAGCAGCAGGCTCGGGAGCGCCTCGCGGAGGCTCTGGCGCCGACCGGTGACAGGGGCAAGCGGGTGTGGGGGATCGGCTCGCCGCGGGCGTCTCTCGAGTCCAACTTCGCCCTCAAATCCCTGGTCGGTGCCGAGCGCTTTTCGACCGGGCTGGCGGCGCCGGAACACGAGCTCGCCCGGACCGCCGTCGAGATCCTGCGGCGCGGTCCGTTGCCGACGCCGAGCCTCGAGCAGGTGCGGCGCTCGGACGCCGTCCTGGTCCTGGGCGAGGACCCGTCGGACACGGCGCCGATGCTCGCCCTGGCGCTCCGCCAGGCGGCGCGGCAGGGGCCGCTCGCGATCGCCCGCGACCTCGACATCCACGACTGGCACGACCACGCGGTGCGCGAGGCGACCCAGGAGCAGGCCGGGCCGTTCTTCGTCGCCACCCCGGCGGCGACCCGCCTCGACGACCTGGCGACCGAGACCCTGCGCGCCGGCCCGGAGCGGATCGCCTGCCTCGGGGCGGCCGTGGCCCGCGCGCTCGACGACGGCGCGCCGGCCGAGGGCATCGGATCGAACGACGACGATCTGCACCGGCTCGCCGGGCGGATCGCCCGGGCCTTGAAGGACGCCGCGCGGCCGGTGGTGATCTCCGGCACCGGCTCGGGCAGCCGGGCGGTGATGGAGGCGGCGGCCAACGTCGCCAGCGCCCTGGCCCGGGTTCACGAGGGCTCTCCGTCGGGCCTCGCACTGACGGTCCCGGAGTGCAACACGGTCGGGGTGACTCTCCTGGGCGGCGAGCCCCTGGACACCGTCTTCGACGCGGCGGCCGGTGGCGCGGTCGACACGGTGATCGTGCTCGAGAACGACCTCACCCGCCGGGCGGCGCCCGAGCGTCTCGAGGCCTTCTTCGACGCCCTCGGGGGTCGCGCCGAGCTGGTGGTGATCGACCACCTGCTCCACGCCACCGCCGAGCGCGCCGACCTCGTCCTGCCCGCGGCCACCTTCGCCGAGGGGGACGGCACCTACGTCTCGAGCGAGGGCCGCGCCCAGCGGGCCTACCAGGTCTACGTCCCCGGCCCGGACACCGGTGGACCGCCGGCCGGGTTCGGCGGCGGGCGTGACGGCAACGGCTACGGCCCGCGGACTCAGACGGCGATCCGCGAGAGCTGGCGCTGGCTCAGCGATGCTCGCAGGGGGGCAGACGGAACCGCGGGGGAGGAGAGGGAGACCGGAGACGGCCCGCGGTCGCTAGCAGCCTGGCGCCGGCTGGACGACGTGGTGGCGGGCCTCGCCGGGAGCGACCCGGTGTTCGCGCCGCTGGCCGACCTCGCGCCCTCGGCCGACGCCCTGCCGCCCGGCCTGCGGGTGCCGCGGGAGGCGGCCCGGTTCAGCGGCCGCACCGCCATGAACGCCGACCGCACGGTCCACGAGCCGCCGCCGGCGGCCGACCCGGACGCGCCGCTCTCCTACTCGATGGAGGGCACCCGGCGCCAGCCGCTGCCGGTGCTCAACCCGCGCTACTGGGCCCCCGGGTGGAACTCGGTCCAGTCGCTCAACAAGTTCCAGCAGGAGGTCGGCGGGCCGCTCCGGGGCGGCGATCCGGGGGTCCGGCTGCTCGACCCGGGGCCTGCCGCGGCCACCGATCCGCCGCCGTACTTCGAGATCTCCACGACGGAGGCCGAGGCGCCCGGCGGGCCGGGCGGAGCGGGCGGCGGCCTGACCGTCGTGCCACTGCCCCAGGTCTTCGGCAGCGAGGAGCTGTCCGCCAAGGCCGAAGCGGTCGCCCGGCGGATGCCGGCGCCGTTCCTCGCCCTCCATCCGGACGACGCCCGGGCGATCGATCCCACGATCGACCCGGCAATCGGCGAGGGGAGCGAGGTGACGCTCGAGCTCGAGGGCGCCGAGTCGGCAACAGACGACGGAGGCCCCGGCGGCCCGCGGAGCGCGACCGGGGGCATCGTCCTGCCGGTCACGCTCCGCGACGATCTGCCCCGGGGCGTCGTGGGCCTTCCCGTCGGCCTCCCCGGCGTGCCCTACTGCGCCCTGCCCGCGAAGGGAGTGATCCGGCGATGAACCCGATCCTCGAGCAGCTTCTGACCATCGCCGGCGTGCTGTTCGTGGCGCTCAACACCGCCGCGCTCATGATCTGGGTCGAGCGCCGCGGCCTGGCCCTCTGGCAGGAGCGCTACGGACCGAACCGGGTCGGCCCGTTCGGCATCCTCCAGCCGGCCGCCGACGCGATCAAGATGTTCTTCAAGGAGGACTGGATCCCGCCGTTCGCCGACAAGGCGGTGTTCATCCTGGCGCCGGCCATCGTCCTGGTGACCGTCTTGATGAGCTTCGCCGTGGTGCCGGTGGCGCCGGGCGTTGGCATCGCCGACGACCTGGACGTGGGGCTGCTCTTCTTCCTCGCCATGTCGTCCATGGCGGCCTACAGCGTCGTCCTCGGCGGCTGGTCCTCGAACAACAAGTACTCGCTCCTCGGTGGCCTGCGCTCGGCGGCCCAGATGCTCACCTACGAGGTGTTCATGGGGCTCTCGCTGATGGGAGTGGTGGTGCTCACCGGCAGCTTCAGCCTGCGCGACATCGTCGAAGCCCAGAAGGGTGGCTGGTTCGTCGTCCCCCAGTTCCTCGGGTTCGTCATCTTCCTGATCGCCGGCCTCGCCGAGACCCACCGCCTGCCGTTCGACCTGCCGGAGGCGGAGAGCGAGCTGATCGCCGGGTACCACACCGAGTATTCGGGGATGAAGTTCGGCCTCTTCTTCGTCGGCGAGTACCTGGGCATCACGCTGATCTCTGCGCTCATCGCGACGCTCTTCTTCGGCGGCTGGCAGGGGCCGTGGCTGCCGCCGGTCGTCTGGCTGCTGGCCAAGACCGCCGGCTTCCTCCTGTTCTTCGTCCTGATGCGCGCCGCCCTGCCGCGGCCGCGCTACGACCAGCTCATGTCCTACGGCTGGAAGATCTTGCTGCCGCTGGCGCTGGCCAACCTGGTGGTGACCGGCGGCATCGTCCTGTGGAGAGGGTGAGGGTTCATGCGCTCGTTCTGGAGTCTCGTACGCACCACCTGGCGCGTCCTGCTGCACATGTTCCAGCCGCGGCGGACGATCCAGTACCCGGACGAGAAGAAGGACCTGGCCGCGCGCTGGCGCGGGCGGATCGTCCTCGCCCGGGACCCGGACGGGGAGGAGCGCTGCGTCGCCTGCTATCTGTGCGCGGTCGCCTGTCCGGTCGACTGCATCGCGCTCCAGGCGACCGAGGACGACCACGGCCGCCGCTACCCGGACTTCTTCCGCATCAACTTCTCCCGCTGCATCTTCTGCGGCTTCTGCGAAGACGCGTGCCCGACCTACGCCATCCAGCTCATCCCCGACTTCGAGATGGGTGAGTACGTGCGCGACCACCTGGTCTACGAGAAGGAGCACCTGCTGATCGACGGCCCCGGCAAGTACCCGGACTACAACTTCTACCGCCACGCGGGGCTGGCGATCGGTGGCAAGGGCAAGGGCGAGGCGGAGCAGGAGGCGCCGCCCGTCGACTTCAGGACCCTGCTCCCGTGAGGCCACGATGACCTTCGTCTTCTACCTCTCCGCCGCCGTTGCTCTCGTCGCGACCGCCCTGGTCGTCACCCGGCTCCACGCGATCCACGCGCTGCTCTATCTGATCGTCTCGCTGCTCGCCGTGGCGGTGGCGTTCTTCGCCCTGGGGGCTCCCTTCGCGGCGGCCCTCGAGGTGATCGTCTACGCCGGGGCGATCATGGTGCTGTTCGTCTTCGCGGTGATGATCCTGAACCTCGGCGACGCGGTGCGCCAGGAGTCCGCCTGGCTCTCCGGATCCATGTGGATCGGCCCCGGCGTGCTCGCCCTCGTGTTGCTGGCCGAGGTGGCGTGGATGATCGCCGCCGGCGGCCCGGCGACGGCGGGCGAGGCCCTGGTCGGCCCCGCGGCGGTCGGGCGGAGCCTGTTCGGACGCTACGTGGTCGGCGTCGAGCTCGCCGGCATCCTGCTCCTCGCCGGGCTGGTCGGCGCCTACCACCTGGGACGGCGGGATCGGCCGGCGCCGCCGCCTGAGAGCACCGAGGCGCCGGTGGAGAGGGGGACCTCGTGAGCGCCGTTCCCATGGTGCACGGCTTGCTCCTGGCCGCCCTGCTCTTCGTCCTCGGGCTGGTCGGGCTGCTGGTACGGCGCAACGTCGTCTTCATGCTGCTGTCGATCGAGATCATGCTCAACGCCGCGGGGTTGGCGTTCATCGTCGCCGGCTCCCGCTGGGGGCAGCCGGACGGCCAGGTGATGTTCGTCTTCATCCTGGCGGTGGCCGCGGCGGAGGTGGCCGTGGGGCTGGCTCTGGTGCTGCGCATGCGCCACCACCTGAGCACCGTCGACGCGGACGCCGCGGACCGGATGAAAGGGTGAGGAGGACGACGTGATCGACGCTCTCTGGTTGGTTCCCGCCCTGCCGTTCGCCGGCTTCGTGCTGCTGGCGCTCTTCGGCGGCCGGCTCCGGCGCGCCGTCTGCGCCTGGATCGGCGTCGGCTCGGTGGGGCTGTCCGCCGCCGTCGCCTTCGGCGTGGCGGCGTCGTTCTTCGCGGTACCCCCCGCGGGCCAAGCGGGAGCCGGTGCCGCGGTCCGGATCCTCTGGCGCTGGTTCGACGTCGCCGGGCTCTCGCCGGCGATCGGCCTCTATCTCGACCCGCTGAGCCTGGTGATGATGCTGGTGGTCACCGGGGTCGGCTTCCTGATCCACCTCTACTCGGCCGAGTTCATGGCGGACGACGAGGCCTTCTCCCGCTTCTTCGCCTACATGAACCTGTTCGTCGGCGCCATGCTGATGCTGGTCCTGGCGGACAACCTGGTGCTGCTCTACCTGGGCTGGGAAGGGGTGGGCCTCTGCAGCTACCTGCTGATCGGCTTCTGGTACACCGACCCGGCCAACGGCCGGGCGGCGCGGAAGGCGTTCATCGTCACCCGGGTCGGCGACACCGCCATGGCGATCGGCCTGTTCCTGCTCTTCACCCACCTGGGGACCCTCGACCTGCAGCAGATCCTGACCCGGGCCGGGGAAGCGTGGCCGGTCGGCTCCGGGCTGGCGATCGCGGCGGCGGCGCTGCTCCTGGGCGGGGCGGTGGGCAAGTCGGCGCAGCTCCCGTTGCAGACCTGGCTGCCGGACGCCATGGCCGGCCCGACGCCGGTCTCGGCCCTGATCCACGCGGCGACCATGGTGACGGCGGGGGTCTATCTCATCGCCCGCACCCACACCCTGTTCGAGCTGGCGCCGCCGGTGCTCGCCGCGGTGGCGGTGATCGGCGCGGCGACCCTGCTCTTCGCCGCCTTCGCCGCGCTCGCCCAGCGGGACATCAAACGGGTGCTGGCCTACTCGACGATCAGCCAGATCGGCTACATGTTCCTGGCCCTGGGGGTCGGCGCCTGGTCGGCGGCGATCTTCCATCTCATGACCCACGCCTTCTTCAAGGCGCTCCTCTTCCTCGGCGCCGGATCGGTGATCCTGGCCTGCCACCATGAGCACGACATCTTCGCCATGGGGGGCCTGAAGGACCGCATGCCGGTGACCTTCTGGACCTTCGTCGCCGCCGGGTCCGCCCTGGCCGGCGTGCCCCTGGTCACCGCCGGCTTCTACAGCAAGGACCTGATCCTGTCGAAGGCGTTCGAGCAGGGCGCGGCCGGCGGCGGCGCGGGCGGCGTCTGGCTCTGGGCCGCCGGGTGGCTCGGGGCGTTCCTGACCGCGCTCTACATCTTCCGGGTGATCTTCATCGCCTTCTTCGGCGAGGTCGGCATCGAGCCCACGCGGCGGCCGCGCTGGCGGATGGCCGTGCCGCTGATGGTGCTCGGCGTGCTGGCGCTCGTCGGTGGGTTCGTCGAGGTGCCGAGCACGCTCGGTGGCTTCCACGGCTTCTCCCACTTCCTCGACCCGGTGTTCGCGCGGCCGGAGGTGGCGGCCGCGGCCGGGCATGGCGCGGGGGAGCCCGGCGCTGGCATCGGTCTCGAGGTCGGTCTCGAGCTCCTGGCTGCCCTGGCCTCCCTGGGCGGCATCGCCCTGGCCTGGGCCTGGTTCCGGCCGGCGGCGGCGCGGCGCCCAGCAAAGTCGGATCGGCCGGATCGGCCGGAAGGCGAGGATGAGCGGGCCCGCCTGCCGTTCGTCTCACCCACGCTCCAGGACCTGTGGGCCCGGGGCTGGGCGTTCGACGCGCTCTACGGCGCCCTGGTCGTCAAGCCGTACACGGTCCTCGCCGCCCGCAACAAGGGGGACGTGGTCGACTGGCTGGTGCAGAGCATCGCGGCCGTGGTTCGCGGCGGGCACCGCGCACTGGTCAAGACCCAGACCGGGCGCCTGCGCTGGTACGCGGCCGGGGTGGCGCTCGGCGCGGTCGTCCTCCTCGGGCTGCTGATCGGGTGGCTGGTCCTCTCCGCCGGCGGCGGCGCACCGGCGGCCTGGATCTCGTCGCTCTCCCGGGCCGATTGGCCCGGTTGGCTCACTCGGCTCACTCGCTCTGCCGGCTTCCCCGGAGGTGGCCTGTGATGCTCGTCGCCCTGATCCTCGTCCCCCTCCTGGCCGGCTTCCTCGCCTGGATCGCCGGGCGCTGGAGCCCGACCGCCGTGCGCTGGATCGCCCTGGCGGCGATGGCTGTCGACCTGGCGCTGGTGCTGGTGCTTTGGGCCGGCGCCGGTGGCAGTCTCGCCTTCCACCTCCGCGGCCCGGCGCTCGGGGCGGCCGGAGAGGGCGCCGGGCTGTCCGGGGGCGCCGGCAGTGGCTGGATCGCCGGCACCGTGCACCAGTGGATTCCGCGGCTGGGCATCGACCTGCGCCTCGGCCTGGACGGCATCAGCCTGCTACTGCTCACCCTGACCGCGGTGCTCGGCATGCTCGCCGTCGCCTGCTCGTGGCGCGAGATCACCGAGCGGGTCGGCTTCTTCCACTTCAACCTGCTCTGGATCCTGGCCGGCGTCACCGGCGTCTTCCTGGCGCTCGACCTCTTCCTGTTCTACTTCTTCTGGGAGCTGATGCTGGTGCCGATGGCGTTCTTGATCGGCATCTGGGGGCACGAGAACCGGGTCTACGCGGCGATCAAGTTCTTCCTCTTCACCCAGGCGAGCGGCCTGCTGATGCTGGTGGCGATCCTGGGTCTGTGGGCCGCCCACGGCGCGGCCACCGGCACCTACACCTTCGACTACTTCGAGCTCCTGGGCACACCGCTCGCCTCGTCGACCGCCACCTGGCTGATGCTCGGCTTCTTTCTAGCCTTCGCGGTCAAGCTGCCGGTCGTCCCCTTCCACACCTGGCTGCCGGACGCCCACACCGAGGCGCCGACCGCCGGCAGCGTGGTGCTGGCCGGCCTGCTGCTCAAGACCGGCGGGTACGGGCTGATCCGCTTCGCCGTGCCGCTCTTCCCGGAGGCGGCCCACCGGTTCGCTCCGATGGCCATGGCGCTGGGGGCGTTCGGCGTCCTCTACGGCGCCTGGGTCGCCTTCGGCCAGACCGACCTCAAGCGGCTGGTCGCCTACACCAGCGTCAGCCACCTGGGGTTCGTCCTGCTCGGGGTCTTCGCATGGAACGCGCTGGCCCTCCAGGGGGCGATGCTCCAGATGATCTGCCACGGCCTGTCGACCGGGGCGCTCTTCATCGTCGTCGGCCAGCTCCAGGAGCGCACCCACACGCGCGATCTGGGCAAGCTGGGCGGCCTGTGGGGCACTGTGCCCCGGATGGCCGGCCTCGGGCTGGTGCTGGCGCTGGCCTCTCTGGGCCTGCCGGGGCTGGGCAACTTCGTCGCCGAATTCCTGACCCTGGTCGGGGCGTTCAAGGTGAGCGTGCTGTGGACCGCGGTGGCGACCGTCGGTCTGGTGCTGGCGACGGTGTACTCGCTGCGGATGGTCCAAGGGGCCTTCCATGGCGAGAACGTCCAGGGCTGGGAGCTGCCCGATCTCGGCGTGCGCGAGGTGGTGACCGTCGGGGTGGCCGTGGCGGGTCTGCTCTGGCTCGGGCTCTACCCGCAGCCGGTGATTGATCTGGCGCGGCCGGCGCTGCGCGGGCTCGAGGGGCCGGCGGCGGAGTCGGTCATGGTCGAGCGTTCGCTGCCGGGGCCCGGAGGGAACCGAGGGGACGGCGAGCGAACACAGGGTCCTTTGCGCTCAACGCTCGCCTCGGCAGCGCCCGGCCGCATCCGTCCCCGCCGGCTCGAGGCCGTCGCGAGTCCGGTCGCTGACGCCCCGCGAGCGGTGCTCCCCGGACCCCCCGGGTGGGACCGTTCGCCGGCGGTTGGGGTCGCTTCCGGCCTTCCTGGAAGAAGGGAACAGAAACGATTCTTCGCAGCGTCGGGCAAGGAGACGTTGCGTGGGGAAGCTCCCGTTGGTGAGGAGAGGGCGCGATGAGTGGCTCGGTGTGGATGGCGCTCTCGCCGTGGATGGCGGCGGCGGGGCTGGTGCTGGTGCTGCTCCTGGTGACCGCGTTCGTGCGCCGGCACGGGGCGGCGTTCTGGGTCAGCCTGGTCGGCCTGGCCGGGGTTGCTACGACGCTGCCGCTGGCGGCGCGCGCGGCGCCGGTACAGGTGGAGGATCTGCTGGAGATCGACCGCTTCGCGCTGCTCTACTGCGGGCTGCTGGTCGCGGCGACGGTGGCCGTCGTGCTGTTGGGGAAGCGCTTCTGGGACCGGCGGCTGGGGGAGCCGGAGGCCGAGGCGGGCGAGCTCTACGTGCTCCTGTCCGTCTCCCTGCTCGGCGGCATGGTGCTGGTCGCCGCGATCCACCTGGTGACCTTCTTCCTCGGCCTCGAGACCCTGAGCGTCGGGCTCTACACGCTGATCGCTTACCGGCGCCAGGGGGAACGCTCGACCGAGGCCGGGCTCAAGTACCTGATCCTGGCCGGGGCGTCCTCGGCGTTCCTGCTCTTCGGCATGGCGCTCCTCTACGCGGCGCTGGGCACCATGGGGCTGGACGAGATGGTGGCGCGGACTTCGGGGATGGGCCATGGGTTGGACGCCGTCCTCGCCCTGGGCGGGCTGGCCCTGGTCCTGGTGGGCATCGGCTTCAAGCTCGCCCTGGTGCCGTTCCACCTGTGGACGCCGGACGTCTACGAGGGGGCGCCGGCACCGGTGACGGCGTTCGTGGCCACCGTCTCCAAGGGTGCGGTGTTCGGGCTGTTGCTCCGCTGGTCGGCGACGGCCGGCTCCGCCTGGGGCCATCCCCTGCTGGTGATGCTCGCCCCGGTGGCGGCGGCGTCGATGATCGCCGGCAACTTGCTGGCTCTCTTCCAGAGCAACCTGAAGCGCCTGCTGGCCTACTCGTCGATCGCCCATCTCGGCTACGTCCTGGTGGCGCTCCTGGCGCTGCCGGTGGCCGGCGGCGTGGCGGCGGAGGCGGTGACCTTCTACCTGGCGGCCTACTTCGTGACCATCCTGGGCGCCTTCGGGCTGGTGGCGGCGCTGTCCGACGGGGACGGGGAGGCGGAGACGATCGACCAGGTCCGGGGCCTGTTCTGGCGCCGGCCGTGGCTGGCGGCCCTGTTCACGGCCATGCTCCTGTCGCTCGCCGGCATCCCGGTGACGGCCGGGTTCCTGGCCAAGTTCTACGCGGTGGCGGCGGCGGTGGAGGGGGCGCGCTGGGTGCTGGTGCTGATCCTGGTGCTGACGAGTGCGATCGGGTTGTTCTACTACCTGCGGGTGGTGGTGGCGATGTTCTCGAACGAAGGTGACGAGGGGACCTCGCCATCGAAGGCTCTTCCCGCCGTCGCCCCGGCGGCCGGGATCGCCCTGTTCGCCCTCGCCGTCCTCCTGGTCTGGCTCGGCACCTGGCCGGCGCCGGTCATCGACTGGATCCGGGGGGCCGTCGCCGGGCTGCTGTGAGGGGTTGCCGGTAGGGGGCGACTTCAGCGGTTGGTGCTTCGGCGGACCGTCTGCCGGGGGCGGGTCGGGAGGCCCGGGCCGGAGGGACAGCGAGCGGGCTGGATGGCTGGGAGTCGATCGCTCGACTTCGGTTCGGCCTCGCGCGTGAACCGGCGTGGGCAGGCGAACGGGGCGGAGGGCGCGGGCCTCAAGCCCTCCGGCCCGGGCCTCCCGACCCGCTCCACGCGGTCATCGCTCGTCGGCTCGATCTCGAGCCGTTCCACCTTCGGTTCGCGGGTCACCTCTTCGCGGTGTGGAGATCCTCTCTGTCTCTACCTCGATCCCCCTCGGGGTATCGCCATGGCGGTAGCTTCCGAACGGGGGCGACTTCACCGGCAAGCCAACACCAACGACCCGTCGCCCAGGAGAGTCGGTGTGACGTGGGTCGATGAGCGCAGGTTTCGAGGTGTACGCGGATCGGGTGGCTGCGAACTGGGCCCATGGGGGCCGTCCTAAACGTAAACGGGGATCACCTTCGGAGTTGCCCGTCTCCGACCGGAGGCGGCCCAGTTGACGGATGCAGATGGAGAGTGAGGCCATGAACGCAATGTCTCTGCATGATCGGCGTAGCAAGACCAAGCAAATGCACTACAGGGATTATCCCTTTCGGGGGGAGCCGAGGTTTCGTCCATCCTCGTGGATCAGTCGCCACGCTCTCCATGGATTGTGGGAGAGCATGCCGACCATCGTGGCCCTCGTCGGCGCGACCATCCTTGCGCTCTTGATTGGTGGCATGCCTCCGGTGAGGGGCTCCGAGGCCTCGCCGGTGAAGTGAGAGGTGCTTCCATCGGAACCGGTGGTAGACAAGCTCCACCTCGCTCTGGGATGGCAGTCTCCAAGGGCGACCACGAACTGAGGAGAGTCAACTGATGACTGATGAAGGGAGCAAGTCGACGACCTTCTCGCTGCTGGCGAAGGTGGGAGAGCTGATGAGCCTGCCGGCAGCCTACCTGTTCTTCGCGGGATTCTTGTACGCCTACTACTACTTCAGTGAGCTGGGTTTGCCGACTCGGCTTGTCGAGATCCCTTTGCCGTTCTACCCCGTGTACGCCTTCTCTGTATTCATGGAGAACTGGGTACTGGTTGTCGCTTGGATCCTTGCCGTCGGCCTGTTGGCTCTGTTGGCAACCAAGAGGGCGCCTTGGGCTACAGCTGGCCTTCTGTTCCTCTTCCTCGTCGCTTTTCCAGGTTCCTGGTGGATGGCGCGCGAACGAGGTCATCGCCAGGCGGTTCTACTGAGGAATGGTCTGGAAGGAAGAAGGGTCACGTTCTCATTCAAGCAACACGCGCACGGCGAGCCAGCAGGCTCGAAGCGAGAGGCGAAATCCGCAAGCGACGCGCCGAAGAGAGTGACGGAGCAACTCATGGAAGCGAATGCGGAGGGCAAGTTGGTCTTGGTTGCTGAGACGACACGAGCCTTCTACGTCTTGTGGCAGATCTATCCTGACCGGGAAGTAAAGGAGTTGCCGCGCGCCAGGCTCTTCATGGTCCCTCGGGACGCTGTGAGTGGCGCGGAGGTCAAGTTGGACTCAGTCATCAATGTCAGGAACCGGAGGAAGGATGACTCCTGAGAAAGAGCGCAGCAAGAGAAGAGGTCTCGCCGGCGTCGCTGCTGTATTTCTGCTGGTTTGCGGCGGGTGGGTCGTGATCCCTCGGTGCACAGCCGAGGAGACGCTCGAGCTGGCGAGTGGCGGCGAGTACCTGGGGAATGATCAGGGCCAGGGCAATTTCAAGACATGCGGCGGATCGGTCATCTCCTATGACAAAGAATCGGGTGACAAGATCAGCTCGACGGACGAGACCTGTCCCGCTGGCGATGACTTGCCCAATGTGACCATCCAGCCGGAAAGGGACGAGCCTCCACCGCGGTGAGCGTCGCGAGTGGCGGCGCAATCGGCAGCCTGGACGACCGGAAGCACGGCGAGCGCTGCGGGTGCGGAGCGAGCCGGGAGGTCCGGGCCGGAGGGCTTGAGGCCCGCGCCTCCTGCACCGTTCGCGTGCCTGTGACGCCTCACGCGCGAGGCCGAACCGAAGACGAGCGATTGTCTCCCAGCCATCCAGGTCGCTCGCTGTCCCGGAGGCCCGGACCTCCCGGCTCGCTCCCGGCGAACCCCCCGGAAACACCCGATTCGCCCGCCCCGCCGTGCCCTCGATCCACCCGATGGCATGGTCACTGCATATTCAAGGGGCAAATGATCAACCTTCGTCCCATCCACTTGAACAATGGCAGAAAGGCAGTCATGAACTGGGACCAGATCGAAGGCAATTGGAAGCAGATGAAAGGGCAATTTCGCCAGCGCTGGGGCAAGCTGACCGGCGGTGACCTCGAACAGGCGCAGGGTGCGCGCGAGCGCCTCATCGGCCTGCTCCAGGAACGCTACGGCATGGTCAAGGAGAAGGCCCAGCAAGAGCTCGACTCCTTCGTCCAATCCCTCGAAGGAAGCGACGACGACCGGTCACTCACCGCCGCGGCCCCCGTGCCACCCCACCAGGCGGAGCCCACCCCGACCGGCCATGAGGTTCGCCAGCCCTGAGCCGCGGGGCGACGGACCGAATAGACCGAGCCGGCCCGGGCCCCCGGGCCGGCGCCCTACGGCGCAGCCGGCCTTCCGCACGCCGGTCCGCCGCCGAACTCACTCACAGCGGAAAGGAGTGTCCCCATGGCAGTCGGAAAGGTCATCGAAATCACCGCCGTCTCGCCGGAGAGCTTCGAAGCGGCGATCGCCGACGGCATCCACCGGGCATCGAAGACGGTGGAGAACATCAAGAGCGCCTGGGTCAAGGAGCAGTACGTGGAGATCGTCGAGGGCAAGATCGTGGGCTTCCGCGTGACCCTCAAGGTCACCTTCCTGCTCGACAAGGACTGACCCGGCGCCCCCGTGCCACGACCGGTCCGGGGGAGACGGCGCAGAAGGGAACGGCCGGCGGAGACGCCGGCCGTTTTTCGTTTGGTGTTGGCTTGCCGGGGCTGGCGTCCTACAGCCGGTCCAGGGCGGCCGCCCCGACCCCGACCAGGTCGCGCACCTCGGCCATGGTCTGCGACGCGATCGCGCCGGCCCGGGCGGCGCCGTCCTTCAGAATCTCGCGAATCTCGTCGTCCTGGAGCGCGGCGCGGCGCTCGCGGATCGGGCCGAGGGTCTCTTCCAGGTGGTCCCGGAGGCCCTTCTTGAGGTCGCCGTACATCGGCTCGCCCGAGCGGTAGCGCTCCAGGTACTCCTCGACCACCTCCTCGGGCGCGGTCAGGCGGAGCAGCCCGAACAGGTTCTCGACCCCGGGGCTCATGTCGCCCTCCTCCGGGCCGCCGCCGACGTCGGTCACCGCGGAGCGCAGCTTCTTCCACGCCGCCTTGGGGTCCTCGGTGATGCCCAGGTAGTGGGCGGGCCCGAGGCTCTTCGACATCTTCTTGGTCGGGTCGGCGAGCGACATGATGCGGCTGCCGGGGGTGAGGAAGGGCTCGACCTCGGGGAAGTAGTCGGAGCCGACCAGGTTGTTGAACCGGCGGCCGACCCGCCGGGTCAGCTCCAGGTGCTGGACCTGGTCCTCGCCGACCGGCACCCGCGACGCCCGGTAGAGGAGGATGTCCGCAGCCTGGAGGACCGGGTAGGTGAAGAGCGCACCGCTGATGTAGTCCGACTGCTCCGACTTCTCCTTGAACTGGGTCATGCGCGTCAGGTCGCCGTAGGAGACGACGCAGTTGAACACCCAGGCGAGCTCGGTGTGCTCCGGCACGTGGGACTGGACGAACAGGATCGAGCGCTCCGGGTCGATGCCGCAGGCGATGAGATCCCCCGCCAGGTCGAGGGAGCGCCGCGGCAGCTCCACCGGCTCGATCGCCTGGGTGATGGCGTGGTAGTCCACGATGCAGTAGATGCAGTCGTGATCGTCCTGGAGCCGGACCCAGTTCTGAATCGCGCCGAAGTAGTTGCCGATGTGGATCTGGGCGGACGGCTGGATGCCGGAGAAGACGCGGTGGCTCATGCGCGGTCTACCTTGTCATGGTGGGGTTCTTGTTCAGTCGTACAGAGAATCTTGGCGCTCGCTCGGAGCGGAAGAGTATCGTACCGCCGTCGAGCTAACCCCGCACCAGGAGCAGGACGGCGAAGACGATCACCGCGACGGTCACCACCGCGCGCACCCAGCGGTGGCCCTTGAGCACCGTCAGGTGCACCCCGAGCTGGCCGCCCAGGAGGGTGCCGGCACCCAGGACCAGCCCCGGCACCCACGCGACCTTGCCCTGCCAGGCGAAGATCCCCAGAGACAGGGTCGTGAACAGCAGGATGATCAGGACCTTGAGCGCGTTGCCGCGCACCAGGTCGAGGCCGGCCAGCCCCAGGACGGCGAGGATGAAGAAGCCGACCCCGGCCTGGACGAACCCGCCGTAGATCCCGACCGCGAAGCAGCCGAGACCGACCGCCGCGGCGCGCCGCCCGGTCGGCCGCGCCGGCGCGTCGCCGGTGTCCTCGGTACCGCGGTGGTCGCCGGCGAGGAGCGTCCACAGGGTGACGGCGACCATGACGAAGGCGAGCACCCGGCGGAAGGTGGCGTCGGAGATCGCCAGGGCGAGCCAGGTGCCACCCAGGGCGCCGACGGCGGCGGGGCCGGCGGTGAGCGCTGTCCAGCGCCAGTCCAGCTTGCCGTGGCGGTGGAAACCCCAGACCGCGCCCACGTTCTGGATCAGAATGCCGACCCGGTTGGTGGCGTTGGCGACCGTCGCGGGCAGGCCGGTGAAGATCAGCACCGGCAGGGTCAGGAAGGAGCCGCCGCCAGCGATCACGTTGAGCACACCGGCGACCAGGCCGGTGGCGAAGAGGGCGAGCGCTGCGGTCCAGGAGAACATGGCGTGATGAAGGCTCGGCGGCCCGGTTTCGGCCCAAGCGCTGCTAGACTATCCCGGCCGTGAGCCCGCCCGGTCCGTCCCCTGGATCTCTCCGCCGGTCGCCTTGCCGTCCGGAGCCTCGGCGTGTACATCGACCCGGTCCCTCCCGCCGGCGCGCTCTCCCGCCATCGTTCCTTTTCCCTGCCGCGGCGCCGGCGCTCCTGGCGCTCGCCCTCCTGGCCGGCGGCCTGACGGGCTGCCGCCCCGAGCGTCCTCCCAACGTCCTCCTGGTGGTGCTGGACACGACCCGCGCCGACGCGGTCTCGGCGGACGGTGGGGAGGGAGCGGAGACGCCGACGCTCGATCGGTTGGCCGAGGAGGGCGTCCTCTACACTCAGGCCCGGAGCACCTCCGCCTGGACGGTGCCGTCCCACGGCTCGCTCTTTACCGGGCTCTATCCGTCGCGTCACGGCGCCCACCACGAACACCTGAAGCTCGATCCGCAGATGACCACCGTCGCCGAGGTCCTGGCGCCGGAGTACGCGACCGCCGGGTTCAGCGAGAACCCGCACGTCAGCCGCGGCTACGGTTTCGCCCAGGGCTTCGAGCACTTCGAGGAGACCTGGCGCGGCCGCCCCGCGGCGACGGCGGTCCCGCCCACCGCCGACCGGGTGATGGCCTGGCTCCGGGCACGGGACCGGGAGCGGCCGTTCCTGGTGTTCATCAACTTCATGACGCCCCACCTGCCGTACGCGCCGGACCGGCGGTTCGAGCGGCGCTTCGTACCGGCCGGCGCGGACCCGAAGCTGGTGGAGGGGCTGCGCCGGTTCAACGAATGGGACGCCCGGCTGGTGATGACCGGCCGGCGCACGCTCTCGCCGGAGCAGGTGAGCCTGCTGCGCGACCTCTACCGGGCCGACGTGGCGTTCGCCGACTTCCGCCTGGCGCGGGTGGTGGTCGAGCTGGCGCGCGAGCGGGCTCTCGATCACACTCTGGTGGCCGTGGTGGGCGACCACGGCGAGAACATCACCGACCACGGGCTGATGGAGCACCAGTTCTGCCTCTACGACAGCCTGCTCCGGGTGCCCATGATCCTCCGCCTGCCCGGGACCTTCGAGGGCGGCCGCAAGCTGGACGCCCCTGTCCAGTTGGTCGACCTGGCGCCGACGATCCTCCAGGTGGCCGGCGTCCCCAAGGAGCGCTGGCCCGTCTTCCAGGGGGTGAGCCTGGTCGACCACCCGCCGCCCGCGGATCGGCCGGAGGTGGCCGAGTACATGCGTCCCTCGGGGCAGCGCTGGCGCTTCGAGCGGGTCGCCCCGGGGTTCGATTTCAGCCGCTTCGACCGGCGGCTGCGCGCCCTGGTGATCGGCCGGTGGAAGGTGATCGTGCCGGAGGGGGGCACGCCGGAGCTCTACGACGTCGTGGCCGACCCGGGCGAGCTCCACGACGTGGCGGCCGAGCATCCGGACGTGGTGGATCGGATGGCCACCTGGCTGGAGCGCTGGTCCCAGGGGGACCGGCACGTCACCGGCGAGGGCGCCCCGCGGGTCGATCCCGAGACGAAGAAGGCCCTCGAAGCGCTGGGCTACGTGGGCTGAAAGCCCCGCGCGATGGTAGGGTAGCCGGCGCACCCCCGCGACAAGACAATCCAGCTCAGGAGGACGCCATGGCCCGCCGCATCCCGCACGCGCCGACCGTGCTCGCCGCTCTCGTCTCGTGCCTCGCCCTGTTGCCCTGCGCCTTGTCTGCGCAGTCTCTCAGTCAAGCGCCCGGCCAGCCGCCGGCGGCCGAGGCCGCGACGGCCCAGCCGTCCCCGGCGGGTACCGTTCCCCGGCCGGAGGACGTGGTCGGCTTTCCCCTGGGCACCGACGGCAAGCTGGCCTCCTGGAGCGCCCTGGTCGGCTACTACGACGCGCTGGCGGCCGCCTCCGACCGGGTCCAGGTCCGCCGGCTCGGGGAGAGCACCCTCGGCAACCCGTTCCTGCTGGTGCTGATCTCGTCGCCGGAGAACCTGGCGCGCGCCGACCGCCTGGCCGAGATCAGCCGGACGCTCGCCGATCCCCGCGGGCTCTCGGACGAGGACGTGGACGCGCTGGTGGCGGAGGGGCGCGCCGTGGTGGCGGTGAGCGCCGGGCTCCACTCGACGGAGGTGGCGGCCACCCAGATGGCGCCGGTCCTGGCCTACGACCTCGCCACCGGCGACGACCCGGAGACGGCGCGGATTCTGGACCAGACGGTCTTCCTGCTCTTCCCCTGCTTCAACCCGGACGGCACCGAGATGGTGGTCGACTGGGTGGACGAGACCCGCGGCACTCCGTACGAGGGCTCCTGGTTCCCGGACCTTTACCACCACTACGCCGGGCACGACAACAACCGGGACGCCTACATGCTGAACCTGGTCGAGTCCCGGATGTTCGCCCAGGTGGTCTACAAGGAGTGGCTGCCCCAGCTCTACCTGGACGTCCACCAGATGGGCTCCTACAGCGCCCGGATCTACGTGCCGCCCTACGACGATCCGATCAACCCGAACGTCGACCCGTTGATCTGGACCGAGCACGAGCTGGTGGGCGCGGCGATGGAGATCGCCCTCGAGCGCGCGGGGGTGCACGGCGTGGTCGCCGGCGCGCCGTACACCGGCTGGTGGTTCCCGTCCTTCCACATGGTCACCAACCACCACAACATCGCCGGCATGCTGACCGAGACGGCGAGCGCCAAGCTCGCCTGGCCGCTCTACGTCCACCGCCAGCAGCTCCGGCCCCAGGGGCGCAAGCAGAAGGTCTACGCCCCGATGCAGCTCTTCCCCCACCCCTGGCCGGGCGGTTGGTGGACCCTTGCCGACATGATGCGCCAGCAGCGGATCTCGACCCGGGCGATGCTCGACGCGGCGGCCAAGAACCGGGAGCTCCTGCTGCGCGACATGGTGTTCAAGGCCCGCCGGACGATCGAGCGCGGCAGGACCGAGCCGCCGGTCGCCTTCGTCATCCCGGCGGACCAGCACGATCCCCTGACGGTGGAGAAGCTGATCGGCAGGCTGATGGCCAACGGCATCGAGGTCTCGCGGGCGCCGGAGGACTTCATCCACGAGGAGGGCGGCCGGGCGCGGGCCTTCCACGCCGGCGACTACGTGGTCTCGACGGCCCAGCCCAACGGCGTCCTGGTGCGCTCGCTGCTGGGCCGCGCGCTCTACCCGGACGACGCCACCACCCACCGGGACGACGGCACGCCGTTGCCGCCCTACGACCTGTCCAACTTCGTCCTCGCCGAGCACATGGGCGTGGAGGCGGTGCCGCTCGCCGAGCCGGTGGGGGCGCTCCTCGAAGATCTCGCGGAGCCGCCGCGGACGGCCGGCACGATCACCGGCACCGGCGAGACGGGGTGGCTGGTCTCCCACGCGCTCAACGACTCGTTCCGGGTGACCAACGCCGTCCTCGCCGCCGGCGGGGAGGTGTACTGGCTCCGCGGCATCACCCAGGCCGACGGCCGGAGCTGGCCCGCGGGGACCCTGTGGATCCCGTCCGGGCCTCTGGCAACGGCCGCGCCGGCGGAGCCTGCCGAGCCGGCGCAGCCGATGGCGGAGGAGGCGCCGGTCGAGGTGGCCGGATCGCCGGCCGGATCGCCGGCCGACCAGAGCGCCGAGCCGGTCACCCCGCCTCCGCAGCCGACCCCGGCGGAGCGGATCGCCGCCCTGGCGCGCACCACCGGCGTGCCGTTCCACGCCGTCGCCCGGCCGCCCGAGGGCCCGGCCTGGCGCCTGGCTCCGCTCCGCTTGGGGCTGTACCGGCGCTACCTGGGGGGCAACAGTGACGAGGGGTGGTCGCGGCTCCTGTTCGACCGCTGGGGCATGCCCTACCAGCGGGTCGAGGCCGACGGCATCCGCGGCGGCGCCCTGGCCGACCTGGACGTCTTCCTGATCCCGGCCGACGACCTCGAAGCGCTCGAGGGCAAGGGCAACGTGGCCGAGCCGCCGGAGGGGGAGCCGGACGAGTACCCGGAGGTCTTCCTGCCGCCGGACAAGACCGAGGGGCTGGACGAGGACGCGATCAAGGCGCTCGAGGAGTGGGTCCGCGGCGGCGGCACCCTGGTGCTCCTCGACGAGGCGTCCGCGCTGGCCTGGGAGAAGCTCGGCGTGCCGGTCGAAGACGCCGTCGCCGACCTGCCCCAGACCGAGTACCTGTGCCCCGGCTCGACGCTCCGCGCCCACTTCGACACCGGCCACCCGCTGGCCTACGGCATGCCCGAAGAGGCGCTGATCCTCAACTGGTCGAGCCCGGTCTTCCAGATCAC
>Ga0210144_1000077_pt1 | contig 55133 bp, 44 predicted proteins | sample Muzzi_PWA_D2_FD_185532 | JGI IMG/M metagenome (GOLD analysis project Ga0210144, IMG submission 185532) | Wetland microbial communities from San Francisco Bay, California, USA, that impact long-term carbon sequestration - Muzzi_PWA_D2 (SPAdes) | ecosystem: Environmental > Aquatic > Marine >...
CGCAGGTGACAATGCTCGATACGGCCGTCGCCGGCGAGGCGCACCGAGGCGAGCACGTCGCCGCGGAAGCCCTCGACGAGGGCCATGCCCTCGCCGGCGGCCGGTGGCACGTCCCGCTGCAGGGGGCTATCCGGCAGGGCGTCCAGTAGCTGTCCGATCAGCGACAGGCTCTGTCCGACCTCGTCGATCCTGATCCACACGCGGGCATTGACGTCGCCGTCCTGCCGGCTCGGCACCTCGAATTGCAGCGCGTCATAGGGCGGATAGGGCAACGCCTTGCGGGCGTCGAACGTCCGTCCGGCGGCACGCCCGACGTAGCCGCCGGGCGCAAAGCGGTGGGCGAGCTCGATCGTGAGAATGCCGGTGCCGACGGTCCGGTCCTGCAGCGAGGCGGTGCGATCATAGAGCTCGACGAGCGGTTCGAAATCGTCGCGGAGCATGCCGATCAGGCGGCGGAGCGCCGCGGCGTCCTCCGATGCCAGATCCCTTCCGACGCCCCCCGGTACGACGCAATCCATCATCAGACGGTGACCGAAGGCCTTGCCGGCGAAGCGCAGCACCCGCTCGCGGAGCACGCCGCAATGGGCGTGCATCAGGGCAAAGGCTGCGTCGTTGCAGATCGCGCCGATGTCGCCGAAGTGGTTGGCAAGCCGTTCCAGCTCGGCCATCAGGGCGCGCAGGTAGGTTGCGCGGGGCGGCGCCTCAATACCGACGGCCGCCTCGACCGCGCGCGCAAAGGCGAAGGCACAGGCGACTGTCGAATCGCCCGAGGTGCGGCCGGCGAACTTTGCCGCGTCGGTGAGGGAGGCACCGGCCATCAGGCCTTCGATCCCCTTGTGGACGTAGCCAAGGCGCTCCTCCAGCCGGACCACCGTCTCGCCATTGGCCGTGAAGCGGAAATGACCCGGCTCGATGATGCCGGCATGCACCGGGCCGACGGGGATCTGGTGAAGACTTTCGCCTTCGCTGGCGAGGAAGGGATAGGGTGCAGGCGCGCCGCTTGTCGGCTGGCGCGTGCCGAGGGGATGCTTCACGCCCCACCGCCCGTGGTCGAGCCACGGCCGCGTGTCGTTGGCGCCGACAGGTTCGAATCCGTAGAGGTCGGCAATCGTTCGCTCCGGCCGGATGGCCGGTGCGTGGCGGGCGCCGACCGAGGGAAAGCGCCCCGCGGGGCAGTCGAGGCTGAGGACCGCGATGTTGTTCTCCGCACAGAGCACCAGGTGCACGGACCCCGGCGTCGCCCACAGGCCAAGAAGCGAGCAGCGCTCGCCGACCAGCGTGTCAATCGCCTTGCGCCAGGTGCTTTCCGTGACCCGGACGCGGGGGAACGGTCGATGGTTTTCCGCCGGGACGCCTTCCGCGATCAGGGTTTGCAGGGTGGTCATTCGATCGCCCCTCACCCGAGAAGCGCCGAGACATGCTGGAACCAGGTGGCCAGCAACGGCGGCAGATAGAGGCCGGCGGCAAGCACCAGGCCGAAGTGGACATACATCGGCACGTACGATGCCGCGACCGGCTCGGTGCTGCCGACGGGCTCGCCGAAGGCGACGTCGTTGAGGCGCAGGAACAGGGCGCCGAAAGCGACAAGCAGCCCGAGGACGAGGGCGATGGCGAGGAGCGGCGCGCGCGCGAAGGTCGAGGTCACGACCAGGAACTCGCTGACGAAGATGCCGAGCGGCGGCAGGCCGGCGATGGCGACGACACCGAGCACCAGCGCCCAGCCGAGCGCCGGGTGACTGACGGTCAATCCGCGAATCTCGGCGATCTTCTGCGTGCCTTTGACCTGGGCGATGTGACCGACGGCGAAGAAGATGCCCGACTTGGTCAGGGAGTGCATGACCATGTGGAGCAGGCCGGCGAAGTTCGCCAGCGGCCCGCCCATGCCGAAGGCGAAGACGATGATGCCCATATGCTCGATCGAAGAGTAGGCGAACAGACGTTTGATGTCCCGCCGTCGGTAGAGCATGAAGCCGGCGAAGATGAGCGAGGCGAGGCCCATGGTCACCATCAGCGGGCCGGGAGCGAGCGCCTCGGGGTTGCCGGCGAGCAGGATCTTGAAGCGCAGGACCGCGTAAAGGGCGACGTTGAGAAGGAGGCCCGACAGCACCGCCGAGATCGGCGTCGGCCCCTCGGCGTGAGCGTCCGCCAGCCAGGCGTGGAGGGGCGCGAGGCCGACCTTGGTGCCGTAGCCGAGCAGGAGAAAGACGAAGGCAACGTTGAGGAGCGCCGCGTCGAAGTCCGCGGAGTGGGTGACGAGGACCGTCCACACCATGGCATCGGACCCCTCGCCAACGACGGGGCCCGAGGCGAGGTAGATGAGGATCGTTCCGAACAGGGCGAGCGCAATGCCAACGCTGCCGAGGATGAAATACTTCCAGGCTGCCTCAAGCGCCTCGTGAGTGCGGTAGATGCCGACCATCAGCACGGTGGTCAGCGTCGCCAGCTCGATCGCCACCCACATCACGCCGATATTGTTGGAAAGCAGCGCCAGGTTCATGGCGAACATCAGGAGTTGATACATGGCGTGGTAGAAACGGAGATAGGTCGGTGTCAGCCGGCCGATCTCGATCTCGTGGGCGATGTAGCTGGCGCTGAAGATGCTGGTGGTGAAGGCGACGAAGGTGTTGAGCGCGATGAAGACGATGTTGAGGTCGTCGACGAGCAGATAGCTGCCCGGCGCCGGACGCTCGACGAGGAAGAGGGACGCGGCGGCGACCAGGGTCGCAAAGGACGCTGCGACGTTGAGCGTGGCGGTCGCCCGATAGCCCGGCAGCACGGCGAGCAGTCCCGCCGAGGCCAGCGGAATGAGAAGGATCAGGATCTCGGGGTCGTACGGCACGCCGCTCATTGCCGCTCCCCGCGGAACCGGTCGAGCACGTGCACATCCACGGTGTCAAAACGCTCGCGGATGCGGAACAGGAAAATGCCAATGACGATGAAGGCGATGAGGATCGAGAACGCGACGCTGATCTCCACCACCAGCGGCATCCCCTTGGCGCCGGTCGCCGCGAGGATCAGACCGTTCTCCAGCGACATGAAGCCGACCACCTGGCTGACCGCGTTCCGCCGCGTCACCATCATCAGGAGACCGAGAAGCACCACCGACAGGGCGAAGGCGAGGTCCTCGCGGGCCAGCGGCTCGGCGCCGGCCGTAACCTTGAGCATCACCACCATCGACAGGCCGACCAGCGCCATGCCGGCGAGCATGGTCGGGCCGACCCCGCCGACTGTCTCGATCTCGCGATGGATACCGAGCCGCCTGACGATGCGGCGAAGCACCGTCGGGATGGCGATCGCCTTGAAGATCAGGGCGATCGCGGCGGTGACGAAGAGGTGGGGCGCATCCTGGACGTGGGCCTGCCACGCCACCGACAGCGCCAGGACGAAGGCGTGCAGCGCATAGACGTTGAGGAGCGCATACATGCGGTCCTGATAGAGAAGCAGGAAGCTCACCAGAACGAGCCCGCCGGCCAGCAGATGCGCGACGTCGAAGGCGAAGCCGTTCATCACAGGCTCCGCGTCATGAAGAGGAGCAGCGTCGCCAGCAGGCCGAGCATCAGGCTGGCGCCGAGAAAGTCCGGCACGCGGAAGACACGCATCTTGGCGATCGAGACCTCGAACAGAGCGAGCAGCGCGCCGCCAACCGCCAGCTTGATGACGTAGGTCACGAAGCCGATCGCCAGCGACGCGATGCCGGCGCCGGCCGGCGCCAGCTGCCAGGGCAGGAAGACGCAGGCGATCAACGAGATGTAGAGGAGCAGCTTCAGCGACGCTGCCAACTCGATGAGCGCCAGGTGGCGACCCGAATATTCGAGCACCATCGCCTCGTGGACCATGGTCAATTCGAGATGGGTCGCCGGATTGTCGACCGGGATCCGCGCGTTCTCGGCGATCGCCACCATGATCAGCGCCACCAGCGCCAGCCCCAGCGAGACCCGGAGGCCGACCCCCGACGAGGCGAGCGTGTCGGCGACGATCGACAGCTGGGTCGAGCCGGCGACCAGCGCCAGTGTGAAGACGATCATCATCATCGCCGGTTCGGCGAGCGAGGCGATCATCGCCTCCCGGCTGGAGCCGATCCCGCCGAAGCTCGTGCCGACGTCCATGCCGGCGAGCGCGAGGAGGAAGCGGGCGCCGGCAAGCAGCGCGATGATAGCGATCAGGTCGGCCGTCCACGAGAACAGGAGCCCGGTGGCAAAGGTCGGCACCAGCGCCGCCGCGACCCAGGTGATCGCGAAGATGAGGTAGGGGGCGACGCGAAAGAGCCAGGAGGCGCTGTCGGCGAGAACCACCTCCTTGCGCAACAGCCTCATCAGGTCGCGATAGGGCTGGATCGGCGACGGGCCGCGGCGCCGCAAGAGGAACGCCTTGACCTTGCGGACGAAGCCGGTGAGGAGCGGCGCCAGGGCCAGCACCACGATCATCTGGATGCCCTGGATGGCGATGTCGCGGATCATTGCCACAGCGCCAGCACCACCAGGAGCGCCACCAGCGCGACGAATACGATGGCGAGATAACGGCGGATGGTCAGGAACTGGTAGCGGTTCAGCCGGTCGCTGACGGTAGCGACCCCGCCGGCCAGGGGCTGATAAAGCGAGTCCCAGACGAGGTCGCGAAGCGTGACCGAGAAATGCGCCGGCCGCAGATCGCCGGGAGCCGGCATGTCCACCCTCTCGCGCGCCTGAAAGACCGTCGTGCCGAAGACCCGCCGGATCGGCTGGGCAAAGCTGCCGGCGGTGTATTGGGTCGCCGGGCTCGCATCGGGAAAACCGCAATCCCACGCCGGCGCGCGCCGTAAGGCCCGCGAGGCGAAGCGATGGATAACCACAGCAGTGAGCCACGCAGAAGCCGCGATGAAGAGAAAGACGAGCAGACCGTTGTAGGAACTGCGGCTCTCGCTGACCGGCGCGATCGACAGCCACGGCAGGGTGGTCTGCACGGGCATCCGGCCGTCGACCAGAGAGCCGACGGTTGGCGCGAGACCGTCAATCACAAAACCCGGCAGGATTCCGGCAAGCAGGCAAAGCACCGCGAAGCCAAGCATGGCGGCCAGCGAGTAGCGATCGACTTCGTGCGCCGCCGCCGCCTGTGGCGTCCGCGGACGGCCGAGAAAACTGACGCCGTAGGCCTTGACGAAACAGGCCGCGGCGAGCGCCGCCGAGAGCGCCAGCATGGCGCCGACGGCGGGCACCAGGATCCTCAGATCCCACTGCGGCAGATCGGGGCTGAGCAGGATCGCCTGGAACGTCAGCCACTCGGAGACGAAGCCATTGAGAGGCGGCAGCGCCGAGATCGCGATGCAGCCGACGAGGAAGAACAGCGCCGTCTGGGGCATGCGGTGAATGAGGCCACCGAGATGCTCCATGTCGCGCTCGCCGGTCGCCGTCAGGATGGCGCCCGATCCGAAGAAGAGAAGGCTCTTGAAGAGCGAGTGGTTGAAGACGTGGAAGAGCGCGGCAGTCAGCGCCAGCGCCGCCGCGGCGTCCATGCCGTTGGCGCGAAACGCCAGAGCAAGACCGAGACCGATGTAGATGATGCCGATGTTCTCGACGGTGTGATAGGCGAGCAGCCGCTTCAGATCGTGCTGCATCAGGGCATAGAGGACGCCCATCACCGCCGTGATGCCGCCGAGGGCAAGGACGAGGGTGGCCCACCACCATTCGATCGGCCCGAGGAGGTCGAAGACGATCCTGACGAAGGCGTAGACGGCGACCTTCGTCATAACGCCGCTCATCAGCGCGGAGACGTGGCTCGGGGCGGCCGGATGGGCAAGCGGCAGCCAGACGTGGAGCGGCACGAGGCCCGCTTTCGAGCCGGCGCCGAGCAGCACGAGGCCGAGGACCAGCGCCGCCGGGATCGGCGCCAGCGCCCCGGCGCGAATGGCCGAGAACGTGTAACCGCCCTGTGCCCCGGCAAGCAGGCCGAATGCCAGCAGCAGGCAGAACGTCCCGAACGCCGCCATCAGCAGATAGATGTAGCCGGAGCGGGCGTTGTCGCGCTCCCGATGGTGCGCCATCACCAGCGCCCACGAGGCGAGCGACATGAACTCCCAGGACACCAGAAACGTGAAGGCATCATCGGCAAGCACGACAAGGTTCATCCCGGCGAGGAAGGCCGGAAAGAACGGCAGCACGCGCTGCGGCGATTCCTCATGGCGGCCATAGCCGATCCCGTAGAGGCTGGCGCCGACCCCGCCGAGATTGACCACGGCGAGAAAGAAGGCCGACAGCGCGTCGAGGCGGAAATGGGCGCCGATCCACGGCAGGCCGAGCGGCAGTTCCTGCGTTACCGGGCCGGCCCCGAAGGCAAGCTGGACAACCGCACAGACAAGCAGGACAGCCGAAATGGCCGTCGCCGCACCGTAGACCGCGCTTGACGCGCGGGGCGAGCGACCTGTTCCGATCGCGATCAGGCCGAGGACAAGCAACCCGAGGATGGAAAGGAGGGGGACACTCATCCCTTGAGGCGAACTCCACGCCCGCCTTTGTCACTGACCGCGCCTTCGCCGATCAGTTCGATGCCGACTGCATCAAGCGCGGCGATCAGCTTCATCAGGGAATCGACGTTGCCGCGAATGACGCCGTCGCTGGCTTCCATGCGCTGGATGGTCGGCACCGAAAGCCCCGCCAGCTCGGCGATCTGGCGCTGATCGAGGCCGGTGAGCGCCCGGGCAGCGCGGAGCTGGGCCGCAGTAATCATGTCTCAGACATCATTTATTGGTATCTGGCAACTATAAATGATGCCTAGCACGCGAGAAGTGCCGTGCACAATGGCCTTGTTCCCCGCAGCGTGCGACTTGTCCGGCGCGATCGGCTCGTTTTCCGGCCGCGCAATCACATCGCGGAGAAGCAACGTTCCCGTCTCAATAAACGCGGTGCGCGTCTGCGCCGGCGATCGCGACCCCTGTGATCTCAGCGCGCGACACGAGGCGGGCAATGAACTGCGCTGTCGCGGTCCGACGGGAGCGCTCGGTGAGGTATTCCGCGATCTGTCCGGCGACGGCTTCAAGCGGCAGCTCCTTTCCCGCGATCCGCCGGTGGAGCCGGATGAGATGGAAGCCATAGCGGGTTTCGATCGGATGGCCCGTGGTCTCGCCCTCGGCCAGGGCATCGAGGGCCGCCGCGAACTCCGCCGTCACGTCGGCCTTGGTGATCTGGCCGAGATGCCCGCCTTCGACGCGCGACGGACAATCCGAGAACACCTTCGCGGCGCTCGCCAAATTCTCCGGCAGCGACGCCAGATCGGCGGCAATCGCCTCAGCCTTCGCGCGGGCTGCGGCGAAGCCGGTCGCATCGTCCCGGCGGGCCGCAACGAGGATGTGGCTTGCCTCGAACAGGTCCGGCGAGCGGAACCGCTTCCGGTTGGCGGCATAGTAGCGGGCGACCTCCTCCTCGGTCGCGATCGGGGTCGCAACTTCGCGTTCGATCAGTTGCCGGACCAGCGCTTCCTCGTCGGTCTCACGACGCCCCTTGTCGTCGACCTGCGGGTCCGCAACGATCCCCGCGCGCCAGGCTTCCTGAAGCAGAAGCTCACGCACAACCAGAGCCTCGGTCGCCTGACGCATCGAGTCACCGGGCGACGCCCCCGGATGATACTGCGCCTCGCGGGCGATGGCCGAGCGCTCGATCGTCGCTCCGTTGACCGTCACCGGCGGGCGCGGCGACGCTTCGGCCGGATGAAGCAAGGTGCTCACCGTCCGAGGCTCCCCGGCTTCGGCCATTCAGCCCGATCCAGCGAAACCGGGACGGGCATCTCCTTCCCGGCGGTACGACCGCGCGCACGGACGATCTGATAGCCGTGCCGCCCGAGGTACCACACCGGCGCGCTCCAGATGTGGACGAGGCGGGTGAAGGGGAAGACCAGGAAGATGGTCAGGCCAACGAAGATGTGCAGCTTGAAGATCGGGTTCGCATCGGCGATGAGGCCGGCGACGCCGGGGCGAAGCGTCAGGATGCCTTGGGCCCAGTTCATGAACTTCACCATCTCGCCGCCATCGAGATGACCGAGCGAGACCGGGATGGTCGCCAGCCCGAGCAGAAGCTGGGCGAACAACAGGAGCAGAATGGCGATGTCGCCGAAGCTCGACGTCCGGCGAATGCGGGGATCGAAAAGCCGGCGATGGGTGAGGAGGGCAATGCCGATGAGGCAGGCGAGCCCGGCGACGCCACCGACGACGATCGCCAGCATCTGCTTGAAGCCATGCGAGATGCCGAACCAGTCGAAGACCCAGATCGGCGTCAGCAGGCCGACCAAATGGCCAAGGAAGACGACCAGGATGCCGACGTGAAAAAGGTTCGATCCCCACATCAGCTGGCGCCGGCGGAGCAACTGACTGGAACCGCTCCGCCACGTGTACTGCTCGCGATCGAAGCGGATCAGGCTGCCGACCAGAAACACCGTCAGGCAGAAATAGGGGTACCAGCCGAAGATCGCATTGGTGAGGAAGTCACGCATGGCTCTCCTCCTCGGTGCCGGCATCCGGAGCCGGGCGTTTGGCGGCGCGAAGCCGGGCGATGAGATCGTCCTTGCAGCCGGGCGCCGCTTCGGGACCGAAGGTCACCGGCGCGTCCTCCCATTCCGCGTCGAGGGCGGCCAAGTCGGTGGGATCGACGTCGTCGTCTTCGCTCGGCCGTTCAGCTTCCCGATTAGCGGAGTCGACGGCAGCGATTGCGATCAGCGCGCGGAACACCGCGGCGTACGACGAATGGCGCTTCTCCAGCCGCTCGGCCAGAGTGGCGAGGATATGAGCCGCCTCGCCAAGCAGATCGCGGGCTTCGGCGAGCGGGCGCGCCGAAAGGAATTCGAGGAAGAGCGGCAGGAAGTCGGGGAGCTCCGTCGCGGTAATCGCCAGGCCGTTCCGGTTGTAAAGGTCCTGCAGGTCGATCATCGCCTGGCCGCGATCGCGGCTCTCGCCGTGGACATGCTCGAACAGCTGCAGCGACAGCGAGCGCGTGCGATCAAACAGAAGCACGTAGCGCTCCTGCAGGTCATAGATGTCGCCCGTAGCGATCTCGTCGATCAGCCGATTGAGCGCATGGCGATCGCCACCCGTGACCAGTCCCTCCTCGGCGACGACGGCCCGCAGCTCCGGCCATGCCGTCTGCAGCTCTTCGGTCGGATAGGCGAGGAGAGCGGAAAGAACCTTGAAGGTCTTGGCCATCATTCGACCTCCATCGGGGTGCGGGCGCGTTTCTTCGAGCCGAACAGGCCGGTTTCGCTGGTGCCGTCCGAACAGCCGTTGCCGAAGGAGAAGCCACAGGAGCCACGCAGGTCGTAGGCGTCCTCGCCGAGCTCGCGGTGCGCGGTCGGGATGACGAAGCGGTCCTCGTAGTTGGCGATGGCCATCGTCCGGTACATGTCCTCGATCTGCGCCGGGGTGAGCCCGACCCGCGTCGCCACCGCCTCGTCGATGACGCCGTCGACCGTCTGGGCGCGCATGTAGGCGCGCATGGCCAGCATCCGCTCGAGACAGTTGGCGATCGGCTCCTCGTTGCCGGCCGTCAGCAGGTTGGCGAGATACTTCAACGGGATGCGGAGCGAACGGACGTCCGGCATCTCGCCGTCATGGCCGATCCGGCCGGCCTCCGCCGCCGACTGGATCGGCGACAGCGGCGGCACGTACCAGACCATCGGCAGCGTGCGATATTCGGGGTGGAGCGGGAAGGCGACCTTCCACTCGAAGGCCATCTTCCAGATCGGGGAGCGAACCGCGGCCTCGAGCCAGTTTTCCGGGATGCCCTGTGCCCGCGCTTCACCGATCACCGCCGGATCGTTGGGGTCGAGGAAGACATCGAGCTGCGCGTCATAGAGCGCCTGATCGTCGGCGACGCTTGCCGCCTGTTCGATCCGGTCGGCGTCGTAGAGCACCACGCCGAGATAGCGAATGCGGCCGACGCAGGTCTCCGAGCAGACCGTCGGCTGTCCGGCTTCGATGCGCGGGAAGCAGAAGATGCACTTCTCCGATTTGCCGCTCGACCAGTTGTAATAGATCTTCTTGTAGGGACAGCCGGAGACACACATCCGCCAGCCGCGGCACTTGTCCTGGTCGATGAGGACGATGCCGTCTTCCTCACGCTTGTAGATCGCGCCCGAGGGACAGGCGGCGACGCAGGTCGGGTTGAGGCAGTGCTCGCAGAGCCGCGGCAGGTACATCATGAAGGTGTTTTCGAACTGGCCGTAGATCTCCTTCTGGACACCCTCGAAATTGACGTCCCGCGAGCGGCCGGCGAACTCGCCGCCGAGAATCTCCTCCCAGTTCGGTCCCCAGGCGATCTTCTCCATGCGCTCGCCGGTTATCTGCGAGCGCGGCCGCGCCGTCGGGAAGGCGTTCATCTCCGGCGCCGTCTGCAGGTGCTCGTAGTCGAAGGTGAACGGCTCGTAGTAGTCGTCGATCTCGGGCAGGTCCGGATTGGCGAAAATCTTGGCCAGCACCCGCCACTTGCCGCCGATCCGCGGCGCGAGCTTGCCGTTCGTCCGCCGTACCCACCCGCCGTTCCAGCGGTCCTGGTTCTCCCACTCCTTGGGATAGCCGATGCCCGGCTTGGTCTCGACGTTGTTGAACCAGGCGTATTCCATGCCCTCGCGGTTGGTCCAGACGTTCTTGCAGGTGACCGAGCAGGTGTGACAGCCGATGCACTTGTCGAGGTTCAGCACCATCGCAATCTGCGCGCGGATCTTCATGGGTCACGCCTCCACCGGTGCCGGCTGATCGGCGGCCGGCTCGTCGAGCCAGTCGACCTTCGCCATCTTGCGAACGACGACGAACTCGTCGCGGTTGGAGCCGACGGTGCCGTAGTAGTTGAAGCCGTAGGACTGCTGGGCGTAACCGCCGATCATGTGAGTCGGCTTGAGGACCGCCCGCGTCACCGAGTTGTGGATGCCGCCGCGCTGGCCGGTCTGTTCGGAGCCCGGCACGTTCACGATCTTCTCCTGCGCGTGGTACATCATGCACATCCCTTCCTTGACGCGCTGGGAGACGACGGCGCGGGCGACCAGCGCGCCGTTGGCGTTGAATGCCTCGATCCAGTCGTTATCGACGATGCCAGCCTTCCTGGCGTCGACCTCGCTGATCCATACGATCGGGCCGCCGCGCGACAGCGTCAGCATCAAGAGGTTGTCGGTGTAGGTGGAGTGGATGCCCCACTTCTGGTGCGGCGTGATGAAGTTCAGCACCACCGGCGTGTTGCCGTTCGGTTTACGATCGAGCACCGGCTTCACCGTTTTGGTGTCGATCGGCGGCCGGTAGACGCAGAAGCCCTCGCCGAAGGCGCGCATCCACAGATGATCCTGGTAGAGCTGCTGTCGCCCGGTGAGCGTCCGCCACGGGATGAGCTCGTGGACGTTGGTGTAGCCCGCGTTGTAGCAGACCTTCTCCGACTCAAGCCCCGACCAGATCGGCGACGAGATGATCTTGCGCGGCTGGGCGACGACGTCGCGGAAGCGGATCTTCTCATCCTCCTTGTGGAGGGCGAGATGGGCGTGCTCGCGCCCGGTGGTCTTCGACAGCGCTTCCCACGCCTTGACCGCCACCTCGCCGTTGGTTTCGGGCGCCAGCGTGAGGATCACCTCGGAGGCGTCGATGTCGCTGTCGATGCGGGCCATCCCCCTGGTCGGCCCGTCCTCGGTGACGACGCCGTTGAGGCGCTTGAGCAACGCCACCTCATCCTCGGTGTTCCACGCTATGCCCTTGCCGCCGTTGCCGACCTTCGTCATCAGCGGTCCGAGCGCGGTGAAGCGCTTGTAGAGGTTGGGATAGTCGCGCTCGACCACGGCGACCTGCGGCATGGTCTTGCCAGGCACCGGATCGATCTCGCCGCGCTTCCAATCCTTGACATCGAGGGCCTGGGCGATCTCGGCCGGCGTGTCGTGGAGGATGGGGGCGAGCACCACGTCTTTCTCGACGCCGAGCACCTCCGGGGCGACCTCGGAGAACTTGCGGGCGATGCCCTTGTAGATCTCCCAGTCGCTGCGGCACTCCCACACCGGATCCACGGCGCTGGTCAGCGGGTGGATGAACGGGTGCATGTCGGAGGTGTTGAGGTCGTTCTTCTCGTACCAGGTGGCGGTCGGCAAAACGATGTCGGAGTAGACGCAGGTGGTCGACATGCGGAAGTCGAGGGTGACGAGGAGGTCCAGCTTCCCTTCCGGCGCCTCGTCGTGCCAGGCGACTTCCATCGGCTTCTGCTTGCCGTCCTCGCCGAGATCCTTGCCCATCACGCCGTGACTGGTGCCGAGCAGGTGCTTGAGAAAATACTCGTGGCCCTTGCCCGACGAGCCGAGCAGGTTCGACCGCCAGACGAACAGGTTGCGCGGCCAGTTCACCGGATTGTCGGGGTCCTCGCAGGAGAGCTTCAGTTCGCCCGACTTCAGCGCGCCGGCGACGTAGTCCTTCGGCTCCTTGCCGGCGGCGGCGGCATTAGCCGCGAGGGTGAGCGGATTGGTCTCGAGCTGTGGCGCCGAGGGGAGCCAGCCCATGCGCTCGGCGCGGACGTTGTAGTCGATCAGCGCGCCGTCCCACGGTCCGGCCGGCGCCGTCGGCGACAGGATGTCCTTCACGTCGAGCGTCTCGTAGCGCCACTGGTCGGTGTGCGCGTAGAAGAACGAGGTCGAGTTCTGCTGCCGCGGCGGCCGCCCCCAGTCGAGGCCGAAGGCAAGCGGCAGCCAGCCGGTTTGCGGACGGAGCTTTTCCTGGCCGACATAGTGCGACCAGCCGCCGCCCGACTGGCCAACGCAACCGCACATCACCAGCATGTTGATGACGCCGCGGTAGTTCATGTCCATGTGGTACCAGTGGTTCATCGCCGCGCCGATGATGATCATCGACCGCCCGTTGGTCTTCTCGGCGTTGAGGGCGAACTCGCGAGCGACGGCGATGATCTTGTCGCGGGAGACGCCAGTGATCGCCTCGGCCCAGGCCGGCGTGTAGGGCGTCGGGTCATCGTAGTCCTTCGCCACATTGGCGCCGCCGAAACCGCGGTCGACGCCGTAGTTGGCGAGGAAGAGGTCATAGACCGTGGCAACCAGCGCCTCGCCGTCGGCAAGCGACAGCCGCTTCACCGGCACGGTCCGCTCGAGGATGCTGTCGTGGTCGGTGGCGGTGAAATGCTCGTGCACGACGTTGCCGAAATAGGGGAAGGCGACCGCGGCGGTTTCCTCGGCAATGCCGGCGAGCGACAGACGGAACTTCGTCTGCGAACCGTCCGAGGCCTTCTCCTCAAGATTCCATTTGCCGGACTCGCCCCAGCGAAAGCCGACCGAGCCGTGCGGCACGACGACCTTGTCCGACCCTTCGTCGATCGCGACCGTCTTCCATTCGGGATTGTTGGTCTCGCCCAGCGCGCTGGTAAAATCGCTCGCCCGCACAAGCCGCTCGGGCACCAGCCGGCCGTCCTGCTTCACCAGACGAACCAGCATCGGCATGTCGGTATACTGGCGGACATAGTCGGTGAAATAGTCGACGCTGCGGTCGACATGGAACTCCTTGAGGATGACGTGGCCCATCGCCATGGCGAGTGCCGCGTCTGTGCCCTGCTTCACCGACAGCCACAGGTCGGCGAATTTCGAGGCCTCCGAATAGTCGGGCGAGATGACGACGCTCTTGGCGCCGCGATAGCGCGCTTCGGTGTAGAAATGGGCATCGGGCGTGCGGGTCTGCGGCACGTTGGAGCCCCACAGGATGAGGAAGCCGGAGTTGTACCAGTCGGCCGATTCCGGCACGTCGGTCTGCTCGCCCCAGGTCATCGGCGATGCCGGCGGCAGGTCGCAGTACCAGTCGTAGAAGGACATGCACACGCCGCCGAGGAGCGACAGATAGCGGGCGCCGGCGGCGTAGCTCACCATCGACATCGCCGGAATCGGCGAGAAGCCGACGACCCGGTCGGGCCCATAGGTCTTCGCCGTGTAGGCGTTGGCCGCGGCGACGATCTCGTTGACCTCGTCCCAGGTGGCGCGGACGAATCCGCCGAAGCCGCGCTTCTTCACATAGGCGGCGCGCTTCTCCGGGCTCTCGACGATCGAGGCCCAGGCGGCGACCGGCTGCCTCGCCGCCCGCGCCTCGCGCCACAACTTCAAAAGCCGAGAGCGCACCAGCGGGTATTTCACCCGGTTGCCCGAATAGAGGTACCAGGAGTAGCTGGCGCCGCGCGAGCAGCCGCGCGGCTCGTGGTTCGGCAGTTCCGGCCGGGTGCGCGGGTAGTCGGTCTGCTGGGTCTCCCAGGTGACGATGCCGCCCTTGACGTAGATCTTCCACGAGCAGGAGCCGGTGCAGTTGGCGCCGTGGGTGGAGCGCACGATCTTGTCGTGCTGCCAGCGCTTGCGATAGCCGTCCTCCCAGCGACGGTCCTCGTTGGTGACGATGCCGTGACCGTCGGCGAACTCGCCGGTGACCCGGTTGAAGAAGGTGAGGCGATCGAGAAAATGGCTCATCGTCTATTCCTTTGACGTTTCAGGTGGCCGGGCGAACCCCGGCCGCCTGCGATCGGCGGCGTGTTCGACGGTCCTACGGGTTCTTCACATAGGCTCCGGGGCGCAGGTAGAACCACCAGTTGATCATGATGCAGAGCGCGTAGAACGCCGCGAATCCGTAGAGCGCGATCTCCGGGGTCGTGGCCTTGATCTGCTCGCCGAACACCTGCGGGATGATGAAGGCGCCGTAGGCGGCAACCGCCGAGGTCCAACCCAGCACCGGCCCGGCCTGCTCCCTATCGAACACCACCGCAATCGTGCGGAAGGTCGAACCGTTGCCGATCCCTGTTGCGGCGAACAGGATCAAGAAGAGAACCAGGAAAGGCAGGAAATAGTCTTCTGGCGTCGCCGAGGCGTAGGCCTGCTTCATGAAGTAGGCGACTCCGAGCGCGCTGGCGACCATGACCACCGAGATGATCTGCGTGACCTTGGCGCCGCCCATCCTGTCGGAGATCATGCCGCCGATCGGCCGGATGAGGGCGCCGATGAAGGGGCCGGTCCAGGCGTACATCAGCGCGCTCGGGCCGCCCGGATTGGCCGTGTCATGGGTCATCACACCGTCGACCAGGAGATGCTGGAAGCCGAAGATGACCTTGATCGACAGGCCGAAAGCCGCGGCGTAGCCTATGAACGAGCCGAAGGTCATGGTGTAGATGACCGTCATCGCCCAGGTGTGCTTGTTGTTGAAGATGCGGTACTGGCGCGTCAGGCTCGAATGGATCTTGCCGGGAATGAGATAGAGCGCCCCCACCGTACCGGCGATGACGAGCGGCAGAACAATCCACTTCGACACGTTGAAGCCCGACCCACCGCCCGATTCCGGCAGCATCAGCCACAGGCCGAAACCTGCGACGACCATCCCGATCGCCAGCATGCCCGCGATCTTTGCGAATGCTCCGATGGGCGAACCGACATTCGGGGAGACATGCTCATCGACGATGTTGTTCATGCCGAACCAGGCCGCAATGACCAGCGGGATCAGCACCGCGACCCAGATGAAGCCGGCGTTCTGGATATAGGTCTCAGTGCCGGCCGGAATCTTGCCAAACAACGTACCCGAAGTCTGCTGGAGAATCATCGAGGTGCCGCCGAAAATGCCTGCCGTCATGACCAGCGGGATGACGATCTGCATCGTGGTGACGCCGAAATTGCCGAGGCCGGCGTTCATCCCAAGCGAGTAGCCCTGGATCTTCTTGGGAAAGAAGAAGCTGATGTTCGACATCGACGAGGCGAAGTTGCCGCCGCCGAAACCGGAAAGGAGTGCCGCCGCCTGGAACTGCCACAGCGGCGTGTCGGGTTGAGTCAGCAGATAGCCGGTGAGCGCCGCGGGAATGATGAGCAGCGCCGTCGTGAAGAAGATCGTGTTGCGTCCGCCCGCCAGCCTGATGAAGAAGGTCGAGGGAATGCGCAGCGTCGCGCCAGTCAACCCGGCGATAGCCGCCAGTGTGAACAGTTCCAGCTGGGTAAAACTGAAACCCAGATTGATCATCTGGACGGTGATGATCCCCCAGTAGCCCCAGACGGCGAAGCCGCACAGCAGGCTGGGAATGGAAATCCACAGATTGCGATTCGCGATCGCCTTTCCTGTTTGGGCCCAGAAAGCTTCGTCTTCCGGGCTCCAGTTCGAAATGTCTCTAGCCACGGTAGTCTCCTTGAGCGGCGTGGGCGTCTTGTCCGTTTCCGGGCCGCCTGATGCCAGCCCGGATACTGCGTTGTGCCTCTATTGAGGTTGCGGCTGACCGGCCCTCCTTTCGCGCCCCTAGGAAATTGTTGGCTTCGACGTTCCACGTTCTGGTTTCGGGCATGTCACTGTCCTCTCAAGGTCCTCTCAAGCCTTTGCGCCGCTGTTTCCGTTCATTGCCGGCGGCGCCCTGTTCGTCTAATCGCACCGCACTTCGGCTCCCTGGCGCCGATACCACCACCATGTCGCCAGCAAGCACGTCGCGTAAAACACCACGAAGACGCTCAGAGCGGTCCACGCGGTGCCGGTCGCATTGAGGGAAATCGCAATCATCGCCGGGATGAAGAACAGGCCGAGCGCGGCGATCGCCGCGGTGAAGCCGAGCGCCACGGACGCCTCGATCTCGCCTTCGCTGATCGCGCGATCCTGAGCCGCTTTGTCCTTCCCGGCCGCTGCCCGGATATGCAGCTTCAGGAAGACATTGGGGACGACGTGGAATACCGACCCGTTGCCAACACCGGTGGCGATGAACAGCACGATGAAGCTCGCGAAGAACCATGGCAAGGCGGTGCTGCTCGGCCCCGACGGAAGGAATGCCAGGACGGCGATCGCCGCAACCAGCATGACCGCGAAGTTCCAGAAGGTGACCTTGCCGCCGCCGAGGCGGTCGGACAGCCATCCGCCGAGCGGCCGCACCAGCGCTCCCAGCAGCGGGCCGACGAAAGCCCATCGAGCAGCCCCCGAGGTCGGGAACAGCGTCGAAAGAAGCTGCGGGAATGCGGCGGCAAACCCGATGAACGAGCCGAACGTCCCGGCGTAGAGCCAGGCTAGGATCCAGGCGTGTTTGCGCCGGAAGATGCCGGCCTGCTCACGGAAGCTCGCTTGCGCGCCCCGAATATTGTTCTGGCCCCAGGCAGCGGCGATAGTGGCGGCCACGATAAGCGGAATCCAGACGAAGGCAGCGTTCTGCATCCACACCATGCTGACGGCGTCTCGGTCGGTGTAGGACTGCGGCGTGCCGCCCATGATCGCGAGCGCGCCGCCGTAGATGGCCAGCGGCACGACGGCCTGCATCACGCCGACGCCGAGATTGCCGGCACCGGCGTTCCAGCCCAGCGCCGTGCCCTGCATCCTCCTTGGAAAGAAGAAGCTGATATTGGCCATGCTGGAGGCGAAATTGCCGCCGCCCAATCCGCACAGGAGCGCGATGGCGACGAACACCGCATAGTTGGTCGTCGGGTCTTGGACCGCCAACGCCATCCACAGGGTCGGCAGCAGCAGCGAGGCGGTGCTGAACACCGTCCAGTTGCGACCGCCGAAGATCGGAACGACGAAGGAGTAGGCCAGCCGCAGCGCTGCGCCCGAAATCCCCGGCGCCGCCGCCAGCCAGAAGAGCTGATCGGTGGAGAAGTCGAAACCGATCCTCGGCAGTTCGACGACCACCACGCTCCACACCATCCATACGGCAAAGGACAGGAACAGCGGTGGCATGGAGAGGATCAGGTTGCGCAAGGCAATGCGTCGGCCGTGATCTCGCCAGAAGGTTTCGTCATCCGGACGCCAGTCCGTGATCCAGCCGCGAACGGCGCGGACACCCACAAGGTGTTCCTTGACCATCTGATCGCGCAGCGCGGAGTCGCGCTCCAGGACGGCGGCGCGTTCGCCGCGCTCGGCGAGCCATGTCCAGATCATTACGCCGGCCAAGACGGCATACATCAGCATGAACGTGCTGCTGCGCACGCCCGTGGCATCGGTGGCGATGCCGAATACGATGGGAAGGGAGAAGCCGCCGAGCCCGCCGATGACGCCGACCAGCCCGCCGACGGAACCCATGTTGGCCGGATAGTAGTCGGCAAGCTCGCGATAGACGCTTGCCTTGCCGATCCCCATGGCAATCCCGACGATGAAGGCGAGCACCGTGAACAAGCCGACCCCGACGGCAATATGAAGAGTGACGCTTCCTTCGATGCGGTGGATTTCCAGGGTGGTGGGCGGATAGGAGAGGACGAACAGGCAAACGATGCAGACCCAGAACACCCACCAGGTCGTCGTGCTGCCGCCGAACCGATCCGAGATCCATCCACCCAGGGCGCGAACAACGCCGGACGGCAGGGTGAAGACCATGGTGATGAAGGCGGCCGATTGGAGACTCAGGCCGTATTCCGAGATGTAGTATTTCGGCAGCCAAAGCGAGAGCGCGACGAAGCCGCCGAAGACGAAGTAGTAGGCGAGACCGAATCGCCACACGCGCAGTTCGGTGAGCGGCGCGAGCTGGTCGCCAAGGGTGAGCATGCGCCCGCTCTGCCGGCGCTCTTCCAGCTTTGGATCGGGATAGGTGAAGAACCAGAAGATGACCGCCATCACCAACATGGCGACCGAGTAGATCTGTGGTACCGCCCGCCAACCGAGTGCGACGATTATCAATGGCGCCACAAGGTTGGTCACCGCGGCGCCGGCATTTCCAGCGCCGAAGATGCCCATGGCGGTGCCCTGCCTCTCCTTCGAGAACCACGCGGACGTATAGGCGATGCCGATGGCAAACGATCCGCCGGCCACACCGACGAACAGCCCGATGACGAGGTATTGCCAATACTGGGTGGCGAACGCCAATCCGTAGGTTGGGATCGCCACCAGGATCATCTGAATGAGATAGACGACACGGCCACCGAAACGGTCCGTCAAAATCCCCAAAGGCAGGCGAACCAGAGAGCCGGTCAGGATAGGCGTGGCGACCAGCAAGCCGAACTCGGTCTCGTTGAGCGACAACTCGCTTTTGATCCTGATGCCGATGACCGAAAACATCGTCCAGACAGCAAAGTTGACCGTAAAGGCCAACGTATTCATGGCCAGGACGGAATATTGCTTGCGGGTATCGAACTTGACTGGGCCGCCCCCGCTTTGGCCGCCGTCTTGGCGAGCGGGCGAATCAACGGGCATGGCGAGCATCTCTGTTGTTGCCGGGCGCCGTAGAGAGGGCGACGGTGTTGCAGGCGCCGAGAAAGATGCGGCCGAGCGAGCCGGCAAGGATCGGCAGGCCGACGAGAAGGCCGAATTCGGTCTCGGCCAGGCCGAGGCTGGCTTTGATTCGCACGCCGATGATGGCGAAGATTGTCCACACCGCTAAGCAGACGGTGAAAGCGACCGTTGAAAGCGCGAGCGCTCTTTCTCGCCCGCCGACGGTTTCAGCCATTTGGTCCCCAATGCTCGTCAGGAATCCCCGTTGGACTGAAAATAGACATGGCCGAGTGCGCTCCGGATTGATGCAAGTCAATAGAGCGATGCCGATAGACAAAAACGACATAGGAGGCTCTCTGTCGCCCAACGTATTTGATATGTTTATTATTTTTGAATAGCTGAATCCGTACCAGGAATTGATATTTATCAATTCCGATCCAGAATTCCCGTGGGAGAAGTCGTCCATGCGCGCGGCAGACGTCGAACAGGTTCGGGCGGTTCATTTGTTCAACGACATGGATCAGGGGCATTTCGCCGACCTGATCGCGGCTGCCTACCTGCAGCGCTTCCCCGCCCAGATGTCGTTGATCGTGGAACACGAGAAACCGGATTTCCTGCATGTCGTGTTCGAAGGGGGCGTTGAGCTCTATTCGCAACACGGCCGGCGGGAAACGACGATCGCGGTCTGCCGGCCATTCACCACCTTCATCCTGGCGGCGGTCGTGCGGGATCTCCCCTACCTCGCCTCTGGACGCACCATCGAGCCATCGCAGATCCTGATGCTGCCGGCCGAGGCGGTGCGCACCGCCTTCGATCGCGACGGCGCCTTCGCCCGCGCCATCGTTCGCGAGCTGTCAGCGTCGTTCCGCGGGGTGATGAAGGAGCTGAAGAGCCACAAGCTGCGAACGAGCGCCGAACGCCTGGCCAACTGGATTTTGGCCAATGATCAGCGCAGTGGCGGCAATGGCCATTTCACGCTTCCCTATGACAAACGCACCCTCGCGGCGCGACTCGGCATGACGCCGGAGAACCTGTCACGCAACCTGGCGCTTCTCGCCAAATACGGCGTCACAGTCAGACATCGCGATGTGACGATTCGGGACGCGGCGGCGCTCGTCGATTTCGCCAATCCCACGCCGTCGATCGACGATGCCGACTACTGACACTGCGGATGCCGGAACAGCGCCCGGCACGCGGTGCCTGAGGATTTCATGCGGTGAGCGGCGCCTACTAGCGAATCCGCGCGTCGGCCAAGGGGAGGACAAGCACAGGTACGCGCCGCCGCAATGCGATTGTCAACGGCGCGTCGGGCGTTTCACGGCCCATCACGATCAAAGCTTCGCGTCTGCCGCCGACCGGCAAGTCGTGGCGCGTGCCGCCAAGGAATTCCGCAAGGCGGCTCACCTGCAGCGGCACGTTGAAGGCAGCGGCAATCATCGCCGCCTGAACCACGCTGGTATCTGCATGGGTCTCGCCAACCGCGATCACGGGCCCACGGCGTCGCGCAATCGGGTTCGGCAGAATCATCACTGCTTCTGACCTCGTCATCGCACTTTCGACGATCGTGGCGAAGGATGCGGCGAGCCGATCCGAAGACATCCTCGGCTCGCCCAACACGATGATGTCGCCAGGGCTCGAGACGGATGCGAGAGCTTCGGCCAGATTGGCCCGGACGAACTGGAAGCGGCGCGGGACACCGGCCAAGCCAGCGGCTTCCTCCAATGCCCGTTCGGCGACGGCGGCGCTGACTGCGAGATCGCGAAGGAGATCCTGACCGGAGACCGACCGCCATTGCCGCTCAAGCATGCTGAATTCCCGCATCGCGGCGTATTCGCCGACGCGCGTCAGCGCGCGGTCCTCGACGTAGAGACCGAGGAGATCAAGACGGAGAAGCCGAGCGAACCCTGCAGCGTAGCGAAGCAGCGCGCTGTCCATCATTCCACCGCCCAAGCCGAAGACGATCCGGCTGAAGGGTGCGGCTGAAGCACTCATGACGCCGGCTCCCGAGGACGCGAACCGACGTCAGCCGCGAACTCACGGCGGACCGCCGCGAAGGCGCGCAGCCGATCTTCAACCAATCGATTGATGCTGTTCTCCGGGTACCGGCCGTCGGGAGCCCGCGCACCAGCCGAGCTTCCGGTCATCAGGGCCAGGCCCTCATCGATGGTGGAGACGGCATAGACGGCAAACTGTCCGGCGGCACAGGCCTCCACCACGTCCTGGCGGAGCATCAAGTGTCGGACATTGGGATCAGGTATGATGACAGCCTGAGTGCCGGTAAGGCCGCGCGCGTTGCAGATGTCGAAAAAGCCCTCGATTTTTTCGTTGACGCCGCCGATAGCCTGGATTTCCCCGTGCTGATTGACCGAGCCGGTCACCGCCAGATCCTGGCGGAGGGGCACCCCCGCCAGAGCGGAAAGCAAAACGTACAGCTCGGCCGAAGAGGCGCTGTCTCCCTCGACGCCGGCATACGATTGCTCGAACACCAGGCTTGCCTGCAGCGACATTGGCGTGTCGAGGGCATAGTGCCCCGCCAGATACCCGGCCATGATCAGCACACCCTTAGAATGGATTGGTCCCCCAAGCTCGACCTCACGCTCGATATCGACCAGCCGTCCGGTGCCCGCGCGCACCTGGCAGCTGATGCGCGTCGGCCGGCCGAAGGCGAAACCGCCGATTTCGATCACGCTGAGCCCATTGATCTGCCCGACACGACTTCCGGTGGTTTCGATCAGCGCAACCCGGTCAAGGATCATCTCCTGCACTCGATCGCGAAGACGAGCCGCGCGGCGCACGCGCTCGCTGATCGTGCGTTGGACATCGGCGCGGGTGGTCGTTGTCCGTTCCGCCTTCGCGGCCCAGAAGTCCGCCTCGACCAAAGTATCGCGAACGTGCTCAACAAGCATGGTGAGCTTCGTTCCATCGTCAGACAGCCGAGCGGCATATTCGATCAGCAGTCCTACGCCTTCTCGGTCAATTGGCTTCAGAGCGTCGGTCCTGGCAATTGAGGCGATCAAGCGGGCCAATACCGCCTCACTTTCCGGCGACCGGTCGATGTCGTCGTCGAAGTCTGCCAGTACCTTGAAATACTCGCCGAGTTCGGGATCGAGCGCGACAAGGAGGAAGTAGAGGAGGCGGTCACCGAACAGGACTACGCGCAGGTCGAGCGGGATCGGCTCGGGCTCAAGCGAGACGGTGCTGCTCCATCCGAGGAGACGGCTGACGTCCTCGATAACGATCTCCCGCCGGCGAAGCGCGCGTTTCAGCGCCGCCCAACTGAACGGCTCTGTCAGCAAGCTGCGGGCATCGAGAAGGAGATAGCCACCATTCGCGCGGTGGATGGCGCCGGCCTTGATCAGCCGGAAATTGGTCACAAGCATGCCCTGCCGGGCAAGATGCTCGATCGAGCCTGTGAGATTGCCAAGTGTCGGATGAAACTCCTCGACGACCGGAGCGCCGTTCCCGTCCCTCTGCGACACGAGAACGGTGACCTGATAGCGGTCGAAGGGGCCGCCTGGCAGCGACGCCTCCGGGACCTCGGCTTCACCGTCTCCGGCTCCGGGCATGAACATTGCGAAGTTTTCGACAAGGTCCTGCCTCACCCGGTCAAGGTGGTTGACGACCCGAGGTATGTCGGCGAACGCGACCTTCTTCTCCTCGATCAGGTGGGAAACCGCCCCTTCGGTTGTCCTCCGGTTGAGGTCGCGGACCGCATCGCGGTGTCCCTTCTCCCACTGCGGGATCTGGCGCACAATGCGCTCAAGCTCCTTCTCGAGCGCTTCGATCTTCTCCTTGACCTCCTGCTTCCTGCTCTCCGGCCAGGAATTGAATTCGTTCGGCGGGACAACCTCCCCGTCCCGGCTGGGGAGAAGGGTGAAGCCGACGGGAGTCCGTAGAATCGCGATCTCGTCCCGGGCAGCCTTCTCCTGCAATGCGCTGAAAGCTTCACTCTGCTGCTTGCGGGACGTCTCCTCTATGCTGGCCCGCTGCGTCTGATACTCCTCGCTCTCGAATACCGCCGGCAGCGCGGTCTTGAGATCGTCGACAAGATCGCGCATCGCATCGCTGAATTCGAATGCGCCCCCCGCGGGGAGTGCTATCGCGACCGGCCGCCGGGCGTCGGCGAAGTTGTTGACATAGACCCAGTCGCTGGGGGTCGCTCGTTGCGGCGCCACCTCCTTGAGGATGGCGGCGACGGCGTGATCCATGCGCGCTTCGGCTCGACCGATCGCAAATACATTGAAGCCCGCCTTGTCGATCCCCGCACCCAGGCGGATGGCATCGAGAGCGCGCTTCTGGCCGACAATTCCGTCGATCGGCTGGAGTTCCGCCGTCGTCTTGAAGCCGAGGGCCGAGGGATCGGTTGTGCGGTAAAGCCGTTCGACGGCAACTCGCATGTCCCGGCTCTCGGCTTCGGTATTTGCCCCTCGATTCTCACGCGGATTATCGTGTTCCTCGTCCATTCCATTCACTCAGGTGACTGTTGGTCCTGGTGCGCGGCGCCTCCTTGGCGGCCCGCGCCCGCGATACCCTCGCACAAGACCGCCCCGAGACCATAGCCGAAGGCCTATCGCTCGAGCAGTCGGTGGTCCACGGATCAGCGGACCGCGTGCCGACCGGCGAGTCAACCTCGCGTGAAGCTGTCCCGCATGTCGTGCGTCTTCGCCTACGCCTGCGCGTTGGTCATCCTCGCGGACGCCGCGTGGTTCGGCGTCGTCGGGCGGTCATGATTTCCCGAAAGGTGACGCAGCGACTGACATCATCAACTCACCCTTTTGTTCTCCCTGACCGCGCTGTGGCAGCTTCAGCCTGTCATCGTATTGCGGATCGTCGAGCTGGGCTCCGGGGTCTCAGAGTTCGATCGGAAAAACCTCTCCTTCAAAGAGCTTACGCGCCGTGCGCAGCGTTCCCGCGGCACGCACGGTCCCATCCGGCGCGATATCGAGGAAGACTTCCGCCGCGCCGGAGGGATGCTCGATTCGAAACCTTCCGTCGGCCGGAGGATGTGCAAGTTCGCGCGCAGGGCCTTCGGCAAGCAGGCAGGCCGTCGCCACGCTGACGGCGGCAAACACCCCGATCGAGGCATGGCACCGATGCGGGATGAAGCTCCGTGTGCCGATCGCCCCTCCGGCAACCGGCGCAGAAACCAGAGTCATCTTCGGTACGGAAGCTGCTGAAACATCGCCAAGGTTCATCATCGGCCCGGCTACCAGCCGGATCGCCTCCAGCCGCGCCTTCAGCGCCGTGTCAGCCTCCAGCGCTTCGCGGCTTTCCTGACCGGTCAGGCCGAATTCCGTGGCGCGCAGGATCACGCAGGGCATCCCGTTGTCGATCAGCGTCGCCTCGACGCCGTTGACCACGTCCACCGCTCGCCCGGTGGGCAAGAGCGCGCCGCACATCGAGCCGGCGGTGTTTTCGAACATCAGCGGGACCGCCGCATGGGTGCCCGGTACGCCGTCAATCGCCGTGCAGCCCCGGTAGCTCACCTGTCCGTCCGGTGTCTGCACACGCGCCACGGCGATTTCGCCGGAATTCTCCATGTGGATGCGGACCGGCGTTTCACCGTCTCGCGCCGCGACCAGCCCGCGTTCGATCGCCGCGGGACCGACCCCGGCGAGGATGTTGCCGCAGCCTTGCGAATCCGAGACCAGCGCCTGATCGACGAACACCTGCAGGAAAAGATAGTCCACGTCAGCATCGGGCCGCGCCGACCGTTTCAGGACCGCGACCTTCGACGTCAGCGGGTCGGCGCCGCCGATTCCGTCGATCTGGCGAGGGTCCGGACTGCCCATGACCCGCAGGAGCAGTGCATTCCTTTCGTTCGGGTCGGCCGGCAGGTCTTCGGCCAGAAAATAGGCCCCCTTGGAGGTTCCCCCCCGCATCCAGAGGCACGGTATTCCGCCACTCAATCCGGTTCTCCTTCTTCTTGAGACAACGGCACTGGATCGTCGGCGGCGCGACGCCGGCACTCAGATGTAGGTAACCCCCTTCGCCGCAAGCCGGGGCCACATGTCGTAAATGTCCAGCCCCAGCTCGCCGGACGCCAGCCCCGCGCGCTTTGCCTCCTCCGCGGCGAGCCGCTTGTCGGCGGCCACCAGGACGTCCGCGGCCTCTGCGGGACCGACGACGCAGACCCCGTCATCGTCGGCCACGATCACATCGCCCGGCTCGATGCGGGCACCGGCGGAGACGACCGGCACGTTGACCGAGCCCAGGGTTTCCTGGACCGTTCCTTGCGCCGAAATCGCCTTCGACCAGACGGGAAATCGTATCGCTGTCAAGGCGCGCACGTCGCGAACGCCAGCGTCGATGATCAGCCCCCGGCAGCCCCGCGCCACGATCGAGGTCGCCAGCAACTCGCCGAAATAGGCGTTGTGGCAGGGCGAGGTTGGGGCAAGGATGAGCAAATCGCCCTCGTGCAACTGCTCGATGGCGACATGCAGCATGCAGTTGTCGCCCGGGGGTGCGCTGATCGTCACGGCGGAGCCGGCTACCTGCGCCCCCCGGAATAGGTCGGACGCATGTAGCTGGCGAGCATTCCCCTGCGCCCCTGCGCCTCATGAACCGTCGCAACGCCGGCTGCAGCGAGGCCGTCGATGACCGCGCGATCCGCCCTGTCGAGAAGCCTTCGGCATATTTGCAGTCGCGCCCGTCGGATTGGCCGCCCGAGTTGCGCTTGAAATGGTTGGCCCGGTTCTGGGCGACGCGCGTGCAATGTTCCGGAGGTGATCCTGCCCCTCCATGCACTCGATGGCCGCGCGTTTCTTGTCCCAGACGGGCGTGATGTCGAGGAACGTGTCGGGCTTCCATCCACAGCTTTGCGCTTTCTCCGCGTTCGCCGAAGGAGAGGCAAATGACCGTAACGTCGTAGCCCATTGACGCGTGCAGCGCGATGGCGCCGCCGCAGCGCCAGACGAAGTCGGCGGCACGGGCACCGACCACCAGGGCGGACTTGGGCGCCGACATCGGAGTGTCCTCCGGATCTTTCGGTCTGACATTGTCCTCGCCAACCCCGGAAGCCAAATTGAAAGCGGGTCGAACCGCATAACATCATGCTATAGGCCGTGGGTCATCCATCGTCGAACGCGTACGATTTCTCCCGACATGCGATAGAGCTGACCGATCGATGGACAAGGTCGCACTGCGGACAGGCGGGATCGCCGTCATCGGATTCGGAGAGGCCGCCCGCGCATTCGTTGCCGGCTGGCAAACCGTCTCGGCCGGGCCGTACAGGGCATTCGACATTCAACTGGACGCCCCCGCAACGCGTCCGGCAATGACCCGGACCATGCAGGAGGCGAAACGACGTTCGAAGACATCGCTGGTAGGAGCAGGTCGTCCCGATGAAGGGGCGGTGCCTCGCTCTTGCCGATAAACACGCCTGCTTGGCGGGCGAAGACCACGGGAGTGGCTGGCCCTGCTCAAACGGGGAAGGCAAGAGGATGGAGCACGATGTGACCCACGAGCAGACCACGCGCCAGCGACACCACATGCTCCCCGCCAACGCCCGGACGGTTCACTGGGGCTATTTCAGTCGATCACTCGCGCCGAAGCTCGAGATCGACTCCGGCGACCTCGTCACGATCGAGGTACTGACGCATCATGCCAATGACGACGCCGAACGCATGATTGCCGGCGATCCCGGTGCGGAAAGTGTGTTCGGCTGGACGCCGGAGGGCAAGAACGTCGACCGCCGCGGGGCCGGGCCGATGGACGCTTCGCTGTTTGGCCGTGGGGCCGGCGAGGGGCTCGGCGTCCACGTCTGCACCGGCCCGGTGTTCGTTCGTGGCGCGGAGCCCGGCGACGTCCTGGAAGTTCGGATCCTTGACGTGAAGCCGCGTCCGGCGGCTTCGGAGAAGTTTGGTGGCCGGGCCTTCGGCAGCAACGCCGCCGCCTGGTGGGGCTATCACTACAACGATCTGCTCACCGAGCCGAAGCCCCGCGAGGTGATCACCATCTACGAGATCGACTCCAGCGGCGACCGCACCTGGGCGCGGGCTGTCTACAACTACCGCTGGGCGCCGCAGATCGATCCGTTCGGCGTGATTCATCCGACCATCGACTACCCCGGCGTGCCGGTCGATCCCGCCTCGATCGACAGGAACTTCGACGTGCTGAAAGGCGTCCGCATCCCGCTCAGACCGCATTTCGGGGTGGTCGCGGTGGCGCCTCGCGAGGAGGGCCTGGTGAATACGATCCCGCCCGGCTATTTCGGCGGTAACATCGACAACTGGCGTGTCGGCAAAGGCGCCACGCTGTATCTGCCGATCTCGGTCGAAGGCGCGCTCTTGTCAGTGGGCGACTCCCACGCGTCCCAAGGCGACTCGGAACTCTGCGGCACCGCCATCGAGTGCTCGCTGACCGGGCTGTTCCAGCTGACCGTTCATAAGGCAAACGACCTTGCCGGGACGGCGCTGGAAGGTCTCGACTATCCGCTGCTGGAGACGCGGGACGAGTGGATCGTCCACGGCTTCACCTACCCGAACTACCTGGAGGCCCTCGGTGCGACAGCCCAGGCGGACATCTTTGAGCGATCCTCGGTGGACGGGGCGATGCGCGATGCGTTTCGCAAGATGCGCCGCTTCCTGATGACCACCCGGCATCTCAGCGAGGACGAGGCGATCTCCCTCATGTCGGTGGGGGTGGATTTCGGAATCAGCCAGGTGGTCGACGGCAATTTCGGCGTTCACGCCATCGTCCGGAAGGACATATTCCCCGCCGACGACGACTGATCCGCCGCTGACCTGCTGCCTGCCCGGACTCAGGTCTCTTCTGCATCGCGTTCCACGAGCCGGAGGAAGCGCCGGGTGCGATCGTGCCGCGGATTGTCGATCACCTGAGCGGGCGGACCTTCCTCGACGATCACCCCACCGTCCATGAAGACGACACGGTCGGCGACCTCGCGCGCGAACCGCACCTCATGGGTGACGACCAGCATTGTCATTCCCGCCTCGGCGAGGCTGCGGATCACGGCAAGCACGTCGGCCACCAGTTCCGGATCGAGCGCCGAGGTCGGCTCGTCGAACAGCATCAGCCGCGGCGAGATCGCCAGGGCGCGCGCAATTGCCACCCGCTGTTGCTGACCGCCTGACAGGCGATGCGGAAGATGGTTGGCGTGATGGGCGAGACCGACCATGGTGAGCAGCCCCATGCCGATTTCCCGCGCCCGTGCGGGGTCCTGACCGTGCACATGGATCGGCGCCTCGATGACGTTCTCCAGCGCCGTCAGGTGATCGAAGAGGTTGAAGTGCTGGAACACCATGCCGATCCGGGCTTCGGCCCGCGCCTTGGCGAGATCGCGCGTCGGTTTCAGCACGCCGTTGACCTTGCGATAGCCGACGTACTGCCCGTCGACGAGCACCTCGCCTCCGTCCAGCGCCTCGAGGTGATTGATCATCCGGAGAAGGGTGCTCTTGCCGCTGCCGCTCGGCCCCATGATGGTGACGACTTCGCCGCGGGCCACGTCCATGTCGATACCCCGCAGCACCTCGCGGCTGCCGTAGGCTTTCCGCACCTGACGGCATGCGACGAAGGCCGGCTCGCCGTGAGCTTCCTCGCCGCCTGATTCCGAGATGGCGTCGAGCCAGTTCTCGGCGGCGGGCGCGGCGGGCGCAGTCGGCGCCAGCACGTCGTCCTCGGGGCTTGTCTCAAGGGACAGAACTGGCGGTGCGAGATTGGCCCGGCTGCCGAAGAGACGCGCAAAAGCCGTCGACCCGGGAGCCGGCCGCTCCAGTTCGATATTGAAGCGTCGCTCGAGGAACCATTGCACGATGGCGACGGCGCTCGTCATCATCAGGTAGATGAGGCCGGCGGCGGTGAAGACCGTGAAAAACTTGAAGTTCTGGCCGACGATCTGCTGGGCGCGGAAGGTCAACTCGTTGACGAAGATAACCGAGGCGATCGACGTGCCCTTGAGGACGTTGATGAAGTCGTTCGCCATGGCCGGCAGGATCGCCCGCATCGCCTGCGGCAGGATGATCCGCCTGAGGGTGAGGAACGGCCCCATGCCGAAGGCCTGGGCGGCAATGCTCTGATTGCGGTTGACCGAGAGAATCCCGCCGCGAATGATCTCGGCGCTGAACGCCGCCTCGTTCAGCGCGAAGCCGAGCACGGCCGTGGTGAAACTGTCGAGCTTGATGCCGATCGGCGGCAGCGCGTCATAGAGGAAGACAAGCTGCAAGAGCTGCGGCGTGCCGCGCATCAGCCAGATGTAGCTCCACGCGAGCGCCCGGACCGGCGCGATTCGCGAAAGCCGCATCAGGGCAAGGACGAGCCCGAACAGCGCGCCGCCGATCATGGCGAGGACGGAGATCTTGATCGTGGTCCAGGCGCCCTGCCACAGAAACGGCTCCGTGACGAAGCGCCAAAGATCTTCGAGGAACGGCAAGCGAAGCCCTTTCGCGAACGCTGTTGCGGCGAGGCGATCTTACCGCGATCGCCTCGCCGCGTTTGTTCTGCCTGCGCCGCGCCGGCCTATTCGGTCAACAGCTCGAAGGGCTGGGCGAGCTGATAGTCGAAGTGATACTTGTCATAGATCGCCTTTTCCGTGCCGTCGGCGCGGATTGCCGCCAATCCGTCCATGATCGCCTGGGCGAGTTCGGTCTCCTGCTTGTTCACGCCGACGCCGACCTTGTAGTCGGTGAGAATCATGAAGGCGCGTTCAAGCGTGTCGGGATTGTCGGCCACCATCTGGTCGACCAGGCCGAGATTGATCAGGAACAGGTCGGCGCGATCGTTCATTACGGCGCGGAAGCCGGCCGGGATGTCAGCGGCGACGACGACCTCGATAGGCTCCTTGCCGTCGGCGACGCACTTGTCGCTCATGTCGTGGAACTGCTTCTCCTCGACGGAGCCGAGCGCCGCCGCCGCACGCGCGCCGCAGACGTCGTCGAGGCCATTGATCTTCTTCGGGTTGCCCTTCGCCACCAGGCCGCCGGTCGCGGCGCGGAAGTAGATCACGAAATTCATCTGCTGGGCGCGTTCGGGCGTGTAGTAGAGGGTGTCCCACATGATGTCCGTCTGTCCGTTGGCGACCGCCGGAAGCTGTCCGGACCACGAGCCGACGCTGAACTCGATCGGCACCCCGAGGCATTTGAAGGTCGCCTCGGCGAGCTCGGTGTCGAGGCCGATCAGGTGGTCGAAGTTGTCCGGATCGCGCATGGTGTAGGGCGGCGTTTCGGGATCCGTCCCGACCTTGACCGTCTTGCCGACCAGGCTTGGATATTTCGTCGCCAGCTGGTCGGGCTGACACTCAGCGTCGGCAGCTGCCGCTGATCGCGGCATCACGTTGAAAGCCGCCAAAAGGCCGGCGGCTGCCAGCAACAGGCATGTCCTTTTCATCTTGCTGTCCTCTCTGCTTGAGTCATGCGCATTCTCGTTCCTTGCTGCTCGTCCCGGCAGCATTGACGGGTCGATGACCTCACTCCACCGGCGGCGGATGCGTCTTGTGCCAATGCTCGGCAACGTCACGTCCGGTGCAGAACCAGACCCGGTCATGCCGCCGCACGTGTTCGAGAAATGTGATCAGGCCGACCGCCTTGCCCGGCCTGCCGATCAGGCGGTCGTGCAGGCCTATGCTCATCAACTTCGGCGCCTCCGTTCCCTCTTCGTAGAAGAGGTCGAAGGTGTCGATCATGTAGCGGGCGAAATCGTCTGCGCTGCCGAAGCCGGTGTTCCGGTCGAAGCGGTTGTCGTTAGTTTCGAGCGAGTAGGGGACGATGAGGTGGTTTCGTCCCTCGACCTTGACCCAATAGGGCAACTCATCGTTGAGCGCGTCCCGGTCGTAGAGAAAGCACCCCGCCTCGACGAGCAGCTTTCGCGTGTTCTGGCTGGGGCGGCCGTTGAACCAGCCGACCGGCGGACTGCCGGTCATCTCGCGAATCCCCTCGATCGCCAACCGGACATGCTCGCGCTCCGAATCCTCATCCATGTTGTGGTAGTCGATCCAGCGCCAGCCGTGGCTGACGATTTCATGGCCGTGATCGAGGAACGCCTGGACGGCTTCGGGGCATTGCTGCATGCCGCGCACCACGCCGAGGATGCTGATCTTCACGTCGAACTGCTTGAAGATGCGGAGAAGCCTCCAGACGCCGACCCTCGGCCCGTACTCGAACACCGTCTCGACGATCGGGCTCCGCACGCCGTAATAGGCCGGAAACCCGATATCGTTCAGCATGTCCTCCGACTGATCGTCGCCTTCCAGCAGGCTCCGCTCGCCGCCCGCCTCGAAATTGAGGTTGAAGTTGATCGCGATCCGGGCCTTTCCCGGCCATTGCGGATCGGGCGGGTTCGGGCCGTAGCCGTAGAAGTCGCGCGGCGTTTCGACTGCCGACACTCCTGCCCTCGCTTTGTCGTCCATCTCGTTCCCTTCGGCCGTCAGCTTCGCTTCATCCCTCATGCGTGCGCGGTCGCGGCGCGCTCGGCGATCTTTTCCCGGAAGAATGCGGTGATGCTGTCCGCCAGCGCCGCCAGGTATGCGTCTCCGTGCTCGCGTGTCGCCAGGGTGGGATCGCCGAGCACGCCGGTTGGCGCGATCGCCTGGACGCCATCGGTTGCCAGCTTGTGGCGAAGCGGGCCGAGGTCGCCGATGAAGCCGGGAGCGGCGCGCTCCATCAGGACGAGCTCTTCATCGAGGGCGAGGATCATGGAGGTCTCGAGCTCGCCGGCATGCCATCCCGCGTCGAACTTGCCGACGCCGAGCGCCTCGGCCTGCGGGAAGAGGGTGTCGTCGTAGAGCGCCCAGTCCGTGCAGCCGATGATGCTGCGGCGGCTGTCCTCCTTCACGAGATCGTCGATGATTTGCGCAAGCGGAGCGGCGTTGCCGCCGTGGCCCGAATAGACCAGCACGTGACGAAAGCCGTGGCGGAAGAAACTGTCGCTCCAGTCGCGCAGGATGGCGTGGAGCGTCCCGTGGGCCACGGTGATCGTGCCGGCAAAGGCCATGTGGTGATCCGCCCGTCCGACCGGGATCAGTGGTGCGACAAGGGCCGGCAGCCTTCGTGCTACCTCCGCGAGGACGGCGACGGTGTGGAGGGAGTCGGTGGCAAGAGGCAGATGCGCACCGTGCTGCTCCGTCGAGCCGACGGGCACGATCACGATGTCGACGCCGTTCGCAATCGCGTCGGCGACCTCGGGAGAGGTCAGGTCAGCCAGGCGATAGGATCGAAGTTCTGCCACGGGCCCCACCGAGTGGTCAGAGCGCCTCCACCTTTGTGGTCCTTTGGACCGCGAGCGGGAGAACGCCGCTTGTCCCTCATAGTGAACCGCATACAGGACCAATCCGCAATTGGTTTCGGTATTGGTTCAGGCGCCAGCTTTTGGGCAACCTGCTCGCTTCAGCATCACGGCGCCCTTTCGCGCCAGCAGATGGAGCCAAGGAACCAGCGGAAAAAGGGCTGACTGTCCTGCGCAATTCTTCACAGCGCCGCTCGAAATTTGATCACTTCAGTTCTGCCGCGCCTGTGTCACCGACAGTTGTCAATCGCCGTTGGCCGCGAGACCAATTCCGGGTTATGGTCCCCGCCCCACGAGGTCGTATCCCGATGCCAGTCGACCCAACCGAATCGCCGAAGCAACGTGTTCTCAGCGCCCTGAGGGAGCGCCTCGAGGGGACCGATGATGCGTCGGGTCGCCTGCCGCCGGAACGTGAACTGGCGACGGCCCTGAAGGTCGGCCGCCGCGCGGTCCGGGACGCGCTCAAGACATTAGAGGATGAGGGAATTGTCTGGCGCCGGCAGGGCCAGGGAACGTTCTTCGGATCACCGAAACTGGTCAGCGAAAGGGAGGTCGACGACCTCGCCCATCGCGTCAACCCGCTGGAGATTCTCGAGGCCAGGCTGTCCATCGAGCCGGTGCTTGCCCGTCTGGCCGCAATGCGCGCCTCGCAGGCCGATATCGCTGCAATGCGCCGGATTGCGAGGCGCGCAGCGACCGCGAACAATGCACGCGATTATGAGCGGGCCGACGCCGCCTTCCATCGCAAGATTGCGGAATGCGCGGGGAATGCGATCTTTCGCGCCATGTTCGAGATGGTCATCAGGGTCCGCGAAAAGGCGGACTGGCAGCGGGTACGGCAGTATTACTTCCGGCATGACGGGGCCCGCCGGTCGTATGAGGAGCACCATGTCGTCATCGAAGCGATCGCCGAGCGTGAACCTGCCGCTGCGGCGGCGGCCATGGAGGATCATCTGCGCAAGGTGTCGGCGAGCCTGTCCGGGGCGGACTCGCCCGTCAGGGCTCTAAGCTGACGTCGGAAGGGTGCTGTCTGCCATGAGCATCGAGCACGCGGCGAACCTTTCCGACAAGCCCGTCGAACGGTCCGCTGGACATCACAAGAACATCCGTCCCAGGCTCAAGCCCAATGCGCACCTCGTTGACAATCATGTCCGCGCTTTCCGCGAAGGTTGCATGCACGCCATCAGCACAGATTGCTCTTGCCAACCTTGCCGAATCCAATGTCCTGGCTCCGTCCGGCCATGGCCTGGCCGAGGCGATCGTAACGCGATCAGCATGACCCAGCGCCCGCCGGTAGTCGTCCTGAAACAGGGGACGGCGACTTGTCGTGGAGCGCGGCTCGAAGATCGCCCAGACACGCCGCGCCGGGCTATGCTCTTTTAGCGCCGAGATGGATGCCGCGACCTCGGTCGGGTGATGCGCGAAATCGTCAATCAGGCGGATGCCGCCAACCTCCTTGACGACGTCCAGCCGCCGGCTGACCCCGGCGAACGACTCCATCGCCCGAACGATCGCTGTGCTGTCTACGGAAGCACAATGGGCTGCCACCGATGCGAGCGCTGCGTTATCGGCATTGTGCGCACCGACAACCTGCAGGGCGAAGGGACCGAGCAAAGTGGCGTCCGGACCGCTCGATCGGACTTCGACTGTATGCTCATTGCCTTCGCGACCACGCATCACTTGCCAATCCGACCCCGATTCTCCGCCGACGGTGATCACGCGACACCATGCATGGCGGCGCAGTTCTTCGACGACCGCCGGTCGTGCCGACGTGATCAGCATTCCACTCTCACCAAGCGAGCGGGCCAGCCCCGCGAAAGCTCCGACAACGGCGCGAAAATCGGCAAACACGTCGGCGTGGTCGAACTCGATGTTGGTGACGATGGCGAGATGCGGCCTGTATTTCAGGAACTTGGGCTCAGGATCGAGGTTTGACGACTTGAACTCATCCCCCTCGACGATCACCGGGCCGCCATCGGGCAGCCTGGCGTTCACGCCGAAATTCTTCGGCAAGCCCCCGATGAAGAAGCCGGGACGTCGACCGGCCGTCTCGTGGATCCAGGCCAGCATAGATGCCGTGGTCGTCTTGCCGTGCGTCCCTGCCACGACGTGCACATCGCGCCCCTCCAGAACGTAGCGGGCCAAAGCCTCCGGATAGGAACAGACACGATGGCCCCGCCCGACGGCGGCGACCGCCTCGCTGTTGGCTCGCGCCACGCCCGCACCAAGAACGACACAGTCAAGCTGCCCCGCAACGTTACGCGGGTGGAAGGGAGCCACTTCTATTCCGGTGCGTTCAAGGACGTCCGACATCGGCGGATAGAAGTTCTCGTCCGATCCGGTGACACGGTGCCCCAGATCTTTCAGCATGCAGGCCAACCCGGCCATTCCGGTCCCGCATATTCCGATCAGGTGGATGGTCTCGGGGCGGCCGGGCACTGCGACTAAGGAATCAGTTCGAGAAATATCGCGGAGGCATCGTCACTCCGCTTGTAGCGTGGATAGGTCGAACCGTCCGGGTCCAGTTCCCGTTCCACGAATCGCAGCTCATCGACCAAGCTTTCAAGCCCGCGTGTTTCCGCCGCCTCGATCAGGCCTTCGATCGTGTACCGTGCGTAGTTGTCGACCAGATCGCCAAAGCCGTCCGTGCAGAGCACTGCCGAGGCCCGAGTGCTCAAAGCAAGCTCGGTCGAGACAAGGTGCCTTGCCGCCATCGGCTCGAGCCCGAGAGTCCATACGTTGCCACCTTCAACGTTGTGCCTGGCCCGACGCGAGCGCAGGTCCGAAAGTACGTGACGCTCCTGATATGCGACACCGTCCTGGTCGAACCCGCCGTTTTGAACGAGCGCCTTGCGCGCGAAATATTGCTCCCGCGTGCGCTTGACCTCGAGCGGGCTCCAGCGGATCGCTCTTCCCTGCTCGTCCCTGAAAAACAACACGCAATCCCCGAGACCGGCCAGTTCCAGGCCGCGCTCGGTCGTGCGAATGACTTGAAACGAGGCGGTGGGATAGCGATAGCGTTCGACGTTGCCGTCGGCCCTTGCTTCAGCAAAGCGCATGGCTGCGGCCGCGTTGAGTTCTTGCACGACTTCGGCAGTGGCGCGGCCGGTCGTGAGCCCGGCCTGCAGGAAAGTCGCTGCATGCTCGGCAAGCCACGCCGCATCGCTTCGCGGCGACGCTACAACAGGCGCGCCGAGTCCGGTAGCCCCGTCAACCACAAAGGCGGCCGTATCATTCCACCCGAGCCGATCTTCGTTTTCGCGGTCGGAATGACCGGGATCGGTCACCGACGCGACAATCCCGAGCTCAACCATCTGACTGGCCAACCACAGCCGAGACTCCTGCGAGCTGCGGAACGTTGTCGAGGCGATCGAAATGCCTGCGGACATCGCGGACAAAGCCGTGGATTCGCCGATCGAGGAGGATCCGGTTCATGCTGTAGGTCGCTTCCAACAAGCCGACGGTCGCGAGCGCCCGTTCGGCGCCGCGTCGATTCCATCCAACGGTATTCCCGAGCCCGAAGGTGCGCCGGATGAGCTCGCGATGGTCGAAGCCCTCATGGGGGATGACGATCACCGGGCATCCGCAGCACATCGCTTCACCGATGGCGGCCGTGCGCTCCCACACGACGAGTGCCCTGCTTCGCCGGTACAACGCAGCAAGCGCCGAGGGCTCCACGGGGTTGTCGCTCGACACCACGGTGATCGGCGACACCCATGCCGGCAGACTGCTGAGATCAGGCCGGAAACGCTTCGAGTAGACGACGTAGCCGCTCCTCTGCCCGACAGGCGGATTGCGGTTGAATACCAGCCGGTCGACGAGCGGAATCATCAGTCGGCGCGAGGCCAATTGGGGGTGGCGGAATTCGTCGGCAAAGTGGACGATGTAGTCGTGCACACCGAAGTCGCTCGGATCGACCGGACCCATCCTTCCCCTCGCCCCGAGCCGGTTCAACAGATAGCGTACGACCTTGCTGCCGCCCAGAGGGTTGCCGGGGACGACCTCCGGATAAATAACGATGTCGTCGATTCCCATGCTCCGGTTTCTGGCAATCAGTTTCTGATTGGCCCGCCGAACCTCAAGATGGGCCGGCGCGTTCCGGCCCGTTATGTAGGCATCGTAGCCCAGGCGGTTGAGGTGATGGCAGAGGAGGAACAGGCACCTTCTTCCGGAGCTGAAAGGGGTATAACTTTTGGAAAAGATGTAGAAGACGGGCGGCTTCTGGCTGGACATTGCTGGCGGATTCACGTGAGCAGGGCTGAGCAATGCTGAATCGGGTGAGATAGTATCTGCTTTGCCGGATCGGACAACCTCGGCGTCGGCCACGCCAGCGGCTACCGCTGAGCCCAAGGCAACAGGGCAACCAGCACAGGAACGAGCCCGTCACCTGGAAGGATCGATGGAGGTTCCAAGACTTCGTTTCGTTGAGCAGAAGACCCTGCACTGGGGCCGGATGGCAGACATTCTCACCATGTCGGAAGCCGAAAACCAGTGGGCCAATTTCGGCCCCGCATCGCGCCTCCTCGAAGGAACGATCGAGCGGATTCTGCAGGTTCACCCCGACCGGGCAGTGGTCGCCACCTCCTCCGGAACTGCTGCTCTCATGGCACTTGCCGGCATTGCGGCCGCGCAACTCGGGCGTCCGCTGCGTTGGGTCGGCTCCGCCTTCGGATTCTTTTCGACGCGGATTGCCAGTCTCGCAGGCGCGGTGACCTTCGTTGATTGTGACGGGGCCGGATTTCTCGATCTTTCCCGGGTGGACGATCTGCCCGACAACTCCTGGGATGGGCTACTCGTCACCAATGTCTTCGGGTCCGATCCCGATGTCGCGCGATACGCTGCCTATTGCCGCAGCCGTGGCAAGGCGCTCATCGTCGACAACGCGGTCTGTCTCCTCGGCTACGAACGAGCCTCGCCCGATTCGCCGCAGGAGTTCATCAGCTTCCACCACACGAAACCCTGGGGCTTCGGCGAAGGCGGCTGTGCCATCCTGTCCCGGGAAGAAGCCCCTTTGTTCCGCCAACTGATCCGATTCGGCCAACATGCGCCAGCCGGGCTCGACATGTTCGCGGGAAACGGGAAGATCTCCGATCTGGCGGCGGCAGCCATTCTGGATCGCCTCGAGCAGCACCGGGACTGGGCTCCTCAATATGCCGCCCAATGGCATCGCATCGCCGATATCGGAAGGAGAGCCGGCTTTCAGGTCGTTCATGAGCTGTTGCCGGGAGGTGCGGTCGGTTTCACGCCGCTCCTGGCGCCACACCCGGTACCCGACGGCCTCGTCCGCGCAAGCGGGCTTCCGCTGGCGAAATATTACCCGCCGCTGGACGAGCAGCCAAACGCCCGGGCGTTGTTTGACCGTATCGTGTGTGTGGCGTGCCATCCCGGCATGGCCGGCCTCAGTGACGGGAGAATCCATGAGGAAATCTCGCTGCTTCTGGCGCCGGTCGACGCAGTTCGGTGATGGCATCATCTCCGTTGCAGGCACGAGATTTGCGGGAGCGCGTGACGACGATTCTCATCACCAGCATCGGCAGCCTGTCGGCTGTCAGCATTGCGATGTGTCTGGCGACCGTCCGCGGCGCGGTTCGAATTGTCGCGACGAATTCTTTTGCGGAAGCCGCCGGCAACTTCTTCGCCGACCGGGCGATCGTCGTTCCTCCGACCGCCGACGGCGACGCCTGGCACCGCGCATTGGAGGCGATCGTCGACGACGAGTGCCCTGATCTGGTGCTCAACGGGCGCGACGAGGAACTCGCGGGACTGGCGCGACTGCGCGACGAAAGCCAAAGCGCCGAGGCAGCGTATCTGGTCCCGCCGGCGGCGCTGGTGCCGGTCTTCAACGACAAATATGAGACCGCCCTGTTTGCCTCCGCGCATGACCTGCCCTTCGCGCAGACCGCGTACACGGCAAAGGAGGTCGAGCGCCTGATGGAGGGGCACGGTTTGCCGCTGGTGGCGAAGCCGCGCTTCAATGGATTCGGGGGCAATGAAGCCTTCCTCGCCTGCACCGAAAGCGACGTGCAAGCGGCGTTGGATACCGGCCGCTACGTGTTCCAGGAGGTTCTGCATTCTCCTCTCGTCGATGAGAGCATGAACGCCTGGGACCGCCGAATCGGAATCCCCTGGTCATGGGCCATCCAGTCCGTCGACCACGAGGTGGACCTCCTCCTCGACGACGGAGTGATTGCGCTTTGCCTTTCGGCCGGTGTTGCCCAGGGCGCCTTCAACCAGGATATCCGGATCGTTGAGGACCCCGCATTGCGGCAGGTGGGAAGATCATACGGCGAGGTACTGGGTCGCCTCGGCCATAGGGGACCGGTCAATATTCAGGGTCGGCTGCTGCCCGATGGCCGGTATGTGCCGTTCGAGTTGAACGCTCGCTTCACCGGCACGATGATCGGCAAGGCGCAGCTCGGATACAATATGGTGCTCGCCGCCCTGCACCATTGGAGCGGCGTGCCGATGGCCGGGGAGCTGGGGTCCAACGGCAAGGTCGTCCAGCGCGCGCCGCTTTTCCTCGCCTTCGACGAAGGGGCGGTTGCGCTGATGGCGAAGTCGGGAGAATGGCGGAAGCCGTAGCCGCGACGTCAGCAGTTGCGCGGCCGCGCACGGTTCCTTTCCTGAAGGAGGGAGAGGGCGTGGCGGAGGTTGTCACCGACCTCGGCAACCGCATATGCCACGCGGATCATCGAATGGCTGATTGACATGGGCACGCCGGCGATCAGTCTGTGTGGCGGTCTGTCGAGTTCGCTGACCCCCTTGGCTGGCGCCCCCCATCCGTGCCGCACGCGTCGCGCCGAGAAACGACGCACTCGATGGGGCGATTTATCTTGCACAGGCCGCCGGTATTGGGCTGTTCTGGGCACTCGGAAACTGAAATGTCAGCCTTCAACGCCTGCCTCGAACGATTTCCGCGCGATGGAGTCGCGGTCAGCCCCGATACTGGCCGCGGTCCAGGTGAAGTGCCAAAGAAGCAATGCCGGGAAATGGCGGCAGTCGCGTCGCTCACAGGGAAGAGCGCTCTGTGACGCCGGTCACAGGCGACAGGTTGTCACCAGAGGCAACCGGCCAGGGCTTTGATGATCCGGTCCTGTGGACGCGAGACAGCCTCATGGAGGCGCTTGGCCTCCCCCTCGTGGCCTGTCCTGACTTTGATGTGCGTTCCGTGGCGGTCGAGCCCGAGGCCAGCATGCCCGGAACGTTCTTCATCGCGGTCGACAGACACGAGCCGACCGCCGAGATTGAGGCGGCGATCAGGAGCGCAGTTGCACAGGGTGCAGTCGCAGTCCTCACCAATCGCGATCTGCCCTTTCCGGGACTGACGGTGCCGGTCTGGCAGGTGGCGGGCTATCCCCAGTTGGCGCTGAGGAAGCTTGCGAGGGTCGCCCGCAACCGCTTCACCGGCAAGGTTGTCGGCGTATGCGGCAGCATCGGCAAGACCAGCACGACGAGATTCGTCCATCACATTCTTGGCGGCTTCGGCCGCTCGTCGTCGAACAACAGGGGCAATCCCGGCTGGTCATGGGTGACGGTCGCCAACGCGCCTCCGGACTTCGATTACCTCGCCGTCGAGTTGCCCGTCGACAGGCCTGGCACCATGGCTGCGAAGGCGGGTGCGACCAGACCGCACGTCGGGATCATGACGAATATCGGCATTTCACACCTCTCCAACTACCCGGAGCGACGGGAGATCTTGAGAGAGAAGGCCATCATGCTCGATCACCTGACCGGCGATCGCTGCGCGGTGGTCTCCCGGTCGGTTCTCGAATTCGACGACAGTCACGATCGGCTGCTCCGCAGCAAGGACCTCTCGCGGGTGATCACCGTGGGAACGTCGGTGTCTGACGATCTCTTCCTGTCGGCGGTTTCGTCGGACAGCTATCAGACCTCGGGCAGGATGTCGGTGTTCGGGGTCAGCTACGACTTCATCCTCCCGACGCCTGGACAACACTTCGCAGCGAATGCCTTGCTGGCGGTCGCGGCGTGTTGTGCCCTCGGACTGCCCGCGGCGGAGGCGATGGCATCGCTTGCAAATGCGCCGCTTCCTTCAAGACGCGTGCAACGATTGCGGGTGCGCATTCCGGATGGCTTTATCGAATTGATTGACGACAGCTACAACGCGGCGCCGGCTTCAGTGCGGGCGTTGCTTGCCGTCCTGGGCGACCGGCACCCGTCGAGAAAGGTTCTGGTCCTCGGCGACATGCTGGAAATCGGGCCCGAATCGGAGCGGCATCACGAAGAACTCGCCCCAGGCGTCGCCGGGGCAGGCGTGGACGTGCTCGTTGCCGTGGGGCCGCTCGCGCGACTGGCGGCGTCAGGAATGGGCCACCTCGACACCGTGTTGCTCGACGACGCGAAGGCGGCCGCCTCAACCCTTCCGCAATTGCTGCGCGCCGGGGATCTGGTTGCCGTGAAAGGCTCCAACGCGGTGAACCTCGACCAGGTTGTCGCGGCTGTCGCACCGCCTGGCGTCCATGAACCTGCCGCAACCGACTGGCACATAGAAAACGAGCACGGATAGCCAGCCAATCGCTTGTGTCAGGGTGTTGTCGAAGGGAGGCTCGTCCAACACTGCGGGGGCCGTGGCTCGATTGCCGCCCTCGCGCGCTTTTGCTGCCAGGTTTGCGTTGTGCCGGCCCGATCCGAGCCGTCCGATGCGAACGAGCCGAGGCGTTGACGGCGGCGTGAATCCGTCCAGAAGCGCGTGGAACTCACCGATCGAGTCCTTCCCACCGGCTCAAGCGTCGGGTGATCGGAAAGAGCTGCAGCCCCAGCCGGCCCGCAAAGTATCCCCAGATGCCTCGCGGTGCGACCAGCATGACAACCATGGCCAGCGCGCCGAGTGTGATCAGGTACCAGGTGCCGAAATCCGCGAGATAGTCCTGCAGGAAGTAAAGCACGACGGCGCCGATGATCGGCCCTTCGAGGGTGCCGATGCCGCCGATGACGACGATGAAGACGACATAGGCCGTCCAGTCGAGGACGGAGAAGGCGGCATCCGGCGAGATGCGTGCCTTCTGGAAGTAGATCAACGCACCCACCATCCCCGTGCCGCAGGCGGTCAGCACGTAGACGAACAGCTTGGTGCGGAACCCGTCGACGCCGAGCCCTTCCGCCGCCGGCTCCGAATCGCGGATCGCGGCCAGCGCCAGCCCGCGCCGCGACCGGAGCAGGAGGTAGATGGCGAGCAACGTCGCGACCAGAAGCAGGAGCGCCACCCAATAGGAGATGATGTCGCGGGCCGCCGAGGTGCGGACATCGAAGAGGTCGGCGACGGTCTCCAGGCCGAACATGCGGTTGGTGATGTCGGGACCGAGGGAGGTGCCGGTCCCCCCGCCCAGCTGCCGCACCTGGGCAAGCACCAGCCGGTACACTTCCGCCGCCACCCAGGTGCCGATCGCGAAATAGGCGCCGCGCAGGCGGAAGACGACGAAGGCGGTCGGCAAGGCAAATACGCCGGCGACAACGCCGCCGATGAGGATCGCCGGGAGGGGATCGAGGCCGGCGATCAGGGTCGCGGCGAACAGCGCATAGGCGCCGAGGCCGACGAAGGCCTGCTGGCCGATGGAGACCAGCCCTGCGTAGCCGGCGAGCAGGTTCCAGTGTTGCGCCAGCGCCAGCATGGTGAAGACGAAGAAGAGGTCCTGGAGCGTCGCCCGGCCGACGAAGGACGGGGCGACAATGAGGACGACCAGCAGGATCGCGGCCGCCGGCACTGCAATCCGCGATGCACGCGTCTCCCACGATACCGAGAAGCGGGACCGCTCTACGGTCGACGCGCGGGCCCGGTCCGCCTTCTCCATCAGTCGACCGCCCTTGGAAACAGCCCGCGCGGGCGGACGACGAGCACGGCGAGCAAGGCGAGATGCCCGGCCAGGATCTGCCACTCCGGATTGATCCGCGCGCCGATGGTCTGGGCGACGCCGAGCACGATGCCGCCGGCGAGCGTCCCCCACAGGCTGCCGAGGCCGCCGATGATCACCGCCTCAAAGGCATAGATCAGACGGGCCGGACCGATGGTCGGGTCGAACTGGGCGCGGGCGCCGAGAAAGAACGCGGCGACGGTGCACACGGCCAGCGCCAGCCCCATGGCGATGGCGTAGATGCGGCGGTTGTCGATGCCCATCAGCTGCGCCGTCTCGGCGTCGTCGGAGGTGGCGCGGAAGGCGCGGCCGAGGCTGGTGCGGTAGAAGACCTGGTTGAGGGCGAGGATCACCAGCACCGCGGCTGCCAAACCCATCAGCGGGAAGATGCCGACCGCGATGCCGCCGCCGAGCGGCAGCGAGACGCCCGCGAGGTCACCGATCGGGAGCCGACGGTTGTCGGCGGAAAAGCCTTCGAGCAGCCCGTTCTGGATGACGATCGACAGGCCGAAGGTGACGAGCAGCGGCGGCAGGATGTCGGCACCGAGGGTTCGGTTGAGGAGCGCGCCCTGCAGCAGGTAGCCGACGGCAAACATCAGCGGGACGGCGATGGCGAAGCCAAGGAAGATGTCGATGCCGAGGACCGACGACAGGATGAGGATGAGGAACGCCGCCAGCACGATCAGGTCGCCATGGGCGAGGTTGACCAGCCGCATGATGCCGAAGATCAGCGACAGGCCGGTGGCGTAGAGGGCGTAGAGGCCGCCGAGCAGCACGCCCTGGATGACGGTGTCGAGCCATGCGATCATGGCGTCAGCCGCCTCCCCTGGTAGTGGCCGGCCATCCCCCTCCCGAAACGCCTTGCACGCGTTTCGACCTCCCCTCGAGGGGGAGGTTGGTGTCTGGGCCGAACAGACCCATGAATCGAGGTGTCGGCATTGCCTGCCGGCAGCGTTCCACGCCGTCACGCGTGCAGCAGGCAACCTCCCCCGTGAGGGGAGGTCGAAAATGCCAAAGCGCAGCGCAGTCATTTTCGGGAGGGGGACAAGTCGTTGCTGCCAGTGCCAGCGCCATCGTCACTTCCTCACAGCCCGAAATAGGCGGCGTGAATGGCGTCGCGGGTGAGTTCCGCCGGGCGGCCGGCGAGCATCATCCGCCCCTCCTGGAAGCAGTAGACCCGGTCGGCCACGGCGAGCGCCTGGACGATGTCCTGCTCGACGACGATCAGGCTGGTGCCAGCCGCCTTGATCTCCGGCAGGCCGGCATAGATGTCGCGGATGACGATCGGCGCGAGGCCGAGGCTGATCTCGTCGCAGAGAAGCAGTCTCGGGTCGGCCATCAGCGCCCGGCCGATCGCGCACATCTGCTGCTGGCCACCTGAGAGCGCGGTCGCCGGCAGCCCGCGCCGCTCGGCGAGCACGGGGAACAGCGCGTAGATCCGGTCGAGCGTCCAGCGCCCACGACGCCGGTAGCCGCCGACGAGCAGGTTCTCCTCAACGGTCAGCGAGGGAAACAGCCGGCGCCCCTCCGGCACCAGCACAATACCCCGGCGCACCCGGGCGACCGGCCGGGCGTCACCGATCGGCCGGTCCTCGAAGCGGATGGCAGCCGCCGGGCTCGGCAGGAGCCCGGCGACGGTGCGCAGGAACGTCGATTTGCCGGCACCGTTGGCGCCGATGATGGCGACGGTCTCCCCCGCCTCGACCGTCACGCTGATGCCGAACAGCGCCTGGAAGTCGCCGTAGAAGGCGGTGAGGTCGCGGGTTTCGAGGAGCGGCATGTCAGGCAGCCACTCCCAAACACGAGATACCCCCCTCCAGCCTTGCTACGGCCGGCTTCGCCGGCCCGAGCGCGGCTGTCTCCCCCGCAAGGGGAGTGAGAGTGACCTGGACAGGCACTCGCCCACAGTCGTCCCGGCTTCTTCTCCCCCCTTGCGGGGGAGACAGCTTTGCGGCGGTTTGCGCCCGCAGACCGTCAGCAAAGCTAGAGGGGGGTATCTGTCGACCGATGTAGCTATCCGAAGAATCGAAACCCGGTACGACCATGGGCAGACCATGAAGCGGCGCCTTAAAGGACGTGAGCCGGCTCACGCCTCGATCCCCAGGTAGATCTCGCGCACCTCGCTCGACTCGATCACCTCGCGTGGGTCTCCCTCAGCGATCTTGCGGCCGAAGTTCAGCACCATCAGCCGGTCGACCACCGCGAGCAGCGCGTGAACGACGTGCTCGATCCAGATGATGGTGACGCCAGTTGCACGCACGTCGTGGATCGTGGCGATGAGGTCGCCGCATTCGGCCTCGGTCAGCCCGCCGGCAATCTCGTCGAGAAGCAGGATGCGTGGCCGTGTGGCGAGGGCCCGCGCCATTTCGAGGCGTTTGCGCTCCAGAAGCGTCAGTGTTCCCGCCCGCCGATTGGCGAGCGGCAACAGGCCCGCCTGTTCGAGCACGGCGCCGCAGTGCTGGATGATATCGGCCTCGCTGCCGTCGCCAGCGTGGGTGGCGCCGACCAGCAGATTTTCGAAGACCGTGAGATTGGTAAAGGGTTGGGGAATCTGGAAAGAGCGGACGAGGCCGCTTCTTGCCCGCGCCTGCTGCGAGGCGGCGGTGATGTCGCGCCCGTCAAGGCGGATGGTGCCCGCGTCCGGCTTCAGCGCCCCGACGATGAGGTTGAACAGTGACGTCTTGCCGGCCCCGTTCGGGCCGATGATGCCGACCGCCGCGCCCGCCTCGACGTCAAGATCGATCCCGTCCGCGACGACCACCGAGCCGAAGGCCTTGCTGAGGCTTGCGAGCTGAAGGATCACGGCGGGAGCGGCCTCAGGTCGTCAGTGCCGGGGCGGAAGGCGGAAGGCCCGCCTCCCGCGGTCGATGGTCAGGCGATCGGCTCCATCTTGCCGGCCACCGGAATCGCCGGCGCGGTCTTGTTGTCGACGATCACCAGATCATATTTCGCTTCGCCCTTCAGCCGCCACTGACCGCCGACCAGCGGCGTCTTGGCGACGTTCTTCGCCGCGAAGGGCGGCAGGCCGGCGCCGTTCCACTGCAGGTGTCCGACGAGCGTGTCGAGGTTGGTGGCGGCGATGGCAGCGACGGTCGCGTCGGCATCGCCAACGTCTTCCGTCCGCTTCAGGACATCAACCACCACCTCGAACAGGGCATGGGCGAAGCCGATCGGCTGCGTCCACTGCCGGCCCGTCGCCTTCTCGTAGGCGGCAGCGACCTCGGCCGAGGTCTGGCCGGTCAGCGACGACTTGAACGGATGGTTCGGCGACCACCAAACCTCCGACGACAGGTTGTTGCCGGTGTTGCCAAGCGCCTCGACGGCAACCGGGAACAGGATCGCCTTGCCGATCGACGCCGCCTTCGGCTTGAAGCCCTGCTGATTGGCCTGGTTCCAGAAGGTGGTGAAGTCCGGCGGGATCATCACGCCGGTGATGATCTCGCAGTTGGCGCCCTTGAAAGCCGAGATCTGGGCCGAGAAGTCGTCGGTGAGGTTCTGGTAGCGGCCAGGGTCGGTGAGGGTGTAGCCCTGAGCGTCGAGCACCGGCGGAAAACCGACCTGCTTGTCGCCCCACGCATTGCCGTCGCCATCATTGGGGAACAGGCCGCCCACCGATTTGTTGGTGTCGAGCTGGCCCCACATGTTGGTGAAGACGGCGATGACGTCCTCCAGCCCCCAGAAGAAGTGATAGGTGAAGTCGAACGGCTTCCAGGAGTTGGGGTCGCCCGGATTGCTCTGGCGGCCGATAAACCAGGGCTGCCACGGCGCAACGGTGGAGATGCAGGGCACCTGCTCGATCTCGCACTGGGTGGAAACCGGGTTGGTCGTTTCCGGCGTCGAGGCGACCAGCATGACGTCGACCTCATCGTCGACGATCAGCTCCTTGGCGACTTCGGCGGCGCGGTTGGGATCCGACTGGCTGTCCTTGACCACCACCTCGATCGGATAGGTATCACCGCCGATTTTGAGCCCGCCCTTCATCATCTCGTTGAAGCTGGAGACGACGAACTGGTCGGCCTCGCCGAAAGGCGCCAGGGGCCCGGTCTGCGGGCTGACATAGCCAAGCTTAATGGAGCGGGCGGCATGGACCGCCGGAGCAAACACCGAGCCCGTGGCAAGCACGGCACCGGTGGCGGCCGTGCCTTGCAGGAACCGACGCCGGCTTACGCGTGTCACTCTGTTGCGCTTCGTCATTCTCGTTCCTCCCATGGGTTGGCGCTTTTGCCATGCGGCACGCGCCGCCTCGCCTCGTTTCCTCCCGCCGCCCGCGCTGACTTGAGCCAGGCACTTGACTGGCCGGAACGAATGTTCGATTATCGAACATTCGTTCGTTATCCGACAATTGTCAATGAGCTTTGCGTCAGTGTCAACGGCTCCGACACCCCACTTGAGCAGCGGCCCAGACGACCTCGCCGAAGGCGACACCGAATTCATGGCGACCCTCGCCCGCGGGCTCGCCGTGCTCGGGGCCTTCGGCCCGCAGCGGCCGTCGATGACGCTGTCTGACGCCGCCGCCGTGGCGGGGCTGTCGCGGGCCACCGCCCGGCGGATCCTGCGGACCCTGGTGAAGCTCGGCTATGTCGTGCAGGACGGGCGCGACTTTACGCTGGCGCCGCGCGTCCTCGAGATCGGCTTCGCCTATCTGTCGACCCAGTCGTGGATCGACCGCGCCGAGCCGCTGATGAAGGAGCTGAGCCAGGCAACCGGCGAATCCTGCTCGGCGGCCATCCTGCAGAATACGGAGATCGTTTATGTGGCGCGCATGCCGGCGCCCTACCGGTTGATGTCGACGGCGATCAGCGTCGGCTCGCGGCTCCCGGCTTTCTACACGGCGCTCGGCCGCACCCAGCTCGGCTCCCTCGGCGATAACGAGCTCTGGCGGCGGCTGAGGTCCGAGCGTCTCGAGCGGCGGACGCCGGCAACAATCACCGACCCGGTCGGGCTGATGGAGCGGATCAAGGCGGACCACGCCCAGGGCTTTTCGATCGTCGACGAGGAGCTGGAACAGGGCCTGAGAGCGATCGCGGTCCCGATCGTCACGCGGTCCGGTAAGACGATTGCCGCGATCAACCTGTCCGCCCACGCCAGCCGCACGACCCGGAACGAGATGCGCGACGGGTTCCTGCCGCGGCTTCGCGAGGTGGCCGGCACGATTTCGCGGTCGCTCGCCTGAGCCCCGAAACGACCGCCGTCCTTGACAACCAGGTACCTCTTGCCAAGCTCGGGAGGGTTATCTATCGTGGCGTTCGGAAATCGTACATACGTTCGATAATCGAACATCTTCTGGGAGGAAGTGGCATGGACGCCAAAGTACGGGACGACCCCAAGGCATTCGCAGCGCGACCGGAAACCACCGGCAGCATCACCGGCGCCACGACGATGACGGGCGCCGAGTACCTCGAAGAGCTGAAGGACGGCCGCGAGGTCTACATCTACGGCGAACGCGTCAAGGACGTGACCGAACATCCGGCCTTCCGCAACACCGCCCGCATGATCGCCCGGCTTTACAACGCGCTTCAGGATCCGAAGCACAAGGAGAAGATCCTGACGCCGACCGACACCGGCAACGGCGGCACGACGCATGCCTATTTCAAGGCGCCGAAGTCTCTCGAAGATCTCCTGCAGGGCCGCTCGGCCATCGCCGAATGGGCGCGGATGACCTACGGCTGGGTGGGCCGGTCGCCGGATTACAAGGCGTCGTTCCTGGCGACGCTCGGTGCCAACGCCGACTTCTACGATCCCTATCAGGACAACGCCAAGCGCTGGTACCGCTACAGCCAGGAGCGGGTGCCCTATGTCAACCACGCCATCATCCATCCGCCGGTCGATCGCGACCGGCCGCCGAACGAAGTGGCGGACGTGTGCTGCCACGTGGAAAAGGAGACTGACGCCGGGTTGATCGTCTCGGGCGCCAAGGTAGTGGCCACCGGCTCGGTGCTGACCAACTACACCTTCGTCGCCCACCACGGGCTGATCCCGCTCCAGGACCGGAACTTTGCCGTCGTCTTCATGGTGCCGACCAACGCGCCCGGCGTGAAGTTCATCTGCCGCACCTCGTACGAGATGACCTCGACGGTGATGGGAAGCCCGTTCGACTACCCGCTCTCCTCGCGCCTCGACGAAAACGACGCGGTGTTCATCATGGACAACGTGCTCGTCCCCTGGGAGAACGTCTTCGTCTATGGCGATCTTGAGAAGGCCAACAACTTCTTTCCGCAGACCGGCTTCCTGCCGCGCTTCGTCGTCCACGGCTGCACCCGGCTCGCCGTCAAGCTCGACTTCATCGCCGGGCTGCTCCTGAAGGCGGTGGAAGCATCCGGCACCAAGGACTATCGCGGCGTCCAGGCCAATGTCGGCGAGGTGATCGCCTGGCGAAACCTGTTCTGGGGCCTGTCGGACGCCATGGTCCGCGACCCCAAGCCGTGGATCGGCGACTACGTGCTGCCCAACATGGATCCGGGTAACGCCTACCAGATCATCGCCACCATGGCCTACAGCAAGGTCAAATACATCATCGAGCAGACGGTGGCCTCGGGACTGATCTACCTCAACAGTCACGCCATGGACTTCAAGAACGAGGAGATCCGCCCCTATCTCGACCGCTATCTCCGCGGCTCCAACGGCTACAAGGCCGAGGAGCGGGTCAAGTTGATGAAGCTCCTGTGGGACTGCATCTCGACCGAGTTCGGTGGACGCCACGAGCTCTATGAGATCAACTACGGCGGCTCGACCGAGGAGATCCGGCGCTACGCCCTGTTCGGCGCGATGGCGTCGGGCAACGCCGACAAGTTCAAGGGCTTCGCCGAGGAATGCATGGCCGAATACGATCTCGATGGCTGGCGGGTCCCCGACCTGACCGACCCCGGCGAACTGAGCTATCACGCGATGCGACGGAGACAGTAGTCCGCAACCGATGAACCGCCCGGCTCACCCGCATGAGATCGATCCGCTCCATTTCCGCAAGGTGATGGGGCGGTTCGCGACGGGCGTGACGGTGATCACTGTGATGTCGGACGGCGAACGCCACGGCATGACGGCCAACGCCTTCATGTCCGGTTCGCTCGACCCGCCGCTTTGTGTGGTGTCGGTGGCGAAGCGGGCGCACATGCACAAGCATCTGCCCGGAGCGGAACGCTTCGCCGTCAACATCCTCGCGATCGGTCAGGGCGATTTCGCTACCCACTTCGCGGGACGACCTGTTCCGGGCCTCGCCATCCGCTTTCTCGACATGGACGGCGTTCCGGTCCTGGCCGACGCTTCGGCCCATATCACCGCCGACATCGCTACCCATCACGACTGTGGCGACCACACCATCTTCATCGGCCACATCACGAAGATGCAGGCCGACGAGCGTCCACCCCTCCTCTACCACAATGGCCGCTACGCGGCTCTGGTGCCGACGCATGGGCCGGAGACCCCGCTGCCCGAGTTCTGGTGAGGGGGCGCAATGCCGATCGCCGCTTTCGTCTATCAGCCATGGCCGCAGCGGGTGGTGTTCGGCAGCGGCACGCTTCGGGAGGTCCCGGCCGAGGCCGACCGGCTGAATATCCACCGCGCCCTGGTTGTCTCGACCCCGCAGCAGGCCGACCAGGCGGAAGAGGTGGCGCGGCTGCTCGGTTCGCGCTGCGGCGGCGTTTTCCCCAAAGCGCGCATGCACACGCCGGTCGAGACGACCGAGGAAGCGATGGCGATCGTCACCACCGAGCGGATCGACGGGACCGTGGCGATCGGCGGCGGCTCAACCACAGGGCTCGGCAAGGCGATCGCCTGGCGCACCGACCTGCCGCAGCTCGTCGTGCCAACCACCTATGCCGGGTCGGAGATGACCAACATCCTCGGCGAGACGGTCGGCGGCGAAAAGAAGACGGTGCGCGACGCCAAGATCGTCCCGGAGACGGTGGTCTACGACGTCGCCCTGACGCCGGGTCTGCCGGTGTCGCTGTCGGTGACCTCGGGGATGAACGCCATCGCCCACGCCGTCGAAGGCCTGTACGCGCCGGACGGCAATCCCATCATCTCGTTGATGGCGGAGGAAGGTATCCGCGCCCTCGGCACGGCCATTTCCGCCATCGTCAGCGACAGCACCGACGAGGACGCCCGCGCCGACGCCCTCTACGGCGCGTGGCTTTGCGGGACGGTGCTCGGCTCGACCTCGATGGCGCTCCACCACAAGCTCTGCCATGTGCTCGGCGGCAGCTTCGACCTGCCCCACGCCGAAACGCACACCGTCATCCTGCCGCACGCCGCGGCTTACAATGCGGCGGAGGCGGAGGACGCGATGGCGCGGGTGGCCCGCGCGCTCGGCGTCGACAGCGCGCCGAAGGCGCTGTTCGACCTGGCGAAGAATGCCGGCGCCCCGACCTCGCTCCGCGAGCTCGGCATGCCCGCGGACGGCCTCGACCGCGCCGCCGACATCGCTACGTCCAGTCCCTACACCAATCCGCGGCCGATCGAGCGCGACGCCATCCGGGCGCTGCTCGACGATGCCTGGCACGGGAGAAGGCCGGTCGCGTAACCGGGAGGAGAAGAGGATGCGTGATTTCAACGAAAACACCGCCACCGCGGCGGTTCTCGGGCGGCTGTCGGGCTGTGAGGACCCCCGCCTCAAGGAGATCATGACCTCGGTGATCACCCACCTCCACGCGGTGATCCGCGAGGTCAAGCCGACCCCCGAGGAGTGGATGACAGCAATCCGTTTCCTCACCGAAACCGGCCAGATCTGCGACGACAAGCGGCAGGAGTTCATCCTGCTTTCCGACACGCTCGGGGTTTCGATGCTGATCGACGCCATCAACCATCGGAAGCCCTCGGGCGCGACCGAATCGACGGTGCTTGGTCCCTTCCACGTTGCCGGCGCGCCGAAGAAGGAGATGGGCGACAGCATTTCGCTCGACGGCAAGGGCGACCCGACCTGGGTGTCGGGCCGTGTCGTCGATCTCGACGGCAAGCCGATCGGCGGCGCTCTCCTCGACGTCTGGCAGAGCTCGTCCGAGGGCGCCTACGACGTCCAGGACCCGAACCAGCCGGAAATGAACCTGCGCGGCCTGTTCACAACGGGCCCCGACGGGCGCTTCTTCTTCCGCACGGTCAAGCCGTCATCCTACGCGGTCCCGACCGACGGACCGGTCGGCAGGATGCTGACGGCGCTCGGCCGCCACCCCATGCGTCCCGCCCACACCCACTTCATCGTCGGCGCGCCGGGCTTCGAGCCGGTGACCACGCACATGTTCGTCGGCGGCGACGAATACCTCGACTCCGACGCCGTGTTCGGGGTGAAGGACAGCCTGGTCGTGCCGTTCGTCAAGACCGACGACGCGGAGCAGGCGAAGGAGCTCGGCCTTGGCAATCCGTTCTACATCGCCGAGCACGACTTCCGACTCGCTGCCAGCCGATAGTCGGAAGCAGGAAATCGAGGAATTTCCTCGTCGCGACGGACATTCTTGTGCTGACGAGTCAGAGCGAACGGGGCGGAATGTTTGATGGCGCCGGCGAATTTGATGATCGAAGGGGGGCTATTGGCGGTGACCGCAGCCGGTCCGTCAGGCGTCCGCTGCTTCAAGGGGATCCCCTATGCCCGACCGCCGGTCGGGGACCTCAGGTGGCAGCCGCCACAGCCGGTTGCTCATTGGCCCGGCGTCCGAGCGGCGGACACCTTCGGACCGAATGCGATGCAAGGCGTCGTTTTCAACGACATCGACCCCTATCCGGCAGGGATTTCCGAGGATTGTCTCTACCTCAACGTCTGGACGCCGGCTCTGGACCCCGAAATACCCGCCCCGGTCATGGTGTGGATTCACGGTGGCGGCTTCGTCGTCGGCTCCGGAGCCGAACCTCGCTACGACGGAACCAATCTGGCCGCACAGGGAATCGTCGTCGTCACCGTCAACCACCGGCTCAACGCGCTCGCATTCCTCGCGTGCCCGGAGCTCACCGGCGAGTCGCCGGTTCACGCCTCAGGCAACTACGGCATGCTCGACCTTGTCGCGGCGTTGGGGTGGGTGAGACGAAACATCCGGGCATTCGGTGGCGATCCAGACCAGGTCACCATCGCGGGCGAGTCCGCCGGCTCCGAGGCCGTCAGCGCGCTCATGGCGTCGCCGCTTGCCAGCGGACTGTTCCATCGTGCCATTGGAGAGAGCGGAGCCTTGTTCCCAACGCCAAGCCGTGCCCCGGCATCGCTCGACGACGCCGAACGCGCCGGCATGGAGTTCATGCGCAAGGCGGGAGCGGCCTCGCTTGCCGAACTGCGGTCGCTGTCGGCGGAAGACATACTTGCGGCCTCGGCTTCCGGCCCATTGTCGACGGCCATTTTCTCCCTCGATCTCCGGCCGCGATCTTTGCGGAAGGCGCCCAGAACGACGTGCCTCTCCTCGCAGGTTGGAACAAGGACGAGGGGTTCAATTTCACCTTGCTCCAGGGTGCCGACGCCGGCAGGCCGTATCCGGAACTGGTCGGCGGGCTTTTCGCCGACCGCGTGGAAGAAGCTCTTGGCCACTATCCCGGCGGGAGCAAGGAACACGACGAGGCCGCAGCGCGGGCGCTGGGCGGCGACCTGACCATCATCCACGCGACCTGGGCATGGCTTGAGGCGCAGCGGAAAACGGGCCGCTCGGCAGTCTTCCGTTTTCGCTTCGAGCGGACGCCACTCACTCCTGAAGGGTGGTTCGAAGATAAGTCGAGCAAGGACGCCGGTGCGTTTCATGCCGGTGAAATCCCGTATGTCTTCAACAACCTGGATGCATTGCCCTGGCTCGTGACCGCCGACGACCAGAGGATCGCGGATCTCGCCTCGGCGTATTGGGCGAATTTCGTCAAGACGGGCGATCCGAATTCGGAGGGTCTTCCGGATTGGCCATCCTATCGTCGGGCCGACAATCCCTTCTTGGCGATCGACGCGGCGCCGGAAGTGCGGAGCGATCCCCACCGCGCCCGCCATGAATTCCTCGCGGAGGTCGCAAGCGGCAAGGCAGGCTTCCATTAAGGCGTCCGGCTGGCCATTTGGCGGAGGGAGAGGAACCGGGATCCAACATTCTCCACGGGAACGGCGGAATTCCAAGGTTTTTGCGTTGCTCGTCATCCACGCCGCCGGCGACCCCTTCATCGACACATCGAGACCGACACAATGCTTCATGGCTCGTCTTCCACCGCGATTGCGCGACGGGTAGGCAGCAGCTTTCGGAACTTTTGAAGCCATATTCATGGGGTTCCCTGGCGTGTGAGGGGCAGATACCATCCAGTTAGCGTCCGCGCACGTGATGTAATTTCCGGCGTGTTCGATGGTGGATTTTCCGCCGCCGGCGATGGTGGTGCTGGGGTGGTCACCGCGGTTGGCGGTTAGGGTGGAGTTGGTCAACTTCATCCCAACCGAGGACACCACGATGACCGAGCTGCTGCAGAAGAGCGGCGAAGGCGACTTTCTGAGGGCCGTTGCCGAGAGCGTTCTGCAGCTTCACATGGAAGCCGACGTCGAAGGGCTCATTGGCGCCGGCGGGCACGAGCGGTCCGCCGACCGGCTCAACTGGCGCAACGGCTACCGCGAACGAACCCTCGACACGGGCCTTGGCTCGCTGGCGCTGAAGATCCCGAAGCTGCGGCAGGGCAGCTACTTTCCGCCCTTCCTGGAGGCACGCAAGACGACCGAGAAGGCGTTGGTGGCGGTGATCCAGGAGGCTTGGATCGGCGGCGTCTCGACACGGCGGGTGGACGAGCTCGTGCAAGCGATGGAGCTGGCCGGCATCTCCAAGAGCCAGGTCTCCAAGCTGTGCAAGGAGATCGATGAGCGGGTGCGCGCCTTCCTCGATCGACCACTCGAGGGCGAATGGCCCTATCTCTGGCTCGATGCCACCTACCTCAAGGTCCGCGAGGGTGGGCGCATCGTCTCGGTGGCGGCGATAATCGCCGTGGCCGCCAACACGGATGGCCGGCGCGAGATCATCGGCCTTGGCATCGGTCCGTCAGAAGCCGAGACGTTCTGGTCAACCTTCCTGAAGAGTCTGGTCAAACGCGGTCTCAAGGGCGTCAAGCTGGTCATCTCGGATGCCCATGACGGCCTCACCGCGGCGATCACCCGCGTTGTCGGCGCCACCTGGCAACGCTGCCGGGTTCACTTCATGCGCAATGCCTTGGCGCATGTGCCGAAGGGTCAGCATACCGTCGTTGCGGCGGCGATCCGCCAAGCCTTCATCCAGCCTGACCGCGAGACCGCCGGCCAGAACCTCAGGAAGCTCGCGAAGCTCATCCCGATGCCGGCACATTCGCCGGCATGAGCGCCGACACCTTCGGCGACGTTACCGACCCGGTGCCAACAATCCGGCTAGCATCCGACTTCTTCAACACAATCCGCCAGAAACGGACATTGACGATCGAAATCAATTCATCTATGACACCGATGTCATGACATCGGTGTCACGAGGACTCGATGACAACGATCTACGATGTAGCCAAGGCTGCCAACGTTTCTCCGAAAACGGTCAGCCGCGTCCTCAACGGCGATGCGCCCGTCAAGTCGGAAACGCGCGATACCGTCGAGCGGGCGATCACGCGGCTGGGCTACATACCGTCGAGCGCGGCCCGGACGATGCGGTCGAATCGGTCCGGACTGATTGGCTTGGTGACCGGCGCCATCAGTCTCGCCCCCCAGTCGACGGAGATGTCCGGACTACCTGAGCTCCTCATCGTCCAGGGCATCCAGCGCCGGATGGAATCGACCGGCAAGACCCTGTTGATCTCGGATACCGGCGGGCGCTCCGAACGCGTTCCCCACCTGATACGGACGTTCGCCGAGCATCGCGTCGAAGGCTTGATCTATGTCGCGTCCCACCATCAGCGCGTGGTGCTTCCGACGTTGCCGCCGACAGCCAAGCTGGTGCTCGTCAATTGCTTCGACGAACGGAACACGCCGGCTGTCCTGCCGCACGACAGCGAGGGCCAACGAC
>Ga0210144_1000078_pt1 | contig 54331 bp, 44 predicted proteins | sample Muzzi_PWA_D2_FD_185532 | JGI IMG/M metagenome (GOLD analysis project Ga0210144, IMG submission 185532) | Wetland microbial communities from San Francisco Bay, California, USA, that impact long-term carbon sequestration - Muzzi_PWA_D2 (SPAdes) | ecosystem: Environmental > Aquatic > Marine >...
CACCGTGACGTGGTTCTTGACCACCCGGTCGCCCCCCTCCCCGCCGATGAAGCCCCCCACGGAGATGGGCCCCTGGGCCACGGCGTAGACCTGGCCGTTGGCGGCCCGCAGGGGGGTGATCAGCAGGGTGCCGCCCTGGAGGCTGGTGGCGTCCCCCAGGGACGAGACGGTCACGTCGATCTCCTGGCCCGGCCGGGAGAAGGGCGGCAGGCTGGCGGTGACCATCACCGAGGCCACGTTCTTGACCTTCATCGCGTCCGGGTCGAGGGTGACGCCCAGCTTGTTGAGCATGGAGGCCAGGCTCTGGTTGGTGAAGCCGGTGCCGGTCTTGTCGCCGGTGCCGGCCAGGCCGATCACCATGCCGTAGCCCACCAGGGGGTTGTCGCGCACCCCGGCGACGCTCGCCAGGTCCTTCAGGCGCGCGGCCCCGGCCGGGGCGGGCGCCAGAAGCCCGAAGGCCAGAGCCAAGGCGACGAGGCCCAAGCGGGCGCGGAGCGGTGTCGTGCGGTGCATCCCGGCTTTCCTAGAACGGCGTGAGGTAGTCGAACAGGCGCGCGAACCAGCCCGGACGCTGCTTCTCGTCCACGGTCCCCACGCCGGTGTAGGTGATGGCGGCGTCGGCGATGCGCGACGACAGCACCACGTTGGACGCCGAGATGTCCACCGGCCGCACGACGCCCGACAGCCGGATGATCTGCATCTCGTCGTTCACCTGGATCTCCCGGCTGCCCTCGATGACCAGGTTGCCGTTGGGCAGCACCTCGGTCACCACGGCCGCCACCAGGGCCGACAGCTTGCCGGAGCGGGTGGTGGCGCCGGTGCCGTCGTAGGTGTTGGAGACGCCCACGTTGATGTTGCGCCCCGTCACTGGGGCGGTGAAGAAGGTGTCGATGCCGGTGGACAGGCTGGAGTCGCGGCTGGTGCTGGTCTCGGCCTTCTTGGTGCCGGTGGCGTTCTCGTCCACCCGCACCATCACCAGGTCGCCCACACGCCGGGCGCGGGTGTCCTCGAACAGGCTGCCGGCCCGGTCGGTGGCCCACAGGGAGCCGGGCTCGTAGCTGGGCCCGGGGGGCGGCTCGACGCCCTGGGCGGTGCGGGCCGCGCCCATGCCCTCGGACAGCATGGGGGTGGGGTGGTGCGCGCAGGCGGGCAGGGCCAGGGCGCACAAGGCCAGCAGCAGGGCCGGGCAGAGGCCGGGGGCCGACGGGACGGTTCGCATCAGTACGCCACCTCCACGGTCCGCGCGTCCACCACCCGCCCCTGGACGGTGCGGTGGGAGCGCAGGTTGAGCACCGGAATCACGCTGCCCGGAGCGCCGTCCTGGCGGGCCTCCCCCTGGGCCGTCACGGTCAGGCCCGGAGCGCGCACGGTCAGGGTCACCTGGTCCCCCCGCAGGACCACCGGCAGCTCCTCCACCAGATCCCGCGCCAGGGGGCGGCCCTGGGGGATGCGCCGCACGGTGCGGAGCCCCACAAGGTCGTCCGGGTCGGTCACCGCGCCGCCGGGCAGGCGGGACAGGGGCACCTCGGTACTGGCCAGGAGCCCCGGCTCCAGCACCTGGTGCCGGCCGATGGTGCGGGCCGCCACCAGGGCCGGGACCATCACCTCCACCCGGGCGCTGGCCCACTCGGTATCGGACCCGCCGGCGCGGCCGACCCGGAACGGCACGCGCCCGGGCAGCCGCTCCCGGGCCGCGAGGGCCACCACGGGGCGCTCCCCCGGCTTCAGCCGGAAGCCCCGGGGCAGGGAGATTTCCGAGACCCGGACGCGGTCCCGCCGCCACGGCCCCCGGCCCGCCACGGCGTCGGCCAGGGCCGCGGCCACACGGGCCTCGGGGCCGTCGCCGGAGGCCGCCACGGCGGCCGGCGTGGGCGGCGCGGCGGACAGGGCGGCCAGCAGCAGGGCCGCCGGCAGGAGGGCCGCCAGGCGGCCGCGAAGGGTGCGCGCAGGGGCCATCTCCTAGCGCCTCATGTTGTTGGCCATCTGGAGCATCTCGTCGGCGGTCTGCACCGCCTTCGAGTTGATCTCGTAGGCCCGTTGGCCGACGATCATCTTCACCAGCTCCTCGGCGATGTTGACGTTGGAGCCCTCGAGAAAGCCCTGGGTGACGGAGCCGAACGCCTCCTCCCCCGGGATGCCCACCACGGCGTCGCCCGAGGCCGGGGTGGCGCCGTAGAGGTTGTCCCCCAGGCTGTTGAGGCCGGCGGGGTTGGCGAAACGGGCCAGCTGCACCTGCCCCACCTGGGTGGGGGTGGCCGAGCCGCCGGTCATCACCGAGACGATGCCGCTCTTGGAGATCGTGATCGTGGTGGTGTCGTCCGGGATCGAGATGGCGGGCTCGATGGGCAGGCCGTCGGTGGTGACCACGTTGCCCGAGGCGTCGCGGTTGAAGACCCCGGAGCGGGTGTAGGCGATCTCGCCGTTCTCCTGGACCACCTGGAAGAACCCCTCGCCCTCGATGGCCATGTCGAGGGGGTTCTCGGTGGCCTCCAGGGCCCCCTGGGTGAAGATCCGCTCGGTGGCGGCGGGCTTGACGCCCAGGCCCACCTGGAGGCTGACCGGCTCCTGGGTGCCCAGCTCGGTCTGGGTGCCGGCCACCTGGAGGGTCTGGTAGAGCAGCTCCTGGAACTCGGCGCGGGCCTTCTTGAAGCCGTGGGTGTTCACGTTGGCCAGGTTGTTGGCCACCACGTCCATGTTGAGCTGCTGGCCGATGAGGCCGGTGGTGGCGGTGTCGAGGGCGCGCATCATGGTTTGCTTCTCCTGGCTTGCCTCTCCCGGGTCGAAAGCGGGCCGGGGGTCCTTCGCGGGCGGCCTAGACCGTCCCCACGTCGTTGGTCTGGGCCGCGGTCTGGTCCATGGCCTGGACGAGCTTCTGGTACGCCTCGTAGCCCCGGGCGATCTCGATCATGCGGGTCATCTCCAGGATGGGGGAGACGTTGGAGCGCTCCAGGGCCCCCTGGGCCACCCGGGGGCCGTCCACCGGCACGTCCCCGACGCCCTCGAAGAGGCCGTCCCCCACCTTCTCGGGGGGCGACCCGGCGGGGAAGGCGACCACCTCGAGGGTGTCCACCTCGTTGCCGTCGGCCCACACCTTGCCCTCGGGGTCGATGCGGATGCCCGTCGCCTCCGGGTCCAGGACGATGGGGCCGCCGGAGCCCATCACCGGGTGGCCGGCGGCGGTCTGGAGGGTGCCGTCGGCGGCCATGCGGAAGGCGCCGTCGCGGGTGAAGCGCCGCCCGTCGGGGGTGTCCACCACGAAGAAGCCGTCCCCCTCGATCGCCGCGTCCAGGGGGTTGCCGGTGCGCTCCTGGCCGCCGGCGGACGGGTCCACGTACTGGCTGGCGGTCACGGTGGGCAGGCCCGTGGCCTCGTCGAGCACCTCCGAGAAGCGGAGCTGGTCGGCCTTGTAGCCGGGGGTGTTGGCGTTGGCCAGGTTGTTGGCCAGGATCGCCATGCGGGCCTCGCCGTAGCCCGCGGCCGACGCCAGGTCGAAGTAGGCGGGATCCACGGTGCTAGCCCCGCGCGCCGGCCGCCTGGGGGCCCCGGAGGCCCAGCACCAGGGCCACCTCGCCAACGGGCCGACCCACCCGGCGCGCGATCTCTTCCGTGTCCAGCCCGTCCCGGGCGAAGGCCAGCATCCGGTCCACCGCCGCCGCCTTCTCCGGGGAGCCCGGGGCCACCTCGTCCTCCGGCACCGCCGGCACCACGAAGGGCGGCCCCGAGGGCGCGAAGACGCGGGCCGCCAGGGAATCCGGCGCGACCGCTCCCGGCGCGGGCTCACGGTCCTGCAGCGGTCCCGCCTCGGCGTCCGCCGCGCGGGCCGCGGGGCCGGACGTGAGCCGGTCCACCTCCACCACCAGCTCCCCCAGGGTGTCCACCAGGGCGGCCACCTCCCGCTGCCACCGCTCGGCGCTGCGGCGCCGCAGCCGGTCGCCGAGCAGCAGGAGGAACCCCAGCCCCAAGGCCACGTCGAGAAAGGCCTGCAGATAGATCCACGTGCTCATCGTGATGCCCCTTCGTTCGAAGCCCCCGGGCGCAATCCCGGACCCGGCGGCCTGCGCCGCGGCATGTGCAAGGGGCGTACCGTGGCGTGCCGCACCGGGCGTTTCCGGCCGGACACGGCGCGATAAACACAATGATTATCAAGGTGTTGCACTCGGACCTGGGGGACGCCCGTGGCCCCGGGCGCGAATCCGGGCGGACTCCGGGGGGCGGCCCCGGATGGGGACATCGTCAACGCTTTGTCGCCCTTGCCCGGGGGGCGTGACGGTGGCCTGGGGGCGCGGCGGCGGGGGAGTGTGGTATCGTACGGGGCCCGCCTTGGCGGCGGGTCTCGCGACAACTCAAAGCAGTTTGTGGGAGGCGAGCGGCGTTTCCGTGTGCCAGATCACGATCGACAAGGTGGAGGCGGACACCCTGCAACAGGCCACGCGCCTGACCGTCCTGGTGAGCGGCAAGTGCGACCACGGCGGGGAGGTGTACCTGCGGGTGGTCCGCGACGACGGCCGCCTGGGGGCCGAGAGCGCCTCCCGGCAGGTGGGGCGGGAGTACCACCACCTGCCCCTCACCTACACCGCCCACAACCTCTCCGACCGGCTCGCCAAGGTCCGGGCCGTGTGCCGGTGCAAGAAGACCTCGGTCTATGAGGAGCGGGAGATCTAAGGCGGCGGCGGGTCCCGCGCCGGGTTGGGCCGGGGTGGGAGACGGGGCCCCATCGCCCGAAGGCCGGTGACCTTCTGGCACCGGCTCCGGGGCCTCTTGTGTCCCCTCCTGGGCCACAAGTACATCGCCGACCCGCACCGCAAGGTGTGCGTGTACTGCTGGAAGCAGGTGCGGATCCGCACCTTCCCCGACGACGACGGCCCGCCCGCGGGCGGCTGAGTCAGGGGCCTGAAGGGCCCTCTTCCATGTAATCGAGGCGGTCGGCCACGTAGTTGACCGCCGAGCGGCGGATCATCTCCACCTCCTGGTCGGTCAGCTCGCGCACCGGCTTGGCGGGGGCGCCCACCGCCAGGGTCCGGGGCGGGATGCGCTTGCCCTGGGTGACCAGGGCGCCGGCCCCCACGAAGGCGAAGGCGCCGATCTCCGCGCCGTCCATCACCGTGGCCCCCATGCCGATGAAGGCGTGGTTCTCCAGGGTGCAGCCGTGCAGGATCACGGCGTGCCCCACGGTCACGTCGTCCCCCACGACGAGGGGGTGGGTGCGGCGGGTGACGTGCAGCACCGAGCCGTCCTGGATGTTGGTGCGGGCGCCGATGCGGATGTGGTTCACGTCGCCCCGCACCACCGTGTTCATCCAGACGGACGACTCGGGGCCGATGGTCACGTCGCCGATCACCTGGGCGCTTAGGTCCACGAAGGCGGTGGGGTCCACCTTGGGGAAACGGCCCTTGTGGGGACGCAGCACGGCGTGCCCCTAGTGGCGGAAGTGGCGCATGCCGGTGAACAGCATGGCCATGTTGTGGTCGTTGGCGGCCTGGATCACCTCCTCGTCCCGCACGCTGCCCCCCGGCTGGATCACCGCCGAGACCCCGACCTCGGCGGCTGCGTCGATGCCGTCGCGGAACGGGAAGAATGCGTCCGACGCCATGGCGGTGCCCTGGAGCGGCGAGTTGGCCTTGAGCACGGCGATGCGGGCCGAGTCCACCCGGCTCATCTGCCCCGCCCCCACGCCCACGGTGCGCTCGTCGCGGGCGTACACGATGGCGTTGGACTTCACGTGCTTGCAGACCTTCCAGGCGAACGCCAGGGCCACGTATTCCGCGTCCGTGGGGGCGCGGGTCGAGACCACGTCCAGCTTGCGGACGTCGGGGATGCCCCCCAAGTCCCGGTCCTGGTAGATGATGCCGCCCACCACGCGCTTCAGGTCCATGCCGCCCCGGGGGGCGGAAAGCGGCGCGACCTCCAGCAGGCGCACGTTCTTCTTGGCGGCCAACGCCTCCAGGGCGTCGGGGGTGTAGCCGGGGGCGATCACCACCTCAACGAACGTCGCGGCGATCTCCTCGGCCGTGGCCCGGTCCACCGGGCGGTTGAAGGCGATCACGCCGCCGAAGGCCGACAGGGGGTCGGTGTCCCGCGCGCTGCGGTACGCGTCCACCAGCTCCCCGGCGGTGGCGACTCCGCAGGGGTTGTTGTGCTTGACGATCACCGCCGTGGTGCGGTCGAACTCCTTGACCAGCTCCAGGGCCGAGTTGGCGTCCAGGAAGTTGTTGAAGCTCATCTCCTTGCCCTGGTGCTGGCGGGCGTCCGCCACGCTGGGCTCGGACTGGATCGGGTCGCGGTAGAACGCCCCCTGCTGGTGCGGGTTCTCGCCGTAGCGCAGGGCCTGGACGAAGTCCCAGGACAGGGAGAGCACCTTGGGGAACTTCTCCGCCCCGTCCGTCCGGCCCGCCAGGTAGGCGGCGATCACCGCGTCGTAGTGGGCGGTGTGGGCGAACACCTTCTGGGCCAGGCGCCGGTTGGTGGCCTCCGACACCGCCCCGCCGCCCTCCTTGAGCTCGGCGAGCACGGCGTCGTAGTCGGCGGGGTCCACCACCACGGTCACGTCCTCGTGGTTCTTGGCGGCGGAGCGCAGCATGGTGGGCCCGCCGATGTCGATGTTCTCGATGGCGTCGGCGAAGGTGCACCCCTCCCGGGCGATGGCGGCCTCGAAGGGGTAGAGGTTCACGGCCACCAGGTCGATGGGCAGGATGTCGTGGGCGTCCATCTGGCTGACGTGCTCGGGCAGGCTCCGGCGCCCCAGCAGGCCGCCGTGGACCTTGGGGTGGAGGGTCTTGAGGCGCCCCTCCATGAGCTCGGGGAAGCCCGTGTACTCCGACACGTCGGTGACGGCCACCCCGGCCTCCCGCAGGGTCCCCGCGGTGCCGCCGGTGGAGAGGATCTCCACCCCCATCCCGGCCAGGGCCCGGGCGAAGTCGGCCACCCCGGCCTTGTCCGACACACTGATCAGCGCGCGCTTGATGCTGCCCATGGGGCCTCCCGTGGCTCGGTCGGCGCCCGGCCCTGTCCCGCCCCGGCCGGTCGCCTCAAGTCCCCTCGCGGGGTCCGGAAACTCGTGTGGCCCGATTATATGCAAGCGGGCCCCGGCCCGCCAGACGGGGCGCCCCCGCCGCCTTGACCCCCTTCGGGCCGGCGCCCTAGAATGCTGCCTCCCGCAATTCGCGCCAAGCGCCCCGCCGCCTGCCCCGGCGGGCGCCCGAGCCCGAGTCCGGGGCGCCGTAGCCAAGTGGTAAGGCAGAGGTCTGCAAAACCTTTATTCGGCGGTTCGAATCCGCCCGGCGCCTCCACCCCCCTCGCCCCGTTTCCCGCCCGTTTCCCGTAAGATGCCCCGGGCCCACCCCACGCCGGAGTGGCGGAACGGGTAGACGCAAGGGACTTAAAATCCCTCGGGGCCAACGCCCCATCCGGGTTCGAGTCCCGGCTCCGGCACCAGCTCACCATAGCTTTGCGCTCTGCCCCGGCGCGTTTCCGACCGCTAGACCGGCGGGTCCGACGGCCGGGTATGCGGCGTGGCGGGCCTAGGGGCGGACGCCCTCGGGGGTGACGAAGCGGATGTCCAGGGTGCGCATGTAGGTGTGCAGGCCGGCGTCCTGCACGGGGAAGACGTAGGCGTCCCGGTCCGACTCGTTGTGGTGGGAGTGCCACCAGCCGGGCGGGGTGACGAACACCGACTGGGGCTCCCAGTCGGCCCGCGCCGGGTCCAGCAGGCGGCCGCCCGCGTCCACCTTGCGGGCGATGAGGGTATAGGTGCCGCCCGCGGCGCGGACGGCCAGGTCCAGGGCCACCGAGTTGTGGCGGTGGGGCGGCTGCACGGCCCCCGCGGGGAGCAGGTTCAGGAGCGACCACATCGTGTGGGTGAGGGTCTTGTTCTCCGCCTGGTCGGTGTTGCCCAGGATGATCCCCAGGCGGTTGCGCCCCTCCCGGATGCCCGCCTCCCGGATGCGCTCGATCTCCCGGTCCATGGCGTCCCGGGCGTAGAAGGCCGGGCGGAAGCGCGGCGCCGCCGGGCTCGCCCCCAGGTAGCTCAGCAGGGGCCCGTCGTGCACCCAGTAGAGGGCCGCGTCCTCCGTGGCGGCATGGGTGACGCCGGCGTTGTGGGGCAGGGTGAACACGTCGCCCTCGCCCCAGGCCACCGTGCCGAAGGGGGTCTCGGTGCGGCCCGCGCCCCGCATCACGTAGAAGACCTCCGAGGTGGCCACGGCCTCCACCGCGATGCGCTCCCCCGCGGCGACGCGGATGTAGTGGGCCAGCAGGTTGGGGGCCGTGGCGGGGTAGGCGGTGCCCAGCGCCTTCGACAGGTCCAGGGCGATGACCCGGGTGGGCCCCTCCCGGTGCAGGGACGCGGGGAAGGGCTGGATGGGCACCCCGCTCAGGTCGGGGCTGGCGGCGGCGGAGTACTCCCAGCTCACCACCTGCCGCGCCCAGCTTGCGTTGACGGTCTTCATGGCGACTCGGCCTCCCTGCCCCCGCGCCGCGGGCGGGGGTGAACCGGCCCGTGGCGGCCGCCCCGGGGGCGCCGCGGAGATGCCGGGGGATCGGATTTTCCTTACCCTAGCACAGGGTCCCGAGGCTGCGCCTTCCCCGAAAGGGGCCCCGAGCGGCCCGGAAGCTCCGGCGCCCAGCGACCGATACGGGGATCGACGGCCGAGACCGAGAAGGGAGTCTTCACGCCCCCGTGACAGCGCGTGACCACGACGACGAAGCCGCCCTGATCCGGGCCGCCCGGGGCGGCGACCGGGAGGCCTTCGAGCGCCTCATCGCGGCCTACCACCCGAGGGCCTACGGCTACGCCCTGCGCCAGACCGGCGATCCCCACACGGCCGAGGACATCTGCCAGGAGGCCCTGCTCAAGGCCTTCCTCTTCCTGGCGTCCTACGACGACCGCTGGGCCTTTTCCACCTGGCTGTTCCGGATCGTCCACAACACCTTCCTGGACCACCTGCGGCGCCACCGGGCTCGGGTCCGGGAGGCGCCGCTCGCCGACGGGCCGGAGCCCCCGGAGGCCACCGCCGAGGCAATGCGGGCGTTCTCGGAGCGGCTGCGGGCCGACGACCGGGAGGAATGGCTTCTGGCCGGGCTCGCCCGCCTGCCGGAGGAACTCCGCGCCCTGGTGGTGCTGCGGGACCTGGAGGGGTTCTCCTACGAGGAGATCGCCGGCATCACCGGCACGGCCCTCGGGACCGTGAAATCCCGCCTGAACCGGGCCCGGCAGCTGCTGCGCGGCCACCTCTCGGCGTAGGCCGGGACCCTCCGGCCGAAAGAAAACCGGCCCGAGGCCGAACTTCCGGGCGGCGGCATGCGTACAAGTAAACAAGGAGCACCGATGCGGCCCGACTGTCACGCCATCCGGGAACGATTCACCGACTACCTCGACTGCGCCCTGCCCCTCGGGGAACGGGCCGCCGTGGAGGCGCACGCCGCCCACTGCGCCGACTGCCGCAACGCCCTGGCGATGAGCCGGGAGATGGTGGCGACTCTGGCCGCGGTACGTCGCCCGGAGCTCCCGGACGGCGCCATCCTGCGGCTCTCGGAGCGGCTGGCGACGCTTCCGCCGGCCGTTCCGGCCCGGGCCCGCTGGACCCTGCCGTGGCGGCCGGGTGCCGGGCGCCTGGCCGGCTGGGGCCGGGTCGGGGCGGGCATGGCGGCGGGTGTGCTGCTCAGCCTGGCGTTCCTGGGTGGCGGCGGGCACGATCCGGGGCCGGGCCCCGCGGTCCCTCCCACCGTGCCCGTGGCCGCGACCGCACCGACCCCGGCGGCCCCCGTCCACGTGGCGATGGGCTCGGACGCGGTCGTGGAGGTCTGGTTCGACGCCGCCCGGCCCGTGGACCGGGTCCGCTTCGCGCTGGAACTTCCCGCCGGCGTCCGCATGGTCTCCGGAGGCGAGCTGCTCGACCGGGCCCGCCTGGAGTGGGAAGGCTCCCTGGAGGCCGGCCACAACGTCATCTCCATCCCGGTGCGGGGGGTGGCCCGCGGCAACTGGACGCTCACCGCCTCGATCCAACGGGGCGGCGGCCGCCGGGAACAGTCCGTCGATCTGCTGGTGAACGGTGCCTAGCACGGGGTGTGTCAAAACAACGAGAACATGAGGAAACGATCCGGATGAAACGTCTGCCTACCGCCCTAGCCCTTTCCGCCGCCATCGTGGCGGCCGCCGCCATGCCGGCCCTCGCCCTCGAGCGCGATGACGCCCTCGCCACCGCGAAGGAACACGTCAACGACCTGCCCGTGGACGTCTCGATCCACATCATCACCGACCCGTCCGAGGCCGCACGGAGCGTGGACGTGTCGATCGACACGCCGGGCACCGAGCGGACCCACCACGTGGACCTGCCGGCCACCGGGCGCGGCGACCACGCCGGCACGCCGAACGATCACGCCAACCCCCGGGCCTTCCTGGGCGCCGACAACGCCGGCGTGCCGGACGAGCACGCCAACGTGAATGCCTTCGACCACGCCGGCGGACCGGACGGCGACCACCCCGGCTTCGACGTGCCGGTGGGCGACGGCACCGACGATGTGGGGGACGACGTGGGCGACGACGCGGGCGACGATGTGAGCGACGACGCGGCGAGCGAGATCGCCGCGTCCGCCGCGGACGTCCCGGACGAGGTGCCGGCGGACGTGACCGCCGACGTGCCGGCGGACCTGCCCGATGACATGCCGGCCGACGTGCCGGCGGACGTCACCGCCGACGTCCCGGCCGACGCGCCCACGGACCTGCCGGCCGACCTGCCGGCGGACGTGCCGGGCGACGTGCCCCACGGCGGCCCGATGGCCCACTGAGCCCGCCGGGTTCGTCCCGGAGCGCCCTCCGACCGAAAAGGGGGGGCGGGGAAGCTTCCCCGCCCCCCCTTTGTTCTTGATCCACGTGCGAAGGACCATGCCATCGGGTCGACTCCGCCGCGTCGGGGCGGCCGTCTGCGCCCTTCTGGCACTGTGGCTGCCGGCGGTCCCCTGCGCCGCCGGGGACGCCGGGGACGACCCCCTGGTGCGCCGGGCCGAGGCCCTGATCGACGCCGGCCGGGCGATGGAGGCGGCGGGGCTGCTCGAAGCGGCGCTTGCGGCCGCGCCCGGGGACGCGGAGCGGTACTTCTGGCTGGGTGTGGCGCGTCACCGGGCCGGGGACCGGGACGCCGCCCGGGAGGCATTCACCCGGGCCCTGGCCCTCGACCCCGCCCACGCCGCGGCGCGGTACAACCTGGGGGCCGTGGCGTTCGAGGCGGGCCGGTGGGAGGCGGCGGCAAACGCGTTCCTGGCGATCCCCCCCGTCGCGCCGGAGATGGCGGCCGTGGCCTACCTGAACGCGGGGCTGGCGCGCTACCGGCAGGGGCGCGGCGAGGAGGCGAAGGCCCTGTTCCGGAAGGCGGCCGACTCCGGGCCCGACCCGCAGACGGCGGCCACCGCCCGGCGGATGCTGGCCGTGCTCGAGGGCCCCGAGACGCCCGGCCCCTCCGCCGCCGACACCGCTCCCGTTCCACCGGCGTGGGCCGTGAAGGCGGATCTGGGGCGGGCGTTCGACACCAACGTCCTGCTGTCGCCCAACGACGCCACCAGCAGCAACGTGTCGGACTGGCGCACCACGGCCAGCCTCCGGGCAAGCCGGCCGGTGGCCCTGGACCGGTGGGGACCGGCCCTGACCCTGACCCCGGACTACGCCTTCTACGGGCTCTGGTACGACGCGGAGTCCCCGTTCAACTACCGGACCCACCGGCTGCGCCTGCGGCTCGACGCCGACCGGCCGGGCCGGCCGCGGCTGGAGTACGGCTACACCTTCGCCGAGTTCGGGGGCGCGGCCTACATGGCCACCCACGCCCTCTCGGGCCGGCTCCAGGTGGCCGGCAGCGGCCCCCGGGCCGCCTGGGTGACCCTCGCCGCCCGCCGACACGAGGCGCCGGGGGAGCGCTACGAGTACCTGTCGGGGTGGGAGTGGGCCGCCTCGGTGAGCGGCCTGGCCCCGTTCGCGCGGACCGGCACGGCGTACGGGTCCCTCGACCTGCGACGCCTGGACGCCGCCGACCTGGCGGGCGGGGCGGGCGAGTTCCGCTCCTACTCCTACCTGGCGGCGGGGCCCCTCCTCTACGCCACCCACCCGTGGCGCTTCGGCACCCGGGTCACCGGGAGCCTGCGCTACGAGTACCGGATCTACCGGGACCGGGACACCTGGACCACCCCCGCGGCCGGCAGCAAGCGGCGCCGGGACCAACGCGTGACCGCGTCGGTTCAGCTCGCCCGCCCGCTGCGCCCGCACCTGGAGGTGGTGGCGAGCTGGCAGGGGCAGTACCAGTGGTCCAACATCGGCGACGACCCCGGCGACTACCGCAACCGCGACTACGCCCGCAACGTCCTGGGGCTGGCCCTGCGGGTCCCGTATTGATGGGGGACGTCCGGGGCACGCCCCGGGCGCGACGTGGCGGCGCCCGTCAGGTGCCCGGCTGGTGGAAGCGGACGGCGACGACGGTGACGTTGTCGCGGGCGCCGCGCTCCAGGGCCAGCTCGACCAGGCGGTCGCAGGCCTGCCGGGGGTCGCTGCGGGTGAGGGCAGCCTCGATCTCGGTATCCCGGACCTCGCGGTAGAGGCCGTCGCTGCACAGCAGGAAGGCGTCGCCGTCGGCCAGGTCGTGGAACACGGTGTCGGCGTCCAGGTCGGTGTCGGCGCCCACGGCGCGGGTGATGGCGTTGCTCCAGGGGCCGCTCTCGGCCTCCTCCCGGCTCATGCCGGAGGCCACGTACTCCTCCACGGCGCTGTGGTCGCGGGTGATCTGGGTCAGGGTGCCGTCCCGCAGGCGGTAGAGTCGGCTGTCGCCCGCCCACACGCCGGCGCAGCGGTGGCCGAAGGCCAGCAGCACCACGGCCGTGCTGCCCATGGTCCCCACCCCCTCGCGGGTGGCCCGCTCCCGCAGGTCGCGGTTGACCTCCCGCAGCCGTTCCCGCACGGCGTCGGCGAAGGCGTCCAACTCCCCGGGGGGGTCCAGGGCGGCCAGGCCCTCCACGATGGCGGCGCTGGCGACGTCGCCGGCGTGATGGCCCCCCATGCCGTCGGCCACCGCCCACAGACCCAGGTCCGGCAGGTCCAGGCAGGCGTCCTCGTTGGCCTTGCGCACCCGGCCCACGTCGGTGCGGGAGGCGGAGGTCCAGATCAGGAAGGGGGGCGTCACGGGGCCTCCGCGGCGTCGGTGCGGGACGGGGCGGGGGCGTCCACACCGTCGCCGTCGGCCCCCGCTGCGCGGGCCTCGGCCGGAGCGTCTTCCTTCGGCGCCGCCGCCTCCGCCGGGCCTAGGGCCGGGCCCGTCCAGCCCCAGCGGGCGTAGGCCCCATCCAGCAGTGCGGCGTAGCCGGTGGCGGGGGGCATCCCCAGGCAGGTGAGCAGGGTGGGTGCGACGTCGTCGGAGCCGGTGGTCCACCACATGCTGTAGCTGCCGTAGCGGTCCGCCAGCAGGGCGTCGAGCAGGTCCGGGAACAGCATGGAGAGCCGGTCGGGGCTGGAGGCCGTAACGCACACGGGGCCGTCGTGCAGGGGCCTGGGCGGCGCGGCCGCTGACGGGGCGGGGGCCGTTCCCGGGGCCGGGGCACCGGCCTCGGGGGGCGCCAGGGGCTCCCCCAGGGCCTCCACCTGCCGGTCGAAGCGCTCCACGTTCAGGTCCTGGTCCAGGGCCGCCAGGACGGCGGCCTCGGCCTGGCCGAACCAGGTGTCGGCGAACCAGGCGGTGCGCGCCGGGGGGTCGCCGTCGCTGAGGGGCACCGCGATGGTGAGGGGGAAGTAGCGCCCCACCCGGTCCACGCTGGGCATCAGCACCCCCATCCAGGCCCGCGCCCCGCAGGTGCCTCCCGCCAGGGCGAAGCGCCACACGGGGCTGTGCAGGAAGGCGTCCAGCCAGTCGTCGCCGAGCTGGTCGCGGCTGGCCGTCAGGCCCTCCTGGAGCCAGCCGTCCCACGGGTCCACGAACCCCCGGGGCAGGCGGCGCAGCACGAAGTCCCCGTGGCTGGGGAGCTTGCCGAAAAAGCCCGGTGGGGTCCCGCCCGCCACCCTAGAGCTCCTCCGGACAGCGGAACTTCGTCAGCTCGCGGCCCCGGAACGGATTGGACGCGCTGCTGGCCCGCAGCTCGTAGGCGGACTTCAGGCCGCCGGTGTGGAACACCACCTGGAGCCGGTCCGGGCTGCCGGTGGCGGCCACGTCGGCCTGGTCCAGGAGGCGGAACCAGGACCACGGCCCGTCCTTGGTGACACTCAGGCGGCCGCCGTTGAGCTGCTCGAACACGATGCGGGTCGGGCCGTTCTCGTCCGGGCCGGGCCAGGTCATGCGGGTGGCGCGGGCCGGGCCGTGGCGGTAGGTGAGGCTCTGGCCGGCCAGGTCGAGCTGGAACAGGCGCACGTCGGCGTCCAGGCTCATGGGCTTCATGGCGAATCGCACCACGGGCTTCTGGCCGCCGTCCTGGAACATCATCGCGCGGATCTCGGCGCCGCGCCTGAGCTGGCGCACGGCCGCCGACGAAAGCCCCAACGAGCGGTTGTCCAGCACCCGCGACTTCCAGCGGCGGGCGTCCACGAACGGCTCCAGGTAGGCGGTGAAGAAGGCATCCAGGGTGCCGCCGGCGCCGAAGAAGGCGCCGAAGTCGGCCACCGTGGCCTCCCGGTTGCTGGCGCCGAACAGCGGGTAGCGGTTCTCCAGGGTGCGGCGGTAGGGCTCGACCACGCTGGCCCGCCAGACCTCGTTGACGTGGGCCCGGGCCAGGATCAGGACCGTGCCCCACCCCTGCACGGCGGCCGAGTCCACCAGCTGGGCCGCCGGGGCGGGCAGGCGCTGGGCCCTCTGGCGCAAGCGCGAGATCACGTCCTGCTGGGCCAGGCCCATGCGGGTCTTGGCGGCCTCGAAACCGGCCCGGCGCGGGTCCACGCCGCCGGCGATGCCGGCCAGGTAGCCCTTGAGATCCTGCAGGTCCGCCAGGACCGCGTCCACCTCGGCGGGGGTCTTGTCGTCCCCCGTGACGAGCTTGCGCAGGGGGGTGAAGTGGCGGGCCACCGGGTCGGAGGCGTCGACCCCGGCCAGGGACGCCAGGTCGCCCCCCTCCACGGCGGTCTGTTCGGCGGCGGCCTTCGCGAGGGCGGTCAGGGGCGAGTCGGGGCCCCCCAGGATGTCCAGGGCCCGCACGGCGTCGTCGATGGTCGCCAGGTTCACCAGGGTGGCGTCGGCCAGGAAGGCGTCCCAGCGGGACACGTACTGGGCGAAGTAGCGTTCCCGCACCTTGCGCAGCGCGGCGTCCGGATCGGCGTGCTCGAAGGCGTAGGCGTCCTCGCAGATGCGGCGGTTCTCGTCGATGGTGGCGCGGGTCAGCTCCATGCCCCGGGCCTTGACCAGCTTGCGGTAGCCGTCCCGGGTGTAGAGGCCCGGCAGGTCGGCCTTGCCGCCGCTCGCGCTGGCCAGCAGGGCCCGGCCGGGGCCGCCCACCACGTTCAGGTCGAAGCCCGGGATGTCGGAGGCGGCGGCCACCTGCTCCAGGCGGGAATAGACGAGCCGGTCCAGGGGGATGCGGCAGATCACGCGGGTGGCCCGGGCCATCAGGGCCGGGTCGGCGGGCTGGGGCACCAAGCCCTCCCCCAGGGCGGCGTCCAGGTGCAGGGCCAGGCGCTTGACCGTATCGGGGTCGGGACGGGTGCGGGTCCAGTCGGCGGTGGCCCAGCCCCGGAACAGCTCCCGGTTGAGGGTCTCGGGGTTGGCCAGCATCAGGTAGAGGGCCACCAGCTTCTGGAGCTCCTCGGGCTCGTCCAGGCCGCCGCGGATGAGCTGCTCCAGACGGGCGTGGACCTGGGGCAGCAGGTAGCGGCGGGCCGCCCGGCGGTAGGCGGACTCGGCGGCGCCGTCCAGGCGGTAGCCCTGGTAGAGGCCCATCCCCAGGGTCCAGGGGGGCTTGGCGCCGCCGTCGTAGACCCGGGTCAGGGTCCGGGCCGCGTCCAGCGCCGGCAGGGCCTCCTCCAGGGAGGGGCGGGAGGGCATCTGGGCGGCGGCGCGGCGGTAGTCGTCGGCGCGGGCGTCCAGACGGTGCACGAACAGCTGGTTGCGGGTGAAGCTGGTGGACCAGGCGAACACCACCAGGGCCACGGCGGCGGCCACGCCGACGTAGGCGGCGCGCCGGAGCCACTGGGTGCGGTGCTCGAAGCCGACGTTGACGCCGGCCAGTCCCGCCTCGGGGAAGATGACGTCCTTGAACAGCCGGGTGATGAAATAGCTGCGCCCGGTGTTCCGCTGGGAGGCCAGGGCCTGGCGGTCGAGGCCGAAGGTGTCCGCCAGGGTGTTCATCAGGCGGTCGATGGGGGCCCCCTCCTGGGTGCCGCTGGTGAGGTAGACGCCGCGCAGCAGGGGCGCCGCCTCGTAGCGGCTGGGGCCGAAGGTCTTCTTCAGGAAGTCGTCCAGGGGCCGCCGCAGGTTGGCGAGCTGCTGGGGGAAGGCGCTGATCAGGGCGCGGCGCCCCAGGTCGCGCTCCTGCTGCACCCGCCAGAGCATGCGGTCGCCGACCCGCGTGAGCAGGCCGTCGAACTCGGCCCCGAAGTGGGTCGCCGGGCCGTCCGGCCCGCCAGGGCCGGGGGGGAAGGTCATGCCCCACACCTGGCCGCGCTGGTCCCGCCCCAGGTCGTCGAAGAACTCCTGGAACCCCGCCACCAGGTCGCACTTGGTGAACATCACGTAGATGGGGGGGTTCACGCCGAGCTGGCGGGCCAGCTCCTGGATTCGCTGGCGCACGGCCTCGCTGTGGGCCTCCCGCTCCGCCTCCGAGGCCAGCATGATGTCGGACAGGCTCATGGCCACGATCACGCCGTTGACCGGGCAGCGCGGGCGGGTCTTGCGCAGCAGCTTCAGGAAGGCGGTCCAGGCGGCGCTGTCCACCGACTTCTGGGAGTCCTGGGTGGTGTAGCGCCCGGCGGTGTCCACCAGCACGGCGTCGTTGCTGAACCACCAGTCGCAGTTGCGGGTGCCGCCGATGCCCTGCACGGGCTCGCGGCCCACCCGGGCCTCCAGGGGGAACTCCAGCCCCGAGTTGACCAGGGCGGTGGTCTTGCCGGCCCCCGGCGGGCCGATGATCACGTACCACGGCAGCTCGTAGAGGTACTGGCGGCCCGAGCGGTTCTTGAAGCGTCCCTTGCGGAAGACCTGGAGCGCCGTCTGGAAGCGCTCCCGCAGCACGGCCACCTCCTCCTTGGAGGCCTCCTCGGCCCGGGCCTGGTCGGCGGCCTCTTCCTGCAGGCCCGCCACCAGCTCCTGGTTCACCCGGGCGGCCTTCATCTGGCGCCACCAGGCCACGCCCAGCCACACGGCGGCCAGGAGCAGGATCAGGATCAGGCGGTTCGTCCGCGGGCGCAGGGGGAAGAAGGTGCCGAACCCCAGGTAGGGCCCCAGCAGCCAGATGAGGAGCATCAGGGAGATCAGCCCCAGCAGCGGGACGATCCACTTCTGCTTCTGCAGGGCCGACGCCAGGTCGGACAGGCTCAGCTTGGGCACCTTCACGCCGTCACACCCACCCCGGCCGCGGCCCCTAGCGCCCGGCCCCGGGGAGGGGATCGGCGGTGGCGATCTGCTGGAGGCGGTCGAACACCGGGTCGGCCGAGTCCCCCAGGATCACGCTGAAGCCCATGTAGACGATCACCAGCAGGGCCCCGGCGATGGCCGCCACGGCCCAGAATGGGAAGACCCGCCCCAGGTCCCGGGTGCCCACCCGGCCGGGGGCCCAGTGGGGCGACAGCTCGGCCTCCAGCCCCCCCCGGTGGCGGCGGATGCGCTCGAACAGGTCGTCCTGGAGCGCCGCCAGCTTCTGGGGGCCGTCCGGCATGAGCATGTACTTGCCCTTGAAGCCGTGGGCCAGGCACAGGTACATCAACTCCAGCAGGTCCACGTTCATGGCCGGGTCCTGGGCCAGGCGGTCGAGGATGGCGAAGAACTTGGAGCCCCCCGAGGTCTCCTTGTGGAAGGTGGACAGCAGGGTTTCGGCGCTCCAGGCGCCCTCGCTGCCCCAGGGGGTTCCGAGCACGGCCTCGTCCACCACGGAGCACAGCACGTAGCGCGCGGTGAACACCGTGTCGCGGGCCACACCCCGCTCCAGGGCCACCCGCTCGAAGGCGCGGATCTCGTTCACCAGGCGCTGGCGCAGGCCGCCGACGTCGGGGTGCGAGGCCGTCTGGCGCAGGCGGCCCACCAGGGCCAGGAGGGTGCTGGCGGCGGCCACAAGGGGGTTGCCCACTCCCGGGGCCAGCGCCTCCCGCGGGATGGGCGCGCCCGGCGCGGGGGCCGCGCCCCGCCGGCGCCCGCCCGGGGAGGGCAGGACGACGGTGTGGTCGTCGTCGTCCGGGGGGCGGGGGATGTCCTCGGCCACGCCCCTAGCCCCGGATCGCCCAGAACTCCAGCTCCAGGCCCGGCACGTTGCCGGCCACGTGGAAGGCGAAGCCCCCCGACGCCTCGAGCTGCTTCCAGTACTCGCTGCCCTTGTCCAGCTCGAAGTAGGTGGAGCCGGCGTGGTAGGGGATCTGGCGCGGCGCCACCGGCATGGGGCGCAGGCCGATGCCCGGCAGCTGGAGGTTCACCAGCTGGCGGATCTGCTCCACCGGGCCCACCTTCACCTGCTCGGGGAAGCGCTTGCGGATCGCCTCCGCCGGCACGTCCGCGCGCACGGCCAGGACGAACACGGCCTCCTTGAGCAGGGCCTTCTCCGCCAGGGGCGCCACCCGCACGCCGTACTTCTTCTCCTCCATCTGGATGGGGGTGGCGGTCTGCTCCAGCACCGTGGTCAGGCACTCCCGCACGGCGGCCATCAGGGGCTCGAAGGTGCCCTGCTGGTCGTCGTGGCGGTAGGCCGCCAGCTGGGGCGGGCGCTTGTCGGGGCGGGTGAAGGTGGACAGCCGCCTGCACCAGGGCCGTGTAGAGGGCCTCGGGGTGGAGCAGGTCCACCGCCGCCAGGTGGGTGTAGAGGGGCTCCAGGCGGTTGACGGCCTGGAGCAGCATGAAGTCGGCGATCTCCGCCGCCCCGCCCCGGCCGGAGGCGCTCACCCGCGACGCCAGGGCCTCGCCCCGGTGGCGCAGCATGCCCACCATCTCGGTCACCAGGCCCGCCAGGCGCGGATGGGCCCCGACGGCCATGCAGGCCGGCAGGAAGGCCTCGTCGAGCGCCACCCGCCGGTCCGCCTCGCACTGCTTGATGCGCAGGGCGGGGATGCACACGTAGCCGCTGCGCTCCTCCCCCTCGAGCATCAGCCGCAGGCGCAGCCGCCCCACTTGGACCCGGGCGGCCTCGCCCTCGGCGCCGGCGGCGTCGCCCACCTCCACCTCGCGGGTGAGGTAGCGGGCCATCACCTCGGCGTCGTCGTCGGGGCTCACCTCGCGGCTGCCGGGACGGCGCGCCGGCACGGCCAGGTAGACGATCTGGTTGTGGGTGTTCTCGGGCACGTCCAGGGGCAGGGGGGCGTCGTCCTGGCCCGGCACGTCGAAGGGGGTGCCGTCGGGCAGCACCCCCACGGCCCGGGTCAGTGCCACCTGGCCCAGGGGCAGCAGCTCGGCGTTCAGCTCCAGGCCCAGGAACCCCCAGCCGAAGGGCCGGATGGGGGCGCAGCGCGCGCTGACCAGGTTCTCGACGTAGCGGTCCTGCTGCTGGAAGTGGTGAGGCCGCAGGAACAGCCCCTCCGACCAGATGACCTTGTTGGCCCAGGACATGCGGGACGCGCTACCGCTTGACCACCGAGACGGTCTGGCCACCCACCCCGATGGTGAACTGGTTGGTCTGGCCCGGGCGGATCTCCGCCACGGCGCGCCAGAGGGCGTTGTCCAGCTCCCGGTAGGCCACCACCACGCCCAGGTAGCGGGTCTTGTCGTCGAGGTCCTGGGTCACCTCGCGCCGCTCGCCGGGCTTGAGCTCGAGCTCCTCGCGGCTGAGCATGTCGGTCCCCAGGGTGGACGCCTCGTTGTCGTAGATGCCGAAGAAGTCGGCGCTCTCGAAGGTCCCCCGGTCCGCCAGCTCGTACAGGCGCACCACCACCGGCGAGGGGCGCCCGGTGGGGTCCGGGTTGAGGGAGGCCGAGGTGACGATCCGGGCGTCGAGGCGGCTGGAGAACATGCCCACCTTGTGGGCGCAGCCGGCCGACAGGGCCACGGTCAGGGCCATGGCCAGCAGGCCGATCCCGCTAGCGAGCAGCTTCGTCGAGGGTCTCATCACCTCCCCTTTTGGCTCCGTCCGTTTTCCGGCCCGGTCCCGCGCTCCCGTCCGGCGGCCCGTTCGGGGCCCGGCGGGCGCCTCCACACGCATGGGACCGGATCGGGTCAATCTAATGCGGATCGTCCGGCTTTTTCAAATCCTTTATCTGCTGGGCGTAGGCCTCGGCGAAGGCGTGCTCCAGCAGGTCCATGAAGCCGTCCTGGGCGTCCTTGGCGAGCGCGCCGTAGGTCTCGGTGAACACGTCCCAGCACTTGGCCTTGCGGGCCATGGGCAAGAGCTGGTCCAGCTTGGAGTGGCGGGCGAAGCCGTGCTCCAGCCGGCCGGGGTCGAAGCGCCCCACCAGGGTCTCCAGGGCCGCCCGCAGGGCCGACATCACCGCCACCTGGTGGGCCTGCACGTCGGCGAACCCCTCCTGCACCGCCCGCACCGGCGGCAAAAAGCCCCGCGCCTCCCGCACCAGCAGGTAGCGCAGGGCGTCGTCCACGTCCACGGAGAACTTCAGGGGGTTGTTCTCCACCGGCTGGATCGTGGTCACGTCCATGCGCATCTCGCGCTTGAAGGCGGTGCGGGCCGCCAGGGTGCGGGTCAGGCCCTGCACCGTCTCCCGCAGCACGGCGCCGGCGGTCTCCATCAGGCGCGGCCACTGCTCCGGCGGCACGTCGGCCGGATCGATCCCCGCGGCCCGCAGGAAGGCGCCCACGGCGTCCGTCACCTGCGCCGGCGGGGGGCCGCCGGGGGCCTCCGCGGCGGGCTCGGGCGCGGCGGGTCGCGGCGCGGCCGGGGCGGCGACGGGCTCCGGGGCCGCCGGTTCTTCCGGCGCCGGGGGGGCCGGGGCCTCGGGCGGCGGGGCGGCCTCGACGGGGCCGGTGTCGTCCCACCCCTCCGGGAGGGGCCGGGGCGGCCGAAAGGCCTCCTGGTCGGCGGGCACCTGCTCCAGGGCCTCGCCGCCCCCCAGGTCGAAGTCGTCCGGGATGGCGCCGCCCCCGGACGGGGCGGAGCCGCCCAACGGCTCGGCCCCGGGTGCCGGCCCCGAGCCCAGGTCCAGGCCGAAGTCGTCGGGAATGGAGTCCTTCCGGGGGGCGCCGCCGATCAGGTCGAGGGGGTCCGGGGTCTCCTCCTCCTCCCCCAGGGCCCCCAGGGGCGGCAGGGTGCCGCCGGCGGCCTGAGCCGCCACCGCCACCCGGACCTCGTAGGCCCCGATGGTGAGCACGTCGCCGTCGGCCAGGGGCACCGTATTGCCCTTGCCCACCGGGGCCGGGCCGTTGTTGACCACGGTGCCGTTGGTGCTCAGGTCGGTGAGGTAGAAGCGCCCGTCGCGGAAGTCCACCCGGGCGTGGTGGGACGAGATGGTGCGGGCCGGGTCGGCCAGGCTCAGGTCGTTGTCGGCGACGCGCCCGATCGTGCACCCCTCGGGACCGGCGGACACGGACGGGGCGTGGTCCGGCGTCGTGTTCTGGTAGCGGGTGACCGTGAGCGTGATCGTCATCGATCCGGACCCCTGCGGCGCGCCGGGCCGCTCCCGGCAAGGGGAGGGCCCGGATCGGGCATTCGGTGCCCGGATTGTAGCGGGGCGGGCGGCAAAGTTCCACCGCCCGCCCCGCCCGGGTCCGGGCGGGGCGGGCGGGAGGTTCCCGTCAGGGGAACAGCACCATCACCAGGCGGGAGCCGCCGTCGCCCAGCTGGCCGCCCCAGTCGGCGCCCCAGCACAGGGCCGAGCCGTCGTCCTTCACGCCGCAGGTGTGGCTGCCGCCGGCGCCCACGTTGGCCCAGTCGGTGTCCGTGCCCACCTGCACCGGGGCGTTGGCGGCCGTGGTGGTGCCGTCGCCCAGCTGGCCGTTGCCGTTGTAGCCCCAGCAGAACAGGGTGCCGTCCGTCTTGCGGGCGCAGGTGTGGCTGCCGTAGACGCCGGCGGACATGCCGCCCTGGGCCCATTCGTCGATGCCCACCTGCACCGGGCTGCTGCTGTTCGTGTTGGTGCCGTCGCCGAGCTGGCCGTTGCCGTTGTACCCCCAGCAGAACAGGGTGTTGTCGTTGCGCGTGGCGCAGGTGTGGGAGCCGCTGGCGGCGACCCGGGACCAGTTCTGCGCGAAGGTGCTTTCCTCCGCGGGCGACGCGCTGTCGGTGGTGGTGCCGTTGCCAAGCTGGCCGCTGCCGTTGTACCCCCAGCAGTAGAGCCGGAAGTCGCTGCGGACCCCGCAGGAGTGGGAGCTGCCCGCCGACACCGCCACCCAGGTGTCCGTGCCCACCTGGGTGGGCGAGGTCCGCTGCGTGGTGGTGCCGTCGCCCAACCGGCCGTTGCCGTTGTAGCCCCAGCAGAAGATGTTGTTGCCCTTCAGGGCGCAGGTGTGGGAGGCGCCGGTCGAGACCTGCTTCCAGTCGGTGTCCGTCCCGACCTGGAGCGGCAGCTTGGACGGCGTGGTCCCGCCGGTGCCCAGCTGGCCGCTGCCGTTGTTGCCCCAGCACCAGAGGGTGCCGGTCGTCTTGATGGCGCAGGTGTGGTTGGCGCCCGCCGAGACCTGCTTCCAGTCGGTGTCGGTGCCCACCTGGACCGGGTCGTTGGCCTGGCTGTTGGTGCCGTCCCCGATCTGGCCGGAGCCGTTGTAGCCCCAGCACCAGAGGGTGCCGTCGGTCGCGACCCCACAGGTGTGGTAGGCGCCGGGACGGGCCTCGCTCCAGGACAGGTTACCCGCCACGGTCCGCGGGGTCAGGATGGCGGGCCCGTCGCCGAGCTGGCCGCTCGAGTCCTCGCCCCAGCACCAGACGGTCTGGTCGCTGTACACGGCGCAGGTGAAGTTGCTGCCGGCCGCGGGGATCGCCCAGCCCGTGTCCGTGCCCACCTGGAGGGGCGAGGAGGACGGGAGGTTGGTGCCGTCGCCCAGCTGGCCGCTGCCGTTGTTGCCCCAGCAGTGCAGCGTGCCGTCGGTCTTGATGCCGCAGTTGTGGCTGGCGTAGGTGCCGGTGGAGATGGCGCTGTAGTCGGCGCCGTCCTGGACGGGGGTGGGCACGTGCTGCTCGGTGTTCGTGCCGTCGCCCAGCTGGCCCTGGCCGTTGTAGCCCCAGCAGAGGGCGCCGGTATCGGCCTTGAGGGCGCAGGTGTGGCTGCCGCCGGCCGCGACGGCGGTCCAGTCGGTGCCGGCCCCCAGCTGGGAGGGCGAGGACTGGTTCGTGGTGGTGTTGTCCCCGAGCTGGCCGTTGCCGTTGTAGCCCCAGCACCAGAGGGTGCCGCCGGTCTTGAGGGCGCAGGCGTGGTTGCCGCCGGTGGAGACGGTGGCCCAATCGGTGTCGGCGCCCGCTTCCTGGACGGGCTTGTCCCGGCTGGTGGTGGTGCCGTCCCCAACCTGGCCGTTGCCGTTGTAGCCCCAGCACCAGAGGGTGTTGTCCGTCTTGCGGGCGCAGGTGAAGTTGCCGCCGCCGTCCACCTCCGCCCAATCGCTGTCGGTCCCCACCTGCAAGGGGGTGTGGGCCTCGGTGGTGCCGCCGACGCCCAGCTGGCCGTTGCCGTTGTAGCCCCAGCACCAGAGGGTGCCGCCGTCCTTGATGGCGCAGGAGTGGTACGCCCCCAGCCCGACCGCCTGCCACAGGGTGCCGCCGGTGTCCGCGGGAATGCTCACCCGCACCGGCACGTCGGCGATGTCCGTGGTGCCGTCGCCCACCTGGCCGGCCCAGTTGGTGCCCCAGCACCACAGCTCGCCGGTGGGCTCCAGGCTGCAGGCGTGGTCGCTGCCCGCCTTGAGGGCCGCGGAAGCCCGGACCACGTGCACGAACACGGTGTCGGTGTCGGTGGCGTGGCCGTCGGAGACCTCCACCTGGAAGGTGAGGGTATCGGTGTCCGGCGGGGCGGTGAAGGAGGGGGCCTCGGCCGCGTCGTCCGACAGGGTCACCGAGGTGCCGCCGGTCTGGGTCCAGGCGAAGGTGAGGGTTTCGTTCTCGGGATCGGAGCTGCCGGCGGCGCTCAGGTTGACCGTGCCCCCGGTGTCGGCGGTCTGGTCGGCGCCCGCGTCGGCGTTGGGGTGCTGGTTGTCCACGGGCGTGCCCTGGTCCAGCTCGTCGATGTTGGTGTCGCCGTCGCCATCGGTGTCCGTGTAGACGTAGGTGAGGCCGGCGGTGCTGACGTTGGTCTGCTGGCCGTTCTCCACGGTGCCCGCGACGGTGTTGTTGCCGTCGGCCACCTGCACCTCGCCCTGGGTGTTGTCGTCGACCAGGAAGGTGAAGGCGAAGGTGTAGTCGCCCGGGGGCAGAGGGGTGGGCAGGTCGCCGGAGAAGGTGCCGGCGTTGTTGTCCACCTGCAGGTTCACGAGCCGCATCACCTTGGCCGTGCCCGCGTCCACGTTGGTGACCGTGACCTCGACGATCAGGTTGTTCTCGTCGAGGGTGAGCTTGGCCAGGGCCGCGGGCAGGCCCGCCGCCATCCGGTCGGGCGCCGCGCCGCCGCGGGACTCCTGCGCGCACCCGGCCATCGCCAGGGCCGCCCCGAACATCACACCCAGGACCGCGCCCTTGAGGGCCGACCGCCAGCCGTGGAGCTGCATCATGTCACACATCCCTAAACGTGTCGTTGAACGACCGCCACGGGGCCGGCGTCGCCGACCCGTCGAAATCCGCACCGGAAACCGGTTGCACCCACACACCCACCGCCCCCGGGGTCCCTTACGGCGTCGGGCCGGAGACGACCACCGTGCCGCTCGCGGCGGAGCCGCCCCCGCCGCCTCCGCCCGCCAGGGCCGCGGCGGCGACCACGCCGCCCACCACCGCCCAGACCACGGGCTTCTTGTACCACGGCTTGACGGCGCCGGCTTCCTCCTCCTTGGCGATCTCCTTCATGGGCGAGGCCGCGCCCACCGCCACCAGCAGGGGCGAGAAGGAGAAGCCGCGCAGGGCCGTGTTGCCGGCCTCGTCCGCCGCCTGGATGTAGTACTCGATGCCGGGATCGACCACCTTGGCGGAGTCGAGGACCGCCGCGTAGCGGTCGCCCACGGTGGGCACCATGGCCTGCTCGGCGTACTCGGCCGAGCCCATGGTCCGGTAGAAGAGGGTGACCTTGGCCACGTGCACGTTGTCCGTGACGATGGCGTCGATCGTCAGGGGCTTGCGGCCGGGGACCTCGCGGGCCGGCACGTCGTGCTTGATCTGGGGGGCGATGTGGTCGCCGCCCGGCGCCATCCTCAGCTCCTGGGCACCGGCGCCCCCCGCGGTGGCCAGCGACACGGCTGCCAGGAGGCCGAAGCCCCACAACAACATCCGACGATGCATCTCGCGAACCCTCCTTCGCCGCGGAGGCCGTCGTACGGGATCCACCCGCCCGCGACCACCCGGATACAGGACACAACCAGCGTTCCCCAAGTTGGCATCAACATATAGCAGCAACCCCCCACCTTGGCAAGCCCGTTCCCGGGGCGGACCCCCTTTTTTCCGAGGGACTTGCGGCCCGCCGGAGGGTCAGCAGCGCACCAGGACCACCGTGGCGTTGTCCCTCCCGCCGTTGGCGTTGGCCTCGGCCAGGAGCGCCCCGCAGGCGGCGTCCAGGGGACCGCCTTCCGCCAGGACGGCCGCGATCCGGGCCTCGTCCACCATGTTGGTCAGGCCGTCGCTGCACAGGAGGAACAGGTCGCCGGGGCGCACCGGCTCCTGGCGCACCTCCACCTCCACCTCGGGGGCGATGCCCACCGCCCGGGTCAGGAGGTTGCGGAAGCGCGCCCCCACGGTCTCGCCCAGGGCGGCGCGCTGCGCCCCGACGCTGTGGTCCACCGTCAGGGCCGCCAGGCCGCCGTCGCGGAACCGGTAGGCGCGGCTGTCCCCCACGTGGGCGATGGTGGCCGTGGCCTCGGCCAGGTAGAGGGCCACCAAGGTACTGCCCATGCGCTCGCCCTCGGACCCCGGCTCCGGGGACGCGTGGCGGGCGGCCTCGAAGACGCGCCGGTTGGCCTCGCGGATGGCGGCCGCCAGGGCCTCGGGGGCCGCCGCCGGGGCCACCGGCTCCCAGGCGCCGGAGACGGTCTCCACCACCATGCCGCTCGCGACCTCGCCGCGGGCGTAGCCGCCGATGCCGTCCGCCACCAGGTAGAGCCCGGCGTCGTCCGCCACCAGGACGGCGTCCTCGTTGTGGCTGCGGACCCGCCCCGTGTCGGTGGCGCCGAAGCCCCGGGGCGCCCCGGCGGTCCAGCCGCCGCCGGCGCTCACTCCAGAAAGTCGGTGTTCACCCACACCCAGCTCCCGTCCATCCGCTCGAACGTGACCATGACGTACGCCCCGCCGTTCGCCACCCGCTGCGGCCCCGGCCGGACCAGACCCCGCACGTAGAAGCGGATCTGGCGCGCGTCCGGGTCCACGTCCTCGAACACCACCGCGGCGCGGCGGCGGACCGCCGGGAACATCTCGCTCTTGAGCTGCTCCAGGGTGAAGACCTCGTCGCGCGGGCGCTCGGCCGCCACGGCCACGAAGGGCAACGGCGTGTACTGGCGCCCCGTGTTGGTCACCGCCACCACGGAGATGCTGGGGGACAGCACCCGGGGCGAGTTGTTGGTGATCTGGATCGGCCAGATCAGGTAGTCGCCGGCGCCTTTGGACGGCTTCACCTCCGCGGCCGCCACGGGGCGGCTCCAGCCGAAGTCGAGCCACTGGGCCCCGGCGCCGGGCGCGGCCACGGCGAGCCAGGCCAGGATGCCGACGGCCACGCAGGCCGCCTTCGCGAAGCGGGTTGCCATGGGTTTCATCGTTGCGGTCACGGTTGCATCACCTCCCGCCCTCCAAGGGAGCAAGGCCGGTGCCAACCCGCGCGGTGGCGGCCCCTTCTGCCGCCACGGGGGACGCAAGTCCTTGAATCGTTGAGCGTGTCCCGGCTCCGGTGGCGGTGGAACGGGCGCCGCCACCTGCCCGGTCGGCGGCGGGCGGGCCCCGCGCCGTCCGCGAATCTTGAAACCGGTTTCAAGGATTTGAAACGGCCCGCCCGGCCCGCCCGGCCCGCGCGCGGCCGAGGGAGCGGCGGGCGGCGGACGGGCGCCGCGCCTCAGGCGGGCGGGTTGCGGGAGGCGTCGCGGATGTCGATGCCGTGCTTCTTGAGGCGGTAGTACACGGTGCCCCGGCTCACCTTCAGGCGCCGGGCCGCGGCCTCGGTGTCCCAGCCGCAGGCACGCAGGGCCTCCAGCAGCACCCGGCGCTCGGCCGCCTCCAGGGGGGCCTCGTCGCCGTCGGCGCCGGCCTCGGAGGCGGGGGCGGGGCGGGATTCCAGGGGGCCCAAGTCGTCGGGCCCCAGCACCTCCCGGTCCCGGTGGCGCACCAGGGCGCTGTGGAGGGTGTTCTCCAGTTCCCGCACGTTGCCGGGCCAGGGGGCCGCCTCCAGGCGCGCCACGGTCTCCGGGGCCAGCTCCGGGGGGCGGGCCAGCCCCAGCTCGGCGGCGAACTTGCGGACCGCGTGGGCGGCCAGCCGGGGCACGTCCTCCCGCCGGTCGCGCAAGGGCGGCAGGACGATCTCCACCACCCGGATGCGGTGGTACAGGTCGGCCCGGAAGTCCCCCTCGGCCACGGCCCGCTCCAGGTCGTGGTTGGTGGCGGCCACCACCTGCACGTCCGCCGCCACCTCCCGGGTGCCGCCCACCCGCATGAAGGTGCGCTCCTGCAGGAAGCGCAGCAGCTTGGACTGGGCGGCGGGGCTCAGGTCGCCGATCTCGTCGAGGAACAGGGTGCCGCCCTCCGCCGCCGCCACCTTGCCGGGCTGGGCGGTCTCGGCGCCGGTGAAGGCGCCCTTCTCGTAGCCGAACAGCTCGCTCTCGGTCAGCTCCACCGGGATGGCGGCGCAGTTGACCGCCACGAAGGGATGGCCGCGGCGGGCCCCGGCCTGGTGGACGGCGCGGGCCACCAGGTCCTTGCCGGTGCCGGGCTCACCCCGCACCAGCACAGTGGCGCGGCTGCCGGCCACGGCCTCGACCAGGCCGTACACCTCCCGCATCGGGGGGGCCTCCCCCACCAGCAGGCCGAAGTGCAGGCCGTCGCCGGCGGCGGCGGGCGGCGGCGGCAGGTCGCGGCGGTCGATGGGCAGGGTGACGTCGTCGTCCTGCTGGGCGCAGGCGATCTCGAAGGGGAAGATGGCCAGGCGGCAGTGCTCCGGCAGGCGCGCCACCCGGCGGATGCGCTCACCGTCCAGCAGCACGCCGTTGGTGCTGGTGTCCTCCACCCGGTACACGGCGTCGTCCCAGCCGATGACGGCGTGGCGGCGCGAGACGTGGGGGTCGTTGAGGACGACGTCGCTGTCGGGGGCCCGGCCCAGGGTGATGCGCCCCTTGTGCATCACCGTGCGCTGGATCAGCCGGCCCTCCTGAAAGACCTGCAGCTCCAGCACGGCCCTACCACACGATCTTGCGCCAGCGTCCGCCCGCCTTGTGGATGGTCAGCTCGGCGGCGCGCCACTGGTCGGAGGGGATGGCGATGTTGCCGTCCGGGGCCTGGAGGCGCTCGATGCTCACCACGGCGGTGGCGGTGTCGCCCACCATGTTGAATCCGGTGATCTTCACCTCCACCGTGGAGTAGGTGCGGAAGATCTCCTCCAGGAACTGCCGCCGGTCGCGGGTGATCTGGGACACCTCCTGCATGGTGTCCAGGTCGCGGTGCTCGTAGGCGGTCTTGAACATGGCCAGCATCTCGCCCACCACCTCGATGTCGGGCTTGCCGGCGGCGGTCACGCCCGCCACCTCCACAGGGGGCGCGGGGGCGGGCTTGGCGGCGGCCTCCTGCTCGGCGCGGCGCCGGGCCGCCCGGCGGGCGTCGGCCCGGCGCTTCTCCTCGGCGGCGCGGCGGGCCTCCTCGGCCTTGCGCTCGGCCTCGATCCGGGCCTGGGCGTCGTCCCGCGCCTTGCCGAATCCGTCGATGGCCGCGGCCAGCAGGCTCTGGCCCTCCACCATCCGCGCCCGGGCCTCCTCGTAGCGGCCCCCGGCCAGGCTGGCGCGGCCGGCCTCGGCCCGCGCGGCGCCGTCCGCGGCGTCGCGGCCGGCCCGGTCGAAGGTATCGGCGGCGTGGCTACCGGCGTCCACCGCCTCGGCGTCGCGGCGGGCGTCGCCGGCGCGGGCCGCCAGGCGGGAGAGGGTCTGGTCCAGGGCCTCCACCTCCCGCACCAGCTCCGGGGCCGGAGCGGCGGGGGCGGCGGGCGGTGAGGCGGCCGGGGCCGAGGCGGCCACGGGTGCCGGGGCGGGCTCGTCCTTGCCGCCGGACAGGGCCAGGTAGCCGACCCCCGCCAGCACCAGCACCACGGCCGCCCCGATCCCGGCCAGCAGCGGGGTCCGGGAGGCGGCGCCTGGGGCGGCGGGGGCGGGGGTGCCGCCGGTGGTGTAGGCGGGCGAGGTGCCGGGGGCGAAGGCCCCGGTGCCCGCCGGGCCCGTGGCCAAGGGGCCGGAGGTCGGGGCCTGGCCCGTGCCGGTGGCCGCCGCGCCGGACGCGGGCGTGGAGAGCACCACCGTGGCGCCGCCGGCGTCGGCCTCCGCCGGGGCGCTCCCGGCGGGCAGGCCGCCCTCCGCCAGGGCCTGCTCCAGCGCCTCCAGCCGGGCGATGAGGGTGAGGGCGTCGGGCACCCGGTCCTCCCGGTTCTTGCGCAGCAGCTGGGCCACCAGCTCCCGCACCGCGTCGGGGACCTCGGCGCCGAAGCTGAGCTCGAACTCCCCCTCCTCGTAGAGCAGCTTGCCCACGATGGCCATCTTGGAGACGGCCGGGAAGGGGGTGCGCCCGGTGAGCAGCTCGTAGAGCACCATGCCCAGGGAGTAGAGGTCGCAGCGGCCGTCCAGCTCCTCGCCCCGGGCCTGCTCGGGAGCCATGTACTCGGGGGTGCCCAGCACCTGGCCGGTGGCCGTGACCGAGATCTCGTCGGCGGCGGCGGCGATGCCGAAGTCGGCGATCTTCACGTGGCCGCGCTCGTCCACCATCACGTTGCCCGGCTTGATGTCCCGGTGGACGATGCCGTGGGAGTGGGCGTAGGCGAGGCCCTGGGCGATCTGGCGGGCAATGGACAGGACTTCGGGGAGGGCCGGGCGCGACTGGTCGAGGATCACGCGCTTCAGGTCGATGGCGGGGAAGTACTCCATCACGATGTAGTGATGGCCCGCGTCCTCGGCCACGTCGAACACCCGGATGATGTTGTTGTGGTCCAGGCGCGCCATGGCGCGGGCCTCGCGCAGGAAGCGCTGCACGAAGCTGGGGTCGCCACTGTACTGGCTGTGCAGCACCTTGAGGGCGACCACGCGGTTGAGGGCGGTGTGGACCGCCTTGTACACGACGCCCATCCCGCCACGGGCGATCTCGTGCTCGACCGCGTACTTGTCGGAAAAAACCAAGTTTTCCATATCCGAGCTATTTAAGCAGCATGGGCCGGGGGATGGCAATTTGCGCCCCCGGCGCGCGGAGCCCCCCGCGCCGCTGGTTGTCGCCTTCCGGGCGGCCCGCTAGGATACGGGCCGGCGGGACCCTCACGGCCCCGGCCGCAGCGGGGAGGCGGGTGTGGACATCTCCTTCGACATGGGGCGCGAGGCCGTGGAGCCGGCGCCGTTCGCGATCCTGGCCCTGGGGGACTTCGGCGGCCGGGCGGCCGCCGGGCCACCCGAACCGGTGACCGGGGACACCCTGGACGCCGTGATGGCGGCCCGGAAGGTGGCCCTGGACCTGGCGGTCCCGAACCTCCTGGGCACCCGCCCCGCCACCCTGGACCTGCGCCTGACGCCCCGTTCCCTGAAGGACCTCACCCCCGCCGCCCTGCTGGAGGCGGTGCCGGAGCTGGCCGCGGCCCGGGGGCTGGAGCGGGCCGTGGCGGACCGGGCGGCGGGCAAGCCCGCCCCGGAGCTGGCCGACCGGCTGGCGGCCTGCCGCGCCGCGCCGGGGCTGGACCGGCTGGTGGCCGCCGCCGAGCGCGCAGCCGCCCCGCCCCGTCCCGCCTCCCGGGCCCCGGGCCCCAAGCCGGAGCCGGTGGAGGCCGGCGGGGCCCTGGACCGCCTGCTGGGCATGGTGGACACGGCCGGCACCGCCCCCGCGTCCCCCGCCGCCCCGGCCCCGGAGACCGCCCGGCCCGGGGCGGCCGCCGCCGGGGAGGTGACGGACCTCCTGGCCCGGCAGGTGGCGGCGGTGCTCCACGACCCGGCGTTCCAGGCCCTGGAGGCGGCCTGGCGCGGCCTGCGCCTGCTGCTGCGCCACGCCGGTGCCGGCTCCGGGGTGACGGTCCGGCTTTTGGACCTGCCGCGGGAGGCGTGGGCCGGGGCCCTGGGGCCGGGCGGGGCGGCGGAGACGGCGGAGCCGGCCCTGATCGTGGCGGAGGCCGCCGTCGGCCACGGGGCCGCCGACCTGGAGCGGCTCCAGGCCCTGGCGGCGGGAGCCGAGGGGCTCCAGGCGCCACTGCTGCTGGCGGCGGACGCGGCCTTCTTCGAGGTGGCGGGCCCGCAGGCGGGGGCGCTCCCCTTCCTCGGCACCGTGCTGGACGGGGCCGCCTACGACGGGTGGCGGTCGTTCCGCGACAAGCCGGCGGCCCGCTGGGTGGGGCTGGCCTTCAACCGCCTGCTGCTGCGGGCCCCCTACACGGCCGACGACCGCAAGTCCGGGGGCCTGGACGAGCCGGCGCCGGACGCGGCGGCGCGGCTGTGGGGCAACCCCGCCTGGGCGGTGGCGGCCCTGGCGGCCCGCAGCGTGGCCCGCACCGGCTGGCCCACCGAGCTGACGGGGCCCGAGGACGGCGCCCTGGCCGGCCTGGACCTGTGGCCCGCCGCCCCGGACGGGGGCCCGGAGGCCCAGATCCCCCTGGAGGCGGCCCTGCCCGAGCCGGTGGCCACGGACCTGGCGGAGAACGGCTTCCTCCCCCTCACCTGCCGCCCCAACCGGGACAGCCTCTACGTCCTGAGGGCACCCAGCGCGGCCCGCCCGATGCGCTACGGCGACGAGGCCGCCACCGCCGAGGGGCGGGCGATGGCCCGACTGCCCTACACGCTGCTGGCCGCTCGGGTCGCGGACGCCGTGGGCCGCCACCGGGCCCGCCACCCGGAGGCGGACCCGGGGCGGGCGGCGGCGGGCCTGGAGGCGTTCCTGCGGGGCCTGGTGGGGGGCACGGGCCCGGGTGCGGGGGCCGAGGCGCGGGCGGTGCCGGGCGAGCCGGGCGCGGGGGCGGCGGTGGAGGTGACGGTGCGCACCGGCCCCGCCGTGCTGGGGGGCGCCACGGTGCACCTGGCGTTCCCGGTGGGGGACGCTTAAGGGGCTTCGGGGGCCATCTAGGGGACGAGGGCCGTGAGGGCGTCCCGGAAGGGGTCGGGCATCTCCTTGAGGGCATCCACGTCGATCAGCTCCTCGAACACGGGCACGCCGGACAGCTGGGTGACCGTCTGCACGATCTGATCCTGGGGCCGAAAGGCCGGGACGGCGGAGCGGATGACGACGTGGGGCAGGTCGCCGGAAACCGCGGAGGTTTCCACCGCGAGGGGGAAGCGCAGGTCGGCGAACAGGTCCTTCAGGGCCGGGGTCAGCTCCAGCAGCTGCCACATGGTCAGGGCCCGGAGCATCATGCCCTTGATGGCCTCCGGCGCCAGGGTCTCGCCCCCCAGGCGCTGGGCCACCAGGTCCGACAGGTTGTAGGGGCCCCGGTAGGTGAGCACCCAGGCCACCGGGGAGCTGACCGTGATGGGCTGTCCCCCCTCGCCGCCCACCGTGTAGAGGTACTCCCAGCGGTGGGCCTCCAGCTCGTTGCGGATGTTGGCGACCGGGGTGCCGAGCTTGGCGGGCTGGGCGAAGGCCTCGCGGCTGACGGCCTTGTAGCGGGCCTCGATCTCTGCGAAGCGCTGGTCGGCGCCGGGGACCTTCTCCCGGAAGGCGCTCTCCATGAACTCCCCCAGCACCCGGCGCGGGGCGAACAGGGGCGTGAGGGTGGCCAGGTAGCCGTTGAGCCGCTGCTGCAGGTACTGGGCGATGCGCTGCGACGCCTCGCGCAGCGGGCCCACCTGCTGCATGTCGATTTCCTTGACGCGGTCCATGGCCACCCCTCCTGGTGCCGGAACTCCGCGCCACTATAGCGATCACCCCGGAACCGTTCAAGCGGCGGGCGTTTCGGGGCCCGACCGTCAGGACAGCCGCAGCACGACGACCTCGGCGTCGTCGGCCTCGGGGTTGCCGCCGAACACGATGCGCTCGGGGAAGCCGTCGACCTTGACGAAGTAGGCCACGTCCGGGCCGACCCGGTTGCGCACGGACCAGGCGGTGTAGCGGGTGCCCCCCACCTCCGCCTCGATGCCGCAGGTGGGGTACTCCAGCACGGCCCGCTCCGGCAGCTCCCCCTTGGGGCCCACCGCGTGGTGGGTGATCTTGCCGGGCTCGGACACCCCCATCAGGACCCCTTCCCACGTCCCCTCCACGGGCCCCACCTCGAACCACTGGCCGATGAGGGGGTGGGCGATGACGTTGAAGCGCCAGTCGGCCCCGCCCGACTTCGCCTTGGCGAAGGCCCCGGCCACGATCTTGGCGGGCCAGCCGCCCTGGGTGGCCGACAGGGGCTTGAAGCCCGCCAGCAGGGTGGGCAGGTCGTCGGGGGTCGGTGCGAAGTCCAGCCCCAGCACGAAGACCGGCAGGGGCTTCTCGCGCTGGGCCTGCACCATCGCCCAGGTGAGGGACAGGCCGTAGCGGTCGCGGGGCCGGGCGAAGTCCTCCCTGCGCCCGGCCACCACCCACAGGTCCACGGCGCCGGGCTCCAGCAGGCGGGTGCCCAGCTCGGTCCAGGCGGCCTTCTCCAGGTCGTCCACCCAGGCCGCGCCCCCCACGTCCAGGCCCGCCCGGGCCATCTGCGCCACGGCGTCCTGGGGGGCGGGGGCCCCCTCGCCGGTGGGCATCCACGTCATCCACGCCTTCTTCGCCGCCATGTCGCTCTCCCTTCCTGGCCGGGCCGGCCCGGCCGTTCGCCCCTTCCGCGCCGCCTTTCCACCCGCCCCCCCAAGGGCGGGCGCGCTCACTCGGGCAGGGCCTCCAGCACCGCCCGCACGTTGGCCTGCTGCTCCTCGGTGAGCTCCACCTCGGCCAGGGCCCGCTCCCCGATGCGGCGCAGCCGCTCCCGCGCGTCGCGGGACATGGCCGCCCGGGGGGGCGGCTCGGGCGGGGTGCATTCCAGGTACCAGTCGTCGGGCCGGTAATCGAACAGGGACTCCACCAGGTCCGGCCGCAGCGCCGGGTCCAGGCCGCCCCCCAGCAGACGCTCGGCCATCGCCAGCATCTCCGGGCTGTTGCGGTGGACCAGGACGGCGTCGTGCATCCAGGCCACCTTCTCGTCCGGGTCCTGGGCGGGGTCGCTCAGGATCTCCTCCAGCAGCGCCAGGGCCGGGGCGCTGCCGTTCTCCCCCAGGGCCCACACGGTCACGTGACGCCACACCGCGTCCGGGGTGCTGTGGCGGCGCCAGAACGCCACCGCCTGCTCGGGGGCCGGGCGAACCGCCGCCAGGGCCCGGATCAGCAGGTTCTGACGCGGCTCCAGGGCCACGAACACGGGGCTCTGGGTCAGGCGCACCAGCACCCCGGCGCCGGCGTCGGGGGCGTCCATGAGGGTCTTCAGGATGCGGGCCAGGCGGAGCTGGCGGGGGGGCGCCTGGTAGTCCTCCTCCGAGTCGAGACGGTTCAGGAAGCCGTCCGAGGTGAGGGCCCGCAAGACCACCTCCCGGTCCGCGGTGGACAGGCCGGCCGCGAACTGGTCGGCCACGTCCAGCAGCTCGTCCGGGTCCTGGCTCGTCTCGAGAAGGGCCGCGTCCTTGGGTGCCATGGGAACCCCCTTGCTTGGCGTGTAGGTTGAAAACGGCGCCGGCTTGCAGGCCGCCGCCTCCGGGACCGCGCCCGGCAGCGCGGCCGGTCCGGCGCCCAGGGCCAGCCCCAGGGCCAGGGCGGCCATTCCCCGGCGGAGCCGGCGGGTGCGGGGGGCGGCGCTCATGCCTCCGCCATGGAGCGCAGGGTCTTGCGCCCCGCGATCCCGTCCACGCTGAGGGGCGGGTGAGCCTTCTGGTAGCCCCGGATGCCCTTGATGGTCTTCTCGCCCGCGATGCCGTCGAGCAGGTCGGCCGGGTAGAGGGCGTCCTCGATCAGGCGCTCCTGCACCCACTTCACCACGTCGCCCTTGCTGTAATAGTGGACCTGGTGCTTCTTGGCGGCGGCGTCGGTGGGGTCGTCCCAGGTGTTCGTGACCGGCACCCCCAGCCGCTCCTGCAGGTCCTCCAGCTTGGTCTTGGCCTTGGGCTTCGGCTTGGGCTTGGGGCCGCCGGGGGCGACCACGACGGGGTGGTCGCGGATCACCTGGGTCTGGATCAGGTCGAAGTCCTGGGACAGGGCGTACCCGTAGCACATCACGTTCTCCTTGTTGGGATAGCCCACGCCCTTCGGATCGTTGACGTCGTCGTCCGAGCCCGGCTTCTTCTTGCTGAAGCCGTTGCCCCGGTGGCGCAGGCCCATGGTGTGCCCCACCTCGTGGGCCACGGTCTGGGGCCAGTCCGGGTCGCTCGGCTTGGTGTAGTCCGGCAGGGTGACGCCGTAGAGCGCCTTGAAGGCGTCCTCCGGCAGGCCCCGGCCCTTCAGGTACTTCTTGTCCGACGCCTTCTTGCGCAGCTTGCTGGCGTTCATGGTGAGCATGGTCACGGGCTTGGCGGCGCTGTCCGGGGCCACGCCGGATGGCCGCACCCAGGAGGCGCTGGGGCTGCCGTCCAGGGTCACCTTGGCCCCCGACAGGCCGGGCCGGTCGGTCGCCACCCCCGCCGCCCCGTCCGAGTCGAACGACTTGATGTAGAGCAGGTGCATCACGCCCGGGTTGGAGTTCAGGCGCATGGCCTTGGGAGGCAGGTTGCTGTTCACGCCCATGGTGAGGCCGTTGTTGGCCACGTTCAGGACGAAGATGCCCGGGAACTTGGGGTCCGCCACGGCGCCGTCGTAGCCCTTGGGGTCGGGGTCGGGCACGAGCTTCAGGCCGGCCTGGTGGAACAGGGCGTTGGCCAGGTTCACGTGGCGCTGCACGTCGCTGGGGGTGACCCGGGGGCGGGCGGCCTTGGTGGTGCCCCGCACGATGGTGGCCCGGAACGGGATGTGCCTGAGGGTCCCGACGTGGGCGCGGAAGGTGGACAGCAGGGGGCCGTGCGCGTCCTTGAGGCGCAGCTCGAACTGGGCGATCTGGTCCGACTTGCCGGCCCCGGTGCCCCGCACCAGGATCTCCTCCACCCCCTCGCTCTTGCCCTCGATCACCGCCGGACCGCTGGCCACGAACCAGTGGAACCCGTCGGGCTTGACGTTGCCGGGCTGCTTGTAGGTGACGGCCAGGCGGGCGCCCTCGTCGGCCAGCTTGTCGTGCCCGGCGGGCAGGATCGGCACCAAGGCCGGGTTGGCCAGGCAGTTGGGCTTGAGGGCGCCCTTCAGGGGCACCGGGTCGGCGGCCTGGGTGGCCTTGCCCGCGGTCAGCAGGGACAACAGCAGGGGCCGGGGCGGCAGCTTGTCGGCCGGGGGCACGGGCACCACCGGGCAGACCTCCACCCGGGGCGTGAAGAAGGAGCCCATGATCGTGCTGAAGGCGCTCCCCTCGGCGTCCTTGGCGGCGGGCGCGGCGCCCTCCGGGTCCTTGGCGGCGGCCGCGGCCTCGTTCAGGGCCACCTTCACGCCCGCCACGAACCGGGGGCCGTCCTTGCCGCCCTTGGCGTCGAACGCGCCGTCCACCTCGTTCTGGAACGGGTAGCGCAGCAGGAGCTTGACCGTCCCCAGGTCCTCGCCCGAGTCCACGGCCCCGTCGAAGGCCTGGAACGCGATCTCCACGGTGTCGTCCGGGCCGCACGCCGACACATCCACGTCGGTGGACCAGTCGCCGGGGGGCAGGGCGATCGTGTCCCGGGCCCGGGCCGAGAAGGCCGCGTCGGGCTTGCCCACCGCCTGCCCCGCCACGGTGGCCTTGAAGGACCACTTGCGGGGGCCCCACGTTTGGCCGCTGTCCGTCACGAGGACGTCGGTGAAGGAAACCTGGATCGAGGTGGTCGCCATGTCGTGCTCCGCTGCCTGCCCGGGGTCCGCCAACGCGGCCCCTAGACGCCGTGGACCTCCACCAGCTTGTCCCGGGTGGCCGGGTCGAGCGTACCCGACACGTCCAGGCCGTGCTGCTCCTGGAAGGCCTTCACGGCCGCCGCCAGCTCCGGGCTCTCCTTGTCGCCCTTGGGGGCCGGGTAGCCCAGGTTGGTCAGACGCTGGGCCGCGCCGCTGACCTCCGTGACCGGGTTCAAGGCCCCCAGGGCGAGCAGGATCGTGCGCTCCTCGGGCTTGCCCGGATTCAGGGTCAGCATCCCCTGGCGGGCGCCGGGGGAGACGATGGCCTCGGCGATGCCGTCGCCGTCGGTGGTGCCGTCGATGAGGGTCCCGTCCACGTTGAGCACGAAGGGGGTGTTCGCGTCGGGCTCCAGCTCCGCCTCGGGGGTCTTGTACTTCGGGTCCTGGTAGGCGTAGTAGTCGTCGTCCGCGTCCTCGGCCGCCTCGGGCTCCGGCTCCGGGTCCTTCATGACCTTCACCCGCACCTTGAGGGGCTTGCCCTTGTACTTGAACTTGTGGCGCTGGCCGTCGGAGACGGATTCCTCGCCCGCCTTCAGGTCAGGGATCTGGAGCCGGTCGCCGGGCAGCAGCGTCTTGGGGTCGTCGCGCTGCTGCTTGAGGGCGGCGTTGGCCGGATCGTTCCAGATCGCGTCCGGCGACTCGCCGTAGCGGGCGGCGATGCTGGCGAGGCACTCCCCCTGGCGCACGATGTGTTCCTTGGGCATGGGACTCGGGTCCTTCCGGCGGCGGCGCGGCCGTCAGCCCCCGATCATCACGGTGGGGCAGCCCGCCACGATCGAGCCCCCGTGGGCCGTCGTGTCCCCCATGCGGGCGGCGGGCTTGCCCCCGATGAGGACCGAGGCGGACCCCTTGACGATGCTGTCCGGCGGGCCCACGCACACACACATGTCGCCCATCACCGCCGCCGGCATGAAGCCGATCAGGACGGTGGGAGCGCCCGGGCCCACCACCGGCCCCCCCACGTGGGGGATGGGCGGGGTGGCGGGGGTCTGCATGGGGCAGGTGTGCATGTCGCCGATGCGTGCCGCGGGTGGCATGGTGCGTCTCCTCGGGTTCGGGAGGGCCTTAGGCCTTCTCCCAGATGTCCTTGTCCAGGTTCGGGAAGGTCACCTTGCAGTTGCCGGGGTCCACCCCCTCCACCCGGGCGAAGCCGTTCTGGTCGAGGGTGCCGGTCTTCACGCTGCCGTCGGGGAGGGTGACCTTGTACTTCTCCCCGGGGACCGGGTTGCCGTCGTCGTCCGCCAGCTCGATCTCCACCCAGCTGGGCTTTTCCTCGTCCTTCTTGTGGGGCTTCTCCTCCTGCTTGCCGTACTTGCCCTGCTTCTTCTTGCGCTGCTCGGACTTGATCTGCTCCACCTTGCCGGGGTCGGCCACGTCGGCCTCCATGGCCTCCTCGGGCTTGGCGGGGGCCACGATGCTGCCGGCCTTGCCGGACTTGGCGGGGGAGCCGGGGCCGGAGGCGACCTTCACCATGGAGCCGTCCACCGTGACCATGGTGCCCTTGATCGTCACCCCCGAGGGGTCGATGACCACGCTGTTGCCGCCGCACTTGAGGGTGATGCCGGTGGAGGACTCGATCACGATCCCCATGGCCTTGAGGTAGTAGTTGCTGCCCACCTCCTCGGAGTGGTTCGCCTTGAAGGCGTGGGTCACGTCGCCGGTCACCTTCAGCGACAGGCTGTCGCCCACCTCCACGGCCTCCTTGCCGGCCACCTTGCGGTTGTAGTCGTTGCCGACCTCCTCCAGGTGGTCGTTGTCCACCGTTTCGTTGCGGTTGTTCTCGACGTGCTCGAACTTGTCCTGCTTGACGACCAGGTGGCGGCTGACGCCCACCCACTCGTAGCGCTCGTTGAGGACCCGGACGTCCTGGTTGCGCTGGGCGTGGACGAAGAGCTGCTCCTCGTCCTTCTTGTCCTCGAAGCGGATCTCGTTGAAGCCGTCGCCCCCGGTGGAGCTGTTGGACTTGATGGCGCTGATCGTCTTGTTGTCCGGCAGGGTGTACGGGGGGCGGTTGGTGCCGTGGTACACGCGGCCGGTGATGATGGGCCGGTCGGGGTCGCCCTCCAGGAAGTCCACCACGACCTCCTGGCCTACCCGGGGGAGGTGGATTCCGCCCCACCCGGCGCCGGCCCACACCTGGCCCACCCGGATCCAGCAGGAGCTGTTCTCGTCCTTGCCCCCCAGGCGGTCCCAGTGGAACTGCACCTTCACGCGGCCGAACTCGTCGGTGTAGATCTCCTCCCCCTCGGGGCCCACCACCACGGCGGTCTGGGGCCCCTCCACCACCGGCTTCGGGCCGCGCGTCAGGGGCCGGAACGGCACGTCGGCGGGCACCGCCTCGAACCGCACCAGGTAGCTGGTGCCCTTCTCGCCCGCGGCCTCCTCCAGCACCTGGGGCTGCTCGCCGACCTGGGACACGGCGGTGAGGGTGTACGTGGCGTTGAGGGCCTCCCGGGGGTGCTCCGCCAGCTCGAACTGGAAGCCCGCCACCAGGCGCGTCGCGTCGCTTGTCCCCTTCGCCACCCGGCGCACCGCGTTCAGGGCCTCCAGGCGGCGGGTGGCCAGGCCCTTGCCCACCCCGGGGTCGTCGAACTCCCCCGGGTAGTCGTAGACCGCCAGCTCCGGGAAGGCATCCTGGCCCGACTCGGAGAGCATGTTGAGGGTGGGCTTGACGAAGTTGTAGTCGGACAGGGCCACCTTGCCGGGGCGAACCTCCTCGGCGTAGCTGAACCCGGTCACGTGCTCGCCCCCCTTCACCTGCCCGGCGTCGGGCACGAACGGCAGGCCGACGGTCCCCGCGATGGGGGGGTGGGAGGCCGGGTCGTCGGCCATGATCAGCTTGCACAGCGTATTGGTGTGCTCGAAGAAGTGGAAGATCCCCTCCTCCTCGAGCAGCCGGGTGATGAACTCCCAGTCCGACTCCCGGTACTGCACGCAGTAGGTCCGTTCCGCGTGGGTGCCGGAGAGGTTGAAGGCGAAGGCGTCGTTCGGCACCCCGGCGGCGTCCAGCACGGCGGCCACGATCTTGTCCACCGCCATCTCCTGGAAGATGCGGCAGTCGCGCCGCAGGGTCAGCCGCCACACGTCGGGCACCAGGGTCACGTCGAACAGCATGAAGCGGCCCGCGGGGGCCCCCATCTCCAGTCGGCTGACGATGCCCTTGACGTAGCGGGGCTCCTCGCCCCCCTCCAGGGTCAGGAGGGCCGGCTGGTTGAGCACCTTGGCGAAGTCCAGGTCGGCGGCCTCCGTGGCGACGGTGAGCTCGAACCGGAACAGGCGCGAAACCCCCTCTTCGCCCCGGAACCGCACGACCCGCAGCTCCTCGTCGAGGCCCTCGACCTCGAACGTGAAGCGCTCCATGTTTGCATCCAGATCGGCCATGCCGTTCGCCCTCCCTTAAGGTGCGGCCCCCGTTCCCCGGGCGCCTAGCGCCGCGGCGCCCGCCAGTCGTCCGAGCCGCTCGTGGCGCCCGGCACATGGTCCCACTGGATGCGCCGGTAGGCGAACGACACGTCCGCCAGGTGGGTGAAGGCGGCGTTGTCGGGGTCCTGGCAGTTGGGCATGTAGGACTTCATGTCCACGATGATGGCGTCCTCCAGGGTCACCGTGAAGTAGTGCTCCTGGGTGCCCACCGGTGAGGTGCGGTACCACTTGATCTCGCACTTGGGCAAGAGCTCGCCGTTGGTCAGGGCCTGATAGAGGAGGGGCGAGGCCTTGTCGAAGACCTTGGTGATCGTGAGCGGCTGGTGCACGCGCTGGCCCGAGGGCTGGCCGCTTTGCGGGTCCCGGGGCAGGGTGACGTTGTGCTTGAAGGCCTGCACCAGGAACTCGTCCTCGTGCCCCTCCTGCCAGATGTTCCCGACGCTCTCCTCCGTGAAGGCGCCACCGGTGATGAGGCCCTGGGTGACCCCCTCGACGGACATGTATGCGGGTGTCGGCATCGTGGTCTCCTTTCCGCGTCTGAATCCCTAAAAAACGTCTGACCCCTCGCGGGACCCGGCCGGGCCCGCTTCGGCAATTCCCGATGGCCCCGTTCGATTACCAGATCCGTGCCATTCGTCCGCGGGGCCCGGACGGGGGCACCAAAGTCGTTGCGGGGGCGGCGGATCGGGTCGCCGCCCCGGGCCGCCGGGCGGGCCGCGCCGGGGGCCGGGGTGCGCGGCCCCCCGCACACCGCCGGCCCCGCTGTGCGGCCCGCCGCACAGCGGCGGTACCGCTTCCTAGGCCCTGGGCGCCCGCCAGTCGTCCGAGCCGCTCGTGGCGCCCGGCACGTGGTCCCACTGGATGCGCCGGTAGGCGAAGGACACGTCCTCCAGGTGGGTGAAGCCGGCGTTTTTCGGGTCCTGGCAGTTGGGCATGTAGGACTTCATGTCCACGATGACCGCGTCCTCCAGGGTCACCGTGAAGTAGTGCTCCTGGGTCCCGGCCGGCGAGGTGCGGTACCACTTGATCTCGCACTTGGTCAGCTGCTCCCCCGAGGTCAGGGCCTGGTAGAGCAGGGGCGACGCCTTGTCGAACACCTTGGTCACGGTGACCGGCTTGTGCACGCGCTGCCCGGAGGGCTGACCGCTCTGCGGGTCCCGCGGCAGCGTCACGTTGTGCTGGAACGCCTGGATGAGGCACTCGTCCTCGTGGCCCTCCTGCCACACGTTCCCAACGCTCTCCTCCGTGAAGGCGCCGCCGGTGATGAGGCCCTGGGTGATCCCCTCGACGGACATGTAAGCGGGTGTCGGCATGACCTGTTCCTCCTTCGTGTTCCGTTTTTCGTTTCGCGCTCCGGTCCGGACCCGCCCGGTGCCGGCCCCGCGTCCGAAATCGCTTCTGCCCGCCGCTTGTACCAGAAGCGTGCCATTCGCGGGAACCGCGCCGGAGAAAAGTCACTCCTCTTTGAAAATACAGGGGATTTGTCGCGGATGTGAACGGGAGCGGGCGATCCGGGACAGGCGCGCGGGGTGCGCGGCGCCCCGCACACCCCCCGCCCCGCTGTGCGGGCCGCCGCACACCGGGAGCCGGGGGGCGCCGCCTTCGGGGGGCCTCTTTGCGCGCGCGGGAACCGGCCGCTATCCTGCGAGGGTCCGCCACCGACGGCACGCGGAGCAGGCATGGGAACCGTTCACATCGTCCGCCGGGGGGAATGCCTCTCGTCCATCGCGCACCGATACGGCTTCGCGTCGTGGCGGTCGCTGTACGAGCACCCCGACAACGCCGCGCTGCGGGAGCGCCGCCCCGACCCCAACGTCCTGCACCCCGGCGACCGGGTCCACATCCCCGACCGGACGGAAGGCGAGGCGTCCGCCCCCACGGAGCGGCGCCACGCCTTCGTGACCCGGCGCGAGTCCGTGCGGCTGCGCCTGGTGCTGCGCAACCGGTGGGGCGACCCCCTGGGGGGCTACGCCTACCGCCTCTCCCTGCCCGGCGGGGACGTGGAGGGGACCACGGACGACGACGGCAGGCTCGACGTCCCCGTGCCGCCGGACGTGGACGGGGCCGTGCTCGTGGTGCGGCCCGCGCAGGCCGATGGCGAGGACGGGGCCGACGGCGGCCATTACACCTGGCGGCTGAGGCTGGGGGACCTGGACCCGCTGGACGAGGTCAGCGGCGTGCAGGCCCGCCTCGCGAATCTGGGGTTCGACCCGGGGCCGATCGACGGCATCGCCGGCCCCCGGACCCGGGGCGCGCTCATGGACTTCCAGGTCAAGCAGGGCATCCGGCCCACCGGCGAGGTGTGCGACGCCACCCGCAAGGCCCTGGGCGAGCTGCACCCGGCCTGATCCGGCGCCTACTCGGGGGGCATCTGGAACACCTCGGCCGGGGGTTCCGCATCGCCCAGGAAGGCGTCGATGGCCTCCCGGGACATGAGGGGGAAGCTCCAGCGGAACGCGGGCCACGGGGTTCCCCGCCCCAGACGCGCCCGGAAGCGGGCGTGGGCGGTCCCGGCGGGGGCGATGTCCCATCCCGGCGCGCCGGCGCCGTCGGCCCCCTCGAACACGCGGATGTCGGGGGTCAGGTAGGCGTGGGCCACCTGGGTGTGCCCCACCACGCGGCAGTGGGGCAGCGGGTGGGCGCCGCCCAAGAGCGCGTCCCGCAGGTCCGCCGCGAAGCCGTTCTGCAGGTGGGCCGTGTCGCAGGCGTAGAGGGCCACCACCACGTCCTCCCGCGCCACCCGCTGGATCGCGTCGGCGAGCTGCCGGGTCTCGGCCGCGGTCATGTGGCCGCCCGCGTTGCCCCCCAGCTGGAACCCCTGTCGCCAACCGTGGCAGAAGAAGGCCACCAGGGACAGGGGCGGATCGGGCGCCAGGCCGGCCAGCACGGCGAGCACCTGGGCCAGGCGCGCCGGCAGCGGCAGGTCGTCGCCGTCGCCGGGGTGACGGTGCCCCAGGGACGAGGTGGCATCCAGGCCGTTGTCGATCACGTGGACCGAGACCGCGCCGGGTCCCCACAGCGCGTCGTAGTAGCGCGCCAGGGCCCGCGCCCCTTTCTGGAACGTGGCGGCGTCGCTGCGCTTGCTCACCACCAGGTTGCCGCCGTGGGCCGCCAGCTGGGCGTCGGCCGGGAAGGTGGCGGGGTCCACGTGGAGGGGCCCGAGGGCCGAGCCGGCGCCGGCCGCCGCCTGGTACGCGGCGCGCAGGTGGGCGTCGGTGACCCGGATGCCCTCGATCATGAGGTCGGCGCCGTAGATCAGGTGCATCCGGTTGTAGCGGGTGGCCATCGCCACGCCCCGCTCCCCCGGGGTGAGGCAGCTCTCGCTGTTGCGCGCCACGGCCGCGGTGCAGATGCGGGGGGTGAAGTGGACCGGGTCCACCACGTCGCGCCCCTCCAGCTCGACCCGGTAGCTGATCGTGTAGCGGACGCCGCCCCGGCTCACCGCGCGCCAGTTGTCGCCGGTGGCGGCGGAGGCCGCCACCTCCGCCACCTCGAAGCCGCCCACCGGGCGGCCCCCGGCGGCGGGGGCGATCTCCACGGTGACGGGCCCCTCCATGTCGAGCCCGGCGTGGTCGAAGGCGACCGGGACGCCGGGCACGAGGTCGGCGCCGGCCACGTCGAGCCGCTCCGCCGTCCCGTCCCCCCGTCGCACGGTGACGGCCACGTCGGGACCGGCCGTTCCGTCCCGCGGGTCGTAGCGGATGCGCCAGAGGGTGAGCCGCGCCACGGCCCGCCGGCCCCTTCTCAGTCCCCTTCAGCGGCGGGGGGCTCGCCCGCCTCGCCCCGGCGGCCGCCGGGACGGATGCCGTAGGCGTTCATCTTGTCGATGAGGGTGCGGCGGGAGATGCCCAGGGCCTGGGCGGCGCGGGTCTGGTTCCAGCCCAGGGCCTGGAGGCGGCGCGCCAGCACCTGGGCCTCGAAGCGCTGCACCAGGTCCTTGAGCCCCGCGTCCTCGTCCACCGGGCCGATTGCCGCACCGTCCGCCGGGCCGTCATCGACGGACGCCCGGCGGGGGGCGCGTCGCACCGGGTCGGGCAGGTGCTCCGGCAGGATGGAGCCGCCGTCCTCGCACATGAGCACGGCCCGCTCCACCACGTTGCGCAGCTCCCGCACGTTGCCGGGGAAGCGGTAGGCCATCAGGAGGTTCATGGCCGCCGGAGCGAAGCCCCCCACCCGCTTGCCGAAGCGCTCCCGGCAGCCGGACAGGAAGTGCTGGAGCAGGGCCGGGATGTCCTCGGCCCGGTCCCTCAAAGGGGGCAGCTCGATGGGGAAGACCGCCAGGCGGTAGAAGAGGTCCTCGCGAAAACCGCCGTCGGCGATGCACCCTTCCAGGTCGCGGTGGGTGGCGGCGATCACCCGCACGTTCACCTTGCGTCCCTCCAGGGCCCCCAGGGGACGCACCTCGGACTCCTGCAGCACCCGGAGCAGCTTGGGCTGGAGGCTCACCGGCATGTCGCCGATCTCGTCGAGGAACAGGGTGCCGCCGTCGGCCGCCTCGATCAGGCCGCGCTTGTCGGCCACGGCCCCGGAGAAGGCCCCCTTGCGGTAGCCGAACAGCTCGCTCTCCAGCAGGTTCTCCGGCAGGGCGGCGCAGTTCTGGGCCACGAACGGCCCGTCGGCACGGCCGCTGGCGCGGTGGATGGCGGAGGCGAACAGCTCCTTGCCGGTGCCGGTCTCCCCCCGGAGCAGCACCGACACGTCGGACTCGGCCACCTTGTCGATCAGGCCGAAAACCCGCTCCAGGGCCGGGCTGCGGCCGATGATGGCGAAGCGGGGCTGGTCCAGCACCCGGTCCTTCAGGCGCTGGTTCTCCGCCTCCAGCTGGCGGTTGGTCTGGTCGAGGACCTCGATGAGCTGGCGGTTGCGGTGGATCAGCTCGGCGTTGTCCAGGGCCACGGCGGCCTGGGAGGCGAAGGCCCCCACCACCTCCTCCGCGTCCGGCGGGAAGGGCCGCACCTTGCCCGTGCCCGGGTCGCGGGCGTTGATGAGCACCAGCACCCCCAGGGTGAGGTCCTCGTGGCTGCGGAGGGGAACGGCCACCAGGGAGCGGGTGCGGTACCCGGTCAGCTCGTCGAAGCGGTACAGGTCGTCGAAGTCGAAGCCGGTGTACCGGTACACGTTGCCGATGTTGACCAGCCGGCCGGAGAAGGCGCAGTAGGCGCAGACGCTGCTGGTGTCGCGCTCGTCGCCCTTGAACAGCGCCACCGGCTCGACGTGGCCGGGGCTCGTCTCCACCCGCTCGTTCTGCTCCACCCGGAGCAGCAGGTTGCGCTTGGTGGTGTCGAGGGTGTAGACACGGCCGGCCTCGGCCCCGGTCAGGAGCCGGGCCGAGGTGACCACCATGTGGAGCAGGGCATCCAGGTCCCGCTCGGTGGCGAGACACGTGGTGATCTTGATGAGCTCCGCCGCGGTGCGCGCGTCCGTCTGCGGGGCCGGCCGGGCCATGGAATCACTTCCCCTTGCGGCGCCGGCCCGCCTTGCCGCCGCCGGCGGATCCGGCGCTTGCTCCGGTGGTCTTGCCGGTGTTTTTGGCCCCGGCGGCCTGCGCCCCGGCGGTGACGAAGGAGAGGCTGAAGCCGCCGTCCTTGGCCACCCCCACCTCCAGGGTGTCGGGGCGCTCCTCCTCCCCCATGCTCTCCAGGATGCGGGTGGAGATCTGGGGCAGCAGGGTGCGGTTCACGATGTGGTCCACGTTGCGGGCGCCGGTCTCCACCTCGGTGCAGCGCCGGGCGATCTGCTCCACCACCTCGGGGCGCCACGCCAGGCGCATGCGCTGGCTTCCGGCCAGGCGCCCCGCCAGGCGGCCCAGCTTGAGGGCCGTGATCTCCTTCATGGCGTCGGCCGAGATGGGGAAGTAGGGCACGATCTCCATGCGCGCCAGGAGGGCGGGCTTGAAGTGGTTGCTCAGCACCGGCCGGATGGCCGAGACCACCTCCTCCACGGACGGGCGGTCGTCCCCGCCGCACATCTCGGTGACGATGTCCGAGGCCAGGTTGCTGGTCAGCAGGATGATCGTGTTGCGGAAGTCCACCACCCGCCCCTCGCCGTCGGAGAGGGTGCCCTTGTCGAACACCTGGTAGAAGAGGTTCATCACCTCCGGGTCGGCCTTCTCCACCTCGTCGAGCAGGACGACCGAGTAGGGCCGCTGGCGGACCGCCTCGGTGAGCATGCCGCCCTCGCCGTAGCCCACGTAGCCCGGGGGGGAGCCGATCAGGCGGGAGACGGTGTGCTTCTCCTGGAACTCCGACATGTTGATGGTCACGACGAAGCGCTCGCCGCCGAACAGCAGGTCGGCGACGCCGAGGCCGGTCTCGGTCTTGCCCACGCCGCTGGGGCCCACCAGCAGGAACACCCCCATGGGGGCGTCCGGGTTGGCGAGGCCCGCCTTGGCGGCGCGCACCCCCTCCTCCACCGCCTCGATGGCGTGGTCCTGGCCCTTGACCCGGGCCTTGAGGGAGTCGCCGAAGGTGAGGATGGCGGCGGCCTCGTCCCGCACCATCTTGCCGATGGGGATGCCGGTCCAGTCGGCGATCACCCGCCCGACCACGTCCGGGTCCACCTCGTAGTGCACCAGCGGGTCGCCCCCCTGGGCCGCCTGGAGGGCGGTGGTGGCCCGGGCGATCTCGGCCTTGAGAGCCTCGATCTCGGCCGGGGTGGCGGGGGTCTTCGGAGCGGCCTCGGGAGGCGCCTCGGCCTCGCCCGCGGCGGCCCCGGACTCCACCGGAGGCGCCTCGCCCTCCCGGGCCGCGGCCAGCTGCTTGCGCAGGTCCAGCACCCTCGCCGCCAGCTCCTGCTCCGTCCTCCAGCGGACGTCCAGGGCCTCCAGCTCGGCGCGCACGGCGGCGATGGCCTCCTCCAGCTCCCCCACCCGCTCGTCGCCCTCGGGCCGGGTGCCGGCGGCGATGTCGCGCCGGATGGCCCCCAGCTCCCGCTCCAGGGTCTGGATGCGGCGTTCCCGATCGTCGATGGCGTCGGGCTTGGCGGTGATGCTGATCTTGACCCGGGCGGCCGAGGTGTCGAGCACGTCCACGGCCTTGTCGGGCAGCTGGCGGCCGGAGATGTAACGGGCCGACAGGCGCGCCGCGGCCTCCACGGCGTCGTCCCGCACGTACACCCCGTGGGCCTGCTCGTAGCGCTCGCGCAGGCCCCGGATGATGGTGACGGCGTCCTCCGGGCTGGGCTCGTCGAGCTTGACGAGCTGGAAGCGGCGGGCCAGGGCCGGGTCCTTCTCGAAGTACTTCTTGTACTCCGACCAGGTGGTGGCGGCCACGGTGCGCAGCTCGCCCCGGGCCAGGGCGGGCTTGAGCAGGTTGGCGGCGTCGCCGCCGCCGGCCGGGCCCCCGGCGCCGATGAGGGTGTGGGCCTCGTCGATGAACAGGATGATGGGCTTCGGGGACGCCTTCACCTCCTCGATCACGGATTTGAGGCGGTTCTCGAACTCGCCCTTCACCCCGGCGCCGGCCTGGAGCAGCCCCAGGTCCAGGCCGTAGATCTCCACCCCCTGGAGGATCTCGGGCACGTCGCCCTCCACCACCTTGAGGGCCAGGCCCTCCACCACGGCGGTCTTGCCGACGCCGGCCTCGCCCACGGCGATGGGGTTGTTCTTGCGGCGCCGGCCCAGGATGTCGATCATCTGCCGGATCTCCCGGTCGCGGCAGAACACGGGGTCGATCTCTCCGGCCCGGGCGCGGCCCGTGAAGTCGATCGTGAAGCGCCCCAGGGCAGTCTCGTCGCGGGGCGCGGCGCCCTCGGCGCCGGTTCCGGCGCGGCGCGACTCCATCACGGTGGAGGCCTCCCGCGAGCCGTCGGTGATGTCGTAGAAGCTGTGGCGCAGGGCCTCCAGGGAGATCGGCTGGAGCTCGTCGATCCAGGCGCCGTAGCCGTAGCGGGCCGGGTTGGCCAGGATGGCGGCCAGCAGGGTGCCCGAGCGGACCTCCCCCATCCCCAGGTCCACCGAGGCCACCAGCCAGGCGTCCTCGAACCACTCCAGCAGCAGGGGCGAGAACACGGGCTTGCCGGTGTTGCCGGTGCGGGCCTCCTCCACGGACCGCTGCAGGGCCTTGCGCACCCGGCTCGGGTCGACGCCGAAGTGCTGGCAGATGAGCTGGAAGTCCCGGTCGGTGTCGTCGGCCAGCACCAGCAGCATGTGCTCGACCGCCACCTCGTAGTTGCCGCGCGACACGCACTGCCCCGCCGCCGCCTCGAGGGTGCGCGCGCAGTAGCTGTTGAGCCGCTTCAGGAGTGCCTTCAGATCGACGCTGACCACTTGGGTGTTCTCCTTGTCGCTTGCGTCCGTCGCACGCCCTTCGAGCGCCCCGGACCGGAATCCCTCACGCCGCCGCGGCCGCCCCGGCCAGGGTGACGCGCACGTCCTTGCGCGGCGGCCGCCCGAGCCAGGTGGTCCAACCCAGCCGGCAGGGGTTGTCGGCGGCCAGGTCCAGGGCCGGCGCCTCGCCGTCCTTGACCCGGAGCACCACGTCGAACGCCAGCGGCTCCCGCAGGGCCAGGGCCAACAGGTCCCTCAACGGGCGGTGGTGGGTGCCCCCCGGCAGGTGGCGTTGCAGGGCGGCGAAGGTCAGGGGCCCCACCACCACCCGGAACTTGCCCGCCACGTCCCGCACCCGGCCCCCCAGCACCAGGTCCCGCCCCAGGCGGGTGGCCTTTCGCCCCAGACTGCCCCGGGCCTCGTCGTCCACCGTCACCCACCGCTCCACGAACGGCTCCAGCCGCACCGGAACGCCCCCCAGGTAGTCGCTCAGCATGGCCTGGAGCTTGGCGGCCGGCTGGCCCTGCTGGGAGAGCAGGCCCACGTAGGCGAGCATCCGCTCCCAGTCCAGCTCCAGGCCGCGGCGCAAGGGCTCCGCGCCCAGGCCGGCCAAGGCGTGCATGCGCAGCGACTGGGCGTCCTCGCCCCCCGGGCGGTACTCGACGTGGTAGCGGTACTTGCGCCAGCAGCGGTAGAAGAGGGACAGCAGGCGGTGGTGGAACAGGTCCAGAAAGTCGCGGCGCGGGGTCTCGTCCAGGTCGCTGGCGATGATCGACTCGGTCAGGAACGCCGGCAGGGGCGAGACCGTGCCGTAGAGCCCCAGGAAGTTGACCGTCATGCGGAACGGGGGCAGGGCGCCCTTGCCGCCGGGGCGCGGCTCCACCGCCTCCACGTCGGCGCGGGGGAAGCCGAAGCTGGCGTTGGGGCGCAGCAGCACGGCCTCCCGCGCCGGGGGGCCCTGGTGGCCCACCGGCACGTCGTCCGCGACTTGGGCCTCCAGCAGGCGCACGGCCTGGAAGAAGGAGAAGCCGTCCGCCTGCTCGAGCAGCTCCCGGATCAGACGAGACGATGCGGCCCGCTCTGCGGCGGCCATCGGTACACCTCCCCGGTTTCGAGGCCCGCCACCTCCAGCTCGTGGAACGAGTTGATGTCGGCGTGCACCGCCAGGAACTCGTTGAGCACGGAGGCGAACAGGAACAGATCGCCCTCCCCGTTGAACTGGCTCTCCCGCATCTTCAGGCGGGTGCGCCAGCCCCGCACGGGGAGCCCCTTGAACACCCGCTCGGCCGGGCGGCTCTCGGACTGCTCGATGCCCTCCAGGCGCAGGCGGCTCTGGCGCTGGGCCTGGCGGTCGTAGTGGGCGCGGAAGTCGTAGGTGCCCAGCACCGTCCGGAGCGCCGCCACGTCGCCCAACGACACGTAGCGCACCGCCATGTTGGAGATCAGGCGCCAGTAGAGGCTCTCGTCCATGGGCGGCGGCAGGGCCGGGGTGGGGGCCGTGAGGTTGCGGAACGCGGCGTACTCCGGCGAGCTGCCGGTGGCGGTGGCCACGTCCCCCGCCGCCAGCCGCTCCGGCAGGGCGCGGTTGGTGCAGGTGAGGGTCACGGAGACGGTCTCGGCCTCGCGGGGCATCTCGCCCCCCGTGCCGGTGCCGAACGCCAGGTAGGTCTCCAGGCCCCGCCCCACCACCGAGGGGTGGCGGCGGATGCGGAAGAAGCCGTCGCCCCGGCCCCGGCCCACGTGGTCGAAGGACTCGAACGGCCGGTAGCGGCGCCGGGCGCCGGTGCCCTGCTCCCACCCCTCCACCCGGTCCACCGAGTAGATGTCGAAGTGGGTGGCGTTGGAGCCGGCGGGCCGCAGGCGGTACTCGGTCTTGCGGTGGTCCACCCGGATCGGGTCGGCGTCGTGCTCGAAGAGGTTCGCGACGGGGGTGCAGAACAGGCGGAAGTTCTCGGCCGCGGGCCGCACCTGCTCCTCGAAGGGGCGGTCGAAGGCGAAGGTGAGGGTCAGCCGGTCCTCCAGGCCGAAGCCCGCCGCCGGCTCGAGCCCCGCGATGTCCACGAACAGGAACTTCTCCGGCAGGGTGAAGTACTCCTGGAGCACCCGGTAGCCCAGGAAGGCCGCCGGGGGATAGGGCAGCAGCCCCTCGTCCTCCCCCAGCCCCCCCGGGGTGACCCGTTCCGGGCCCAGGGTGAACCCGCCGTCCCCGCCCCCGTTCCCCCCCTTGCCGGGGGTGACGGTGACCCGCTCCAGGTGACGGCACATCCACAGGTAGAGCGACGCCGTCAGGTAAGGGTCGCCGTGCAGGTAGAGGCGCAGGGTGTCCAGCCCCATGCGCTCGAAGGCGCCGCTGCCGTGGAGGGCGAAGGTGAGGGACAGACGCGAGCCGGCCCCGGTCTGCCCCACCTGGGCGGACTCCAGGGTCATGGGGTAGATGGGCACGTCGTAGCAGGTGCGGAAGCGGCAGGCGGTGCCGTCCACGGGGGTGGCGTCCACCTCCACCCCGGCGGGGATCACCTTGCGCTCCGAGATCGCGTTGACCACCGGCTCGAACTGGAGCACGGCCATGCTGGGGGTGGGGCGCAGGTAGTGGGGCCACAACAGGGCCATCAGGCCGTGGGTCAGCTCGGGCAGCTCGTCGTCCAGCTTCTGGCGCAGCCGCCCGGCCAGGAAGGCGAAGCCCTCCAGCAGGCGCTCCACGTCCGGGTCGGCCCCCGGCTCGGCCAAGAACGGCGCCAGCTTGGGGTTGGCCTCGGCGAACTCCCGCCCCAGGTCCCTGAGGAAGGTCAGCTCGTCCTGGTAGTACTTGTTGAACGACATGCCGTGGGCCTACCGGGGCCGCCCCGTCCGCGCCGCCCACCCCGCTCCCGCGGGGCGCTGAAGGCCCGGGCGCGCCACGCTCACCCCTTGACCCGGGCGTGGCCCGAGCCGCCGAACACGGTCTCGAACAGCACCGGGCTGGAGGCGCCGTCGGCCACCACCTGGCCGGTGATCTCGAAACGCAGGTCGAGCGGCGCGGTGTCGTCCGGCACGAACCGCACCTTCACGCGCTTCAGGCGCGGCTCGTAGGTCTCGACGGTGTGCTTGATGGCCTTGCGCAGCTCGCCCACGCCGGCGCCGGGGCGGGCCATGACGTCGTTGAAGTCGGGCAGGCCGTAGTCGGGGAGGGTCTCCACGCTGCCCTGGCGGACGTTGAGCATGCGCTCCAGGTGGTCCAGGACCGAGCGGGACACCCGGTAGGGGTCGGCCGCCTCGCCGCGCCGGGGCGGCGCGTCGGCGTCGTCGATCCGCTCCAGCAGGGTCTTCTCCCAGGCCACCGGACGCCCCTTTCCGTTCGCCCCCCGCCGCCGGCCCCCCCACACAGCGCGGCCGGGGTCTCAAGGACGGCCCGGGCCGCCGCCGGACCGGCCGGAGGGTCAGGACTTGTCGAGCTTGCCCACCAGGGACAGGGTGAAGTTGGCCCCCATGTACTTGAAGTGGGGCCGCACCGCCAGGGACACCCGGTACCAGCCCGGGTCGCCCTCCACGTCCTCCACCGTCACCTGCGCCGCCCGCAACGGGCGCCGGCCGCGGATCTCCGCGGTGGGGTTCTCCTGGTCCGACACGTACTGGCGGATCCAGTTGTTGAGCTCGCGGTTGAGCTCGGCCTTGTCCTTCCAGCTGCCGATGTTCTCCCGCTGGAGCACCTTGATGTAGTGAGCCAGGCGGTTGACGATGAACATGTAGGGCAGCTGGGTGCCGAGCTTGTAGTTCAGCTCCGCCTCCTTGCCCTCCTTGGTGCCCCCGAAGTTCTTCGGCTTCTGCACCGAGTTGGCGGAGAAGAAGGCCGCGTTGTCGCTCCCCTTGCGCATGGCCAGGGGGATGAAGCCGGCCTCGGCCAGCTCGAACTCGCGCCGGTCGGAGACCAGGACCTCGGTGGGGATCTTGGTCTGGATGTCGCCCATGGCCTCGAACTGGTGCAGGGGCAGGTCCTCCACCGCGCCGCCGCTCTGGGGCCCGATGATGTTGGGGCACCAGCGGAACTTGGCGAAGCTGTCGGTCAGGCGGGTGGCGAAGGCGAAGGCCGTGTTGCCCCACAGGTAGTGGTCGTGGCTCTCGCTGACCGTCTCCTCGTAGCCGAAGGCCTTGACCGGGTTCGAGTCCTGCCCGTACGGCAGGCGCAGCAGGAAGCGCGGCATGGTCAGCCCCAGGTAGCGGGCGTCCTCCGACTCGCGCACCGAGTTCCACTTGGCGTACTGGGGCCCCTCGAACACCGAGGTGAGGTCCTTGAGGTTGGGCAGCGCCTCGAAGCTGTTCAGGCCGAAGAACTGGGGCCCGGCGGCGGCGATGAAGGGGGCGTGGGCCATGGCGGCGGTGGACGCCACGTTCTGCAGCAGCTTGATGTCCTGGGGGCCGGGGCCGAACTCGTAGTTGGCGATCATTGCCCCCACCGGCTGGCCGCCGAACTGGCCGTACTCGGCGGTGTAGGCGTGCTTGTAGAGGCCCGACTTGACGATCTCCGGGGCGTCCTCGAAGTCCTCCAGGAGCTGGTCCTTGGAGACGTTGACCAGCTCCAGCTTGACGTTCTCGCGGAAGTTGGTGCGGTCCACCACGAACTTCAGGCCGCGCCACGCCGACTCCAGCTTCTGGAAGTCCTCGTGGTGCATGATCTCGTCGACCTGGACGCTGAGCTTCTTGTCGAGCTCGGCGATCATCTGGTCCACCAGGGCCTTGTCCGGCTTCTGCTCGCCCTTCTTGGGGGCGAGAAGCTCCGCGATGAAGGCCTCCACGCCGCGCTTGGCGACGGTGTAGCCCTCGTCGCTCGGGCGCAGCCGGGTCTCCTGGAGGATCTCGTCGAGCAGCGACGCCTCCCCGGTCTCCGCAGTCGCCTCGGGCGCCGCCTGTCCAGACTGTTCCGCGTCTGCCATGGTCACGGTCTCCGTGGGGTTGTCACGCCGCGCGCCCCGTCGGGGGGGCGCCGCCGGCTAGCCCTTGTCCTCGATGCCCAGTTCCTTCAGGAGCCGCTCCCGGCCGGCGTCGTCGGCCAGGGCGGCCTGGATCTTCTTGCGGAAGGCCGGCACGTTGCCCAGGGGGCCCTTCAGGGCGGTGAGGGCCTCGCGCAGCTCGAGCAGCTGGTTGAGCTCCGGCACCTGGCGGACCACGCTCTCCGGCTCGAAGTCCTTGAGGGCGCCGAACTTCAGGCTCACCGACATCTCGTCGCCGGCATTGCCGGAGAGGCGGTTGGGGACGTTCAGGTCCGCCGCCAGGTCGTGCTTGCGCATGACCTCGCCGAAGTTGTCCTTGTCGACGCCGATGGGCTTGCGGTCCTCCAGGGGCGTGTCGTCCTGGCGCAGGGTGTAATCCCCGAGCATCATCAGCTTCAGGGGCAGCTCCACCTCCTGCTTGGCGTCCCCCGTGGAGGACCGCAAG
>Ga0210144_1000080_pt1 | contig 53971 bp, 51 predicted proteins | sample Muzzi_PWA_D2_FD_185532 | JGI IMG/M metagenome (GOLD analysis project Ga0210144, IMG submission 185532) | Wetland microbial communities from San Francisco Bay, California, USA, that impact long-term carbon sequestration - Muzzi_PWA_D2 (SPAdes) | ecosystem: Environmental > Aquatic > Marine >...
TTGACCCCCTATCCAACGGATGTCAGTGTTTCCGCGTGTGCCCTCCCGTGACATATCGGATCGCCGCTGCGTGAAGATCGAGCCTCAAGAACCGCCGCGCAGCACGAATTTCGCCGGCAAGCCGCGGCGCGTGGGCGTCGAGCTGGAGTTCGCGGCGGTCACGGCCCATGACGCGGCGCTCCGCGTTCGCTCCACCTTCGGCGGCACGATCGAGCAGGTCGATCGCCATCTCTTCGAAATTTCCGGCACCGAGCTCGGCGACTTCGAGGCCAAGCTCGACTGGCAGTTCCTGCACGGCGCGGAGGGCCGGCCGGCGGCCGGCGGCGAATCGGGTTGGCTCGCCTCGGAGCTGCAGGAGACCCTGCGCGGGGTCCTCGGCGACATGGCCTCGGCCATCGTCCCCTGCGAGATCGTCTGTCCCCCCGTCGAGCCGCAGGCGCTGGTTCGTCTCGACGCGCTGCTCGCCGACCTGCGGCGCTACGGCGCCCAGGGGACGGAGGCCAATCCGCTGTACGCCTTCGGCGCGCAGCTCAATCCCGACATCGCGGAGAACAGCGCCGACTACATCGTGTCGGTCCTGAAGGCCTATCTGCTGTTGTCGGACTGGCTCCGGGCGATCATCTCGGTCGACTTCACGCGCCGCATCCTCACCTACACCGACCCGTTCCCCTTGGACTACCTCAGCATGGTGACCGATCCCGGCTACTGGCCGGACATGGCGGAGCTGATCGACGACTACCTGCGGCACAATCCGGTGCGCAACCGCGAGCTCGACCTGCTGCCGCTGTTCGCCTGGATCGACGCGGAGACGGTGCGCGCCGCGGTGCCCGACCAGCGCATCAAGGCGCGGCCCACCTTCCATTACCGTCTGCCCGACGCCCGCATCGGCCAGTCGGACTGGACGGTGTCCACGGAATGGAACCGCTGGTGCGTCGTCGAGCGGCTCGCGGAACGCCGCGACAAGCTCGAGCTCATGGCCCGGGCCTACCGGGAGAACCAGAATCGCCTCATCCCCAGGAACTGGGCCATTCTGGCCAGCGAATGGATCGCGATGCCATGACGCCGCCGCGAATCGGAGTGACCACGTCGCGCGGCGGCGGCCGATACATGTGGTGGTTCTACCGGCTGACGCTGCGCCTGCTCGGGGAACGCCCGCTGCGCATGGTCCCGACCGACGATGTCTCCGTCGTCGACAGCCTGCAGGGCCTGATCGTAGGCGGCGGCGACGACATCGGCGCCGAGATCTATCACGGCATGCCGATACCGGACGTGCGCATCGATCCGCAGCGCGACCGCTTGGAGCTGCACGCGCTCGAGCATGCCGCGCGCCATGACATCCCAGTGCTCGGGATCTGCCGCGGCGCACAGATGCTCAACGTGTTCTACGGCGGCAGCCTGCATCAGGATATCTACACGGCCTACGAGGGGCTGCGCCGCCGGTGGACGCCGCTGCCGGTCAAATACGTGACCGTCGCACCCGGCAGCTCCCTGGCGCGCGTGCTGGGCCGCGAGCGGGTCAAGGTCAACAGCCTGCACACGCAGTCCGTCGACCGGCTGGGGGGCGGCCTCACGGCCACCGCGCACGACGAGCACGGCGTCATCCAGGCGATCGAGGATCCCTCCGAGCGGTTCCGCCTCGGCGTTCAGTGGCATCCGGAATTCATGATCTACCGCGTCGCTCAGCGCCGCCTGTTCCGCGCCTTCGTGACGGCCGTCGACGAACGCTTCGCCGGCGATCGCTAGGCAACCCGCCGCCGACGGCGCTCAGCGCGTCGGCTCGCGATGGCGTCCGGCGCGGATCCGCCGCTGCGCGGTCGCGTTGCTCTCCGGCGCGCGCTCCCGCCCATTTGCGACAATTCATTCGAAATGTATGCAAAATCAATATAAGTTTAGATCAAGATTTATATTGAATTATATTTGAATTGTACTTTTAATATACTTAACGTCATTGCAATTTTTATTGACAGACGTCTAATTTTCTATAGAATGTGTTGTGTAATTTCGGTGAGATTGCGAAGAGTTTGGATCATGCCTCAGGTCACAGCGAATTCGCAGAGCTCCTGGATCCCGGTGCGCGAGGTTGCGCGCCGCCTGGAGCGGGATCCCAGTCCCAAGCGGCGCGCCGAAGTGGCCGCCATCCTGGGCACTGCCTTCAGCCTCGGCGCCTTGAGCGAGGGCGAGCATCCGGCCGCGATCCAGATCTTCGAGCGCCTCGCCCGGGACCTCGAGGCCGACGTGCGCCGCGCGCTGGCCGAGCACATCAAGAGCTGCCCGCTGCTGCCGCGCGGCATAGCCCGCACGATGGCCGAGGACATCGAGACCGTCGCCCTGCCGATCCTCAAGTATTCCACCGTCCTGTCCGACGAGGACCTGGTGGCGATCATCGCCGAAGGGTCGAGCGCCAAGCAGACCGCCATCGCCGAGCGCGACACCGTCAGCGAGACCGTCGCCGACGCCCTGGTGTGCGACGGCGACGCGCCGGTGGTCCGCGCCCTGCTCGCCAACAACGGCGCCGAGATCGGGGAAGACTCCTACCGCAACGTGCTCGACCGCTTCGCCGACGACGGGGCAGTGCAGACGCTTCTGGTCGACCGGCCGAAGCTGCCGCTCGCCATTGCCGAGCAGCTCGTCGGCCTGATCTCGGGAGCGCTCAAAAAGCGCCTGATTACGCGGCACGGCCTGCCGGAGGTCCTGACCGAGCACCTGGTCCGTCACGGCCGCGAGCGCGCGCTGCTGCAGGAGATCGCGCCGGTCAAGACGATGCGCGATCTCGAGGCCGCCGCCGCGCGGCTGCGGGCCGCCGGGTCGCTGACCCCGACGCTGCTGCTGCGCGCCCTGTGCACTGGGCAGCTCGATTTCTTCATGGCCGGCATCGGCGCCCAGGCGCGGGTTCCCACGCTCAACGTGCGCGCCCTGCTGCACAACTACGGCGATGCCGGGTTCCGCCGGCTCTACGAGAGGTCGGGCCTGCCGGGCGAGCTGCGGGCCGCCTTCTGGATCGCCCTCGAGACCGCGCTGAAGGTCCGGCGCGCGACGGCCATCGGATGGGAGAAATCGGACACGGCGGAGATCATCGATCGCCTGGTCCGCAACTACGACTGCCTGAGCCCGGACGGCCTGGAGAGCGTCCTCTGCCAGCTTCACCGGCTGTGCGTCTGCAGCGATGGTGCCGAGGCGGCGCCGCGCGCCGCGACTCAGGGCAGCCCCTACCTCGACCGCCCGCTGCGCTCCTACGCGGCGGTTGCCGGGAGCCGGGGCCCCGCGCGCGGAACGGCGCAATCGGCGCCGCAGTCCGCCACCGCCTGACCGGGCGGATCACCGCATTTCGTCCAGCGCCGCGCCGACGGCGTTCGCGGTCGCTTCGATGTCCGCCTCGCTATGGGCCGTGCAGCTCAGGCTGTGCAAGGTGTTCGACGGGCTCATGTAGACACCGTGGCGCAGCAGGCGATTGGCCAGCGCGCGGAACTTGCCCCGGTCGACCAGGGCGCAGAAGTCGCGGAAGGTCGCGATCTCCTGGGCCTCCGTGAAGTAGATCTGGAACATCGATCCCACGTTCTGGACCACCGCCGGGTGCCGGTTGGAGGCGCCGAGCACGTCGCGCAGGCGCGCGGCCATGCGCTCGCCCAGGGCCGCGAGCTCGCGAAAGCCCCGGCGGTCGTCGCGCAGCATCTCCTCGAGCATCGTCTTGGCCGCATAGAGGCCGAGCCGCGGCGCGTTGTGGCTGCCGTAGTGCAGCACCTTGCCCCATTCCAGGCCGTCCATGACCGCCGCCGGCCCGGCAATCGCCGCGATCGGAAAGCCCTGGCCCAGCGCCTTGCCGTAGGTCGTGATGTCGGGCGTCAGCCCGAACAGCTCGGCGCAGCCGCCGGGCGCCAGGCGGAAGCCGGTCACCGTCTCGTCGAGATAGAACAGCGCGCCGTAGTCGCGGCACAGCTCCTGCACCCGCTGCAGGTAGCCGGGCCGGGGCGGGATGACACCCATGTTGGCGATCACCCCCTCGGTGACGACGCAGGCCGCCTCGCGCCCGTGCGTCTCCATGGCGCGCTCGAGCAGCCCGACATCGTTCCACGGCACGACGACGGTGTCTTCCCAGGACCCCGGAGTGAGGCCCGAGGAATCGGGAACGCGCACCGGGTCGTTGGGATGGCCGAGCGTGGTCGGCAGCTGCGGGTTGGTGGTCACCAGCAGGGCGTCGTACCAGCCGTGATAATGGCCCTCGAACTTGATGACCTTGCGCCGCCCGGTCAGGCCGCGGGCCAGGCGCACCGCCGCCATGCAGGCCTCGGTGCCGGTATTGGCGAAGCGGATCTTCTCGGCGTGCGGCAGCAGGCCGACGATCCGCTCGGCGACTTCGACCTCGACCTCCAGCGCAGTGGCGAAGTGGGTGCCGTTGGCGACCTCCTCGCGCACCACCTCGACGATGAGCGGATGCGCATGGCCCAGCGGCAGCGCCCCGAACGACAGCATCCAGTCGATGTACTCGTTGCCGTCGACGTCCCACAGCCTTGCGCCCCGGCCGCGCCGCATGTAGGGCGGGTAGGGGTCGTAGTTGACCGGTCCGCGCGAGGCCGAGCTGACCCCCTCGACCAGGACGTCCTTGGCACGTTCGAACAGTGCCTGCGAGGCGGTCGTCTTCATTCGCGTCATCCCTAATCCTTGTCGTCGTGGTCTCACCCGTCGCCGGGGCTCATACGCTCGGCCGCTGCATGGAGAACACGAAGTCGACGCGTGCGTAGTCCATGTAGCCGAGCCGCGCGATCGGCCGCAGCTTGGCCATGTCGACCAGGCCGTCGGTCAGCACGCGCTCGTCGATGTGGACGCCGAGCACGCGGCCGAGCACCATGGCGTTGCGCGCGCCCGGCGTGTCGCAGGGCAGGTCGATCACCTGGTGCAGCCGGCATTCCAGGTGGATGGGGGATTCGGCGACCCGCGGCGGCCGCACCAGGCGCGCCGGCGCCGGCGTCAGCCCGGCCAGGGGGAATTCGTCGATCTCCGGCGCGACGGCCGCGCTCGACGCGTTCATCGGGTCGCGCAGGTCCCAGGTCGCGACGTTGTACACGAACTCGCCGGTCGCCTCGATGTTGGCGAGATTATCCTTGCTCGGCCGGGTCGCCGGCCCGTTGCTGCAGTACATCACCATCGGCGGGTCCGAGGCGACCGCGTTGAAGTAGCTGTAGGGCGCCAGATTGACGATCCCCGCCGCGCTCACCGTGCTGATCCAGCCGATCGGGCGCGGCACGACGCAGCTCTTGAAGGGATCGTGCGGCAGGCCGTGTTCGTTGGCCTTGGTTTCGTAGAACATGACGGTTTCCTGACGGTGCAGAGGTCTCCGGTCCCCGTTATAGCCGATTCCCGCGCTGGGGCATCCACCTCGCCGCGGGTCGGGCTCCCTTGCAGGCGCTGGACCGCCGCCTCATCTAGACGCCGATGAACGAAGGAACCGGCCGGGACACGGCAACAGCGGACAACGCCCCCGCGACGCCTGCGCCCGACGACTTAAGCGCCACGGCCTGGCACAGTCTGGCGGCCGAAGCGGCCCTGGACCGGCTGGCCGGCGGCCGCGAGGGCCTGTCCTCCGAGGAGGCCGCGCGCCGCCGCGCCGCCTTCGGGCCGAACGTGCTGCCGCGGCGCCCCCGCGCCTCCGTCCTGATCGTCTACTTGCGGCAGTTCCGCAATCCGCTGGTCTACCTGCTCCTGATCGCAACCCTGGTCTCGTTGGGGATCGGCGACTGGCTGGACGCGCTGTTCATCTTCGTCGTGCTGCAGGTCAACGCGGTGATCGGCGCGGTGCAGGAGCGTCAGGCGGAAAGCAGCGCCGAGGCGCTCGACGTCCTCGTGCGCAACGTCGTGGTGGTGCTGCGCGACGGCGTGCCGAACGAGCGGGACGCCGCGGAGCTGGTGCCGGGCGACGTCGTGCGCCTGGTCTCCGGCGCGCGGGTGCCGGCCGATCTGCGCCTGCTGTCCGGGCAGGAGCTGAGCCTCGACGAATCGCTGCTGACCGGCGAGTCGACGCCCGTTGCCAAGGATCCCGCCGTCGCGCTGCCGCCCGAGACGCCGATGGCCGATCGCGGCAACGTGCTGCACGCCGGGACCACGGTCCTCTCCGGCCGGGCATCCGGCATCGTGACGGCGACCGGCAGCGCCACGCAGATCGGCCAGATCGCCGAGGTGCTGGCGCGCGGCGAACGGGCCCCGCCGCCGCTGCTGGTCCGCCTGGAGCGGTTCAGCCGCGTGATCGGCGTGATGACCATGCTGCTCGTCGCTTTGATCGCGGCGGTGCAGTTTGCCCACGGCCTGCCCTTGGTCACGGTCTTCCTCGTTGCCGTGGCGCTGGCGGTCGCGGCGATCCCCGAGGGACTGCCGGTGGCGATCACCGTGGCGCTGGCCATCGCGACCAACCGCATGGCGCGGCGCAACGTCATCGTGCGCGCCCTGCCGGCGGTCGAGGGGTTGGGCGCCTGCACCCTGATCGCCAGCGACAAGACCGGCACGCTGACCTGCAACGAGCTGACGGTGAAACGGGTGCGCCTGTTCGGAGCCGGCGCGCCGGAGGAGCCCATCGAGGTCGGCGGCGAGGGCTATCTGCCGCGCGGCGCGATCAGCGTGGCGGGACGCGATCTTTCGCCGGCGGAAAACGAGGCCCTGACGCGACTTGCCGTCACCGGCGCGCTGTGCAACGAGGCCAGCCTGCGCATCGTCGGCGACCGGGTGGAACGCCTGGGCGATACCGTCGACGTCGCCTTCTTGACGCTGGCCGGCAAGCTGGGCCTCGATCCGCACCGGCTGCAGGCGGCCGCGCCGCAGGTCGGCCAGATACCCTACGAGCCGCAGCGCCGCTATGCGGCCAGTTTCACGCGCGACGGCACGCTGTCTCCCGACGACGCCTCCGCCGCGCCGCCGGTTGCCCACGTCAAGGGCGCCGCCGAGGTGATTCTGCCGATGTGCAGGCCCGGCGTGCGGGACGCGGCATTGGCGGCGGCGGAAGCCATGGCGGTCGACGGCTACCGCGTGCTGGCGGTGGCGCGCGGGCCGGTGTCGCACCAGGTGGCCCTGTCGCCGCACGACGGCGGGCTCGACGGGCTGGACCTGCTCGGTCTGGTCGGGCTGATCGATCCGCTGCGGCCCGAGGTGCCCGACGCGATCGCACGCTGCCGTTCGGCCGGGGTCGCGGTCCGCATGGTGACCGGAGACCACCCCGATACGGCGCTCGCAATCGGCCGCGAGCTCGGCATCGCCGGGAACCGCGACGAGGTGGTGACCGGCGCCGAGCTCGCGGGCGCGAAAGGCGACGGGGCGGCGCTCGATCGCCTGGTGGCGCGTGCGCGAATCTTCGCGCGGGTCGAGCCGGTGCAGAAGCTCTCCATCGTGCAGTCGCTGCGGCGCGCCGGCCAGGTCGTCGCGGTGACCGGCGACGGGGTCAACGACGCCCCGGCGCTCTCCGTCGCCGACATCGGCGTGGCGATGGGCCGCGACGGGACGGACGCCGCACGCGGCGCGGCGGGCCTCATCCTGGCCGACGACAACTTCGCCTCGATCGTCGCCGGGATCGAGGAAGGCCGCATCGCCTACGACAACGTGCGCAAGCTGATCTTTCTGCTGATCGCCACGGGATTGGGCGAGATCGTGCTGTTCCTGCTCGCGATCGCGGCCGATCTGCCGCTGCCGCTGTTCGCGGTGCAGCTGCTTTGGCTCAACCTGGTGACCAACGGCATCCAGGACGTCGCGCTCGCCTTCGAGCGCGGCGAGCCGGGCGTGCTGGAACGCCGTCCGCGCCCGCCGAACGAACGCCTGTTCAATCGCCGCATGGTTTCCCAGGTGCTGGTCGCCGGCGGCTACATGGGATTGGCGGCCTTCGCCTTCTATGCCTGGTGCCTGGCGCGGGGCATGTCGGAGTTCGAGGCGCGCAATCTGCTGCTGCTGCTCATGGTGCTGTTCGAAAACGCCCACGCGCTCAATGCGCGCTCGGAGCGCCGCTCCGTTCTGCGCGTTTCCTTTGCCGCCAATCCCTTCCTGATCCTCGCGATCGTCGGGGCGCAGGGCCTGCATATCGCCGCGATGTACCTGCCGGGCCTGCGCGACATACTCGACCTGCAGCCGATCTCCGCCGCGGATTGGCTCACCGTGGCGGCCATCGCCGGATCGCTCATACTCGTCGTGGAACTGCACAAGCGCCTGTTTCGCGGCGCGCCGCAAAGGAACGCTTGATTCGCGAGATGGTTGTACCCCGCGGGCCCCGACGGCGCGTCCGCGTGCCGGACTAGGTTTCGGGCTCCGGGTCCGGTTCGATCTTGATCAGCTCGCCGCGCCGCCCTTCGGCCGAATCCGCCCCGCCCTTGGCCGGCTTTTCGCGCGGCGACGGGCCGCCGGACCGGCCATTCTTCGCCAACTTCGCCTGCGAACGGTTCCGTTTCTTGCGAAATTTACCGAGATCGACGATATCACCCATGGCGGTCGATACCTGTCACAACCGGGCATGAAATCCGTTTGGTTTGCCCGCGAATTGCTCTTTGTTTAGCTTATCCAAAACACGGCCGCGCGCAACGCCCATCGGCTCGAATTCTTCGAACCTGGCGTGCGGCGGGACGGTTGGCAGGTCCGGAGAACCCAGGTGAAGAAGATTGCCATAGGTGTCGTCGCCCTGCTCGCGATTGCCGTCGCGGCGCTTGTGGTCGGACCCAGCTTCGTCGATTGGAATTCCTACAAGGACCGCATCGCCGCCGAGGTCCGTGCCGCGACCGGCCGGGACCTGACGATCGCCGGCGATCTCAGCCTGACGCTGATTCCCACCCCCGCCCTGTCGGCGGACGGGGTGAGCCTCGCCAACATTCCCGGCGGCGGCCAGGAGCCCATGGTCGCGCTGCACTCGCTGCGCGTCCGGGTGGCGTTCCTGCCTCTGCTGCAAGGCCATATCCAGGTCGAAGACGTCGTGCTCGTCGAGCCGGTGGTCCGCCTCGAGGTGCTCGCCGACGGCCGGCGCAACTGGGACCTGGCCGCCGGCTCGAAATCCGCGGGCCAAGCGCCGCGCCACCCGGCGGAGGGGGCCGGTCTGCCGGGCCAGGTCCGGCTGGACAGCCTGCGCGTCCGAAACGGAACGGTGATCTACTCCGATGCGCGCAGCGGCCGGAGCGAGCGAATCGAGGCCCTCGACGCCGAGATCTCCGCCGACAGCCTGAAGGGCCCCTTCGCGGCAAAGGGCGAGGCGACCGCCCGGGGCGTGCCGCTCGGCTTCGAGCTCTCGCTCGGCCGCTTGCGGGACGAAGGGACGACGCCGCTCGGTGTGGAGCTGCGGATGGCCGAGGCCGGCAAGGCGGCGGTCAAGTTTTCCGGCGCCCTGTCGCCGCAGTCCGGAGCGGAGACGCTGAACGGCCGCCTGACCGCCTCAGGCGAAAGCCTGGCGCGTCTGGTGGGCGCGTTGAGCGGTGCCGCCGCGCCGGCCGCATTGGCGCAGCCTTTCGATCTGGCGGCGGAGGTGACGGCCGATTCCGGCCAGGTCGACGTCGCGGGGCTGGATCTGCGCCTCGGCGAGGTGTCGCTCAACGGCAAGGGTTCGGCGAAGCTCGGGACTCCGATCAAGGTGCAGGTCAGCCTGGGCGTCCCGCAACTCGACCTCGACTCGCTGCTGAACGCGGCGGCGACCCGGGACGCCGGCGCCGCGGCGCAAGCGCCGCCCGAACCGGCCGGACAGGACGCCGCGCCGGCCGCCGCCGCCGCGCTGCCCGACAACATAGATGCCAAGCTCGATGTCGCGATCGAGGCCCTGGTGTATCGCGGCCAGGTGATTCGCCAGTTCCTGCTGAGCGCGTCCCTGGCCCAGGGCCGGCTGCGCCTCGACCAGGCGCTGGCCCTGCTGCCGGGCGGCTCGGATCTGTCCTTGAGCGGCGCCCTGGCGCCCCGCACCACGGACGCCGGGACCGAGCTTGCCTTCGACGGCCGCGTCGAGGCGACCTCGGACAATCTGCGCGCCGTGCTCCAATGGCTCGGTGCGGACGTCGCCAAGGTTCCGGCGGGCCGCCTGCGCCGCAGCAGCCTGACCTCCCGCGTCGAGGCGACGACGCGCCAGGTCACGCTGCGGGAGATCGACCTGCGGGTCGATCTCAGCCGGGTGACGGGGGGCGTCGCCATCGCGCTGCGCGACCGGCCGGGCCTCGGCATCGGTCTGGCGGTCGACCAGATCGACCTCGACGCCTACCTGCCGCAGGCATCCGCCGCCCAGCCGGGCGCGCAGGAGGGCGGCGCACAGGGCACGACGGGCCAGGCGCCCGCCGCGGCGCCGGCCGATGGCGCGTCGGGGGCGCCCGCCGCGGGACCGCTGGCGGTGCTCGATACCTTCGATGCCAATCTCGACCTGAAGGTCGGGCGCTTGGCGCTGCACGGCCTGATGGCGCGCGACCTGCGGCTGGACGCGACTCTGCAGCAGGGCGGCCTGACGCTGCGCGACGCCAGCGTCGCCGATCTGGCGGGCAGCAGCATGCGGCTGAGCGGCAGTATCGCCGACGTGGCGAAGGTGCCGAAGCTGGATACGACCTTCAGCCTCAGCGTCGCCGATCCGGCGCGGCTCGCCAAGCTGATCGGGCCGCAGGCCGAGCCGCTGGCCCGGCTGGGCGCCGTGCAGGCGGACGGCACGCTGCGCGGGACGACGGCGGCCCCCGCCTTCGATCTCGGCCTGCAGGCGCTGGGCGGACGCTTCGGCGCCAAGGGCACGGCAAAGCCCATGGCCGTGCCGCCCACCTTCGATGTGGACCTGTCGGTCAAGCACCCCGATGTCGCACGCTTGGCGCGCTCGCTCGACCCCGCACTGTCGTTGGGCGCCGGACTGGGCGGCCTCGACGCGAAGGGGCACCTGTCCGGCAGTACGGCGGCGCTGCAGGCCAGCGACCTCGACGGCACCGTCGGGCCGCTGCACCTGACCGGCTCGCTGCGCGCCGAGCTGGGCGGCGACCGGCCGCAGGTCGAGGACGTCGCCCTGGACCTCGTCCTCAAGCACGACGATCTCGGCACGCTGCTGCGCGCCCTGGCCCCGAACGGTCCGGCGCCGAAGAACCTCGGCCCGGTCGATCTCAGTGCCCGGCTGACCGGCTCCAGCCGGAACCTGGAAGCGAGCGACCTGCACGGCAAGCTCGGTCCCGCGGAGATTGCCGGCACGCTGGGCGCGGATTTGACCGGGAGCAAGCCGCGCGTGACCGCGGACCTCACGACCGGCGAGCTGCCGCTCGCCGCGCTGGCGGCGCCGGCCGGCGCGGCGCGCAAGGATGCGACGGCGGGCGCTGCCGGCGGGCAGACTAAGGCCGGGCAAGGCGCGAAGAGTGGCCGCTGGTCGCGCGAGACGATCGACCTCGGCGGGCTGCAAAGCATCGACGCCGACCTCAAGCTGAAATCCAAGGCCCTGGTCTATGACAAGCTTCGTCTCGACGATGCCGTTCTGGAAGCCGCCCTGGCCGACGGGCTGCTCGACCTGCGCCGGCTCGACGGGCGCGTGTTCGGCGGGACGCTGTCGCTGACCGGCACGCTGGATGCGCGCGAGGCGCCGCGGCTGGCGCTGACCGTCGTCGCCGACAAGCTCGAACTCGGCCGCCTTCTCGCCGACGTCGCCGAGACCGACCGTGTTTCCGGCCCGCTCAGCGTCAACGCCACGCTGAATTCCACCGGGCGCAGCGAAGCGGAACTGGTGGGTGCGCTGGCCGGCAGCGGGGACCTGAACGGGACGCTCAAGGTGAAGGCCAAGGCCGAGGAAAAGGTCGGAAACCTGGTGCTCGACATCCTTGGGCAGAAGATCAAGGAGATCCGCGGCATCACCGGCGCGACCAACGTGCTGTTCAATGCCTTCGCCGATGCGCCCGCCAAGGTGACGGGAACCTTCACCATCGAGCACGGCGTGCTGCTCACCGAGGACACCCGCGTTCAAGGCCGTCAGGCGACGGCCCTGGTGGAGGGCACGGTGGATCTGCCGGCCTGGCAGCTCGACATGCGGACCAATGTCTACCGCGCCCCGGACAACACGACGCCCTTCGTCACCGTCGACCTGCGCGGCCCGCTCGACGCACCCAATCCGCGGATCGGCGGCCAGGTTCTGCAGCGCCAGCCGCAGGCGGCGCCGAGCGGGCCCGTCCCGAGCGGCCCCGTCCCGAGCGGCCCCGTCCCCAGCGGATCGGCGCCCAGCGGCAACGGCGCGGCCCAGCCGGCGCCGCAACAGCCGGCCCCGGGCGACCTGAAGCCCGAGGACGTTCTCAAGCAAGGACTCAAGGGCCTTCTCAAAGGCCTGGGCAATTAGCGGCCGAGCCGACCGGGCACGGCGAAGCGTGGGGGACCGTAATGAATTTTCTCGTCTTTCAGCACATTGCGATCGAGCATCCGGGGATATTTCGCGACGTCATGGCGGAGCAGGGAGTCGACTGGACGCCGGTCGAGCTCGACGCCGGCGCGCCCATTCCCGCGGTCGACGGCTACGACGCCTTGATCGTCATGGGCGGGCCCATGGACGTCTGGCAGGAGGATGCGCATCCCTGGCTGGCGCCGGAAAAGGCGGCGATCCGCGCGGCGGTGCGGGACCACGGCCTGCCCGTGCTCGGCGTCTGCCTGGGCCACCAGCTGCTGGCCGAAGCGCTCGGCGGACGGGTCGGCAAGATGGCGGAGGCCGAGGTCGGCATCCTCGATATCGAATTGACCGAGGCGGGCCGGCACGACCCGCTGTTCCAGGGCCTGCCGGCAACGGCCAAGAGCTTGCAGTGGCACGGCGCCGAGGTGGCCGAGGCGCCGCCCGGCGCAACCGTGCTCGCCGCGTCGCCGGCCTGCCCGGTGCAGGCCTTCGCCGTGGACGGGCGGGCCTGGGGCATCCAGTATCACCTCGAGATCACCGCCACCACCGTGGCCGACTGGGGCGCGGTGCCGGAATATGGCGCCTCGCTGGAGGCGACCCTGGGGGCCGGCGCGCTCGGCCGGCTCGACCGCGCCGCAGCGCGGCACATGGACGACTTCAACCGCAACGCGCGCCGCCTGTTCGGCAATTTCCTGGACCGGGTGCGCGCGAGCTAGGCGGGCAGGGCGCTTGCCGGGCCCCGCCGCGCCGCTAGAATCGGGCCATGTGCGAGCTTCTCGGCATGAACTGCAATGTTCCGACCGACATCCGCTTCAGCTTCTCGGGGCTGATCGAACGCGGCGGACGCACGGGACCGCATCGCGACGGCTGGGGCATCGCGTTCTACGACGGCCGCGGCTGCCGCAGCTTCCACGACCCCAAGCCGGGCTGCGAGTCCGAGATCGCGAACCTGGTGCGGACCCATTCGGTCAAGAGCCTCAACGTCATCTGCCACATCCGCAAGGCGACCAACGGCCGCGTCTGTCTCGAGAACACGCACCCCTTCACGCGCGAGCTCTGGGGCCGCGCCTGGGCCTTCGCGCACAACGGCCGGCTCAAGGGCGTGAAGAAGTGGCCGCTCGAGTTCTACGAGCCGATCGGCACCACCGACAGCGAGCATGCCTTTTGCTGGATCATGGACCGGATCCGACAGCGCCATCCCAAACGGCCGCAGGGGCGCATGGCCGTGCGGCGTCTGATCCGCGACTTGGGCGACGAGCTGAACGCCTGCGGCACCTTCAACATGATGCTGTGCGACGCCGACCATCTCTACTGCTATTGCAGCACCGAGCTGACCTGGCTGACGCGGCGCGCGCCCTTCGGCGAGGCCAGCCTGATCGATACCGAGCTCACCGTCGACTTCGCCAAGGAGACCACGCCGCGCGACGTGGTGACGGTGATCGCGACCCGGCCGCTGACACGGCACGAGCCGTGGCAGGCGATGGAGCGCGGCTCCCTGACCGTCTTTCACGACGGCATCCCGCGCCGCGTGTGAAGCCGACCGGCAAGCGGACGCGGCTGGCGGTAAACGAATGGTCTCGTCATAGAGGCGGCGGTGCCGTTAGCATCGGCCGACCGCGACGCGCGCGGCGTCCCGGACGGCGGCCTCGGGGCTCACCGAAGAGGAACGAACAGGAATGGGCTACAAGGACTGGAAGATCCGAACCAGGGTCATCGGAACCTGCAGCTGCGACTACGGCTGCCCCTGCGAGTTCAACGCGCCGCCGACGCGCCTGCCCTGCGAGGGCGTCATGGCGATGGAAATTGTCGAGGGGCATTTCGAAGAGGTCCGCCTCGACGGGCTGCGCGCGGCGGGGGTCTACCGCTGGCCGGGCCCGGTGCACGAGGGCGGCGGCATCTGGTGGAGCATCGTCGACAAGCGCGCCACCGAGGCGCAGGTCGACGCGCTGTTCACCATACTGGGCGGAAAGGAGCAGGAACCGACCACCGGGTTCGCGATCTATGCCTCGACGATCGCCGAGGAGCCCAATCCCATTTTCGCGGAGATCGGCTTCGAATTCGATCTCGACGGGCGCCGGGGCCGCTTCGTGGTCAAGGACGTTCTCGAGGCCGATATCGAGCCGATCCGCAACCCGGTCACCGGCGCGCCGCACTTCATCGCCATCAAGCCGCACGACGGCTTCGAGTTCCGCGAGGCGGAAATGGCCAGTGCGAACTTCTGGAGTCGGGGCGCGCTCGAGCAGAGGCATGCCGGCCGCTTCGCCGCAATCACCACGGCGACCTACGGACCCTACGGCATCGTACCCGAGGAAAGCCTGCCGCACCTGCGCGGGTAGCGACCCGCGGGCCTCGGTGTGTCGTGGCGCGAGGCGGCGATGCTATCGGCTCACTTCTTGCGGCGGCCGATGAGGGCGATTGCGGCCAGGGCATAGACGCCGAGCAGGGCGATGCGCAGGAACTGCGTGTGGCCGCTCTTGAGGCCGGCGGCATGGGCGATCCATTCGGCGCCCGCGAGCCCGAGCCCGACGAGGAGCAGGAGCCCAAGGTAGGTGCCGGCGCTGCGCGCCAGGCGCAGCAACGGGTGGCCCGTCGGGCGTTTTGCCGGGGCTGCCTCCGTCCCGGCGGATTGGGGCGATCCGTTGCTCACCGGCGTGTCTGTTCCGGGTTGTGCCATGCAAGTCCGACGAACAGCAGCAGCACCGCTGCGACCAGCAGTGCGCCCGCCACCTTGTGGCTGAAGGGCAGGGCGACCAGGGCCGCAGGAAACCCGAGCAGGGCGATTTTCCAAGTCATCATAGTCTTTCTTCTGCAAACAAGAGGCGGCCGTCGTTCGGCCGCTCATGCGCGGGGAGGGACGGCGGGTGCGGCCGTCCCTCCCCTGGCTTGGCATGACCTTCGGGCCCGGCTTTGCCGTCAGGCCGTACCAAGTTTCAGTCCGACGAAGATCTCGTCACCCTGACGGTTGACCAGCAGCAGAACGGCCTTCTTGTTCTGCTCCTTCGCCTTGGCGATATCCGCCTCCACCGCGGAGGGTTCGGTCACCTGGGCACCGTCGACCTTGGTGATGACATCTCCGACGCGCAGTCCTTGGGCCGCGGCCTGACCGTTCGGCTGCAACCCGGTAATCAGGACGCCCTTCGTCGATTCCGGCAGGTTCAGTTGCTGCCGGTCCTGGTCGGAAAGGCTGGACAACGTGGCGCCGAGGTCGTTCGACTCCATCTTGCCCGGTGTGGCCGGAGCGGTGGCTTCGGGGGCCGAGGCCATCGTCTGCGGCTCCATGCGGGCGATCGTCACATTCAGCGTCTTGTTGGCACCGTTGCGCCACACTTTGACCGGGACGCTCTGGCCGGGGCGAACGTCGGCGACGAGCCGCGGCAGATCGCGCATCTGGTCGATCTTTTGGCCGTTGAAGCTGAGGATGACGTCACCCTGGCGAAGATCGGCGCGGGAGGCGGGGCTGTCCGCGTTGACGTCGGCGACCAGGGCGCCTGCCGGCTTCGGCAGGTTCAACGCTTCGGCCATATCGGGCGTGACCTGCTGGATCTTGACACCCAGCCAGCCGCGCTCGACCGTGCCGTGCTCGCGCAACTGGGCGACGACCTTCTTGGCGATGTTCGAGGGAATCGCGAAGCCGATGCCGACGGAGCCGCCGTTGGGCGAAAAGATCGCCGTGTCGACGCCGATCACCTGGCCGTCGAGGTTGAACATCGGGCCGCCGGAATTGCCGCGGTTGATCGCCGCGTCGGTCTGCAGGAAGTCGTCGTAGGGACCGGCGTTGATGTCGCGGTTGCGTGCGGAAATGATGCCGGCGGTCACCGTGCCGCCAAGGCCGAAGGGATTGCCGACGGCCAGCACCCAGTCGCCGACCTCCATCTTGTCGGAATCGCCGAAGCTGACGTAAGGCAGCGGCTTGCCGGCGTCGATCTTAAGCAGGCCGAGGTCCGTCTTGGGATCGATCCCGATGACCTTCGCCGGGTACTGACTTCCGTCGGTCAGCTTGACCTCGATATCCGAGGAGTGATCGATGACGTGATTGTTCGTCACGATGTAGCCGGCGGGATCGATGATGAAGCCCGACCCGACGCCGATGACGGGCTGCGGCGCCTGCTGCTGCCCCTGGCCGAGCTGGCCGCCGAACTGCTTGAAGAACTTTTCGAAGGGCGATCCGGGCGGGAACTGGAAGGGCACTCCCTGTTGCCCTCCGCCGTTGCTCTCCGTGATCTTCGAGGTGATGAAGACGACGGCGGGTTCGACCTTCTTGGTCAGCTTGGCGAAGCTCTCGGGCGGCAGCGCGGCGAATGCCACGCTCGACCAGACCAGCATTGAGCCCGCCAGCAGGCCCGCGCCGAGTCGTGCCAAACCGTTGCCGGTTCGATTCGGCCGCGAGCGGTGGGTAGCCGATGGTAAAAGCTGCATCTCGAATCTCCTGAAAAAAAGCTGACCGGCCTTATGACCGTTGAGCTTGAGATAGGGATGCCGCCATTGCTGCTGCCTGAACGGTTGATGAATTCTGTGTAATGCGCGAATTATCCAAGCGATTCACGCTGTTTAATCGTCGCAGGGACTTGTCTCCGGCTTGCCCCGATGGGTCGCCCGCAACAAGTCTCGACCGACCGGGCGCGCGATCCGTTGAACGCGACAAGGACTGTCCTTCCGGCCCGAGCGCATCGCAACAAGCGGGCGCGGAAAGGGAACGACGCCCCGTGATGGGCTTTGTGCCGGCGACGGGCCGGCCTGGGCTCACTGCATCGGGACGGTGTGAATGACGCCGGCAATCCACAGGACGACCATAAGGCCGACGGCCGAACCGGTTCCGCCCAGGACCGCCAGGGTCACTTTCCGATATGCCTCGCGTACCAATGTTGCCTCCGGGGTTATGCGTGTACGAAGCTTTCTCGCGAGCTTCGAAGCCCACTCTAGGACCGGGGAGCCGGGCCTGTTAGTTACAAAGGCGTAATGTTGACCGGGGGGCGGCTCGGCGACTCGCGAGCGGCGTGCGGCATCGGGGCGCCCGGGACGTCGACAGCGAACCGCCAAGAAAAAGATCGCCCTGCGGATGCAGGGCGATCAGTCAGGCTTCAGATCAGCCAGGCTTCAGTTGGCATCGCCGGACCGCACCGACCTTCCGTCGGGGGGCATCCAGTGCCGAGCAGACGGCCGGCCGGTGAGCGACCCGACCACCCTAGAGGCTGCCAGCTTACGAGAACATTACGAGGGCATGAATCACCGGAAAGCTGGCGGGTTTGGGTGGTTTTGCGCGCGCCTTGTCGGGCATAAAGGCCGTGCCGAAGCGCGCGGGCCCGCGTCGTGGTCGGCGTCCAAGGTCGGCCCCGAGCCTTGTCAAGGGCCGCCGGGCTCCACATATTCGCGAGGAATAGAAGCCGAAAAGCACATGCGAATACTAGTCATCGAGGACGACCGGCAGGCCGCGGCCTATTTGATGAAGGGCCTCAAGGAATCGGGTTATGCCGTCGACCATGCGCCGGACGGCGCCGAAGGCCTGTTCCTGGCCGGGAGCGAGCGCTACGACGCCATGGTGGTCGACCGCATGCTTCCGGGCGTCGACGGGCTGGAAATCATCAAGTCGCTGCGGGACAAGGGGAACAGGACGCCAGTCCTGATACTCAGCGCCATGGGTCAGGTCGACGACCGGGTCAAGGGATTGCGCGCCGGCGGCGACGACTACCTGACCAAGCCCTATGCCTTTTCCGAGATGCTCGCCCGGCTCGAGGCCCTGCTGCGCCGTGGCAACGTCGCGCCGGCGGACACCAAGCTGCGTGTCGACAACCTGGAAATGGACCTCTTGGCCCGTGTGGTTTCGCGGGGCGGGCGGCGCATCGAGCTGCAGCCGCGCGAGTTCCAGATCCTCCAGTATCTCATGCGCCATCAGGGTCACGTGGTCACGCGGACCATGCTGCTCGAGGCCGTGTGGGACTACCATTTCGATCCGCAGACCAACGTGATCGACGTTCATATCAGCCGTTTGCGCCAGAAGATCGATAAGGATTACGATCAGCCCCTCCTGCACACCGTGCGCGGCGCGGGGTATTGCCTACGTGCATCCGGCTAGACTTTTCCGTAGTTCGACCTTCCGGTACGCCATCGCCTACATGGCGCTTTTTTGCGTCTCGGTTTCCGGCGTCCTGGCCTTCGTCTACTACACCACCGAGCAGGTCATCGTTCGCCAGACGGACGAGACGATCCAGGCGGAGATCCTCGGCCTCACGGAACACTACCGCGACGAGGGCCTGACCGGCCTGCTGCAGATCATCCGGCAGCGCAGCGCCGGGGCCAGCGGCAAGCGCGGGCTCTATCTGCTGGCCGACCAGAAGTTCCACCCGCTGGCCGGCAACCTCCAGCACTGGCCGGATTCCCCGGTCGCGCGGAACGGCTCCGCCTGGATCGACTTCCTGGTGCGCAGCGAAGAGCAGGGTGCGGGCGCCCCGCAGGTGGCGCGCGCCCGGATCTTCGACCTGCCCGGCGGATTCCATCTCCTGATCGGTCGCGACATGACCGAGCGCGGGCAATTCCAGGCGGTGATGGCCGAGGCGCTGCTCGGCGCGCTCGGCGTGGCGATCTTTCTCGGCCTGGTCGGCGGCGTATTGATGAGCCGAGACCTGCTGCGGCGCCTCGACGCGATCAACCGCAGCACCCGAGCGATCATCCGCGGCGACATGCGCGAGCGCATGCCGGTCACCGGGTCCGACGACGAATTCGACCAGCTGTCGACCAACCTCAACCTCATGCTGGATCGCATTCACGAGCTGATGCAGGGCATCCGGCAGGTCACCGACAACATCGCGCACGACCTGCGCAGCCCGATCAACCGCGTGCGCAGCCGCATGGAGATGACGCTGCTGGGCCAGCCCGACGTCGCGACGTGCCGCGAGGCGATGCAGGACACGATCGACGAGGCGGACGCCATCCTGGGCACCTTCAATGCCCTGCTGGACATCGCGTTGGCCGAATCGGGCGCGCCGCGGGAACAGTTCGAGACGATCGATCTGGCCCAGGTCGCGAGCGACGCGAAGGACCTCTACGAGCCATTAGCGGAGGACCGGGGTCTTCGTTTCGACAGCGAGATCGCCTCCGGCCTCGAAATCCGCGGCAACCGGCACCTCGTCTCGCAGGCGCTCTCGAACCTCCTGGAGAACGCGATCAAATACACGCCGGACGGCGGTCAAATCGGCCTCTACGGCCACCAGGGCGAGGCCGGGCCGGTGCTCGAGATTGCCGACAGCGGCCCCGGAATTCCGGAAGGTTCGCGCGACAAGGTGCTGGCACGCTTCGCGCGCCTCGACGAGAGCCGCGCGACGCCCGGCAGCGGACTCGGCCTGAGCCTCGTGGCGGCGGTCGCGCGCCTGCACGAGGCCGGCCTCCGCCTGGAGGACAACGAGCCCGGGCTGCGCGTGATCCTGCAGTTCGGTGCGGCCGGGAGCACGGGCGGCAAGGGCTTGGAGCCCGGCACCCGCGACGAGACGTCGGCCAAGTCCGAGTCGACGCGGAAGAGCGGGCCGATTGCCGCCACATTCTTCGCGCAGCTTGCGGCGGTCTGAAGCTTGGCGAGACGGCACATGGGACGATCGAAAGGGCAGCGGGCATGAGGCAGCGGGCATGAGGCAGCGGGCGTGAGGCTGGGTCGATTCGCGAAGTCTCTTGCCGGCCTCGGTCTCGTGGGCCTCGTGATGCTCGTCATCGCTGCCGCGGGCCTAGTGGTGCGCGTCGGATGGATGCCGGCAGGGCTTGCCAGCACCGGCGATCCGCCGGTCTCGGTCATCGACGGCGACACCATTCAGGTCGACGGCAAGATCGTCCAGCTCTATGGCATCGATGCGCCGGAGCTCGGGCAAATGTGCCGGCACGACCAGACCTGGTTCCATTGCGGCCTGGACGCGGCCTTCGAGCTCAACAAGCTGATCGGCCTGGAAGCGAGCGCGCTGCACTGCGCGCCGCCGGACAGCGGGCCGAGCGACGACACCATGGTCTGCACGGTCGGCCATGTCGACGTCGCCCACGTGCTGCTCAGCAGCGGTTACGTCGTGGCGACGGCGGCCGCCGGGGCGCATTATCTCGAAGCGGAACACGCCGCGCGCGACGCGCAGCTCGGGCTGTGGCACAGCGACTTCGTGCCCCCGGCCGACTGGCGGGCCGGCGAGCGCCTTCCGGGAGGGCCCGCGCCGGAGGCCGGCCCCTGTCCGATCAAGGCGGTCGTGTCGCCGGGCGGCCAGCACGACTATTACGTCCCGACCGACAAGAATTACGACAGCGTGGCGGTCGACCCGTCCAAGGGGGACCGCCGGTTCTGCAGCGACGAAGACGCCCGCAAGGCCGGCTGGATTCGCCCGGGTCAGAGCCTTCCCACGTCGGGTTGAACCCGTCCCGAGAACCGCACGGGGCCGCATCGCATAAGGAAAGGCCCCGCCGAAGCGGGGCCTGCCGGACATGAAAGACCGAGCGCGGGCCGGGCGCAGGCGCCCGGCTGCCGGCTATTTTGGCTGCGGCACGATTCGCAGGTACGGCTTGGGGGCCTTCCATCCGCCCGGGTATTTCTGCTTGGCTTCCTCGTCGGACACCGTCGGCACGATGATCACGTCGTCGCCCTGCTTCCAGTTGACCGGCGTCGCGACCTTGTGCTTGGCGGTGAGCTGGCAGGAATCCAGCGTGCGCAGCACCTCGTCGAAGTTGCGCCCGGTGCTCATGGGATAGGTCATCATCATCTTGACCTTCTTGTCCGGACCGATGAGGAAGACCGAACGCACCGTCGCGTTGTCCGCCGGGGTGCGCCCCTCCGAGGTGTCGCCGGCCCCGGCCGGCAGCATGTCGAAGAGCTTCGCCACCTTCAGCTCCGGGTCGCCGATCAGGGGATAGTTGACGGCGTGGCCCTGCGTCTCCTCGATGTCCTTGGCCCATTTCTTGTGACTGTCGACCGGGTCGACGCTGAGCCCGATGATCTTGCAGTTCCGCTTGTCGAACTCCGACTTCAGGCCGGCCATGTAGCCCAGCTCTGTCGTGCAGACCGGCGTGAAGTCCTTGGGATGCGAGAACAGGATGGCCCAACCGTCGCCGATCCAGTCGTGGAACTTGATCGCGCCTTCGCTCGTCTCCGCCGTAAAGTTCGGAACTTCGTCATTGATCCTGAGTGACATGCCTTGCCTCCTTACAACCGGTTTTCAGGTTCCCCGCAGCGGACAGCTGATTCGGGGCGTCTCGATGCGAAAATTGCCAAATCGACCATCAAAGAATGAAATCCCGAAAACCGTTTCGCCGAGGCGCTCGACGCTGCCACGCTAGCCGCGGATCAGATTCTCGAGCTGTTCAATGTGGAACTTCTGGTCCGCGATGATGCTCTTGACGAGATCGCCGATCGAAATGATCCCCACGAGGCGTTCGTTCTCGAGAACGGGCAGGTGACGAATGCGGTCCGCAGTCATCAGCGCCATGCACTCCTCCACCGTATAGTTGGGCCCGACGCAGACGACCTCGGATTCCATCACGTCGCGAACCGGCGTGCTCGGCGACGACCGGCCTTTCAATATGACCTTCCGCGCATAATGCCGCTCGGTAAAAATGCCGGCAAGCTTTCCGTTATCCAGCACCACGAGGGAGCCGACGTCGTGGTCCGCCATCATCCTGATGGCGTCGAGCACCGAATCCTCGGGCCCGATGGAAAGAACTTTGCTCCCCTTGTCGCTGATCAGCTGGCGCACCTTTGTCATGCCACCCCTCCGTTAATCGTCGGCAGCTCCGCCCGGGCCTCCGCCCTCGATCCTGGCTACTCCGCCGCAACGGGACAGTCGGTTCGCGTGCGCCGGCATTATGTCCCTATTTTCTGCGGCTTTTGCCTGGAATCCGAAGCTGCAGCCATGTGGCCGGTTATTGCGGCGCCGCGCGCGCTGGTTGCGCTTATATTCGCTTTGTTGCAATTCGCTGTCCAGGGGCATGCGGACGGCCCGGCCGCCCGGACACGGACCAGGCCGGCAACTCGACCGTCACCGGGATCTCCTCGTCGTCCTCGGAGACGGCGACCCTGATAGCGATCGGGGGGTCGCCGTCGGTCCATCGCGGCAACTGGAAATCGCGCCAGAACTCGTCGAACATCCGATCGACCTTGCGGCGCCGCCGCCTGGCGCCGCACCCCGGTGCGCCGCAAATGGCCGCGAGTTACCGCGAATTAATCGGGGCGAAATTGCGCCGTCACGGGGTGCACCCCACCTCCTGGACGGATGGTAGAAAAACCTTTCCCAGTCGCAGGAGGATCACTATGGACCGGGTTACGCGCCAGCTCGCAAAGGCCGGCGCCGCGCTGATCGTCGGCGCCGGCATGTTGCTGCCGGGCCTTGCCGTGGCGGGCTCGACGGCCCAGACGTCGACGCCGAGCACTAGCCAACCGAAGATGCAGACGAGCCAGCCGGCGACCACGACGGCCGCCAATCAGTCGGCCATGCAGCCGAAGGCCACGACGAAAAGCGTGGCGAAGCAAGTGGCCAACATGGGCTATGCGAACGAGGAAGTCATGAACGTTCAGCAGGCCCTGAACAAAATGGGATTCAAGCTCAGGGTCGACGGACTCTACGGACCCAGGACCCGCGCCGCGGTGCGGAGCTTCCAGTCCCAGCACGGCCTGACCGCCAACGGCAAGCTGGACCAGGCGACGCTCGCCAAGCTCAACATCACCTGATTGGCGGATGCCCCGGGCCGGTACCCGATTTCGGGTCCGGCCCGGTGGTTCTACAGGGGGCCGGGCGCCGACCCGTCCTCGGCCGCGCGGCGTTCCGCGCAGCGCGCCTGCAGCCGCTCCAGGACGTAGACCCGGATGGCGCTGGAGAGATTGCCCCGCCGGTCGCGGTCGATCTCCTCGATCAGGGCATGCGCCGAGCTGCCCCGCTCGGCGGCGAGTTGCTTCAGCGCCGACCAGAAGGCCTCCTCGAGGCTGATGCTGGTGCGGTGCCCCGCGACGGTGACGGAGTGCTTGCGCAGGCGCTGCGCCGGCTTGACGCCGCCCGACGTCGTCTGCTTCGACGCCACCTCCCGCACGTCGCCCACCGCGGCGCTCACTTGGCCTTGCGCGGGCCCAGCATGTCGTCCGGGCGCACCCACGCGTCGAATTGTTCGGCGGTCAGCAGGCCGAGCGCGACGGCCGCCTCCTTGAGGGTCGTGCCCTCGGCGTAGGCCTTCTTGGCGACCTTCGCCGCGTTGTCGTAACCGATGTGCGGATTGAGCGCGGTGACCAGCATGAGAGACTTGTGCATCAGCTCGTCGATGCGCGCCGCGTCCGCCTCGATCCCCTTGACGCAGTTGTCGTTGAAGCTGTCGCAGGCGTCGCCGATCAGCTTGGCCGACTGCAGCAGGTTGTAGATCATCACCGGCTTGAAGACGTTGAGCTCGAAATGCCCGGTCGCGCCGGCGACGGTGATGGTCACGTGATTGCCCATCACCTGGGCGCAGACCATGGTCATCGCCTCGGCCTGGGTCGGGTTGACCTTGCCCGGCATGATCGAGGAGCCGGGCTCGTTGGCCGGCAGCCGGATCTCGCCGAAGCCGCAGCGCGGGCCGCTGCCCAGCATGCGGACGTCGTTGGCGATCTTCGTCAGCGAGGCGGCGACGACGTTGAGCGCGCCGGAGGCCTCGACGATCGCGTCGTGTGCCGCCATGCCCTCGAACTTGTTCTCGGCGGTCTCGAAGGGCAGGCCGGTGATGCGCGCGACCTCCTCGGCGAAGGTCTCGGCGAAACCTTCGATCGCGTTGAGGCCGGTGCCGACCGCGGTGCCGCCCTGCGCCAGCCGGTAGAGCCGCGGCAGCACCGCCTGCAGGCGGGCAACGCCGTATTCGGCCTGCTTGGCGTAGCCCGAGAATTCCTGCCCGAGCGTAAGCGGCGTCGCGTCCATCAGGTGCGTGCGGCCGATCTTGATGATCTTCTCGAAGGCCGCCGCCTTCTCCGCCAGGCTCTCCTGCAGGCGCGCGAGCGCGGGAATCGCCTCGCCCTGGATCTGCTGGGCCGCCGCGATGTGCATCACCGTGGGAAAGGTGTCGTTGGACGACTGGCCCATGTTGCAGTGGTCGTTGGGGTGCACCGGCGACTTGCCGCCGCGATGGCCCGTCAGAATCTCGTTGGCGCGTCCGGCGATCACCTCGTTGGCGTTCATGTTGCTCTGCGTGCCGGAGCCGGTCTGCCAGACGACGAGCGGGAATTCCTCGATCAGGGTGCCGGCGGCGACCTCCTCGGCGGCCGCGCAGATTGCCTCGCCGATCTTCTCGTCGAGCACGCCGAGACGCAGGTTGCTGCGCGCCGCGGCGAGCTTTTGGATGCCCAGCGCCCTGACCAGGGCCGGCGGCATGCGCTCGCCGCCGATCCGGAAGTTCTGCAGCGAACGCTGCGTCTGGGCGCCCCAGTAGCAGCCGACCGGGACGGCGATTTCGCCCATCGAGTCGCTTTCGATGCGGGTTTCGCTCTGATCGGACATTGGCCGCACTCCTCTGGCTTGGCTCCTTGGCGCGATACTATGGGCGGGGCGCCCGCAGGCCAAGGCCGGCCGCCTCAGCGGCGCCGCGGCCTGGGGCGGGCGGCGCGGGCCCGCCGCGCCGCGGCGAGGGCCAGCTCCGCCCAGGGCAGCAGCGCCGCCGGGTCGTCCAGCGCGGCGCGCGGCGCGGCGCGGTAGGACAGGGCCACCCGACGCCCCTGGCGGCGGTAGGTGAACGCCGCGCAGCCGGCGGCGGCGAAGCGCGCTTCGCTTTCGCCGTCGGCCTTGAGGTACAGCCTCTCGTCGGCGATCAGCGCGAACATGAGGTCGTCGAGGAAGATGCCCCAGCCGCCGAACATGCGGCGTGCCCGCACCGGCCCGAGCGGCAGCAACCAGCCGACGACCCGCTCGGCGAGCCCGGCCCCGCCGCTCACGGCTCTGCCTCCAGCCCGGCCAGGAAGTCGGCCGTCGCGGCGACCGCCTCGCCGAGCGCCTCGGCCTGGCTCCGCCCGGCGGCCTTGCGCGGCTTGAGGTCGTGATCGCCGTCCGCGATCCAGTGCACGCGGACCGCGGGCGCGAGGGCGTAACCGGCGACCTCCTCGGGCCGGCCGAAAGGGTCGCGCGTACCCTGCACGATCAAGGTCGGGCAGCGCAGGGTTTCCAGGTGGGCGGTGCGCAGGCGCTCCGGCCGGCCCGGCGGATGAAAGGGATAGCCCAGGCAGACCAGCCCCCGCACGGCGCTCTCGTCGGCGATCCTGCTGGCCATGCGCCCGCCCATGGACTTGCCGCCGATGACCAGGCCGGGCGATCCCAGGGCCGGTCCCAGGGCCGCGACGACCTCGCGCCAGGTCCGCAGCAGGACCGCCTCCCGGTCGGGCGGCCGCCGCCCGCCGTCGCGGCGCCGGGCGGCCATGTAGGGAAACTCGAAGCGAACGACGCGCCAGCGGCCGTCGCCGGCGGCGGCGAGCTCGCCCGCGAAGGCCGACAGGAAGGGCGAATCCATGGCGCCGCCGGCGCCATGCGCCAGCACGACGGTGAGCGGCGCGGCGCGCGGCCCGTCGAACAGGAATTCGGGCAGGGATTCGGGCAGGGATTCGGGCAGGGACTGGGACGGGTCGGCGGGGCCGGGCATGCGGGGAACTCGGCATCGGGAAGGGCCGGCCGCGAGGCGCGCGCCGGGTAACGCGATCTTAACCGCCTCCGCCCAGCATGGAAGCCCCCGCCGCCGACGCGCCGTGCGGCGGCGCAGCCGCAAAGGCCCAACCGGGAAGGATTGACGGTCCGTGGACGATCTCAGCCAGCGCGATCTTTCGGACATCCCCGACGAGGATCTGAGCCCGGACGAGCGGCGCGAATTGCAGCGTCGCTTGGAGGAATTCGTCGGCCTGCTGCGGGCCCGGGCCGGCAAGGGCGCCAAGGCCCCGGCCAAGCCCAAGCGCATCATGCAGTGGGACCCGGTCGTGCTGTCGCGCCGGCACTGAGCCCTCCCGCACGCGCCCCGAACGCGCCGGCCCGAATTCAGGCCTCGGCGGCGAGCTGCCGCCACGGGCGCTCGTCCCAGTAGCGCCGGGCGGTCCCGGCCGGCGAGGGCAGCACGAAGACCCGCGCATCGCCGATCCGGGCGTCCTGCCAGCCGGTCCGCAGCGGCGCGCCCGCCGGCCGCTCCAGTCCGCCGCGCGCCGCCCGCTTGCCGACGAAGGCCAGCACCTGCGGCCGGAAGCGCAATACCTTGGCGTGCAGGGCCGCCGGATCGTCGGCCCCGGGCGGCAGCTCGCGGTCGGCGCCGGAGGCCGTCTGGCACAGGTCGGTCAAACCCAGTCCGAAGCGCAGCACCTCGCGGAATTCGGTCGGCGCCAGGCGCCGCGGCGTCAGGCCGACCCGCGCCAGCATCGGCCAGAACAGGTTGCCCGGCCCGGCGTAGTAGGCCCTCGCGCGGGCGGAGGCGCGGCCGGCGGCGCTGCCGCAGAACACGATCCGCAGCCCGTCGCCGAGCACGTCCGGCAGCACGGTTTGCTGGCCGCGCGGGGTCATCTCGGGCGGCGCGACTCTGCGGCTATTTCTTGCGGAAGCTGTCCAGCGCGACGACGGTCGCCTGCTGCGGCGGGGAATCCCCGGAATCCCCGGAGCCCTCGGCCTGCGGCTCCGGCGGCGCCTCGGCGGCCGGCACCAGGTCCTTGACCGTTTCGCCGCCCTCGAACTGCAGGCCGAAGCGGACCGAGGGGTCGGCGAAGGCGATCACCGCGGCGAAGGGCACGTGAAGGCGCTCCTGAATTCCGCCGAACGACAGCGACACCGAAAAGGCCTCGTCCGTTACGATCAGCTCCTGGAACTGAAACTGCACCACGATGGTCATCTCGTGCGGGTAGCGCTGGCGCAGGTGCCCGGCCAGATCGACCCCGGGATGATCGGTCCGGAAGGTGATGTAGAAGTGGTGCTCGCCAGGCAGTCCGTGCTCGGCGACTTCGGCCAGGGCCCGGGCTACCACGCCGCGCAGGGCGTCCTCGACCATGCGGTCGTACTTCAGTCCGTCCTCGGCCATCTCCCGCTTCGCACCTCCCCTGTGGTCCGGACCTGCCGACCTCGGATTCCGCGTCGTGCCGCGCGGTTCGCTCCGGCGAAGTGGGGCGCTTCTGTTGCCAGGTGCGCCCCGAACCCCGCCTCGGCGTGTGACGGCCGAGGGCTTAAGATGGCTTACCAGCCGCTATTACGCGGCGAGGCGAGCCTCACCATAGTTGTCATTCGCAACTATTGTACGGCCCGATAACGGCGGTACCATGCCGAGCGCCGATCGTACCTTTACCACGCGCGTCGATCCTGTTTCGCCCCCTCGATGGCCCCTTGCCGGGCCCCTCGCGGCGCGCCGAATGCGCCGGGGAGAGGAGAATTGGTGGAGGCGCCGGGTACTGCCCCCGGGTCCGCTGCGCTTATTCCATACAACCGTTTAGCGCCGTAGTCGGTTGCCCGACAGGTGTAATATAGGCATCGTGGCGCGCCGGGGAAAGGGACCGGCGGGCTCGCGGCGGATGCCGCTTATCCCCGGATTTTCCCCATTTTCCGGCACATTCCGCTTCGCCGGCCGGGGAATCGGCCGCTATGGTGGGGCGATGAGCGCATCGCACCCCAGGACGGATGACCGGGAGCCGGCATCCGGCACAGCCACGACGAAAGGGCCAGGTCAGGGCATGGCGCAGGATTCGGGACGCCAGGGGCGCGGCCGCCGGCTGCTGACCGAAGCGCAGGAAGCGGATCTGCGCGAGCTGCGCGGCGAGAGCCACCAGACCCGCCGGGCCACGGTGCCGGCGCTGGAGGAGATCCTCTACGAGCCGATTCCGGTGCTCGATCACGGCTTCGTCCGGGTCATCGACTACATGGGCGACGACGCCGCCATCGTGCAGGCGGCGCGCGTGTCCTACGGCAAGGGCACCAAGCACCTGCGCGGCGACGCCGGGCTGATCAACTACCTGCTGCGCCACCGCCACACGACGCCCTTCGAGATGTGCGAGATCAAGTACCACGTCAAGCTGCCGGTCTTCGTCGCGCGGCAGTGGATCCGCCACCGCACGGCCAACGTGAACGAGTATTCGGCGCGCTACTCGGTGCTCGACCGCGAGTTCTACATCCCCGCGCCGGAGCACCTGGCGGCCCAGTCGGCGAGCAACCGCCAGGGCCGCGGCGAGCTGCTCCAGGGCGAGGAGGCGGCGCGCGTGCTCGACATCCTGAAATCCGACGCCGCGCAGTGCTACGAGCATTACGAGGAGATGCTCAACGTGCGCGAGGACGGCAGCGTCGTCGACGAGGGGCGCAGCGGGCTGGCCCGCGAGCTGGCGCGCATGAACCTGCCGCTCAACATCTATACCCAGTGGTACTGGAAGTGCGACCTGCACAACCTGATGCACTTCATCTCGCTGCGGGCCGACCCGCACGCCCAGTACGAGATCCGCGCCTACGCCGAGGCGATGCTGGAGACTCTGCGGCGCTGGCTGCCGATCACCTGCGAGGCCTTCCTGGAGCACGCCGTCGGCGGCGCGCGGCTGTCGCGCGGCGCCCTGGCCGTGCTGCGCCGCATGCTCGACGGCGAAACGGTCGCGCAGGAGGATTCGGGCCTGTCGAAGCGCGAATGGGCCGAACTGATGCAGACGCTCGGCCGCGGCGCCTGATGGCCTAGCGGCCGCCCTCCGCCGGGCCGGCGCCGCCGTCGCCCTGCCCCGACGCTTGCTACCGTGACGCCCGGGAAAACGGGTGCGCCTTGCCCCGCCGCGCGCGGTTGGGCCACAATGTGCGGTCGCGCAAAGCAGGCGGCAATGCCAAGGGGGAGGGCGGATTCCATGACCAAGGTCAGCGCCACGACCGATCTGGCCGTTCCGGCCCAGACGGTGTGGGACGTGATCGGCGGCTTCAACGCTTTGCCGGACTGGCACCCGGCCGTCGCCAAGAGCGAAACCACGGAAGAGGACGGCGCCAAGGTGCGCACTATCACCCTGGCCGGCGGCGCCGGAAAGATCGTCGAGCGCCTCGAGTCGGTCAGCCCGGGCGAGCGCAGCTATACCTACTCGATTCTCTCGGGCCCGCTCCCGGTCGCCAACTACGTCGCCTCGATCCGCGTCAAGGACAGCGGCGACGGTCAGCGCTGCACCATCGAGTGGTCGAGCGAGTTCGAGGCCGCCGGCGCCAGCGAAAGCGATGCCGCGGCCGCCGTGCGCGGCATCTACGAGGCGGGCTTCGAGAACCTCAAGCGGATGTTCGGCGCCACCTAGAACGCCGGGCGGGGCGGACGGCGCCGCGCTTGCCTCGGCCGGGCCCAGCCTCGATAATCCCGCGCCTTTTGACGATGGGGATTCCCACGTGGCCGAGAGTTCCGCGCGCCTGATCCGGGGCCGCATCCTGCATACCCGGATCGCCGCCGCCGTCCTGATTCTGCTGCTTCTGTTCCAGTACCCCTTGCTGCCGAGCCAGGGCGTCCTGCGCGGGCTGCTGGAGACCGCCGGCTATGCCCTGCTGATCGCCTGCGTGCTCGGCCGGGTCTGGTGCAGCGCCTATATCGGCGGCCGCAAGAAGCGCGACCTGGTCGCCTCGGGCCCTTTTTCCATCGTGCGCAACCCGCTTTACGTGTTCAGTTTTCTCGGGGTGATCGGGATCGGCCTGGTGAGCGGCACGGTGACCCTGCTGGTGGCGCTGCCGGCGCTCTTCGCCGTCTACTACCGGGTCGTGGTGGCGCGCGAGGAGGCCGTCCTGACCGAGAAGTTCGGCGAGGCCTACCGAGCGTACTGCCGCGCGGTGCCGCGCTGGGTCCCGAACTTCCGGCTTTGGCGCGAGGCTGCGGAGCCGGTGGTCGAGCCGCGCTTCGTGTTCAACACCATGCGCGACTCGGTCTGGTTCTTCGTCGCCCTGCCGGCGTTCCAGTCGATCGAATGGCTGCACGAGCAGGGCATCCTGCCCACGCTGCTGCGGCTTCCCTGAGGCGGCCTATCCGGGGCGGCCTTCCTGGGGCGGCTTATCCGGGGCGGGCGCCGCCCGCGGCCGCCCGACGCCCCGCTATTGCATGACGATGCGCGGCGCCGCGCGCCCGCCGCCGTCCTGTCCTGCCGCCAGCTTGTCGCGAATCTGTGCGGCGATCGCCATGTAGGTCTTGGCGTGCTCGCTGTCGGGATGCGAGACGACGATCGGCTGCCCGCCGTCCGAGGTCTCGCGGATCTCCATGTCGAGCGGGATCTCGCCCAGGAAGTCGACGCCCAGGCGCTCGGCCTCGCGCTTCGCGCCGCCGTGGCTGAAGATGTGCGAGGCATGGCCGCAGTTGGGGCAGATGAACAGGCTCATGTTCTCGATGATGCCGAGCACCGGCACGTCCACCTTGCGGAACATGTTGAGGCCCTTGCGCGCGTCGAGCAGGGCGATGTCCTGCGGCGTCGAGACGATGATCGCGCCGGCCAGCGGCACCTGCTGCGACATGGAAAGCTGGGCGTCTCCGGTGCCCGGCGGCATGTCGACCACCAGGACGTCGAGCTCGCCCCAGTCGACGTCGCGCAGCATCTGCTGCAGGGCGCTCTGCACCATGGGGCCGCGCCAGATCATCGGCGTGTCCTCGGCGACCAGAAAGCCCATCGACATGCACTTCACGCCGTAGTTCTCCATCGGCTTGAGCGTCTTGCCGTCGGGCGAGGTCGGCCGCCCGCCGATGCCCAGCATGCGCGGCTGCGACGGGCCGTAGATGTCGGCGTCGAGCACGCCGACCGAGAGGCCGAGCCGCGCCAGCGCCAGCGCCAGATTGGCCGCCGTGGTCGATTTGCCGACCCCGCCCTTGCCGCTGGCCACCGCGACGATGGACTTGACGCCGGGAACCAGGGCCCGGGCGCCGCCGGCCGCGCCGTGCGCCTGCGGCGCCGGCCGCGCTTGCGCCTGGGCCGCCGGCTGTCCCTGGGGCTGTCCCTGGGGCTGTCCCTGGGGCTGTCCCTGGGGCTGCCCCGCGCCGCCGCCGCGGTGCGCCGTCAGGACGGCGGTCACCGAGGTCACGCCGGGCAGGTCGTGGACCGCCTTCTCCGCCGCCTTGCGCAGCGGCTCCTTGGCCGCGCCCTCGCGGGGATCGACTTCGACCGCGAAGCCGACGTTGCCGTCGCGCACCACCAGGCCGGAAACCATGCCGAGGCTGACGATGTCCTGGCCGCGCTCGCCGTCGACGACGGACTTCAGCGCGTTCCACACCTGCTGCTCGGAAATTTGACTCATGCTTGACAACTCCCGGTCTTAGCCAATATGGCCGAGGGGGCAATCCACCTTGGGTGATCCGCCGGCGACTTCCGTGATATAAGGCGCCCGGCGACGTTTTGCAGCAGGATGCCGGTCATGGCAATGATCGGCGAGGCAACGACAGGAAAGATTCTGACATGCCCTGGGAGAACAAAGGCGGCGGCGGCGGCCCGTGGGGCGGCGGCCAGAACGGCGGCGGCGGCGGTGGCGGCGGCGGCGGCGGCGGCCCCTGGGGCCGGGGCGGCGGCCCGGGCGGGGGCGGCCCCCGTCAGCCGGACCTCGAGGAGTTCATCCGCAAGGGCCAGGATCGCTTCAAGGGGTTTCTGCCCAAGGGCGGCTTCGGTGGGAAGGGATTCCTCCTCATCGTCGCGGCTCTCCTGGTGATCTGGGGCTTCACCGGGCTCTATCGGGTCCAGCCCGACCAGCAGGGCGTGGTGCTGCAGTTCGGAAAATGGGTCAACACCACGCAGCCGGGCCTGCACTGGCACATGCCCTATCCGATCGAGACCGTGGAGACGCCCAGCGTCGAGAACATCCAGGCCATAAACATCGGCTTCCGCTCCCTCGGCGACCGCGGCCGCTCGCAGGTCCGCGACGTGCCGGAGGAGAGCTTGATGGTCACCGGCGACCAGAACATCATCGACATCGATTTCACGGTGCAATGGAAGATCTCGGATGCGGGCCAGTTCCTGTTCAACATCCGCGACCCCGAGGCGACGGTGAAAATCGTGGCGGAAAGCGCCATGCGCGAGATCATCGGCCGGACCGACATCCAGCCGGCGCTGACCGAGGCGCGCCAGGACGTCGAAATCAAGACCCGGAACCTGCTGCAGAAGATCCTCAATGAGTACAAGGCGGGGATCGAGATCACGCAGGTCCAGCTGCAGGACGTACAGCCGCCGAAGGCCGTGATCGACGCCTTCGACGAGGTACAGCGCGCGCGCCAGGACCTGGAGCGCGTGCGCAACGAGGCCGACGCCTACCGCAACGACGTGCTGCCGCGCGCCCGCGGCGAGGCCCAGCGCATGATCCAGGAGGCGCAGGGCTACCGCGAGCGCCTGACCAACGAGGCGGAAGGCGAGGCGCAGCGCTTCCTCACGGTTTACAAGGCTTATCAGGGAAACCCGGCCGTGACGAAGCGGCGCATGTATCTGGAAACCATGCAGAAACTATTGACCTCTAGCGACAAGGTCATCATGGACAAGGGCATGCAGGGGGTGGTCCCCTACCTGCCGCTCAACGAGCTCCGGCGCGGTGCCGGCACGTCGCAGTCGTCGCAATCGACTGCGCCGTCCACCGCGCAATCGGCGCCCCAGTAGAAGGAGGCGCGGCTCATGGCCAAGAACGTCATTACCCTGCTGCTCGGAATTCTCGCCATCGTCGTCGGCATCCTGGCGTGGAGCAGCATCTTCACGGTGCATCAGACCCGTCAGGCCATCGTCATGCAGTTCGGCGAGCCCAAACGGATCGTCACGGCGCCCGGCCTGCACTTCAAGTTGCCGTGGCAGGACGTGCTCTATTACGAGAAGCGCGTGCTCAATCTGGACCCGCCGGTCGAACGCGTGCTGCTGGCCGACCAAAAGCGCATTCTCGTCGATGCCTTCGCGCGTTACCGAATCACGAACCCGCTGGAGTTCTTCAAGTCGGTGCGCAGCGAAGACGGCGTGCGCCAGCGCCTCGGGCCGATTCTCAATGCCTCGTTGCGCGGCGTGCTCGGCGACAACACGCTTATCAGCGTCTTGTCGGAGGAGCGTGCCACGATCATGGAGGACATCAAGAAGCGCGTGAACACCGAAGCCGCCCGCTTCGGGATCGAGCTGGTCGACGTCCGCATCGGCCGCACCGACTTCCCGGAGGAGATCAGCCAAGCGGTCTACAACCGCATGAAGTCGGAACGCGAGCGCGAAGCCGCCGAGTTGCGCGCCCAGGGCTTCGAGCAGGCCCAGCGTATCAAGGCGACGGCCGACCGCGAGGCGACCGTCATCCGGGCCGAGGCCAAGAAGGAGGCGGAGATCCAACGCGGTATCGGCGAGGGCTCGCGCACTACGATCCTCAACGATGCCTACGGCCAGGATCCGGGGTTCTTCAACTTCTACCGCTCGATGCAGGCCTACGAGGGGGCGCTCGGTGGCGACAAGACCTTCATGGTGCTCTCGCCGGATAGCGAGTTCTTCGACTTCTTCAGCCAGGTCGGCCAACAGGCCAAGTGACGGCGGACCGGAGATGATCCGAGGGGGGCGAATCGCCGCGGCGTCCGCCCGGCCTCATGCCCGCTATGGGGAATGAGCGACTTCCTGACCGCGTTGGCCCTGGTGCTGGTGATCGAGGGCCTGTTTCTCGCCATCCTGCCGCATCGCCTGCGGCAGGTGGTCGATATGATGAACGAAATGCCGCCGGAAGCGCTGCGCATCGGAGGTCTGGCCGCCGCCGCCCTCGGGGTGCTCGCGGTCTGGCTGATCCGCGGCTGAACGGGCCGGCGGCGCGGTGGCGGAACGACCCGAATCCGCGGGATTCCATCATAATTCCGCCGTTTTCCCGCGCCACCTTGCCGGCGGGAGGGCTCGCTTGACACGCGTGGACTACCCACGAAATCGCTGTACACTCGTTCCGGATCCTGCCGGCACCCGATGCGGCGCGAGGCCCGCCGGGCGCCCCAACGATGGAGATGTGAATCCGTGATGTTCCAGACGCCCCGCCGTCGCCGCACCGCCGTGGCGCTACCGGTTGCCTGCGACGCGTTCCCGGCGCGCTGGCTGGCCGTACTCACCTTCTTCGCGGCCCTGATCGCGGCCTCCGGGCTGGCGCATGCGCGCAGCGCCCCCGAGAGCTTCGCCGATCTCGCCGAGCATCTGCTGCCCACGGTCGTCAATATCGCGTCGACCCAGTCGGTCCAGGGCCGCAGCAGCGACCAGATGGAGGAATTCTTCAAGAAATTCTTCGAGCAGCATCAAGGCGTGCCGCCGCCGGAGCAGCGCCCGACCAGCGCGCTCGGCTCCGGCTTCATTATCGATTCCTCGGGCTACATCGTCACCAACCGTCACGTCATCGAAGGGGCGGACGAGATCACCGTCCGCCTGCACGACGATACCTTGCTCAAGGCGACCCTGGTCGGCAGCGACGAGAAGACCGACCTGGCCCTGCTGAAAGTGGAGGCCGACAAGCCATTGCCGGCCGCCAAGTGGGGCAATTCCGAGAAGACCCGCATCGGCGATTGGGTGGTTGCGATCGGCAATCCCTTCGGCCTCGGCGGCACCGTGACCGCGGGCATCGTCTCGGCGCGCCAGCGCGACATCAATTCCGGCCCCTACGACGAATACATTCAGACCGATGCCGCCATCAACCGCGGCAACTCGGGCGGCCCGATGTTCAACGTCGACGGCGAGGTCATTGGCGTGAACACAGCGATCTTCTCGCCCTCGGGCGGGTCGATCGGCATCGGCTTCGCGATTCCCTCGTCGCTCGCCCATAACGTCATCGACCAGCTTCGCCAGTACGGCGAAGTGCGCCGCGGATGGCTCGGCGTCCGCATTCAGACCGTGACCGACGAGCTGGCCGAGGGCATGCACCTCAAAAAGGCGCACGGTGCCCTGGTCGCCGCGGTGACCGAGGGCGGCCCTGCCGAGAAGGCTGGCATCGAGCAGGGCGACGTGATCCTCGAGTTCGACGGCCGCTCGGTCGACGAGATGCGCAGGCTGCCGAAGATGGTGGCGGAGACCGCCATCGGCAAGGCGGTGGGCGTCGTCGTCTGGCGCAAGGGCAAGACCAAGACCTTCCAGGTCGAATTGGGCGAGCTGCCCGAGGAGCCCCAGGTCGCGGCCGTTCCGCCGCAGGACGAGACGGCGGCCCCCGAAAGCGGCCAGCTGAGCGACCTTGGCCTGACCGTGCAGCGCCTGACCCCCGAGCTGCGGCAGCAGTTCGAACTGGGCGAGAAGGCGGACGGCGTCGTGATCACCGAGGTCCAGCCGGGCGGCTCGGGCGCCGAGAAGGGCCTGCAGGCCGGCGACGTGATCGTCGAAGTCGACCAGGAGCAGGTCAAGACTCCGTCCGACGTCGCGAGCCGCGTGCAGAAGGCGATCGACGAGGGCTATCGCGTCGTCACGCTGCTGGTCTACCGCCAGGGCGAATTCCAGTGGGTCGCGGTGCGGATCGGAAAGGACTGACGCGCGGCCTGCGCTAATCGAGGAATTCGGCGCGGCGATAGCCCTGCAGGTAGAGCAGCGCCGTAAGGTCGCCATGGTCGATGGCGACCGCGGCGGCGGCGCGCAGCACCGCCTTGCCCCGATAGGCGACCCCGAGGCCGGCGGCGCGAATCATCTCGATATCGTTGGCGCCGTCTCCCACGGCGCAGCTGTCCTGCGGCGCCAGGCCGCGGCGGACGGTCAGCTCCTCGACCGCGGCGCGTTTCGCCGCCCGGTCGAGAATGGGCTCGGCCACCGCGCCGGCCAGCCGTCCATCGCCGATCAGCAAGCGGTTGGCGCGCGCCTCGTGGAAGCCGCAGGCGTCGCGGACCGTGCCGGCGAAGCAGTCGAACCCGCCGGAGACCAGCGCGGTGTAGGCGCCGTTGGCGCGCATCGTGCGGACCAGCGTGCGGGCGCCGGGATTGAGGGTGATGCGCTCCGCGACCCGCTCCAGAATCTCGGCCGGCTGGCCGGCCAGCAGGCGCACCCGCTCCCGCAGCGAGGCCGCGAAATCGAGCTCGCCGGCCATGCTGCGCGCCGTGATCTCGGCGATCTGCGGGCCGAGGTTTGCGGCCTCGGCCAGTTCGTCCACCATCTCCTGCCCGATGATGGTCGATTCCATGTCGGCGACGAGCAGGCGGCGGCGGCGCGCCGCCGCCGGCTGCACCGCGAGGTCGACCGGTGCCGTGGTCAGGCGGGCGCGCACGGCCGCTTCCGCCGTTCCCGCCGCCTCCCGGCCGGGCGCGTCGAACGGCAGGTCGCAGGCCGTGCCCGGCGCCAGCCAGTCGGGCTCGCCGGCCGCGGTGCCGGCTTCCGTGAGGGCGGCGCGGAGCGCGGCGACCAGCGGCTCGTTCAGGCCGGGCGAATCGGCCGCGCTTGAGGCCGGCGCGGCGATCACGGTAAGGACATGGCGCATGAGCGGCATTTAGAAGCAGGCGCCGCGGAGGGACAAGCCGCCAAGATGGCACAGGATCGAGACGCAGCGGCGCCGCCCGTGGTGCTGGTCGCCGGGCCGACCGCGAGCGGCAAGTCGGCGTGGGCCCTGGCCCTTGCCGAGGCCTGCGACGGCGTCGTCATCAATGCCGATTCCATGCAGGTCTATCGCGAGCTCAGCGTGCTGACGGCGCGCCCGGGGCCGACGCAGACGGCGCGCGCCCCGCATCGCCTCTATGGCGTCCTGTCGGGCGCCGAACGCTGCTCGGCGGGGCGCTGGCGCGCGCTCGCCCTGGCCGAGATCGCGGCCTACCACGCGGCCGGCCGGCTGCCGCTGCTGGTCGGCGGCACGGGGCTTTACCTGCGCGCCCTGGAACGGGGCCTGGCGCCGGTCCCCGAGGTGCCCGCCGCGGTGCGTGCGGCTGCCGTGGCCCTGCACCGCGAGATCGGCGGCGCGGCCTTTCATCGGCGGCTCGCAGCGCGCGACCCCGAGGCCGCCGGCCGCCTGCGCCCGAGCGACACGCAGCGGCTGGTCCGCGCCTGGGAAGTGATCGAGGCGACCGGCCGCCCGCTGGCGTCGTGGCAGGCGCAGGGCGGCGACGGCGAAGGCGGCGACGAGCGGCCGGCCTACCGCTTCTTGCGCATCGTCTGCCTGCCGCCGCGCCCGGCGCTCTACGCCGCCTGCGACGCGCGCTTCCTTCGGATGGTCGAGCGCGGCGCCCTCGACGAGGTGCGGGCGCTGCTCGGCTTGGGACTGGATCCCGCGCTGCCGGTGATGAAGGCGCTGGGCGTGCGGGAACTGGCGCGCCACCTCGCCGGGGAGCTCGACCTCGCCGCCGCCGTTGCCGCGGCGCAGCAGGCCACGCGCAACTACGCCAAGCGCCAGACCACCTGGCTGCGCACCCAGGTGCTTTCCGCCGACCCCGCGGCCGTCCTGGTGAGCGAGCAATATTCGGAAAGTCTGAAGGCGGAAATCTTTCCAAAAATTCGTCGCTTTGTATTGACCGGCTAGAGGCGAGCGACTAGGTTACGGCCACCGCGCGGTCGGGCATGAGGCCGCGCGGCCAGGTTTTCTGCGCTTTTTGGTGAGTCTTTTGGCGGCCTGGATTGGCCGCGGCCCGCGCGCCGGGTGGTTCTTGAGAAGGAAGGGTACGATGACCTCGCAACGAATGACCGGATCGGAAATGGTGTTGAAGGCTCTGGTGGACCAGGGCGTCGACGTCATCTTCGGCTATCCGGGCGGGGCGGTCCTGCCGATCTATGATGCGCTGCACCAACAGAACGCGCTGCGCCATATTCTCGTCCGCCACGAGCAGGCGGCGGTCCATGCGGCGGAGGGCTATGCCCGTTCCACCGGCCGGATCGGCGTGGTCCTGGTGACCTCGGGGCCCGGCGCGACCAACGCGGTCACCGGCCTGACCGACGCGCTGATGGACTCGATCCCGGTGGTCTGCCTGACCGGCCAGGTGCCGACGCACCTGATCGGCAACGACGCCTTCCAGGAGGCCGATACCACCGGCATCACGCGGTCCTGCACCAAGCACAATTATCTCGTGAAGGCGATCGAGGACCTGCCGCGCGTGCTGCATCAGGCGTTCTACGTCGCCGGGGCCGGGCGGCCGGGGCCGGTCGTGGTCGACCTGCCGAAGGACGTGCTGCAGGCGAAGAGCGACTGCTACGTCGGGCCGGAGAAGATCGAGCACCGCAGCTACCGTCCCCAGGTCAAGGCACCGGCCGAGGTGATCGAGGCGGCGGTCGAGATGATCGCCGGCGCCAAGCGGCCGATGGTCTATTCCGGCGGCGGCGTCATCAACTCGGGCGACCGGGCCAGCAAGCTGCTGACCCGCTTCGTGCACGAGCTCGGCATTCCCTGCACCAACACGCTGATGGGCCTCGGCGCCTTCCCGGGCAGCGACCCGCAGTTCCTCGGCATGCTGGGCATGCACGGAACCTACGAGGCCAACCTGGCGATGTACAACTGCGACGTCATGATCGCGGTGGGCGCGCGCTTCGACGACCGCGTGACCGGGCGGCTCGACGAGTTCTCGCCGCACGCCAAGAAGATCCACATCGATATCGACCCCAGCTCGATCAACAAGAACGTGATGGTCGACCTGCCGGTCGTCGGCGACGTGGGCCGCGTGCTGGACGACATGGCGAAGGCCTGGAAGAAGGGCGGCTACCGTCTCGACCAGAAGGCGCTCAAGGCCTGGTGGAAGCAGATCGAAGAGTGGCGCGCGCGCGACTGCCTGCGCTATGCCAATTCGGATTCGGTCATCAAGCCGCAGTACGCGATCCAGCGCCTCTACGAGGCGATCAAGGGCCGCGAGCACTACATCACGACCGAGGTCGGACAGCACCAGATGTGGGCGGCGCAGTTCCTGAAGTTCGAATCGCCGCGGCACTGGATGACCTCGGGCGGACTGGGGACCATGGGCTACGGGCTGCCGGCCGCCATGGGCGTGCAGGTCGCCCATCCCGAGTCGCTGGTCATCGACGTGGCCGGCGAGGCCTCGATCCTGATGAACATCCAGGAACTGTCCACGGTCGCGCAATACGGCCTGCCGGTGAAGGTCTTCATCGTCAACAACCAGTGGATGGGCATGGTGCGCCAGTGGCAGGAGCTGCTGCACGGCGGCCGCTACTCGCAGAGCTACACCGCCTCGCTGCCGGATTTCGTCAAGCTGGCGGAGTCCTTCGGGGCGGTCGGCATCCGCGCCTCGCGCCCGGACGAGCTCGACGACAAGATCGCCGAGATGATCGAGACGCCCAAGGCGGTCATCTTCGACTGCGCGGTCGAGCAGACCGAGAACTGCTTCCCCATGATCCCCTCCGGGGCGGCGCATTACGAGATGCTGCTGGGACCCGACGACAGGGCCGCCAAGCCGGTATCGGAAGAAGGCATGGTGCTGGTCTGACCCCGCGGACGGGCGGGGCGACGCACGCCGTCCGGGCGTGCCCGGCCCGCCTTGCCCGGCCCGCCTTGCCCAATTGACGAAACGAAAGCTGGAAGCCGGCCATGGCGCCCAAGGAACAAGCGATCGAGCGGCGGACCATCGCGGTCCTGGTCGACAACGAGCCCGGCGTGCTCGCCCGCGTGATCGGCCTGTTTTCGGGCCGCGGCTATAATATCGAGAGCCTGACCGTCTCCGAGGTCGATCCGGGCAAGCACCTGTCCCGGATCACGGTGATAACCTCGGGGACGCCGCAGATCCTGGAACAGATCAAGGCGCAGCTCGACCGGCTGGTGCCGGTGCACCGGGTCAGCGACCTGAGCCAGGAGGGCCCCAGCGTCGAGCGCGAGCTCGCCCTGGTGAAAGTCGCCGGGCACGGCAACAAGCGGGTTGAATCGCTGCGGATAGCCGATATCTTCCGCGCCCGCGTGGTCGACTCCAGTCACGACCACTTCGTGTTCGAGATGACCGGAAAAAGCGAGAAGCTGGACGTCTTCATCGACCTGATGCGGCCGCTCGGCCTGGTCGATGTCAGCCGGACCGGCGTCGTCGCCATTTCGCGTGGGCCGAAGGGCCTGTGAGCCGTTTGGCCGGCGCGGCTGATTGATTGCGAGCGACAGAGACCATTCCTATCGGGAGGAAACCGCCATGCGCGTCTATTACGATCGGGACGCCGATGTAAACCTGATCAAGGGCAAGAAGGTGGCCATCGTCGGCTACGGCAGCCAGGGCCACGCCCACGCCAACAACCTGCGCGACAGCGGCGTGAAGGACGTGCGGGTCGCGCTCCGCGCCGGCTCGGGCAGCGCCAAGAAGGCCGAGGGGGCGGGCTTCACCGTCATGACCCCGGCCGAGGCCGCCAAGTGGGCGGACGTCGTCATGCTGCTGACGCCGGACGAGAGGCAGGCCGACCTCTACCGCGACGATCTCGCCGGCAACCTGCGCGAGGGCGCGGCGATCGCCTTCGCCCACGGGCTCAACATCCATTTCAACCTGATCGAGCCGCGCGCCGACCTCGACGTCTTCATGGTGGCGCCCAAGGGCCCGGGACACCTGGTGCGCTCGGAATACCAGCGCGGCGCCGGCGTGCCCTGCCTCATGGCGGTGCACCGGAACGCCAGCGGCAACGCCGCGGAGATCGCGCTGTCCTATTCCAACGCCATCGGCGGCGGCCGGGCCGGCACCATCGAGACGACCTTCCGCGAGGAATGCGAAACCGACCTCTTCGGCGAGCAGGTGGTGCTCTGCGGCGGCCTGACCGCCCTGATCACGGCCGGCTACGAGACCTTGGTCGAGGCCGGCTATGCCCCGGAAATGGCCTATTTCGAGTGCCTGCACGAGGTCAAGCTGATCGTCGACCTGATCTATCAGGGCGGCCTGGCCGACATGCGCTATTCGATCTCCAACACCGCCGAGTACGGCGACTACACCCGCGGCCCGCGCATCATCACCGACGAGACCCGGGCCGAAATGCGCCGCGTCCTGAACGACATCCAGTCGGGCCGCTTCGCCCGCGACTGGGTCGCCGAGTGCCAGGCCGGGCAGCCCAGCTTCAAGGCCATGCGCCGGCGCTGGGCCGATCATCCCATCGAGGACGTCGGCGCCAAGCTGCGCGGCATGATGCCCTGGCTGAGCGAGGGCAAGCTGGTCGACAAGGCGAAGAACTGAGGCGCGACCGGCGGTTCGCCGGAGCGGGCCGGGAGCGGGCGGCGGCGTCGGGGCGGGCGCCCCGCCGGGTATCCCTCGGGCTCTACTGGCGCGCCTGGTGCTCGCGGTCCCAGGCCAGGATGTCCTCGCGCAGCGCGCGGAGGCGGTCCTCGGGCTCGCCCTCGAACAGCGGGTCCCGGCGCGGCGCCATCCGGACGTCGATCTCGCGCCAGTCCTCCTCGGTCAGCGTCTTGGCCGCGAGCGGCAGGAACCCGCGCTCCTCGGCCACCATGTGTTTGCGGTAGGCGTCCAGCAAGTCCCGCGCCGTCTCGCCGAAGGCGGCCCGCGGGACCTCCATCTCCTGCAGGACGTTGTGCACCGCCGCGGCGAAGCGGCGCGTGATCTCGCCCAGCCGGGCGTGTTCCGCCAAGAGGTCGCCGAGCGTCGCCGCGGCCGCCGGATCGCGCGCGCGCAGCCGTTCCATGACCAGGTCTTCCTTGGGGTGGTGGTAGAGGTCGGGGTAGTTCAGGCAGTAGTCGATCACCCCGTGCAGGATGTCGTAATCCGGCCGCTCGCCGCGCTCGAAGACGGCGAGCTGCCGCTCCAGCGCCGCCAGAAGCTTGGCGAGGTTGGCGTGATCCCTGTGCAGTTCGTCGATGATTTTCGGCACCAGCCCCGGTCTCCCCGCTTAATCTTATGTCCGTGTCTTTCGGCGCGGTGGCGTGCGGTTCCATGCTACCGGCCGGACCGCCGCACGGCAAACGGCTTGGGCCGTCCGGCGCTGGATTCGGGTTCCGTGGTGGCGGGGCCGCGGGAGGGAAAGACGGCCAAACCAAAGAAATGGCCGCACGAATATTTTCGCATGTCGTGCAGATTCTGAGACTGGCCTTCGGGAACAGTTAGGTATTGTTAACCATTCCCTGCGAGGTTAATAAATACGTGGTTTTCCGGGGTTCCGGCCTGATGAGGGCCGGTCGGGACCGAGAACATGCGGAACCTGTGTGAAATCGAAATGTCGAGCGTAGCCGAACGCCGTTCCACCGATACGACCGCCGCGCCGAGGGCGCGGCCGGGCGTGCGGCCGGGCGCGCGGCCGCTGGCCCTCATCCCGCCCCTCTTTTTCGGCGACGGGGAGCTGCTCCTTAGCTGCCCCTGAGCGCCGCGGCCGCGGTCGGCGGCGGGCGCGCAGGGGGAGACGCGGAACACTGGAGCGAACGGCCCCGATGACCGGGCAGCAGAGGGATCCAAGGGTATGAGCGCGACGCAGGACGGAACGAACGGACAGGACGCGGGACGCGTCAGGATATTCGACACCACGCTGCGGGACGGCGAACAGTCGCCCGGCTGCTCCATGAACCTGGAGGAGAAGCTCCAGGTCGCCGCGGCGCTCGAGGAGCTCGGGGTCGATATCATCGAGGCCGGCTTCCCGATCGCGTCGAACGGCGATTTCGAGGCGGTGCGGGAGGTCGCGCGGCGCGTCGAGAAGTGCAGCGTCGCCGGGCTCGCCCGCGCGACGCAGAAGGATATCGATCGCGCCTGGGAGGCCCTCGACGGCGCGCGCCGGCCGCGTATCCACACCTTCATCTCGACCAGTCCGCTGCACATGAAGTTCAAGCTGCAGATGGAGCCGGACGCGGTCCACCAGGCGGTGGTCGACAGCGTCTCCTATGCACGGAACCTCTGCGACGACGTCGAATGGTCGCCCGAGGACGGCACCCGGACCGAGCACGATTTCCTTTGTCGGACGGTGGAATCGGCCATTAAGGCTGGGGCCAGCACGATCAACGTGCCGGATACCGTCGGCTATACCGTGCCCGGCGAATTCCACGCCCTGATCAAGATGCTGATGGACCGCGTCCCCAACATCGACAAGGCCACCATCTCGGTCCACTGCCACAACGACCTCGGCCTGGCGGTGGCCAACTCGCTGGCCGCGGTCCAGGCGGGGGCGCGCCAGATCGAGTGCACGATCAACGGCATCGGCGAGCGCGCCGGCAACGCCGCGATGGAAGAGGTCGTCATGGCGCTGCGCACCCGCGGCGACGCGCTGCCGTTCAGCACCGGCGTCAACAGCAAGATGATCACCAAGGCCTCGCGCCTGGTCTCGGCGATCACCGGCTTCTCGGTGCAGCCCAACAAGGCGATCGTCGGGGCCAATGCCTTCGCCCACGAGGCCGGCATCCACCAGGACGGGGTGCTCAAGAACACCCAGACCTACGAGATCATGACGCCGGAATCGGTCGGCCTGCGCCGCTCCACCCTGGTGATGGGCAAGCACTCGGGGCGCCACGCCTTCAAGGCGAAGCTGGCCGAGCTCGGCTACGGCGACCTTTCGGACAACGCCCTGCAGGACGCCTTCGAGCGCTTCAAGAACCTCGCCGACAACAAGAAGGACATCTACGACGAGGACCTTCTGGCGCTGATCGACGACACCGTGACGCGCCACAACGACCGCATCCGCTTCCTGTCGCTGCAGGTGGTGTGCGGCTCGAAGGGCCCGCAGACCGCCGAGCTGGAGCTCGAGGTCGACGGCGAGGTCAAGTGCGCCAAGGCGCAGGGCAACGGCCCGGTCGACGCGACCTTCGCGGCGATCCGCGCGATCTTCCCGCACGAGACGCGGCTGCAGCTCTACCAGGTGCATGCCGTGACCGAGGGCACGGACGCGCAGGCCGAGGTCACGGTTCGGCTGGAAGAGGACGGCCGCACGGTCAACGGGCAGGGCGCCGACCACGACACGCTGGTGGCCTCCGCCCGGGCCTATGTGAACGCGCTCAACAAGCTGCTGATCAAGCGCGAGAAGACGGCCCCGGCGGCGTTGTCCGCCTGAGCCGAGGAGGCGACGACTTTAGCGATTCGCCGCCGGGGGCGGCGCGAGACAACGGACGGTCGCGAGGCGACCTCGAAAGAAGGGGCTGGATTTCATGTTTTCAGGTTTGCTCGGCATGCTCTCCGCCGATATGGCGATCGATCTCGGGACCGCGAACACCCTGGTCTACGTCAAGGGACGGGGCATCGTGCTGAACGAGCCCTCCGTGGTCGCCATCGCGGAGGTCAAGGGGAAGAAGCAGGTGCTCGCCGTCGGCGACGAGGCGAAGCTGATGCTCGGGCGGACGCCGGGGAACATTCAGGCGATCCGGCCGCTGCGCGACGGCGTCATCGCCGATTTCGAGGTCGCGGAGGAGATGATCAAGCATTTCATCCGCAAGGTGCACAACCGCCGCAGCTTCGCCAGCCCCCAGGTCATCATCTGCGTGCCCTCCGGATCGACCGCGGTCGAGCGCCGCGCCATCCAGGAATCGGCGGAAAGCGCCGGCGCGCGCCGCGTGTTCCTGATCGAGGAGCCGATGGCCGCGGCGATCGGCGCCGGCCTGCCGGTGACCGAGCCGACCGGCTCGATGGTCGTCGACGTGGGCGGCGGCACCACCGAGGTCGCCGTGCTGTCGCTCGGCGGCATCGTCTATTCGCGCTCCGTGCGGGTCGGCGGCGACAAGATGGACGAGGCGATCATCGCCTACATCCGGCGCAACCATAACCTGCTGGTCGGCGAAGGCTCGGCCGAGCGCATCAAGAAGGAGATCGGCTCCGCCTGCCCGCCCGAGGACGGCGAGGGCCGCACCATGGAGATCAAGGGCCGCGACCTGATGAACGGCGTGCCGAAGGAGCTGATCATCTCCGAGCGGCAGATCGCCGAATCCCTGGCCGAGCCGGTCGGCGCCATCGTCGAGGCGGTCAAGGTCGCGCTCGAGCACACCGCGCCCGAGCTGGCCGCCGACATCGTCGACAAGGGCATCGTGCTGACCGGCGGCGGGGCCCTGCTCAGCAACCTGGACTACGTGCTGCGTGCGTCGACCGGCCTGCCGGTCTCGATCGCCGACGATCCGCTGTCCTGCGTGGCGCTCGGCACCGGACGCTGCCTCGAGGAGATGAAAACGCTCAAGAACGTGCTGATCTCCATGTACTGACGCGGGGCGAATCGTTAAGACTTTCTTAAGGCGGGCTGCGTATCACGCTAGGGGCCGGTTCGCCGGCAAATGACGCTTGCCTGGCCCGCGCCGCGGGCCCCGGATGGGGAGGCACTGTGAAGAAGGCCACGGGCCCGGTTTCCCACCTGACGACGCCGATTCGGGCGTGGGCCCACCGCTTTGCCTTTCTTATCCTGATCGTCGCGGCCTTCGCCCTCATGCTGCTCGGCAAGGCCGACACCGTGCTGGTCGAGCGGGCGCGCACCGCGGTCACCGACGCCGTCGCCCCGATCCTCGAGATCGCCTCGCGCCCGGTCGCGACGGTGCGCGACGTGCTCGACCAGATCCGCGAGCTGACCGACCTGCGCGCCGAGAACGCCGCCCTGCGCCGCGAGAACCAGCGCCTGCGCCAGTGGCAGGCGGTGGCCCAGCGCCTCGAGGCCGAGAACCTGGCGCTGCGCGAGCTGGCCCAGATGGTGCCCGATGCGGGCCTGCGCTTCATCACCGGCCGGGTGATCGGCGATACCGGCGGCGCCTTCGCCCGCTCGGTGCTGGTCAACGCCGGGGCGCGCGACGGCGTCGCCAAGAACCAGGCGGCGATCACCAGCGAGGGGCTCGCCGGGCGGGTCACCGAGGTCGGCCTGCGCTCCGCCCGCGTCCTGCTGATCACCGACATCAACAGCCGCATTCCCGTGCTGGTCGGCGAGAGCCGCGAGCGCGCCATCCTGGGCGGCGACAACACGGGCCAGCCCAAGCTGCTCTACCTCATGCCGAACAGCGAGATCCGCCCGGGCGACCGGGTGATCACCTCGGGCCACGGCGGCGTCTTCCCGCCCGACCTGCCGGTCGGCATCGTGACCCAGGCCAGCGAGACCGCCATGCGGGTGCAGCCCTATATCGACTGGGCCCACATGGAGTTCCTGCGCCTCGCCGACTACGACCTGCCGCGCCAGCTGTCGCCGTCCGGCGAGGTTGCGCCCGCGGGGCCGCCCATGGGGGCGCTGCGGTGACCGATACCGCCTGGACCCGGCTGGACGGTCTTGCCCGGGGCCTCTCGCCCTTCGCCCTGACGCTGGCCTTCCTCATGCTCGTGGCGGTACCGCTGCGCATTCCCGACCTCTCGCCGATCCTGCCCGCGGTGGGGCTGATCGCGGTCTACTACTGGATCGTGCACCGGCCCGACCTGATGCCCGCATGGGCGGTGTTCCTGATCGGCCTGATCGAGGACCTGCTGGGCGGCGGGCCGCTCGGCGTCGGCCCCTTCGTGCTGCTGGTGCTCTATGCCGCGGTCGCCTCCCAGCGCCGCGTCTTCGTCGGCGGCGGGTTCTTCCTGCTGTGGCTCATCTTCGTGCCGCTGGCGGCGGGCGCCTTCGTCCTGTCGTGGGTCTTCAGCTCGCTGATTCTGGATCAGTTCATTGCGGTGCGGCCGGTCTTCTTCCAGTATTTGACCACGGTCGCGTTCTATCCCTGTCTGACCTGGGTGTTCATCCAGGCGCAGCGTGCCTTCCTGAGATGACCGGCGAGCGGGGGACGCCGACATGCCCTTGAAGCACGAAGACAACGAACGGTCCCGCGCCTTCACGCGCCGCGCCCTGCTGCTGGGCGGCGCCCAGGGGCTGCTGTTCTCGGTGCTGGCCGGGCGCATGTACTACCTGCAGATCCTCGAGTCCGACCGCTATGCCATGCTGGCCGAGGACAACCGCATCAACCTGCGCCTGCTGCCGCCGCCGCGCGGGCGCATCCTCGACCGCTTCGGCGTGCCGCTGGCGGCCAACGAGCAGAACTACCGGGTCGTCCTGGTGCGCGAGCAGACCCCGGACGTCGAGCGCACGCTGGATTCGCTCGGCCGGGTGATCGAGCTCGCCGAGTACGACTACCAGCGCGTCCTGCGCGAGGTCAGCCGCAAGCGCGCCTTCGTGCCGGTCATGGTGCGCGACCACCTGAGCTGGCCGCAGGTCAGCCGGATCGAGGTCAACGCGCCCGACATCCCCGGCGTCAGCATCGAGGTCGGGCAGACCCGCTACTACCCGCAGGGCGAGGCGATGACGCACGTGCTGGGCTATGTCGCGGCCGTCTCGGAGGACGAGCTGACCGGCGACCCGCTGCTCGAGCTGCCCGACTTCCGCATCGGCAAGCAGGGCATCGAGAAGGAGTACGACACCGAGCTGCGCGGCACCGCGGGCACCAGCCATCTCGAGGTCAACGCCGTCGGGCGGGTGATCCGCGAGGTCAAGCGCGAGGAGGGCGAGCCCGGCCAGGACCTGGTGCTGACCATCGACGCCGGGCTGCAGGACTATACCTACGAGCGCCTGTCGGCCGAGCGGAGCGCCGCCACCGTGGTCATGGACGTCTGGAACGGCGACGTCCTGGCGATGAGCTCGGTGCCGGGCTACGACCCGAACCTGTTCAACGTCGGCCTCACCACCGAGGTGTGGAACTCGCTGATCCACAACGAGATGTCGCCGCTCACCAACAAGGCGATCGCCGGCCAGTACGCGCCGGGCTCGACCTTCAAGGTGATGGGCGCGCTGGCCGGGCTCGAGGCCGGCATCGACCCGAATCAGCGCACCTTCTGCCCCGGCTTCATGCAGCTCGGCAACGCCCGCTTCCACTGCTGGAAGCGGGGCGGCCACGGCTGGGTCAACATGTACGAGGGGATCCAGCATTCCTGCGACGTCTTCTTCTACGACCTGTCGCGCAAGATCGGCATCGACCGCCTGTCCGCCATGGCCAAGCGCTTCGGGCTGGGCGCGCCGGTCGGCATCGACCTGCCGGGCGAGCGCCCGGGCCTGATTCCGACGCGCGACTGGAAGCTGGCGACCACCGGCGAGCCCTGGCAGGGCGGCGAGACCCTGGTGGCGGTGATCGGCCAGGGCTACGTCCTGACCACCCCGCTGCAGCTCGCCGTCCTGGCGGCGCGGGTCGCCAACGGCGGCCTGCTGGTCCAGCCGCGCCTGGCCCGCCCGGCCGCGCCGACGGACGGCAGCGAGGCCGCGGCGGCGGCGGCGCAGCCGGCCTCGCTGAACATTCCCGAGGCGCACATGCGCGTCGTCCACACCGGCATGAACCTGGTGACCAACGACCGGCACGGCACGGCCTATCGGGCGCGCATCACGGAGGAGGGCTGGGAGATGGCCGGCAAGACCGGCACCTCGCAGGTCCGCCGCATCTCCATGGCCGAGCGCCTGGCCGGCATCACCAAGAACGAGGACCTGCCGTGGCGCCGGCGCGACCACGCGCTGTTCATCTCCTTCGCGCCGGTGCACGCGCCGCGCTACGCCTGTGCCGTGGTCGTCGAGCACGGCGGCGGCGGCTCCAAGACGGCGGCGCCGATCGCCCGCGACATCCTGATCGAGACGCAGCGCCGCGACCCCTCGGCGACGCCGCCGCTGCAGCTCGTCTCCGACACCTCGCGGGACCAGGGCTGAGCCATGGCGCAGGGCCCCTTCCTCATGGCCGGCGGCAGCTACGGCCGGTTCCGCAACCCGGAGATGTCGTTCGGCGACAAGCTGTGGCAGATCAACTGGAGCCTGGTGTTCCTCGCCGCGGCCATCGCCGGCATGGGCTTCGCCATGCTGTATTCCGCGGCCAACGGCAACATGGAGCCCTGGGCCTCGCGCCAGATGGTGCGCTTCGCGGCCGGGCTGGTGATCATGCTGACGGTCGCGCTGATCGACGTGCGGTTCTGGTTCCGCTACGCCTACGCGTTCTATTTCCTGGTGCTGGCGCTGCTCGTCGCGGTCGAGCTCATGGGCACGGTCAGCATGGGCGCGCAGCGCTGGATCGACCTCAAGTTCATTCAGCTGCAGCCCTCCGAGATCATGAAGGTGACGCTGGTGCTGGCGCTGGCGCGCTATTTCCACGGCGTGTCGATGGAGGACATCGGCCGGCCGACCTATGTGCTGGTGCCGATCGCGCTCACCCTGGTGCCGGCGGCGCTGGTGCTCAAGCAGCCCGACCTCGGCACCGCCATGATGCTGCTGCTGATGGCCACGGCGGTGTTCTTCATCGCCGGCGTGCGGCTGTGGAAGTTCGCCGTGGTCGGCGCGCTCGGGCTCTCGGCCATCCCGATCGGCTGGCAGTTCCTGCACGACTACCAGCGCAAGCGGGTGCTGACCTTCCTCAACCCGGAGACCGACCCGCTCGGCTCGGGCTATCACATCCTGCAGTCGAAGATCGCGCTCGGCTCCGGCGGGCTGTTCGGGCGCGGCTTCCTGCAGGGCTCGCAGAGCCACCTCAACTTCCTGCCCGAAAAGCAGACCGACTTCATCTTCACCATGCTGGCCGAGGAGTTCGGCATGATCGGCGGGCTGACGCTGCTCGGGCTCTACACCATCCTGCTGATCTACGGCGCGGCCATCGCGCTGCGCTCGCGCAACCAGTTCGGCCGCATCCTGGCCATGGGGCTGACCTGCAACGTCTTCCTCTACGTCTTCATCAACATCGCCATGGTCATGGGCCTGCTGCCGGTGGTCGGCGTGCCGCTGCCGCTCATTTCCTACGGCGGCACGGCCATGCTGACCGCGATGGGCACGCTCGGCCTGCTGATGTCGGTCTACATCCACCGCGACGTGCGCATCCCGCGCCGCGGGCCGGGCGACGACCTGCTCTAGCGCCCGGGCAGGGGCGGGGCGCGGGACGGCGGCCCCGCAATGCGAGCCCGGCCGGAGACTCCTCGGACCGCCGCCCCTCGAATCCCCCGGAGCCGCCCCGAGGCGCCCCCGGAACCGCGTCGAGGCGCCGCCCCAAGACACCCCAAGGCACTCCGAGGCGCCCACCGGACGGGCGCCCCGGGCCGCCCGGGCCGCTGCGCTCTCCAACGCGGGCGCGCGGCGATAAATGCCGGATTCGATGACCTTTCTCGGCCCGGAAACCCTCGACAAGGGGTCCGCCAGTTGCTATCTAGCGGCCCGTCGAGACGACCCCGCGGGCGCATAGCTCAGTTGGCAGAGCAGCTGACTCTTAATCAGCGGGTCCAAGGTTCGAGTCCTTGTGCGCCCACCAATCAAATCAAAGGGCTAGAGCATCACGCGAGGGTGCTCTAGCCTTTTTTTGATGACTATTTGATGACTTAGGGGTCGTGTAGCGAGATCTAACTTCGCTGCGCCTATCAATTCCTCGACAAAGGTCGACGCCCGATCATGCGCCGGGCTAATTTGTTTGCGATAGCCTACGAAATATGACGGTCAGCGAGCTTGCAGCGATGATTGGAGCGATCACCGGCCCGGCAGGGCTCCTGATCGCCATTCTGGTATATTTCCGAGACAGAGCGACTGTCACCGTCGACCTTCAATGGGACATGGAGACATTTGGGACTGATATGGACCCAGACAAGACATATTTCGTCGTTACCATTCGGAACGTTGGCCGCCGGCCGATCTATCTCAGCCACGCGCACATATTGCTACCTCCAGGCGCTGACACTGAAACGAGCCACATATTACTGACCAGCGGCCTTCAAGGAGTTACGCTAGCCGAGGGTGCTCCTCCTTATATTGTTCATGCAGACCAGGAAGGAATGGAGAAGTACGCTGCAATGTGGTGGAAGTTGCGGGCGACAGTCATTGACGCGGCAGGAAAGTGCTATCATTCCGATTGGCCAACAAAGGCGCCGTCTTGGGCTCAAGGTGTAACGCCGTCCTTTGGCGCACTCACCAAGAATTGCCTATGCAATTGGATTCGTCGTCGCTTGCCCTGACGCGTGAGTTTTCTTAGGGCAAAACGGCGTACGAAGTCTCCGATAGCAGAGTAATTGAAATTTTGAAAACAAAACTGACCCAATTCCGGGGCGAACTTGATGCAGCGCAAATTGCCAGCGGCATGAACGCTGCGGCTCGTAACGCTCGTCGCCTCGCCGACGACGCTAAGCTGCTGTTAGATGCGGGTCGCTATCCCACTGCCGCTTCTATTGCGGCATTGTCTATAGAGGAGAGTGGGAAGGTGAGCGTCCTCCGCGGCCTCGCGCTCGCGCCGCACAAGGAAGCTCGCAGAAGCGCTTGGAAGGACTACAGGTCGCACCGCAGCAAGAACGTCGCATGGATATTGCCGGATCTTGCTGCGAAAGGCGCGAAAGACTTGGAAGCGCTTCGGCTCGCGGCCGATCCCACGGCAGAGCACACCGCGATCCTTGATCAAGTAAAACAAATTGGCTTCTACACTGACTGTTTGGGAGACGCTCGCTGGAGTGAGCCTGACAAGGCCATCGATGAAAACCTTGCGAGAGCACTCGTCGGCATCGCGGACCTATTTGCAAAGAACAAGACAGTCACGGCCAAAGAGATCGAGCTTTGGGTGGAGCACATGCGCCCCACCTATGACGCGCCGCTTCAGTGGATGAAGACGGCACTCCTAAACTGGTACGCAGCAATGCGTGAGCACGGGCTGTGGGAGGATGGTGAAATTCCAGTGGAGTCTTTTGTTCGTGGCGAACAAAAAGACCGGTCAGACCGCTGATCAAGAATTGATGGAATGGCCGCATGACAGAAACTATTCGAGATTCTTACGGGCCGTATCTCAAGCATGCCCCCGTCGCGGCATTCAATTCGATTTCCGAGCGTTGCTTCGAGCGATACCATGAAATAACAGACTGTAAAAACGATGGCTCACTCGGTCCTCGAGAGCTCATCATCCAGAGCATGATGTATGTAGCGGAGAGCACGAGCTACGCCGTCAGACTTACGGCAACTTGGGCAGCTAGCTTGCCAGCCATGTCGCTGTGCCGGGATAGGTATGAGCAGGTGTTGCGTTTCTCGTATCTGGCGCACCAAGACGACGACACCGAGTGGAACAAGTTCTTGGTTGACTTTTTTCACAAGAAGAACCGTATCGGACGGAAAGTGGCGGCGAACCCGGCAATGCATAAAGCCTTCGAGGATATTGTGGGGCGGATGGAAGATTGGGAGACAGAATCTCCTACGCCTGCGGAGCAAAAGTTCCTCGCGCGCTGGCAACAAATTAAGCTCGATGTCTGTGCAGAGCTTCGCGACGCGTTGGTGAAAAAAAATGATCTGCTCCCGAACTTCCTTACTGAGCCGTTGAGGCCGCTTTACGAGAGCATTTACGTTCAGGCGAGCTCGGTAACCCACTACGATATCTACTCGTTGACGATGCTCGGATATTACCGGACGCCAGAAGGGCAGCTTGCGCTTGCACCCGACCCTCAATGGCCAGCCATCTTGAGTTTGCACTGCGCGCTGTTTGATATCGTACAGTGCGCAGAATGCTTGTGGCGGCATTTCGGGCTCGAAGACCTAAGTTTATACGAGGCGCTGCACGACGAATGGTGCGGCTACTGCCGCAAAATGGGAATTATTGATTAGGCGCCGCTGTCTCCTGATCGGCCGGGGCTGCGCGACCGGCCACCTTGCCGCGGTATTACCACCTAACCTTGCGCGGCGGGCCAAGCGAGCCCCCAAAATGCATCACGCCGAGCCATGCCATCGCGAGCGCTACAACATAGTTGTCGTGAGCGCCGTGCGCGGCATTCATCGTTATGTTGCCCGCCTGGGTGAACTCGACCCGATCGTCGGCAGGCTGGCGCTCGGTCTCCGGGCCGTCTCTGACGGCGTCGAGGACCGGAGACAATTCAAGAGCAACGCCGCCCTAGACTTACTCCCAGTTTCGGGACCGCTCGCTTGCCTAGATGCGCGGCGCTTCTTCGAAGCAGCCGTTTCGGGTGAGTATCGTGGGCTCCGTATCGGAACCGACATAGCGCCTCCGGCCCCCACGCCCGTCCCCGCGCCCCCGGCCCGTCGGGCTCACGCCGGCCTTGCCCCGGCCCTCCGCCGGCCTCCCCCCGCCCCCCGCCGGGCGACGGTGGGCCGCGCAACCGGAAGATGTTAGCCTGCCGGCCGGCTCAACGAGGGCGGTCCCGTCCGGCCGGGACCGCCCCGTGCAACCGAGGGGAGGACCGACACGATGAGACGCCTACACGCCGCCCTGTTCGGCTTGACGCTCTGTCTGGGTGCGTCCGGCGCGGCCGCCGAACCGATGTCCCTGAACGTGGTGCTCGCGCCCAAGGAATTGATCCGCCTCGATTTCCAGGACGGCAGCCGCCATTTCGTCCTGCTCTCGCAGCGCGAGGGCACCGCCGAGGCGGGCGGCGCCTTCGCCGGCGCGAAGGTGGTCGAATACGGCCTGCACGACGTCGTGCCCGGCGACGGCGCCGTGGCGCGCGGCTATCTCGCGGCGACCACCACGGGCGGCGACGTCGCCTACATCAAGTGGCAGCTGCGCGCGGTCTTCGTCGCGGGCGCCGAGGGCAAGACCGGGATCGTCGACAACGGCCATTGGGAGCTGGCCGGCGGCACCGGGCAGTTCGCCGCCATGCGGGGCGTCGGCACCCTGCTGCTCGAGTTCGTCAGCAAGACCGACCGGCGCTACGTGCTGCAGGGCGATATCTCGCCCGCCCCCTGAGGGCCTTGAGTGCCTTGAGCGCCTTGAGCGCCTTGAGCGGCTTGAGTGCCCTGAGCGCCTGAGGGCCGGCCGCGCCGCGCCCGCTCAGCCCGCGGCGAGCGCCCAGCCGGTCAGCCACAGGCAGCCGAGCGCGTGGATCGCGAGCGTCAGCCCGATCGCCCGCGCGACGCGCGCCGGCGCCGCCATCCCGGCGGCGAGATCGCGCGCCGCCAGCGCCGCCGCCGGCCAGGCGGCCAGGGCGAGGGCGAGCGCGCCCGGCGGCAGCGCGCCGCCGGCGGCCAGCACGCCCAGGGGCGCGACGGCCACGACCTGCAGCGCGAGATAGAGCCGCGCCGTGCCGGCCGGCCCGAGGCGCACCGCCAGGGTGCGC